>Ga0326597_10009377_pt1 | contig 13126 bp, 9 predicted proteins | sample RVTome_12_FD_203789 | JGI IMG/M metagenome (GOLD analysis project Ga0326597, IMG submission 203789) | Soil microbial communities from uranium-contaminated site in the Upper Colorado River Basin, Wyoming, United States - RVT100D185 | ecosystem: Environmental > Terrestrial > Soil > Contaminated >... | reverse complement strand
GTCAGGCCCGTGAACGCCGCCGTCGTGCACACGAACGCCGCAAGCGGAGCCTCGGGTGAAAAGGCGCCCAAACAGGTTGGCGCGGGCTGGACCCGCGACGCAAGCCCGTGTTCGGCCGCCGCTCTCATGACCCGCTCAACGGCGTCAGGCTCAGGCTCGATCGCGGTGACCCTGCATCCGTTCGCCGCGAGAAAGAGCGCCGTGTGGTCGTGACTCGGTCGCGCGACCAGCACGTGCGGATGATTCTCGGTGGGCATGTTCCGCACGAGTGGGTCATCAGGCGCAAGACCCCACGCCTCGGGTCGCCGCAGTTGTTCGAGCTGACGCCGTCGCCGACGCGACCACGTGGTGTACGCAGGGAGTCGCAACCGCGCGGCGATGATCCGGTCCACCTCAACCCAGAGCACCAGTTCGTTCAGCGTCACCTGCTCCTGCTCGTGGAGACGCTGCGCCGCTTCGTCCGCGATCTTCAGAATCGCCGAGCGCGAAACCCGGTCCTTATACTCCTCGATTTCGTGCTCGACAAACCGCTCGTACTCGTGTTTGAGCGAAACTCGCGCCGAGTAACCCATATGTCCTGTTGTTGGACGAAATGAATCTAGAATCGGACGCGCTCCGCGCAACAGCCACTGATCCATGAATGTCCGACGATGTGCGCCGCCACGCGTCACGCGACGCGCTCGTTGCGAGGGCTACGCCACCTCCACGAGGGCGCCCTTGAGATACCCCGTTTCGGGAATCGTGAGTATCTCGGGATGGTCGATCGGCTGCCCGGTCACAGCGCGCAACGTCGCGCGCCGGCCGGCATCCGCGGCCGCGCCGCGGAGCATCTCGAGGAACTCCGCGCGGCCAACGTGATAACTGCAGCTCGCCGTGAACAGCAGGCCGCCGGGGCGCAGGAGCCGCAGGGCGCGCAGGTTGATGTCGTGGTACCCCCGCAGCGCTGACGGGACCGAGCCGCGGGCTTTTGCGAACGCCGGCGGGTCCAGCACGATCGTGTCGAACGACTCATCCGCCCCTTCTGCCTCGCGCAGGTAATCGAACGCGTCGCGGGTCACAAACTCGATGTTCGACAGACCGTTGAGGTCCGCGTTGGCACGCGCCCGCTCCAGCGCTGTCGCCGACGCGTCGACGGCCACCACGTGCTGCGCGCGCCGGGCGAGGTGCAGCGCGAACGAGCCGTGATACGCAAAGCAGTCGAGCGCGCGCCCCCGGCTCACCGTACCGGCAAGGGCCCGGTTGTCGCGCTGGTCAAGAAATGCGCCCGTCTTCTGTCCCTGATGCGGTGCGGCCAGGTATCGCACGCCGTGTTCCTGGACCTCGACCCACTCCGGGACCGATCCGAAGATCGTCTCGACGACTCGTGCCAGGCCCTCCCGGTCGCGGACCGCCGCATCGTTTCGCGCCAGGATCCCATCTGGTTGCACAAGCTCGCGAAGCGCGGCGACGATCACGTCGCGGTGCTCTTCGATGCCCGCGCTCAGCAGTTGCACGACAATCCACCTGTCGTAGCGGTCCACGATCAGCGAGGGCAGTCCGTCGCCCTCGCCGTGGACCAGCCGGCACGCGTTGGTCACGGTCGCGAGTTCGGCACGGCGCTCAATCGCGGCGGCAAGCCGCGCTTTCCACCACGCAGCGTCGATCACCGCGCCGACAGCACGGTCCAGCAGCCGTAATGAGATCTCCGATGCCGGACTCCACAGTGCCCAGCCGAGGAACGCTCCGCGCGTGTCGAGCACGCGGGTGACGCCCGCCGGCGCGGCCGGCCGCTCGCGCACGTCGGAACGAAAGATCCAGGGATGTCCCGCCGCCCAGCGCGATGCCCCGCGCGCGTTTACGACGGCGTGTGCCGCGGTCACGAAAGCGCGTGTCGCAACGTGCGCGCCGCTTCCTCTGGATCGCCCGCCCCGAATACCGCGGAGACGACTGCAACGCCGGCCGCCCCCGCCGCGATGACTTCCCACGCGCGATCTACGCTGATTCCACCGATCCCGACGCTCGGCACGCTGGCGAGCGCGCGCAACCGGGCAAATCCAGCCGGACCGATCGCTGTTCCCGCGTCAGGCTTCGTACCCGTGGCGAATACGGGGCCGATGCCCACGTAATCTGCCGCGCGCGCGTTCTCCGCCTCGGCGTCCGAACCAAGTGACGCCCCGATGATGAAGCCTGCAGGCACGATCCTGCGCGCGACGGCAACGGGCAGATCGTCGGCACCGAGGTGCGCGCCGGCCGCCTTGGCGGCAAGGGCGATGTCAATCCGGTCGTTCACGATGACCGGCACGGCCAGGTCCCGAACAAGCCTCCGCGCCGCGCTCACGATCGTGCGCGCGTCGGCGTCCTTGAGTCGCAGCTGGACCATCGTCGCGCCTCCCCGCACAGCGGCCGCGGCGCGGGCAGCAAGCCCGTCGACGCCGTCCCGAAGGTTGTCAGTGATCGCAACAAGCCGGAGCGATGACTCGAGCTCGGCGTTCATCGCAAGTCACCGGTCGAGTCACGCGCCGCCGCGGCGGCGGTGCTGTCAGCGGTGCTGTCAGCGGTCCGCGCGCGGCGAAGCGAGTCGGCCCGTGCGCGCGCCCGGACCTGCTGAATGGCGACGAGGTGCTCCCGGTACGTCGACCGGAACTCGTGGTGTCCGTCAGGATGCGCGACGAAATACCGGTACGGCACCTGGGCGGGATGCAGCGTGGCCTCAAGCGCCGCCGCGCCCGGCGACGCGATCGGACCCGGTGGAAGCCCCGGGCGGCGGTATGTGTTGTACGGCGAACTGACCTCGAGATCGGCGTACATCACGCGCGGTGTGGCGCGGTTAAGTGCATAGATGACCGTTGGATCGGCCTGCAATGCCATCCCGATGCGCAGGCGGTTCCAGTACACGGCCGCCACGACCGGCCGCTCTTCGGCGAGGCGCACCTCCTTCTCGACAATCGACGCGAGTGTCACGATTTCGTGCCGTGTGCGCCGCAGCGTGCTGAGTCGCGCGTCCCACTCCGGACGCCAGGCGCGCTCGAAGCGGCGGACCATCGCGTCCACAACCTGCCGCGCGTTCGTTCCCAGTGCGAACACGTACGTGTCGGGAAACAGATAGCCTTCGAGTGTCTCCGTAGGCACGCCAAGGCGCGCGCGCGTCGCACTGTCGCGCGCCGCAGCGTTCAGTGAGTCGCGCGACAGTTCGAGCGCTTGTGCGAGACGCGGAACGATCTGGCGCAGTCGCCAGCCCTCGGGAATCGTCACCGAAAGCATCACGCCGCGGCCCGTGTGGAGCGCGCTGATCAGCTCGTCCCAGCTTTGCCCGGGTTCAAGGCGGTACCGGCCGGCGCGAATCGTCCGGTCGCGCCCGCGCAGCGTCGCATAAATGGAGAACAAACGCGCCGAGCGCACGAGACCGGCGGCGGCGAGCGAATCAGCCGCGTTGCGGAACGTCGCGCCCACGGGCACGAATACCTGCGCCGCAGCCGGCGCACCAGGCTGCGTTGCCGCGCGAGGAAACCACAGCGCGAGCGCGATCAGGGCGAGTCCGCCGAGGCCGATGAGCCACGTGCGGAGCGGTACCCGGCCGCGTGGGAAGCGTTTACGGCGCAAGGCTCAGTGCGTGCTGAAGGAGCACCGCGGCGGCCAGCGCGTCCACGTCTCCGCGGCGCTTCGCGGCATTACCACCCATCTCCCGAATCGCGCGGCGCGCCTTGGCCGTGGTGAATCGCTCGTCGACGAGACGCGCGGGTTTGCCCGTGCGCTTCGTGAGTTCGGCCGCCAGCCACCTCGCATCGGTTGCGCGCGGCGTGTCCTCGCCCTCCGCGTCAAGCGCGAGCCCCACGACAAACTCGTTCCCGTCGAGCTCGGCTGCGCGCGCAATCAGTTTCTCCACGGGGATCTTCTTGCCCGCACGCCGGACAATCGCGCCCGCGGGCGACGCGATGATCCGCTCGGGATCGCTGACCGCGATGCCGATGCGCTTGTCTCCCAGATCGATCGCCACGATACGTCCCCCCATGTCTCCCCTCCGACCTCCGACCCCCCACCCCCGACCTATCCCTGTGCCATCGCCTTGAAAAACTCCCTGTTATTCGCTGTCGGCGCCATGTGCCGCAGCAGAAACGGCATCACTTCTTCCTCGGCCATTCCGCTCAGGAACGTGCGCAGCAGCTGGGTCCGGTTCATTTCTTCCTGCGAGAGCAGCAGTTCCTCCTTGCGCGTGCCGGACTTGAAAATGTCGATCGCCGGGAAGATGCGTTTGTTGGCGAGCGAACGGTCGAGCACCAGCTCCATGTTACCCGTGCCTTTGAACTCCTCGAAGATCACCTCGTCCATCCGGGATCCCGTATCGACAAGGGCGGTGCCGACGATCGTGAGCGACCCGCCGCCGTCAATCTTGCGCGCCGCGCCGAAGAACTTCTTGGGTTTCGCCATGGCGCGCGCATCCACGCCGCCTGACAGGATGCGGCCCGAGTTGGGCAGCACCGTGTTGTGTGCGCGCGCCATGCGCGTGATCGAATCCAGCAGAATCACCACGTCGCGGCCGACTTCGACCAGCCGTCGCGCTTTCTCTCCCACCATCTCGGTGACCATCACGTGGCGCGACGCGGGCTCGTCAAACGTCGAACTGATCACTTCGGCGCCCGGGACGCTCCGGCGGAAATCCGTGACCTCCTCGGGCCGCTCGTCGATCAGGAGCACGATCAGGAACACTTCCGGGTGATTCTCCGATATCGCGTTCGCCATCTGTTGCAGAAGGATCGTTTTGCCGGCGCGCGGCGGCGCCACGATCAGGCCACGCTGCCCTTTTCCGATCGGCGCAAACAGATCAACGATCCGCATCGGCAGTCCGCCGCTGCGCGACTCGAGCCGCAGGCGCTCATCCGGATAACGCGGCCGCAGCGTGTCGAAATCGCCGCGCAGCATCGCCCCCTCGGGGTCGATCCCATTTACCGACTCCACGCGCAACAAGCCGACAAAGCGCTCCCACGGCTTGGGTGGACGGATCGGCCCGGCGATAACATCGCCGGTGCGCAACCCGAATCGCTTGATCTGCGACGGCGAGATGTAGATGTCGCCCGGTCCGGCGAGAAAGCTCCATTCCGGTGCGCGAAGGAACCCGTACCCTTCGGAAACGATTTCGAGCGTGCCATCGCCGCGCAGATCGCCGCCCTGCGCAAGCCGTGCGCGGCTGATGCGCGAAACCAGTTCCTGCCTGGACTCGCCAATCGAGTCCGGAACTCCGAACTCATCAGCGAGCGCCAGCAGCTCCGGCACCGATTTCTTTTTCAGTTCGGCGATGTCCACGCAAAAACCCCGGGGGAAGGGGCGGGTGGGGGTGGGGGGTGGCCGGTGGGGGGGATGCGCGAGGCGGGACTCGAACCCACGACCTTCGGCTCCGGAGGCCGACGCTCTATCCAACTGAGCTACTCGCGCGGGGCGGCCGTGTAGATGAAACGTTGACTGCCGCGCGCGAAAGCTAGAGATGGCCTCGGACCGGCGAAAGGGAAGGACCGAAACCGGCCAGTCACGCGTATCTTGAGGTGCAGGATCGTCCCCCTCACCGGTCGTTGCCGTGACGTTGCTCCGTTCCGCTCTCCTCGCTCCTCTGCTTCTTGCCGTTCCTCCGGCGCAGTCGCCTCAGTTGCGCGACCTGCCCAAGCCGGCCCGCGAGCTGGAAGAGCCATTCTCTCAGATCGCCGCGGTAATGGAACTGCAGAGCGGCAAGGTGCTCGTCATCGACCAGATCGAGGGAACGCTGAACCAGGTGGACTTCGCGACGGGCGCTCGCACGCAGATCGGCCGGCAAGGCAGCGGCCCTGGCGAGTTCCGCACGCCGACGGGCCTGGGGCGTCTGGCGGGTGATACCATCTGGGTGTTCGACGGCACGCAGCAGCGCATCGTCGTGCTGAATCCCAACCTGACCCCGGGAACGACGTTCCCGCTGCTGACGATCGACGCCGGTGCGAGCACGGTGCTCACGGCGCCAATGCTGGTTGACCTGCGCGGCCGCATGTTCGCGAGTTCGATGAAGGTCCAGCTTGGCGGCAACAACATGGCGCTCCCAGATTCAGCGACGATTGTCCGGTTCGACCCGCGTGCCGAGGGCAGACGGAGTGAACTTGCACGCGTGCGGTTGCCGCTCAGCGGGTCGCCGAGCGTGCAGCAGGACCCGGTGACTCGTTCAATGAAGATCTCAACGACGTTCAGCGGCATGGTCACCGCTGATGCGTGGACGGTGTTCCGCGACGGCCGGGTGGCGCTCGTTCGCGGTGGCGGCTACACGGTGGAGTTCATCTCACCCGACGGCCAGCGCACGCCCGCCGCCGCCATTCCCTACCAGCGCACGGCCGTCACTGACGCGGACAGAAAGGCCGAGCTCGACGAGGCCAGGCGCCTGATGGTCGAGCAGAACAAGATGGCCACCAGAATGATGCCCGCGGGCGTGACGGTGGACTTCGAACTGCTGCCCCCCGCGAACTGGCCGTCGCACTACCCCGCTGTCGCGCCATTCGGCGCCATCGCCGCGCCCGACGGGCGCCTGTGGGTCAAGCGCGCTGTGCCGATTCGCGTCGCGCGCGAGCAGTGGGACGTCATCGATCAGGCCGGGCAGCTTGTCGCGCGGTGGCAGCTTCCGCCGAAGACGGCGCTCGCCGGCGTCGGCCCGAGCGCCATTTACACCGTTCGCACGGACGCCGACGACCTGCGCTACCTGCAGCGCATCGAGCTGCCTCGATAGCTCCGGCCCGCTAGTTCCTGATCGTCAGGGCGGTCGCGCGTGTCGCGGAGCGGCCGGACACGCGATCGGTCACGCGCACTTCCAGCCGGTATTGACCCGGCGGCGTCGCACCGAGGTTGAGATCGATGCGGTCGACGAACGCATTGGCGTGCGGTACCGTGCGATCGACACGCACGATGAGGCGGTCGTCGCGCCGGTCCACCGACACGACGGCAGCGAGCGCGCCCACGATTTCGGCGGCGATGCGCCCCGCGGTTGATCGCTCGCGCTGTAGCGTGAACGTGACGTCGTACTGCGCCGACCGGTCGCGCGAGCCGAATTCGTAGTTCTCCCAGATGATCGCGACCGTCGAGTTGCGCGGCAGCGGAGCGAGCATCGGCGTCATCTCGATCTCATCCCACCGGCGCGCGTCGGGTGCAGCCGCGGCTCTCGTGCCGACGAGGATGTCGCTCAGGCCGAACCCGCGGGTGGCAAACCCTGTCGCGCTGTCGGCGTTCGCCGCAATCCACGCTGATACGCTGCCGGCCACCAGCGCGCCCTCGGCTGTGGCCTCGATCCGGTACAGATACGCCGATGGCGGCACGCGGTAGATCCACCGCGCCACGTTGCCCGTGCGCAGGATCAGGGAATCCTGATACCCGTTGGGCACATCGCGCCCGAACATCCAGAGATCCGCGCGTACGGCGACGTTCGCCGCCGATGCGGCGCGAATCTCGGCGACCGGCAGCTCGGTGCCGATGAAGATGTCAACCGAATCAGGCGCCGCCCGGAATCGCGCGACGTACGCGGCCATCGGGATGATGCGCTCCGTGGCGACGTTGTCCCATCGAGCCGGCGTGACATCGACCAGATAGTCGATGTGCTGCTTGTCGTCGCCGGCAAGTCGCGCGGTGCCGAAGCCCGGCGGCCCCCAGAAGATCACGAACAGCCCCGTGTTCCAGTCCCAGTACGTGACTTCTGACGTTTCCGCAGCGGGATCGGTGATCTGCCGCTGCGTTTCCCAGCCCTGATTGGTGATATCGTCTTCGCGGTTTCGCGGACTGAGCTTCGCAATTACGTCGGGCGGACCGAACCGGACGAACATGTTGCCGCGGTCCGAATCTGCGCCGCGCACGCCAAGTTCCTCCACCGTCCAGCGCAGTTCCGCGTATGCCACCCGCGCCAGGAATTCTGTTTGCGGCGCATTGCCCGGCCTCGACCATAGCTGATCTGCCATCAGCCAGAACGTTCGCTCCGATGCGGCACGGGCCTCGGCTGTGGCACGGGTGTAGCTGAGTGTATCGGCCGGGCGAAGCACGCGCTGCATTCCGGTCAGTCGCGCGCGCTCGCGGGCGTCCATTCGCTCGAGCCCGGTATCGAAGGCTTCCTTGGCGGGCCCCACCTCGCCGCCGCGGTGGCGGGCCAGTCCAAGCGCGAGCCACGCCCACGCGTCGGCGGGCGCACGGGCAACGTGTGACCGCGCCAGCGTGCTCAGTTCTGACCAGCGGCTTTTCTCCGCGAGCAGCATCGCCAATTGGCGAAACGCGCGAGCATATCCTGGAGCGGCTTCGTACGCTTCGCGAAACAGCGCATCGGCCGCCGCGTAGTCCGACATGCCCATGTCGGCGAGCGGCTGCGTGTTGTTGAACAGAATGTTGTGCGCGCGGTTGAGCGCCATTTCCGTGGGCACTGTGCCACCGGCCGCGATCTCCTCGAGCGATCGCATCACCGTGCTGTCGGTGATGAGCCGCCGGTAGGACTGCGAGTCGTAGCGCCGCCAGTGGACGCGGCCCGATTCGATGGCGGCGTCGGCGTGCGCCAGGCGGTCAGTGCCGCGCCGCGCGGCTTCAAGCGCGCGCGTGAAGTGCCCCGGCGCCGAGGCGCGCGTCATGGTCGTGGTCGACGTCAGCAAATACTTGCCGAGCGAAATTCTGTATCGCGGTGCATCCGGTTCGATCGACACGGCCTCGCGCAAAGACTCATCCACGGTGCGTGACAGCCGTGATGCGTCGAGCCCGCTAAGCGGCGGCTTCGCGCGTGCCCGAGTGACCAGTGCCCACGCCAGCATTCCCCGGTGGTGCCACTGCGCCGCGTTGCGCGCGTTGCTGCGCACCGCCCCGTCGAGTGTTCTGAGCACCGCGAGCGACTCGGACACGGCGCGCTGTGACAGCGTGTCGGAGCCAGGGGGACCCTGCGACAGAGTGGTCGCAGGCAGAGCGGCGAGACAGAAGACGAGAAGACGGGATGACGAGAGGACGAGACTCCGACAAGCGCCCCAACGCCCTCTCGTCTTCATCTCGTCATCCCGTCTTCTCGTCATCTCGTCCTCTCTCATGTCTCCCAACTTAGTTACCGGGCCGACCCCCGCACATATACCCGCGACTGGCGCGAGGCGGTCCGTCCCGAGACCCGGTCCCGCACCTCGGTCGTGATGCGGTACTCGCCCGCTGGCACGCCGTCCATCGAGAGGACCACGTGATCGACGAGCACGGGTGCAAACGGAACTTCCCGCTCGAAGCGGATCACGACTCGTCCCGCGACGCGGTCAACGCCCAGCAGTGTCGCCGCACCGCCGACGATCCGCGCGCGAATGCGATTCACCATCAGCGCGTACTCGCGCTCGACCGTCACCGTCACGTCATAGCGCGCCGCGCCGTCGCGTTCTTCCAGCTCATAGTTCTCCCACAGCATCGCAATGTCGCCGTTCAGCGGAATCGTCCCGCCGGTCGGCGAGAGTTGCACGTCGGACCACCGGCGAGCGGTGCCGGTCGGCTCGCCTCCGATTCCCAGCAACACGTCGCTCATGCCGTAGCCGCGCAGCGGGAACCCGTTCGTGGTATCGCGTCCGCTCACGACGACCCAGCCGGCGGTGCGGCCGGCGAACGTGGCCGCGTCCGACGTCACCTCGGTGCGAAACACATAGGTGCCCGCCGGCACGCGCTGCGCCCAGGCCTGCACATCGCCTCGCAGCCACGTAGAGTCGTGGTACGCAATCGGTACGTCGCGGCCCAGCAGCCAGAAGTCGCCACGCACGCGTGTGTTGATGGCGGTCTCGTCGCGCATGCGCGTGACGGGCGCGTCGATCGCGACGACCACGTCGGCAGAGTCGGGCGCGCGCCTGAAGCGCGCGACGACCGTCGGCATTGGTTCGATCGACACACCCGCGACGTTGGCCCACCGCGAGGGATGCTGGCTGATCAGCGTGTCGACCTGCCACCTGTCGGCCACGGGAATGTATGAGGTCGCGTACGTCGGCTGTCCACGAAAGAAGAACATCCAGCCGTTGTTGTACGCCCAGATCGTTGTGACGCCGGGAACGTCGGTGTCGAGCTCGGCTTCCTCGGGAGGGTTGAGGGACGGATGCTGGATAAGCCGATCCAGGTCGAACAGTTCGCCGCTGTCACACGCGAGCATGGTACGCTGGGCCGCAGAGCACCCGGGGCGCTGCGGCGCAAGCTCGGCGATGTCATCTATGCCCGGCGTTGGCCAGATCTGCGCTTTGAAGTCCGGCGGCCCGAACCGCACGTGAATGCGACCGCGGTCGGAATCCACTCCGCGCACGCCGAGTTCCTTGACTGTCCACCGCAGCTCGGCGAACGCGACACGCGCGAGGAACTCCGTGTGCGCATCGTTCCCGTCACGCGACCACAGTGGATCGGCGAAGTGCCAGAACGTTCGTGCGTCGCGTTCCTGATCCGCGGGCGACAGCGCCGCGTGTCGTGCCGTGTCGCGCGGCGCCAGCACGCGGGCGAGATGGTCGAGTCGGGAGCGTTCGCCGGGCGTCGCGCGCGTCTTCCAGGACGCGAACGCCGCCTCCGCCGGTAGCAGCTCGCCGCGCCGGCGCAGCGCCAGTCCAAGCGCCATCCATCCCCACGCGTCCGTCGGGCGTGTCAGCGTGCGTTCCTGCGCGAGTGCGGTGAGTTCGGGCCAGCGATCCCGTTCGGCGAGCAGCATTGCCAGCTGCCGAAACGTCCGCGGGTCATCGGGGGCGGCCGAGTAGGCCTCGCGGAAGTAATCCTCAGCCTTCACATAGTCGATCTCTCCGGTGATTCCGGTGAGCGCCTGCGTGTTTTGATAGAGGTGATGGCGGACCGTGTTAATCGAGAGCCGCATGTCGCCGAGGTTGGGCTGCATCGCGGCGGTGATCGAGCGCAGCGCCACACCCGGTTCGGTTTCAAACCGGCGGTTCGCCACCGCGTCGTATCGCCGCCACGACATCCGGCCGAACTCGATCGCCGCTTCGGCGTGCATTCGCCGGTCGGGCCCCTTTCGTGCTTCATCGAGCGAGCGTTCGATGAGGCGGTACGCGCCGAATCGCTGGAGGCTGATGAAACTCCGGCCAAGGCGGTACTGCCCCATCGTAAGCATGTGGCGTGGGTTGCGGTCGTAACTGAGCGCCAGCAGCAGCGATGTATCCGCCATGCGCGTCAGGTCGCGCCGCGTGTAGCCCGCAACCGGATTGCCGTTGCGGGACTGCTCGCTGAGCAGCCACGATACCATTCCGCGGCGGTGCCACGCGGCCGCGTCCTTCTGGTTCGCCCGGAGTACGGCGTCCAGTGAGCGTAAGACGGCCACCGATTCGGCAATTGCTGCGCTCGAAAGCGGCGGCGTGATCGTCGGATACCCTTGAGCGGGGGCGCCCGTTGGCCACGCGAGCGCGACGGCCGCGAGCGGCGTCCACAACAGCCGCTTTGATGATACGAACCCTGGCATTGTTCGGGCCCCGGCGTTTGAGGCGGTAGCAGCGAACGTACGTCCTCGCCCGGGATACCGTCCAGAGCGGCGCGTGTTCCCACGCCGCGGCTGGCTTCTGCGGCTGGCCTCTAGTGACGCGGCCCGGTGGTCAGGATTGCCTGAATTCGCGTCGAGATCGCATCGAGCCCGCCCGCCGCCCGAAGCTCGGTCGGAGTCAGCCCCGTGTAGCGCTGCAGCATGTTCCGCAGCGCCGTGGGAGAGGTGAACTGCAGCGACGATGCCACCGCCGCGACGGTGGCCTCATGATCCTCGAGCGCAATCGCAATCGCCGCGAGCCGGCCCCACACCAGCGCGCGCCGGGGCGTGAGCGGCGACCGTCGCAACAAACGCCGGTCCAGAGTCTTGCGCGGCACGCCGAGCGACGCCGCGAGCTGGAGCACGGCGAGCGGTCGGTCGCCGTTCTCGAATGCCACCCGCACCATGTCGCGCGCCGAGTCAGGGGCGAGCGCGGCGCACTCTGCGGCGAGTGCTGCCCGCAGGGCGCGCGCCCGCTCCCGGGCCAGCACCGTGCGCAGCGCGGCGCGCACGTCGCGGGCGGTGGCACGCGCGACGCACGTCACCCCGGCCGCGACGAGGTCACCGGCGTTACGCCGCCGCGAGTCCTCGGCCAGCGCGAGCAGAACCACAGGGAGGTTTGGCGCATTGAGTCGAAGCGCGTGTACGAGCGGTTCGACCCGCGCACCGTCCGCGTCCCGCCGTCTCGTAACGAATACCGCCGGCGGTTCGCGCCTGATAAGCGCGTCGGCCTCGTCAACAGTGTGGCACAGCACGAGGCGCGTGACGCCGTCTGCGGCGCGCACCAGGGCCGCCCGGTCGCGTTCGTGCACAAGCGCGAGCGCGACGGGCAGCGCCGTCCCGATCGCAACCGACGCGCCGGCTTGGTGGGTCATTGGGCTCCGAATGCCTGGAAATCGGCGGGGGCCCGAATTGTAGGGGAACTGGAACCGGCAGAACGTGACTCAGCGCGCCCGAATGTGACGGAGCGCGCCGCGCGACTCAGAGGACGAGAGGACGGGATGACGAGAAGACGAGTGGGGCGTGGGGTCTCGTCCTCTCGTCTTCTCGTCTTCTCGTCTTCTCGTCTTCTCGTCTTCTCGTCTTCTCGTCCTCAGTTATGCGCCCGGAGGGACTCGAACCACCAACCTTCTGATCCGAAGTCAGATGCTCTATCCAATTGAGCTACGGGCGCTCTTCAGAGGACGAGAGGACGGGATGACGAGAAGACGCGTAGGGCGTCTGTCCCGTCTTCTCGTCCTCTCGTCCTCTCGTCCTCCCAAAAGGTCGGGGCGACTGGATTTGAACCAGCGACCTCCTGCTCCCGAAGCAGGCGCTCTACCGGGCTAAGCTACGCCCCGAAACTACAGGTCGGAGGTCGGAGGGGCGGGGGTCGGGGGCGACCACCGTCGATCCATTCTCTCCGGCCTCACCAATGCGCCCGGAGAGACTCGAACTCCCAACCTTCTGATCCGTAGTCAGATGCTCTATCCAATTGAGCTACGGGCGCCCTTGCAGAGGACGAGAGGACGGGATGACGAGAAGACGAGACACTGCATGATCTCGGTGCTCGATCGGTTCCTGCCCTCGTCTTCTCGTCTTCTCGTCCTCTCGTCCTCTTAAAAGAGTGGGCGGTACAAGACTCGAACTTGTGACCTCCACGATGTCAACGTGGCGCTCTAACCAACT
>Ga0326597_10009376_pt1 | contig 13126 bp, 17 predicted proteins | sample RVTome_12_FD_203789 | JGI IMG/M metagenome (GOLD analysis project Ga0326597, IMG submission 203789) | Soil microbial communities from uranium-contaminated site in the Upper Colorado River Basin, Wyoming, United States - RVT100D185 | ecosystem: Environmental > Terrestrial > Soil > Contaminated >... | reverse complement strand
GGTATATCAGTAACTACAAGCTCGCCGAGGAAGACAAGAAGAAGGTCCTGAGAGTCTTCCTGCGGTATGGAGCGGACGGCACCAGCATCATCAGCAGCTTGGAACGGGTCTCGAAACCCGGACGGCGGGTTTACGTCGGCGCCCGGGAGGTCCCCAGGGTTTTGGGAGGCCTGGGGATCAACATCCTCACCACGCCGCGCGGGTTGATGACCGGCAAGGCGGCCCGCAAGAGCGGTGTGGGAGGCGAGGTTCTTTGCAGCATTTCGTAATCCGGACGATTCCCCTTCTTGAGCTCTGACGCTCGGCAGGGAGAGAAGGCGGGTCCGGTTGGTGGATGCAAGCCTATGTCGCGAATTGGAACAAAGATTATTGAGGTTCCGAAAGACGTCACCGTGGCGTCGGAGCCCTCTTCGATCACGGTCAAAGGCCCGAAGGGTTCCCTGAGAGTTCCTCTCCCGCGGGGCATTCAATTGGAGAAGCGGGACGGGCAGCTTTCGCTGCGCCGCGAGAACGATGACCAGGCCGCCCTGCATGGTTTGGTTCGAAGCCTGCTGGCGAACGCGGTGCGGGGGGTTTCCAAAGGTTTTGAAAAGCACCTCGATATCGTGGGGATCGGGTATCGGGCTGAGCTCAAGGGTCAAGCAGTGGTTTTTGCCCTGGGTTACTCGCATCCCATCGAGTTCCTGATTCCCGAGGGATTGAAGATCAGCGTCGACAAGCAGACGCACCTTGTGGTTTCCGGCGCCGACAAGCAGCGGGTGGGCCAGGTGGCTGCCGAGATTCGTGCCCTTCGTCCCCCGGACCCTTACAAGAATAAGGGGATTCGTTACACGGGCGAGCGTCTGAAGAAGAAAGTCGGCAAGGCAGTGGCGGCCGCCGGCGCCAAGTAAACTGTGAGGAAGAGCGGCGAGCGCGAGTGACATCATGCTAACGCAGGTTTCCAAGAACGCAGCGCGGCAGAGAATTCATGTTCGAATCCGTTCACGGATTCGCAGCCGTGAGCAGGCGCCGCGCCTGAACGTCTTCAAATCGTTGAACCACATCTATGCCCAGGTCGTTGACGATGACCGGGGGTGCACGTTGGTGTCGGCTTCGACGCGCGACAAAGAAGTTCGCAAGTCCCTGAAGAGCGGGGGCAACGTTGCCGCCGCCAAGGAAGTCGGTAAAGCGCTCGCCGCCCGCGCCTTGACGGCGGGCATCACCCGCGTAGTGTTCGATCGCGGGGGATACAATTATCACGGCCGGGTCAAAGCACTGGCCGATGCGGCGCGCGAAGGCGGGTTGAAATTCTAGAGAGATCCGCAAGGGAGCAATGAGTTGGCGACTCGGATTGATCCTAATACGCTGCAGTTGAAGGACCAGGTCGTTTCCATCAACCGCGTGACCAAAGTGGTGAAGGGCGGCAAGAATCTGAGCTTCTCCGCGCTGGTAGTGGTGGGCGACGGCGGCGGCCACGTCGGGTACGGGGCCGGAAAGGCGCGTGAAGTCCCCATGGCCATTCGCAAGGGGATTGAAGCCGCCAAGAAATCGCTGGTGAAGGTGAATATTACGGCGACCTCGATCCCGCACACCGTCCTGGGACGCTTCGGGGCGGGGAGGGTCCTTCTGAAGCCTGCTCCGGAGGGCACGGGCGTGATCGCGGGCGGCGCCGTGCGAGCTGTGGTGGAGGCGGCGGGAATTCAGAACGTCCTCACGAAATCGCTGGGCACCACCAACCCCCACAATGTGGTCAAGGCCACGCTTGATGCGCTCTACAGATTGCGCAACGCGGAGGAAGTGGCGGCGGCCCGGGGAAAATCTCTGGATGAAATCTAGAGGATCATCACGACAGTGACGGACAAAGCGCAAAGAACAATTCGAATCAAGTGGGTGCGCAGTGCCATTGCCTTTCCCTACCGGCAGAAGGAAATGGTCCGCAGCCTGGGATTGCTCCGCCTGAATCAAGTGGTGGAGCGGCCCGACACCCCCCAGATCCGCGGCCTGGTGGCTAGGATTCCGCATCTCGTCGAGGTCGTGAAGCCGCCGGTTGACGCGCTCCAATTCTCCGTCCCGGAGTACACGCTGCTTCCGCCGGAGGCGAAACCGGCAAAGCCCGCCCCGCCTGCTGCTCGGGAGGAATTGGAAGCCGTCGCCACGGAGGTAACTGCGGAAGAGCTGATAGAGAAAAGAGTGAAGAAGGGGAAGAAGGTCAAGGCAGCGGCTCCCCCCAAAGCCGCCAAGGCGAAGAAGGCGGCCGAGGCCGCCGCGGAAGCGAAGAAGAAAGCCGCCAAAGGTGAGGAGAAAAAGAAGGCCAAGTCGGCGGCGAAGAGCGGCAAGTCAACCAAATCGAGCAAGAAGTAGGCAACGAGAATATGGCCATTCGCGTCGGAACACTCCGCCCTCCCCGGGGCGCCCACAAGCGCCGGAAGCGCATCGGCTTCGGCATGGGTTCGGGCCACGGAAAGACCGCCACGCGCGGTTCCAAGGGGCAGCGCTCGCGGGCGGGTTCACGAACCCGGCCGGGATTTGAGGGTGGCCAGATGCCCCTGCATCGCCGTCTGCCCAAGCGGGGCTTCACGAATATCTTCAAGAAGCGGTTCGCCGTGGTTAACCTGCGTGACCTTAAGGATTTCGAGGCCAGCGAAACGGTCACTCCGGAGTTCCTGACGCGCCGCGGCGTGATTAAAAGGCTCGGAGACGGGCTGAGAATTCTGGGGGATGGAGATTTGACCGCCCCGCTGAAGATTGCTGCTCACCATTTTTCGAAGTCGGCGCTGGAGAAGATCAAGAAAGCGGGTGGCACGGCTGAGGTTATTTCCGCATGATGGAGCAGATCAAGAGCATTCTGGAAGTTCCGGATCTGCGGAGGCGGATTCTCTTCACGCTCCTGATGCTCGCCTTATACCGGCTCGGCTCGTTCATCCCCACTCCGGGCATCAACGCCGAGGTCTTTGAACAGCTTTTCGACCAAATGGCGGGCTCTCTTTTCGGCTTGCTGGCGATGTTCTCCGGCGGCAGTCTGCGGCGCCTGACCGTGCTGGCGCTGGGCATCATGCCCTACATCACGGCGTCGATCATCCTCCAACTGCTCACCGTCGTCATTCCTCAGCTTGAGAAGTTGAAGAAGGAAGGGGAGCTGGGTCGGCGTAAGATCACGGGATACACCCGCTACCTGACGGTGGGGATCAGCGCTTTCCAGGCGTTCGCCATCGCGGCGGCATTGCAGCGACAGACCATGGTCGGAGCCCCGCTGGTGACCAATCCCGGGCCGACCTTCATCATCATGACGGTGCTCACGCTGACTTCGGGGGCCGTCTTTGTGATGTGGTTGGGGGAACAGATTTCGGCGCGCGGCATCGGCAACGGAATGTCCCTGTTGATTTTTGCCGGCATTGTGGTCGGGTTGCCCCGGGCCATCGTGGACCTTTACGAAAAGGTGTTTGTGACCCGGGTGTGGAGTCTCCCCATCCTGATGATGCTCCTCGTCTTTATGGGGGCCATTATGGCCTTCATCGTTCTGGTGGAACGGGGAGAGCGGCGCATTCCGATTCAGTACGCCAAACGGATTGTGGGCCGCAAAGTGATGGGCGGTGTCTCGACCCACCTGCCGCTAAAGGTCAACAGCGGTGGCGTGATGCCCATCATTTTCGCCGTCTCCATTCTGACGTTCCCGCAGACGATCGGGCTATTCGGGAGCCTGAAGGACTCTACCGTGATTAGCTGGTTCCTGCGGCACTTTGCCTGGGGCGAGCCGCTGTATGTGCTGAGCTACATGATCATGATTTTGTTTTTCTCGCACTTTTATCTCTCGATTGTTTATAACCCTGACGAAGTCGCGGACAACGTCCGCAAGCAGGGTGGATTCATTCCCGGCATTCGGCCCGGTAAACGGACGGCGGACCACTTGGACGACGTCCTCACCAAGATCACCTGGGTGGGCGGGGTCTATCTGGCGCTGGTGGCATTTATCCCGGAGGCCATGCTGGCGGGAGTGCGCGTCCATCACCTCCCGGTGTGGCTGGGAGGCGCGTGGTTTGACACCCATTTGCCGTCCTGGTTCTTGAACGGCCTCAATATCAATTTCTATTTCGGCGGCACCTCGTTGTTGATCGTGGTCGGCGTGGCCATGGATTTCGTCCAGCAGGTGAACGCGCAATTGATTATGAGGCACTACGAAGGGTTCATGCGGAAGGGCCGCATCCGCGGACGCCGGGCGGCGTCCTGACAAGTGGATACGGAGGACTGATGAAGGCACAAGCTTTGATTTTTCTCGGGGCCCCGGGCGCAGGCAAGGGAACACAGGCGCGGGAAGTATCGAACCAGTTCGCCATACCGCAGATTTCGACGGGCGATATGCTCCGCGCGGCGGTGAAGAAGCAGACCGCCATGGGGTTGGCGGCGAAGGCCAAGATGGAGGCGGGAGAGCTGGTTCCCGACGAAGTGGTTTGCGGCATCGTCGAGGAGCGCATCGGCGAGCCGGATTGCGCCAAGGGTTTCATCCTCGATGGATTTCCGCGCACCATCGCCCAGGCCGAATTTGTGGACCGCATGCTGGAGGCGAAGGGGCGCGGCAATCCCCAGGTCCTGAATATCAAGGTCGACCAGGACGTCCTGATGAAGCGGCTGACGGGCCGCCGCACCTGTTCGGTTTGCGGTGAGATTTACAATGTCTATTTCAACCCTCCTAAGAAGGAGGGGGTTTGCGACAAGGACGGCGGCAAGCTGGCGCAGCGGGCGGATGACAACGAAGAAACCATTCGCCAGCGGCTGGTCGCCTATGAGAAGCAGACGAGCCCGCTGATTGACTACTACCGGCGGAAGCATCTGTTGCACGATGTGGAAGGAGACGAAGAGCCGGAAGTCATCGCCAAAGGGCTCTGCGATTTTCTAAAGGGTGCATGATTATCTGCAAGTCTCCGGCGGAAATCGAGAAGATGCGCCGCAGCGGGCGGCTGGTGAGGGAACTTCTGGGAGAGATCAGCGAGCGGGCGAAGCCGGGAGTCAGCACCCTGGAGCTCGAGAGGTACGCGGAGAAACGGCTGGCCAGTCTCGGAGCCCGGCCGGCGTTCAAGGGGTACCGGGGATATCCCTGCTGCCTCTGCACGTCGGTCAACGAGGAGATTATTCACGGCATCCCTTCCGACCGGCGCTTGAAGGAGGGTGACCTGCTAAGTCTGGACCTGGGCGTGGTCGTCGACGGTTTCTTCGGCGACTCGGCTGTCACCATTCCGGTGGGGGGGATTTCTGAAAGCGCCAAGAAACTCCTTCGGGTTACCGAGCAGGCGCTCGAGCGGGCGATCGACAAGGCTCGTCCGGGAAATCGCCTGGGTGATGTTTCGGCCGCCGTGCAGGAATACGTGGAAGGGCAGGGTTTCTCGATTGTCCGCGAGTTCGTGGGGCATGGGATCGGCCGCGAGCTTCATGAGGATCCGCAAATCCCCAATTTTGGGACGCCCGGACGCGGGCCGGTGCTGAAGGAAGGAATGGTCCTCGCCCTCGAACCCATGGTCAACGCCGGGCTGCCGGGCACTCGGGTCCTGGACGACCAGTGGACGGCGGTAACGGTCGACGGCGAGTGTTCGGCGCATTTCGAGCACATGGTCGCGGTCACGGGAAATGGGCCGGATGTCTTGACGCGATTGTAGTCCGCCGGTTGCTCCTGGTTGGGAAGCCCAGGCGGGTGGGAGATTAGCAAGGCAAACTTATGAGTAAGGAAGACGCGATTGAAGTAATGGCGACGGTGATCGAGCCTCTGCCGAACGCGATGTTCCGTGTCGAGCTGGAGAACAAGCACAAGGTCCTCGCCCACATTTCGGGAAAGATGCGCAAGAATTTCATCCGCATCCTGCCGGGTGACCGGGTGGCCGTGGAGCTCTCCCCTTACGATTTGACGCGCGGGCGCATCGTTTACCGCTACAAGTAACGGGCGCCGGAAGGGCAAACACCGGAGTGGAAAGAGGACAGCGGGGTTGGAGACGTTGCCCCGTCGCAGCAAGGGAGCGGTACCGTCCGCGGGGAAGGAATTCATGAAGGTCCGATCATCGGTGAGAAGGATTTGTGCCAAGTGCAAGATCGTGAAACGCCGGGGCGTTGTCCTGGTGATTTGTGAAAACCCCAAGCACAAACAGCGGCAGGGTTAAGCTGCCGCGGCGCCGGCGGGGCAAGGGCCGGGAGCGGTTGAGGCCCCCCGACGGGTTGGATGAGGCGGGAGGAAGATTATGGCACGCATCGCGGGAATAGATTTGCCGCGCACCAAGCGCGTGGAAATCGGATTGACCTACATCTACGGAATCGGCAGGGCCCGGTCTCAATCCATCCTGGGCCGCGCGGGAGTGGACCCGGGAAGGATCGTCAAGGACTTGACCGAGGACGAGACCAGCAAAATCCGGCAAATCATCGAAGAAGAGGGCGGGGTGGAAGGCGATCTGCGCAAGGAAACCGCCATGGGCATCAAGCGGCTGATCGAAATCGGCTCCTACCGCGGCTTGCGGCACCGGCGGAATCTTCCCGTGCGCGGGCAGCGCACCCACACCAACGCGCGTACCCGCAAGGGACCGCGGCGCGGCACCATCGCCAACAAGAAACGGGCCGTGGCGAAGACCTAGGCGCGGTGAGCGTGGCCCGGCAGATCTGAATGAGGTGACATGGCAAAACCAGCAGCCAAGACGGGAAAGAAGAAATCCTTCAAAAAGAAGGAAAAGCGGGTCATCCCCAACGGGGTGGTCCACATCCAGGCGAGTTTCAACAACACCCACATTGCCATTACCGACCCGGATGGAAAGGTGATTTGCTGGGCCAGCTCTGGATCGATGGGCTTCAAGGGTTCGCGCAAGGGAACGCCGTTTGCGGCCCAGCAGGCGGCGGCGCGCGTCGCCAATACGGCGCGCGACCACGGCATGCGCATCGTGGAGGTGCGCGTCAAAGGGCCGGGGTCGGGCCGCGAGTCGGCGATGCGGGCCTTGGCGACGGCGGGCTTGGAAGTACGCACCATCAAGGATGCGACCCCCATTCCGCACAACGGATGCCGCCCGCCGAAACGGCGGCGGGTCTGACCTGGATGGCGCGAAGGGAACTGCAGATCGGTTTCCGCTCAAACGCCGAGCCGATTTTTGAATTTAGTTTTTGAGTCTCGTTCGTTGAAGGGGAGGTTGTTTTGGCAAGGTATAGGGATGCAGTTTGTCGGCTCTGCCGCCGGGAGGGGATCAAGCTCTTCCTCAAGGGGCAGCGTTGCCTGACGGACAAGTGCGCAATCGAGAAGCGAAACTTTCCCCCCGGCCAGCACGGCAAGGCCCGCCGTCCCAAGGTGGTCGGCTACGGCCTCCAACTGCGCGAGAAGCAGAAGGTCCGCCGGCTCTACGGTATCCTCGAGGACCAGTTTCGGTCTTACTTCGAGAAGGCGGCGGCCATGCGGGGCATCACGGGTGAGAATCTGCTCATGATGCTCGAGCGGCGCCTGGACAACGTTGTCTACCGTCTGGGATTCGCCGCCTCGCGCGCCGAGGCCCGCCAGTTGGTGCGCCACGGGCACGTGGAGGTCGGAGGGCGCAAGGTGAACATTCCCTCCTTCCAGGTCGGAGCGGGCCAGCAACTCGCCATTCGCGGGCGCAGCCGGAAGATGATCACAATCCAGCGGTCGCTCGACCTGACCGGAGGACGCTCGGTTCCGCCCTGGCTGGAATTGGACCGCGAAGGCCTGAAGGCCCGCGTGGTCTCGATTCCCAAGCGGGACGATGTGGCATTCCCGATGCAGGAACAGATGATCGTCGAGCTCTATTCGAAATAATCCATCCCTGCCGAAGGGTTGGGGACGCCCGTCAACTGACGGGCTCCAGGGAGGTATAAGCGATATGCTTTGGAAGGGATTTCAGAAACCCAAGCGCTTGGCATGCAACCTCGATACCCTGACCGACAAGTACGGCCAGTTCAGCGCCCAGCCCTTTGAGCGGGGCTTTGGGACGACGATTGGCAACGCGTTGCGGCGCGTCCTGCTGTCCTCCATCGAGGGCGCGGCCATCACCGCGGTGCGCATCGAAGGCGTCCTGCACGAGTTCTCTTCGATCCCGGGCGTGGTGGAAGACGCCACGGACATCATCCTGAACCTCAAGCAGATTCCGCTGAAGATGAGCGTCGAAGGCCCCAAGACGCTCTACCTGAGCGTCGACCAGCCCGGGGAAGTGACCTCGCGATTGATTCAGGAAGACGCCGACGTCGAAATCCTCGACAAGGACGTCTACCTCGCCACGGTCAGCGAAGGCGGGTCGCTGAACATCGAGATGCGCGTCAAGATCGGCCGCGGCTACGTCTCCGCGGAGAAGAATTTCGACGAAGACCTGCCGATTGGATACATTCCGGTGGATTCCGTCCATTCCCCGATCCGCAAGGTGAATTACGCGGTCGAGGCGGCGCGCCTCGGCCAAATGACCGATTACGACAAACTGACCTTGGACGTCTGGACGAACGGCGCGATCTCACCCCAGGATTCCGTCGGGCTGGCGGCCAAGCTGCTGAAAGACCACATGAACATCTTCATCAACTTCGAGGAAGAGCCGGTCGCGGAAGAAATCGCCCCGGAGCGAACCGTGGCGGCCCGCAATGAGAACCTGGACCGCTCCGTGGAGGAGCTGGAACTTTCGGTGCGGTCTTACAACTGCCTGAAGAACGCCAACATCTCCACCATCCGCGAGCTGGTGGTGAGAAGCGAGCAGGAGATGCTGAAGACCAAGAACTTCGGCCGCAAGTCTCTGAACGAGATCAAGGAAATCTTGACGGCCATGGGGCTGGGCTTGGGGATGAAGTTCGACGAAAAAGGCAACCCGGTCATGCCCAGCGCCGAAGCGCCGCAGCAACAAATCTAGTCCCAGGGAAATCTCGATGCGTCATCGCAACTTTGGACGGAAACTGAGCAGAAACACCTCGCACCGCCGCGCCCTGCTGCGCAACCTGGTGACCTCGCTGATCCTCGAGGAACGCATCGAGACCACCGTGGCCAAAGCCAAAGCGGCGCGCGTCGAGGCGGAGCACATCATCACCCTCGGCAAACGCGGGGATGCCCACGCTCGGCGCCTCGCCGCCAGCTACTTCCAGCCCGGCACCAAGGTCATCGACGGGAAGAAAACCTCGCCCGTAAATAAGCTCTTCGAGGATATCGCCAAGCGTTTCGGCAAACGCAACGGCGGATACACGCGCCTCGTGCGCACCGGCTGGCGGAAGGGTGACGGCGCCGATACCGCGGTGCTCGAGCTGCTGGGCACCGAGGTGCTGCAGAAACGCGCCGAGATCCGCGCCCGCAAGGCCGAGGCGAAACGCAAATCGGTCGAAGAGGCCGCAGCAGCCAGGGAGAAGGAGAAGGAGAAGGCCGGCCCGCCGGACGAGGACGAAGAAAAGAAGTAGCTCCTCTCGGTTCGGCTTGGCAGAACGAGGCAGAACTCATACCATCATCCCGGCCCGGGAGGGGAAGCCCTCCGGCCGGGATTTTTGTTTAAGGCGCTTCCATGTCGACAAGCGGATCCACGCCCGACAATCCATCTCCAAGCGCATCCGGCCTGCCACGGAACGTGCGCGCGCTCGGCTGGGTGGCCTTCTTCAACGACACGGCAACGGAGATGAGCTATTGGCTCCTGCCTCAGTTCCTGGTCAATGTGCTGGGGGCGGGGCCGATGGTGTTCGGTCTTATCGAGGGAGCGGCGGAAACCGTCGCCAGCTTCGGCCGACTGGTCTCCGGGTTTCTCGCCGACCGCCTGCGGCGCCGCAAGCCGCTCGCCGCCGCCGGCTATACGGTGGCCAATCTGGCCAAGCCGCTTCTGGCGCTCGCTCAATCGTGGCCGCAGGTCTTCTGGATTCGATTCGCCGATCGCGCCTCAAAGGGCTTTCGCGCCGCACCGCGCGACGCGCTGATCGCCGACTCGGTGCCCGCGGCGAGCCGGGGCGCGGCCTTCGGCTTCCGGCAGACGATGGATTCGGCGGGCGCGGTCGTCGGACCCCTGGCGGCCGTCATCCTCCTGCCGCTGTTTCTCGGAGACGTTCGCAAGATCTTCTGGGCCGCGGCGCTGCCGGGGCTCGTCAGCATCCTGCTGGTGTGGTTCGCGGTGCGCGAGGTTCGTCCCCCGGCGGGCGGGGGGTCGGCCGGAGTGAAACGCAGTATAGGAGAGGCGTTCCGGGAAAAGAATTGGCGACTGCTGGTTGTCCTGGCGGCAGTTGCTGTCTTCTCCCTTGGGAATTCTTCGGATCTCTTTCTGGTCTTGCGCGCCCAGAACCTGGGAGTCGCCGCAGCGCTGGCGCCGCTCCTGGGTCTGCTGTTCAACGTCTTCTACACGGCGCTGAGTTGGCCGGCCGGCAGACTCTCCGACCGCGTCCCGCGCCGCGCCTTGATCGTCGCGGGCTACCTGGTCTACGCCATGGTTTACTTCGGCTTCTCGCGGTCGAGCTCGCCTCTGATGGTCTGGCCGCTCTTTGCTCTCTATGGCCTGTACTACGCGCTCACAGAAGGCGTGATGAAGGCCTGGATCACGGATCTGGTTCCCAGCCAGTCGCGGGCTTCGGTCTTCGGAGTCTTCAACTGGGTGGTGGGGGTGATGGTCTTTCCCGCCAGTTTGCTGGCGGGCTGGCTGTGGGATCGCTACTCTCCGGCGACGCCGTTCTTTGTATCCGGTGTGCTCGCGGTCATTGCCGCCGCGCTGCTCCTGTTCGCCGGAACCAAAGAGACGTAGGGAGGAATTACTCTTGCAGCCCGTGGCCATTTCAATTCTCGCACCATACGGCCCGAACAGTCTCCAGGGTTAAGCTCCGACTCCGCACCCCCAGCTACTCGTTGACCGCCTCCAGGTACTCGTCCACGGTGACCCCAGCTCTTGCGATCAGACTTCTTAACGTTCCACGGGCAACCTGAGTATGGTTGGGCACCGAAAGCGTAGCGATGTGTCCTGGCTTGGTCAAGATGATGTGACTGCCTTTTTGGCGGGCAAACTTCCCAGCCCATCTTCCCAAACGCCCTCACGACCTCACGGGGTCCCAGCAAGGGCAACTTGGACATCAGACCAGCACTTCCACCTCGCGAGTAGCCACCGTGGGGAGCATGCCCTTCTCAGCTCGCACTTCCAGACACTCCCGGATGGCTTCGCGGATTTTCTTCTCCGCTTGCTTTTCTGTCCTTCCCTGGCTGACACAACCGGGAATGGAGGGACATTCCGCGATGAACATCCCATCCTCGTCTTGGAATACGGTGATCAGGAACTTCATCTTCTCTGCCATGTGTCCACTATTGCACACCCCGGACGCATCCTCAATCCCCCATCTTGACGCCTCCGCCAGAATGGGCCGCGCAACAGACGTGTTTCGCTCCGACGACCAACCCCGGAAGGGTCGGTGAGAGCAGCGCGGGCAACGTCGCCGGTGAGAGGACACAACGATTTTGCTGGGCTTCCAAAGCGACCGCGCGCGATGTAGAGGAACGTCGACAATTTTACTCCAGCCGGTAGTTGGGCGCTTCCTTGGTGATGATGACGTCGTGGACGTGGCTTTCGCGCAGCCCCGCGGCCGTGATGCGCACGAAGCGGGCTTTCTGCTGCAGCGCCTCGATGGTCTCACATCCGGCGTAGCCCATGCCGGAGCGCAGCCCGCCCACCATCTGGGCGACCATTTCGGCCAGCAGGCCTTTGTACGGCACGCGGCCCTCAATGCCTTCGGGCACCAGCTTGTCGCGCTGGCCGGCTTCTGCCTCCTGCGCGTAGCGGTCGCCGGAGCCCGCCTCCATGGCGCCGATCGAGCCCATGCCGCGGTAAGACTTGAACGTGCGCCCCTGGTAGAGGATGGTCTCGCCGGGACTCTCTTCGGTGCCGGCAAAGAGGCTGCCGATCATGACCGTGCTCGCTCCCGCAGCGATGGCCTTGGTAACGTCGCCGGAGAATTTGACGCCGCCGTCGGCGATGATGGGTACGCCCGCCTGCCGCGCGGCGCGCGCGCACTCGCCGATGGCCGTGAGCTGAGGCACGCCGGCGCCCGTCACGACGCGCGTGGTGCAGATCGAGCCCGGTCCCATCCCCACCTTGACGCCGTCCACGCCCAATTGGATCAGGTCGCAAGCGCCCTCGAAGGTGGCCACGTTGCCGGCCACCAAATCCACTTCCGGATACTTGTCCTTGAGCGCGCGCACCGCCTCCATCACCCGCGCCGAGTGCCCGTGCGCGGTGTCCACGACGATGACATCCACTTTGGCCTTCACCAGCTCGTCGGCGCGCTCCAGGTAATCTCCCGTGGCGCCCACCGCCGCGCCCACGCGCAGGCGGCCCTTTTCATCCTTAGCAGCATTAGGATACTTAATACGTTTCTGGATGTCTTTAACTGTTATAAGGCCTTTCAGATTGAACTCGTCATCCACCACCAGGAGTTTCTCCACGCGGTGGCGGTGGAGGATGGCCTCGGCGTCGTCGAGCGTGGTGCCCACGGGAACGGTGATCAGGTTCTCCTTGGTCATCGCTGATTCCACGGGGATGTCCAGGCGCGATTCGAAGCGCAGGTCGCGGTTGGTGAGGATGCCGACCAGCTTGCCGTCGGTTGTGACCGGCACGCCGGAGATCTTGTACTTCTTCATGATGTCGAGCGCTTCGGAGATCCGGCTCTTGGGGCGCACGGTGACCGGGTCAACGATCATGCCGCTCTCCGAGCGTTTCACCTTGTCGATTTCCATCGCCTGCCGCTCGATCGCCATGGTTCGGTGCATGATGCCAATGCCGCCCTGCTGGGCGAGCGCGATCGCCAGGCGCGATTCGGTGACCGTGTCCATGGCGGCGCTGACGATGGGAATGTTCAGGCGGATGTTGCGCGTGAAATGAGTGCGCGTGTCAACCTGCGTCGGCAAGACCGACGACTTGGCGGGCAGCAGAGTTACGTCATCGAAGGTTAGTCCCTCGGGAATCGGACCATCCAACATAGCCCCCTCTTTGTCTGGATTCTCGGCGAATGACTGAACACTCATTCTAATGCCCGGCTCCGCGAGCGTCAAGCAAACCCCGGGCGTGGCCGTGCGAGCGCTGCTTGGCCCGCAGCGCGGCGTCAGACTTCATGGTTTCGGAACGCCGACTCATGAGATTCACGGTTTTCTGAAACTCCCTCTGTATTTTCATACACCTAGCGGCTTTGATTTTGTGTTTTT
>Ga0326597_10009375_pt1 | contig 13126 bp, 11 predicted proteins | sample RVTome_12_FD_203789 | JGI IMG/M metagenome (GOLD analysis project Ga0326597, IMG submission 203789) | Soil microbial communities from uranium-contaminated site in the Upper Colorado River Basin, Wyoming, United States - RVT100D185 | ecosystem: Environmental > Terrestrial > Soil > Contaminated >... | reverse complement strand
CTCCACCCCATCCGCTGTCATTGCCCGCGCATGCGGGCAATCCAGTAATCCCTGCTATTCGGAACTGGCACGGAGCGCTCACCGCACCGACACGGAGTACTGGGTGCCCCGCCTTCGCGGGGCACGACGACTCAGGAATCGGCAGCCGCGTTACCCACCGCGGCCGAGTGCCTGCATCAGCGTATCCTTGAGGTTCTCCAGCGAGAACGGGGCGAAATAGAACAGCACGCGATGCCGCCCGGCGGGCACCGCGACGCCGCGGAACAGGGTCTCAACGCGCTGGATCGGCACCCGCTTGCCGTCGATCTCGGCGAACCAGCCGGGGTAGAAGGGATCGCGCAGCACCATGAGGCCGCCCGTCGCGGAGTCTGTTTCGATCTCGACGCGGTTGGGACGCCACGCGACAATGCGCGCCTGACCGGCGTCGGCGCCGGCCGCAAAGGCCGCCCGCGGCGCCGGATGGCGCAGCCGATAGACCCAGCGCTCCGGCCCGGCAAGCAGCACGTCGACCTCCGGCTGCTTCTTGAGATTGGGCACCTGCGCGAGCGGCTTGCCGAGCACCAGGAATTCCAGACCGAGGGAACGCGCCAGCGGCGAGTCGTAGCTGTCGAAGGTCGGGGGAAAATTACGCAGCTCGACCAGCCAGTTCGACTCGCCCGGATCGACCAGCCGCTCGTATACGGCGATGCGCATCGGATTGTAGCCGTTGATCGCCTCAAGGCCGCGCACCATCGGGACGTTCTGCCACGGCCCGCCGGCGCCGAGCACCTCCATGCGCGGGCGCGCGCCTTGCGCATGCCGCGCGCGGATTGCATCTTCGAGCACGGCGAGCGCGCGTGCATCGTCTCCCGCCGGCCGCTCCAGTGGAGCATAGATCGCCCGCGGCTCGGCGTTCAGCCGGAAGCCGACGTTCCACCAAAACAGCTCCGCCACCGCGACCGCGGTCACGATTGCAGCGGCGCGCGCGCGTGCCGCACCGCTGCGCGCCCATGCCAGCACGGCGATCACCGCGAGAAACGCCGGCGCGGCCTTGAGCACCGCCAGCAACGACTCAGCTCCATGGCCGAAGCGATACGAGAACACGACGGCCCAGGCGACGAGCGCGGCGACAATCGCGCCCGCCGCCGTGAGGGCCAGATGGCGGCCGCGCGGCAGGCCGTCCCGCACGTAGTCTGCCAACAGGTGGCCGGAAAGCAGCGCCAGCATCGCCACCACCACAAAGCCGGCATCGACCGGGCGGCGGAAATTGGCGACTCCCGGGACCCAGTCGTACATCACCGCAAACAGCGGCGTGTAGCGTCCCAGCATGTAGATCAGCGCAACCACAATCGATCCCGAAAGGAAGCGGCGGCCGCGCCGCCAGGCGCCGCCCCCGGCAATGCCGAGCCAAAGCAGCAGCACGATGGGCGCCGCGCCGACGAACATGTAGTTGAACGAGTCGTCGGTAAAGACGACCTCCGGGATGGTCTGCTCGCCGGGCCCCCAATAGTGCTCCACGTGCGAGCCGAAAATATCCGCCACCGCCAGCAGCGCCAGATTCACCGGGTGGAACGATCCTTTGTGTGCCTCGTCGACCAGGTCGCCGGTGCGGTTGGACAGTTCGGCGAACTGGACAGTCAGCAGCACCGGGCCGATGACCAGCACGAAACCGACCAGCCCCATCACCAGGAAGACCGGAATGCGCGCGCGAAGATAAGCGAGGGGACGGTCGGCCGCGGCGATTTCGGCGACGGCCACCGCCACCAGGACATAGCTGAACAGCAGCGCCGTCTGGGTGCGCTCGAGCGCCATCGCGGCGGCGACCACCGCGAAAGCCACGCCATAGGCGAGCGAGCGGCGCTGCAACGCGACCTGGAGCAGCAGCAGCGCCGGCGGAAACAGCGCATAGGCCAGGATCACACCGGTGTGCTGCAACCGCCCAGTGGCGGGACCGCCCAACATGAACAGCACCGCGGCAAGCACGCAGGCGGCCGCCGGCCAGCCCGCGCGCAGCCCGATCGCGCCCACCGAAAGCCCGCCGATCAGCAGATGCACGAAGACGATGACGTCGAAGGTGCGGATCGACGGCGTCGAGTCGACCAGCGCCCACAGCACGAACAGCGGCGCGAACACCAGCGACTGCGGATCGGCCGCGCTCGGATGTCCGGCATAGTGATAGGGATTCCAGAACGGCGGAATCCCGGCGTTCACGCTCGCGGCAAGGAAACGGTAGAAGGCGTAGAACTGGTTCTTCGAATCCCAGGGAACGACGGTATCGGTCACCACCCAGTGCATGAGCGCGGCGAGCCAGATCGCCGCGATCATGCCGCCGACAATGGCGATCTGGCGGCGCATCGCCCCGCCTCAGACCAGCGCTTCCGCCGCCGGCACCCGCACCACCCGATGCGCCTGCAGCTTCGGCAGCACCTCGCGGCCGAAGCGGCGCACCTGCTCGAGGTGCAGGTCATGCGGCACCGCGCCGAGATTGAGATTGAGCAGCAGCAGATTGGCGCCAACCTGTTCGGCGGTCTCGATCAGCCGCTCGGTCACCTCCCTGGCCGAGCCGAAGGCGAGTTCGCCGCTTGCCACCTTGGCCTCGACGTCGGCGCGGTTCATCTGCCGGATCTTCTCGCGGTCGAGCGCCACGAACGGCCGGTTTTCCGGGCGGACGTAGTCGTAGGACGTCGAGGCGACGTAGCCGGTCGCCGCCGGAATCGGCGCCTGCCCCGGCGCGCTGCTGCCGTGGTGCCATAGCACCTGGTTGAAATAGAGATAATACGCTGCGTATTCGTCGACCGCCTGGGCGGCGTTGTCGCCCACCCAGGCATCGGCCAGCAGGCAGAGCTGATCGGACCGGATGCGATGGCCGTGGCGCGCCAGCGTCGTGGCGAAATAGGCGACCATGTCCTCGATCACGCCGCGATGCGGGTGGTAGATGGCGGCGCCGAAATTGCCGGCAGCCGCCCGCTCGATCGTCTCCATGCTGCCGGTGAAGGGAATCCAAATTGGCGGATACGGCTGCTGATACGGCCGCGGCCAGATCGACACGTCCTTGAAGGACCAGTACTTGCCCTGGTGCGAGAACGTGTCCTGCGTCCAGGCCTTGAGGATCACGTCGAGCGCCTCGTCGAAACGCGCGCGCGATTCCGCCATCGGCACGTCATAGACCTTGTACTCGCGCGGCACGCCGCGGGCGAACCCGGACATCACCCGGCCGCGCGACAGGCAGTCGACCATGGCGAGCTCTTCGGCAATGCGCAGCGGATTGTGCAGCGGCAGCAGGTTGCCGAGGATGAAGAACTTGAGCCGCCTGGTGCGCTGCGCCGCGGTCGCCGCCATCAGGTTTGGCGAATTCATCAATCCGTGCGGCGTGGTGTGGTGCTCGTTCAGCCCGACGCCGTCGTAGCCGAGGCGATCCATCTCCTCCCAGACCGTGAGATGCTGCTCGTAGGTGCGCGCCGCGATCTGCGGATCGAAATGGCTGCCCGGCAGCGGGTACGGCATGAACCGGTCCGGCTTGAACTGATCGAAGTGCCTGTCGAAAGGAAGCAGATCGAAGAGATAGACTTGCATCGGCAGGCAACTCGATCGGAGCCGGACACCCGGCGGGCACATTGGCGCGACAACAAATGCCCGGCGCGTCGGCCGGGCGAACGACATACTAGAGCATGTCCCGGAAAAGTGGGTACCGGTTTTCCGACCAGGACATGCGACCACCAGGGAATCGAGAGTGCATCCCGATTCGATGCAAGCGGGCTGCGCTCTAGACCAGAATCCAATCGATCCCGTTCGTCCCCGCGAATGCGCATAGGCGCTAACATAAGGTCGCTCGACGATATCTCGGTTGTCGTCACCCGCGAAGGCGGGTGATCCAGTAACCCCGGAGCTGAGTGAAAGGCAAAGCTTGACCATCTCGGACAGCCTTGTGGTTACTGGATGGCCCGCCTTCGCGGGCCATGACAGCCGAGAGGCTGCCTAATTTAGCGCCTATGCGCGAATGCGGGGGCCCAGGGCGGCAGAGTGAGACGCGGTGTCGCGTGGCCCCTGGATTCCCGCTTGCGCGGGAATGAACGGATAATGCTCTGGAAAATCGCCGGGAATGCGCCACCCCATGTTCGAATGGCAGATGCCCGCAGGCGAACAAAATCGGTGGTGCCCGGTCGGCGTCCTGGACCGGCGCGAACGCCGGATCAACCCAACGGCCGGCTCGCAGCGTGCATCATTGCGCCGGGCCTATTGCGCCGGCCGTGGCCGCACGCGTAGCGGGGTTGTCCACTCCCTGGTCCAGCCCTGGATCATGCGCGCCGCCATCGAACCGGATGACGCTCCGCTTTCGGGTTTAAGCCGAGCCCGGCCGGGGTTCTGCTGGCTTTGTACGGCTCGCTGAGTCCTGCGCGCGCGACGCGGCGCTTTTCGCCACCTGGCCCTGGCCTTGCGCGCCTCCGCCCGGGACCTGGCTTTGGCGCGCGGTCTGCCGGCGCTCGATCTAGCCTTTGTCTCCGGCCTGTCGGTTTGCACCGCCGCTTGGGCAGGCGGGGTGTCCGGGTTCGATTCGAGCGAGGCCGGCCTCGGGACTGGCGCCGGCACCGGCAGAGTGAACGCATCCACGGCCGGCGCGTCGACTTCGGCCGCCACGGGTGTCGCCGTAGCGGCCACCGAGCGCCTACGGTCGAGCACCGGGCCAATCTCTCGCGCGACCGGCGGCGGCAGGACTGCGATCAATTGCGGGCGGCCAACGGGCCCGGCGGCGGACACTGCATCGAGGCGCCCGCCTCCCGCGCCGGCCGCCGGCGCGCCCACGGCGTCATCGCTGACGATCGGCGGCAGTGCGTTCACCGGCGCCGGGGCCGGAACGACCAATACATCCCGAACCGTCTCGACGGCGGCGACCAGCGAACGCTGATCGCTCAACCGCGCCGTCGATGGCCTCAGAGCCGGTTGCGGCTGTGCCAATGTCGCGGCGGCGGCCTGCGGAATGCGGCGCGCCTCGATGACGGCCGTCTCGGTCACGCCGGGTGAGGCCAGTCGAGCCTCGCGTCGCCGCGTGGGTTCGGGCGCTTGCGTTGTCGAAACGACGACGGAGCGAAGACTCGTCTCCGGCTCGGCCGGCGGCTGCACCAGCAGCCAAACGAAGCCGATCAGCGCGAATACCGCGAACGTCGCGATTGCTCCTAGTCCCATACTCCTGAAATCGTACGCGGCCTTCGGCGCGGCGGGCGCCGTCGCGACGAAAGCAGGCGGCGGCGCCGGGCTATCCACATCCGCAAGGGTCGCGGGTGCGAAGTCCGGGTTCGCGTCCAACCGGACGCAGAAATCCCCCTTGTCCTCGGCGCTTCGATACCAGCCACCTTCGATGATCGCCTCGCATGAGGCGCCGCTGAAGCCCCAGGCTTCCATTGCGGCGGCCATCGTGGCTGCCGCCTCGGGAGGCAGATACCCGACCTCTACCCCGAGAATTGAGACGCTCACCGCATCGGGATCGAAGGGGTTGTCCGGCTCCGGCACCAGGACCGCCGTGCAGCTGTAGTCCGTCGGCGCCTCACCGCGCCCGCGAACGAGCCATTCGAGCGCGTCCTGGTGGTCAGAATCGCTAACAACTTCAATGGCATAACCGCCATCGCCGGCGATATGCTCATAGTCGTCTGGCAAATCCGAATCGACCATGTCGCGAAAGCCCTTGGCGCCCCGGCCGGGCGGCGGCGCGTGCGGGGTCGCGGGACCGACCATAGCCGGTGCGGCGTTAACGCTTCAAGCGCCTGCCGGTGGCGCTTCAGGCTTCGCGGCACTGACAGGCCGGGCATGTCCGGGCGCGGCGGCCTTGCTAGGTCCCGACCGGGCTGGTCCCGGCCGGGCTGGTCTCAACCGAGCCGGTCACCGCCGCGTCTTCGCCGCGCTGCGGTATCGGCGTGAACAGCATGAACAGGTTCGCGACCACAATTGTGCCGGCCAGGAAATAGAACGTGGCGGTGAGTCCGTAATGGTCGGCGATGACGCCGGCGGCCAACGGGCCGATGGCCGCGCCGATCGACTGCATGCCGAACATGAAGCCGATGCTGGTCCCGCCCATCCCGCGCGGGGTGGCGTCGAGCAGCCAAGCTTGCAGCACCGCGCGGATCGCGAACAGGAAGAAGCCGAGGAACGCGATGAAGAACACGAACGCCAAAGAGCGGCCGGCGAGCGCCATGAACAACAGCACCACCGCCGTCATCGTCATGCTGCTGACGATGATCTGCCGGCGCCCCATCTTGTCGGAGAGGTGGCCGGCGACCGGGGCCGCCAGAAATCCCGCCGCCTGCAGGATGAACATGCAGGCGCCGATCCACACCACGGAGTAGCCGAGCTCGCGGGCAATGAACAGCGGCAGGAAGGCGAGCAGCGAGGTCTGCGTGATCGAACGGAATACCGAGCCCAGCGACAGCATCATAATCGTGCGGTTGCGCATCAGGACGCCGAAGCTGCGCAGGATGGCGCCCGCGCTTTTGCCCGCCTGCCCGCCGCCGGCGCGCTCGCCGCCCGGCAGCGGCTTGGTGAAATAGACCAGCAGCAGCAGCGCCATCACCATCCCGGGCAGCACGTTCACCGCCATCACGCCGCGCCACGTGAGCACCGTCAGCAGCACGCCGGCCACCAGCGGCGCCACCGCGTCGCCGACATTGCCGGCCATGCCGTGGAACGACATCACCAGCCCGCGCCGAGTCGGATAGAGATCGCCGAGCAGCGGGATCGCGGTCGGATGCCACAGGTTGTTGCCGATGCCGATCAGTGCCGCGCAGGTGAGCAGCAGCCAATAGGCGTCCGTGTAGCCCATCAGCAGGTAGGGGATGCCGACCCAGAACAGCGAGATCGCCATCAGCAGGCCCTTGCGGCTCACATTGTCGACAATAACCCCGCCGGGGATGTTGGAAATGGCGCCCGCCACGAATTGGCAGGTGAGAATCGAGCCGATCTGCGCGTAGCTCAGGCCAAGCTCGTTGCCGATCAGCGGCAGCAGCAGATAGAACGTGGCCGGGTACCAGTGGGTGAACGCATGGCCGACGGTAATCAGCCAGACGTCCAGCAGGGACTTCCGGGGCTCGCGGTCGGCGGTCGTTGTGGTCATTCCGGTCCTGCGGCGGGTGGAGGCGGAGCGTCGTTACCTCAATTACCCCGGCAGACCGGCGGCTTCAACGGCGATTCAGGCTTCCGGGGATCGGCGGATCAGTCCTGGTAACAGCCGCCCACCGATTGCATTGCCCGGACCGCAACCCTATATCTGTAGCGTTCGCGATTGCCTCACTTGTTATTCGCCCCGCCAAGGGCCTTTCCCAAGAACACGCCAATCCGGATAGCGGCGCGCACAAATGGTTGTGCCGCCAACAGACGCATCATGTGCGTTTCAAAGGAGGCCACTATGGCTCAAGGTACTGTCAAGTTTTTCAACGGCCAAAAGGGTTTTGGCTTCATCGTTCAGGACAACGGCGGCCCCGACGTGTTCGTCCACGTCTCGGCGGTTGAGCGCGCCGGCATGACCGGTCTCGTCGAAGGCCAGAAGATTTCCTTCGATATCGAGGCCGACCGCCGCACCGGCAAGTCCAACGCCGCCAACCTCAAAGCGGCCTGAACCCCACACCGCACGGGCCCGGCGCCCAGGCGCCGGGCTTTTCTTTTGCAAATAGGGTAAATGCAGCCAGGCAAAATTGCCATTTAGCGCGGCTCGCATGCCGCCATCAGGTCGCAGGTTTGGACATGGCACGGAAACCAGGAACGCGCGCAGAGTTCGTGCTGTTCGATGTGTTCTACACGGACGGTTCACAGCGATCCAATCGCAAGGTGCCGAGCGAGGTCCTCGGCGGCCTCGACGGCGACGAACCGGCGCGCGCAATCATCGAACAGCAGGACCGGGCGATCGCGGAGAAGTCGGGCCTCGCGCCGATCCCGATCAAAACCATTCGGCGCTCCGGCGCCAAGGAGCACCCGCGCACCAAGCCGGCAGAAGCCGAAGGCCGGCGGCGCGCGGCGAACTAGTCGAGCGTTTCCAAGATTCGAATCACATCCTCGTAGGGGCGCCCCTTGTGGGCGCCCTCACGTGGGCGATGTGAACGGGCGGCCACAAGGGCCGCCCCTACGGTCAACCGGAACCATCGAACGGAGCCGTTTCATGGAATCGGTCGTCTAGTGTGGCGGATTTGACGTTCCTACCAGCAGTGCGGCGAGTCCTTCGTAGGAACGTCAAATCCAAAGCCACACTAGAATCATTTAGTCGCTAGTGTCCCTTTGGTTCCGACGTTCGTGCGAACGCGTGCTGCAAAGGATACGAACGTCGGAACCGGGACACTAGCCACTCACGCGCTGCCTCGTCTATGCTGCCCGAGCGCCTTCGTCAGGCGGATGCGGCGGCCAATGACCGGCACAAGCGCGACGATGCAACCGCGGATGATGAAGCTCGGCCTGTTCTTCGAGGGCGTCGGGCACCACATCGCCGCCTGGCGCGACGCCGGCGTCGATCCGCACGCGCGCCAGTCCCTCCCGCATTACGTCGAGATCGCCCGCACCGCCGAGCGCGGCAAGTTCGACCTCCTGTTTACCGCCGATACCAACGCCACCTTCGGTCCCGACGACGTGGAGACCTGGAGCCGCACCACCGCGGCGTCACGGCTGGAACCGCTGACGCTGCTCGGGGCGCTTGCCGCGGTCACCGAGCGCATCGGCCTCGTCGCCACGGCGACCACGACATACTACGAGCCCTATCACGTCGCGCGCTTCTTCGCCTCGCTCGACCAGATCAGCGGTGGCCGCGCCGGCTGGAACCTGGTCACCTCGCTTGCGACCGCCGAGGCCTACCAGTTCGGCCGCGACACCCATGCGGCGCACGCCGACCGCTATGCGCGGGCGCGCGAATTCGCCGAGGTGGTGCTCGGCTTGTGGGACAGTTGGGAAGACGGCGCGGTCGTCGCCGACAAGGCAAGCGGGCTGTATTTCGATCCGGCGAAGCTGCATCTGCTGCACCACAAGGGCGAGCGCTTTTCGGTGCGCGGGCCGCTGACGACGCACCGCTCGCCGCAAGGGCATCCGGTGATCGTGCATGCCGGCCAATCCGAGGACGGCCGCGACCTGGCGGCGCGGCATGCCGAGGTGCTGTTTGCCGTGCAGCAGGACAAGGCGCAGGCCTGCGCCTTCTATGCCGACATGAAAGCGCGCACCGTCCGCCACGGCCGCGCACCGGACCGCATCAAGATCATGCCCGGCGTGATGACCGCGGTCGGCCGCTCGCGCGCCGAGGCCGAGGACAAGTATGCGCGGCTGCAGGCGCTGATCCATCCGGCGATCGGCGTCAAGCTGCTGTCGGCCATGATCGGGCTGGATGTGTCGTCCTATCCGCTCGACGGGCCGCTGCCCGACCTGCCGCCGAGCAACACCGAGCACGGCCGGCAGAAGGTGATTGTCGATCTCGCGCGCCAGGAGAACCTGACGATCCGGCAGCTCTATATGCGGGTCGCCGGCCAGCGCGCCCACCGGACGGTCGCCGGCACGCCGGCCGACATTGCCGATGCGCTGGAGGACTGGTTCACCGCCGGCGCCGCCGACGGGTTCAACATCATGCCGCTGACGTTTCCGGACGGGCTCAACGATCTGGTCGATCTCGTGCTGCCCGAACTGCGGCGGCGTGGCCTGTTCCGTACTGACTACGAGGGACGCACGCTGCGGGAGAACCTCGGCTTGCCGAAGCCGGAGAACCGGTGGGTGAGGAGGAAGGACGCCCAGACTGCGGCAGTCTGAGTGTCAATGCGGCCTCTCCACTTGCGTCATTGCCGGGCTTGACCCGGCAATCCATCGAACTTGAAATGAATGAATTTTTCGATGGATCGCCGGGTCAAGCCCGGCGATGACGGCTTTCATGAGCTTCTGGGTCTATATCCTCGCAAGCAAGCCTGGTGGCACGCTCTATGTCGGCGTCACCAACGACCTCGTGCGCCGCACGTACGAGCATCGTAGTGATCTCATTCCTGGATTTACCAAGCGATACGGAGTCAAGAGACTCGTCTATTTTGAGGAGCACGATACGGCGTACGCAGCGATTCAAAGAGAGAAGAACATCAAGCATTGGTCGCGGGAATGGAAGATCGACCTCATCCTGTCGAAGAATGCCGACTGGCGCGATTTGTACGACGAGATTGTCGGTTAAAGGCTTTCCACCCGCATTACTGCGTTGAACCGGCCCACTTGCGTCATTGCCGGGCTCGACCCGGCAATCCATCGAGCTTGAAATGAATGGATTTTTCGATGGATCGCCGGGTCAAGCCCGGCGATGACACCGTGATAAGCCTTGGCTACTAAACCTTCGCCACCACCTCGGCCCAATCCTCCAACATCGCCATCTCGTGGCCGTGACGGGCATGGAAGGCGAACTGCCGGTAGCCGGCCGCCTTGATCGCCTGCAACTGCTCGATCAGCTGCGGTGCGGTGCCCGAGAAGGTCATGCCGCGAATGACGTCGGCGGTGATGAACGCGTGCTCCTCCGGCCGCAGGAACATCAGGTGGCCGCGGTGATTTTGCAGATAGCGCGCGTCCGCCGGCTGGTACGTGCGATAGACCTCGCGATAGGCGTCGAAGCGCGCCTGCAACGGCGGCGGCACGGGAAACAACAGGCCGAGTTCATCCGCTTCCGCATAGGCGTGGAACGCGATCGCCGCCGCCGGGCCGGCCTGCGCCTTGACGCGCGGGCTGTCGAACGGCTCACCCTCGCGCACCACGCAGCCGCCGGAGATCGCGCTGGCATAGAGGTCCTTCACATCGCGGCCGGCTTCCGTCCAGGCGGCCTGCATGTCGGCGAGGTTGGCGTTCGCCGCCTGTGCGTTGCGGATCGACCCCATCCAGGCGGCGCCGAGCTTGGCGGTCAGCTTGCGCCCGCGCGGCCCGAACGCGGAGACGTGCAGCGGGATCGGGTCGCCGATATTGACGACATTGATCTCCGGATTGAGGAAGCGGATCTTGTGGGTGCCGCCCTCCTCCGACCAGTCGACGGTCTCGCCCGCGAGCAGGCCCCGCACCACGCGGACGTATTCTTCCAGCCGCGCCAGCTTGATCGCCGGCAGACCCATCGTGCGCCGGCCGGTAAAGCCGGTGCCGACCGCGAAATCGATGCGGCCCGGCGCCAGCGCGTTGAGCGAAGCGAGCGCGCTCGCCGTCACCGGCGCGATCCGGTTCGACGGCACCAGCACGCCGGTGCCGAGCCGGATGCGCGAGGTCTGCATCGCCGCCGCCCCCATGGCGACGAACAGCTCGGCGTTCAGGAGCTGGGTGTCGTAGAACCAAGCGTGCGTGAAACCCAGTTCCTCGGCGCGCTTCGCCACTTTCCACGAATGCGCCGAGGTCGCGAGCTGAATGCCGAAATCCAAGCGCCCCTCCCCCGATTGCCTCCGGCTCGCCTGCGGCGGCCGGACGTTGGTTGTAAGATCAACGTTATTGCATGATCACGACCGATGGTAGTGGGCTCACGGCGCGCATTGACTATCGCCGGCGGGCCGTCGAGGATTGGCGCCACAACAGCATGGGAGACCGTAATGGCCAAGGGGTATTGGGTGACGACGTATCGTTCTGTTTCAAATCCGGATGCCTTGGCGGCTTACGCCAAGCTCGCCGGGCCGGCGCTCGCCGCCAGCGGCGCCAAGTTCCTCGTCCGCGGCAACCCGGCGAAAGTGTACGAGAACGGCGTCAACCAGCGCGTCGTCATCAGCGAGTTCCCGAGCGTCGCCGCCGCCATCGCGGCGCACGACAGCCCTGCCTACCAGGAGGCGCTGAAGGCGCTCGGCAACGCCGCCGACCGCGACATCCGCTTCGTGGAGGGATTGGAGTAGCGCGCGACCGCGTCAGCTGGGCCGATGGTGGTCACTCGGACGCGAACAGAAGCTCCAGATACTGACGAAACTGCCGCGATTGGCGCGCGACGAACGCTGCGTCGCCATAGCTGCGCGACAGGATGAACCCACCCTCGATGATCGCCATGATCATGTCCGCGAGGTCGCGCGCGGTGACCGGCCGCGCCGGCGTGTAGCGGGCAAGCACCGCCTCGAACTTCGCCTCGTAGAGTGCTGCCCAGAGGCGGAAGCTCTCCTTGATGAAGGCCGGGATCGCCGGATCGAACTGCTGGATTTCGTACGTATAGGCGGCGAACACACAGCCGGGCAGCGGCTCCGTCAATTGCTCGATGAAGCCCTCGAACAGCCGCAGAAAAACAAATGTCGCTTGCAGCGGATCGTCAGTTTGCGCATCGGCTTCGGCCGCGAAGCGTTCGAACAGTTGGTAGTCGTTGCGTGCATAGCGCTCCACCAGCGCACGCGCGAGTTCCGACTTGCCGCCCCTGAAGTGGTTGAAGAACGCCCCCTTGGTCAGGCCGGTCGCCTTCAGAATGTCGTCGAGCGACGTCCCGACGAAACCGCGTGTCAGGATCAGCGGCTCGGCTTCCGCCAAGATCCGTTCGCGCGTCTGCTCTCCCTTGGTTGTCGTCGTGCTCATCTGATTCGCTCCAAAACCGACCGGTCTGAAAAATAATTTCGCGGCTGGAAAAGTCAAGAATATTAGTGGCTTAAAACCGACGACCCGACACATTTGGTCGGCCATGCGCAAATTTCTCATTGACAGAACCAACCGGTCGGTTTCTATAAAACAGACCGGTTGGTTCTATGCCTTGGCATGCCGCTGAGGTGCCCCCGGCAACTTAAAGGAGCAAGCCATGACGAACGTCATCAATGGAGTCGATACCGCCGCCCTGTTCGGCACGATCGAGGCGATCAAGAGCGACCCCGAGATTGCCCGCTTTCAGTTCCGGGTGCGCAACCGCTGGATCGACGGCGGCGAAAACCGGTCGAAGGTCGACGACTATCGCGGCGCCAAGCAGGAGATGCGGCACGCCCAGGTGTTCGAATTGGTCAACGACGAGCCGCCGGTCCTGCTCAGCGGCGACAAGGCGCCGAATCCGGTCGAGTACGTGCTGCACGCGCTGGCCGGCTGCCTCACGACCAGCCTCGTCTATCACGCCGCCGCGCGCGGCATTGCGGTGAGTGGCGTCACAACGCGCTTCGAAGGCGATCTCGATCTGCACGGCTTCCTCGGCATGAAGGACGACGTGCGCCGCGGCTTCGAGGCGATTCGCGTCGTCTTCGACATCGAT
>Ga0326597_10009374_pt1 | contig 13126 bp, 13 predicted proteins | sample RVTome_12_FD_203789 | JGI IMG/M metagenome (GOLD analysis project Ga0326597, IMG submission 203789) | Soil microbial communities from uranium-contaminated site in the Upper Colorado River Basin, Wyoming, United States - RVT100D185 | ecosystem: Environmental > Terrestrial > Soil > Contaminated >... | reverse complement strand
TATCTGTCCGGAATCGACTGGGCCCGGGAAGCGGGAGCGAGGCTGGGTATCAACGTGGATGAGATCCTCAGCCAGCAAGCGATCGAGGATTGGCTCAACGACCCCGCCAATCAAGAGACCGTCCAGAACCTCTTGCTCGGATTCGGGGCCGGGGCCGGTCAGCTGATCCGTGGTGTCACCGAGGCGATCGCTGTCCTCGTCTTGGCGCCGGTCCTCGCCATCTACATCCTGATCGACTTGGAGCGATTCAAGGTCAACTCACTCGGCATCACCCCTCCTCGGCACCGCGAGGAGACCGCCTTCGTTGCCGGACAGGTGAGCACCGCCATGGGCTCGTTTGTGAGGGGTCAGTTGCTGGTTGCAATAATCGTAGGGGTCGCCTCCAGCTTCGGCATGTGGGCTATCGACCTGCCGTTCTGGCTGATCATCGGGATCCTCGCCGGATTCCTCAACCTCATCCCATTCCTGGGACCCGTAGTTGGCGGGGCATTGGCCGCCCTGGTGGCCTTGTTGAATGGGGATCTGAGCCAGGCGGTCTGGGCAGTCCTGATCTTCACCGCCATCCAACAAGTTGACAACCACGTGATCACCCCCCTCGTGCAACGAACCCGGGTCAATCTGTCACCGCTCGTGATCATTCTCGCCCTGATCATCGGAGGCTCGGTCGCCGGCCTGCTCGGGGTTCTGGTCGCGGTGCCGATGACGGCCGCCATCAGGATCATCGTTGGGCATCTGTGGAGGACGCGGGTGCTCGGCGAGACCTGGGGCGAGGCGAGCCGGCACATGATCGAATTCACCGAGCCGCCCGATCGCATCGCCGGAATTCGGCGCCGTCACCCCGACCAGACCAGGCTGTTCGACACCCAGGAGATGCGCGTGATCACCGAGGAGATGGCCGACCCCGAGCCCTAGAAACCCAAGCTCTGGATCGCGATCGTCTCGTGAGAAGCCGAACTGCTGCTTTCCCCGACCTTGCCCGTTCTCGTCGAGTACATTCCCCGTCTGTGCGGTGGCGAAACAGCTCGAATTCAGGTCGTGTCACGTCACGTTCCGCTCACCTCTCGATCTCTCTGTTGCTTCTGCTGGCGGCCGCATTCGCCCTGTGGCTGATCCCCTCGGTCGGTATGGCTCAGGAGGGGGAGCAAGGGGTGCGGGCACGGGTTCTCGCCGACGACTCTGCGACGGATGAGCGAGAGCCGGTGGAGGGTGTCGCCGTCAGGTTCTTCGACCAAGGCGGCGCCGAGCTCGGCAGCGAGGTGACCGACGCCGAGGGTATTGCCGAGATCCCGCTGCCTTCTCCGGGGATCTACCAGGTCGAGATCGACCCAGCCACCATCCCGGAAGGTCTGAGTCTGCCCAATGCAGATGAAGTCAGGCGTGAGGCCAACGTCCAGGCCGGTCGTTTCGCCACCGTGATCTTCCAGCTGGTGGTGGGTGAAGGCGATGGCGGTGCGAGGGGCACCGATATCACGCTCCGCCGGGTTCTCCAGCTGTCAGTCGATGGCGTCAAGCTCGGCTTGTTTCTCGGCATGGCAGCCATCGGCCTGTCGCTCATCTTTGGCACGACCGGTCTGGTCAATTTCGCCCATGCCGAGCTGGTCACCTGGGGAATGTTGGTCGCCTACTTCTTCAATGTGCTTGGCCTTTCGTCATTGTTCGGGTTCACCGCGGGTTGGCCGTGGATCCTCAATGGCCCGGTTGATTTGATCAGTGCCGCCCTGATGGCGGTGCTCCTGGGCGGGCTGCTGGGCTGGGCGGCGGACGCCGGTGTTTTCGCCCGGCTCCGTCGTCGGGGGACCGGGCTCATCGCCCAGATGGTGATCACAATCGGTCTCTCCATCTTGATCCGATACATATACCTCTACATGTTTGGCGGGACCGGGCGTTTCTTCCGGAGCTACGCCGGTCAGCAGGCCATTGCGATTGGGCCGATTGCAGTCACCTACAAGGACATGATCGCGATGACGGTGGCCCTGGTTGCCCTGATTGGGGTCGGGCTGACTCTGCAGCTGACTCGGGCAGGACGGGCGATGCGGGCGGTGTCGGATGACCGTGATCTCGCCGAGTCGTCGGGGATCGACGTGCAACGGGTCATTCGCTGGGTGTGGGTCGCCGGCGCTGCTCTTGCGGCTCTTGGTGGCGTGCTGCTCGGCCAGTCAGACGTCATAAGATGGGATGTTGGATCTCAGATCCTCCTGTTGCTGTTCGCCGGGGTGATTCTCGGCGGTCTGGGCACGGCCTATGGTGCCCTCGTCGGCAGCATCCTGGTGGGGCTTGGGATCCAGCTCTCCACACTGTTCCTCGCATCCGAGCTGCGAAGCATCGGAGCCCTGATGCTCATGATCGTGATCCTCTTGATCAGACCGCAAGGGATCATGGGGAGAAAGGAGCGGGTCGGGTGAACTGGGGGTCCATTCTCGAACAGACCATTTCCCAGGCATTTGGCGTCAACGCCATGGTCTTTGCCATGGCTGTGATCGGGCTCAACGTGCACTTCGGGTACACCGGTCTCCTCAACTTCGGACAGATCGGCTTTGTCGCCCTGGGCGGGTACGGGTTGGGGATGTCGATCACCATATTTGGCTGGAACCCGTGGCTCGGGATCCTGATGGGTCTCGTCTATGCGTTGATCTTCGCTCTCCTGCTGGGGGTGCCCACCCTCCGTCTGCGTGGTGACTATCTCGCCATCGTCACCATTGCCGCCTCGGAGGTGCTGCGGATTCTGGTTCGTTCCACGACCCTCGCCGAGTGGACCGGCGGCAACACCGGTATCACCGGATTCGCCAACGCCTTTTATCAGTTCAATCCATTCACCGAGCGGGTCTATGACTTCGGGCCCTTCTTCTTCACCGGCCCTAACCTGTTCATCCTCAGCATCGGTTGGCCCCTGGTCCTGCTCGTCACCTTCTTGGTTTGGCAGTTGATGCGGAGCCCGTGGGGGAGGGTGGTCAAGGCGATCCGTGAGGACGAGGATGCGGCGCGGGCCCTTGGCAAGAACGCCTACTGGTACAAGATGCAGTCACTGATGCTGGGAGGGGTCATTGGAGGTCTGGCCGGCATCCTTCTCGCCATCGCCAACTCGACCGTTCAACCGGACTATTTCGTGCCGGTGCAGACCTTCTTCATGTGGACGGCCTTGATCCTGGGAGGGGTTGGCCGGGTCTGGTCGCCGATCGTAGGGTCGATGTTGTTCTGGGGCCTGCTGACCGTCACCGACGGGGTGCTCCGTGGTTTCGAGGCTGAGGGATGGGTCCCGCGGTGGCTGATGAACGCATCCCAGGTCGGCCAGATTCGCTTTATGCTGGTGGGGCTGGGACTCGCACTCCTCATGATCTACCGCCCCCAAGGTCTGTTCGGGAGCAGAGAGGAGATGATGCTCGATGCCCGCTGAGACAGCCGACGCGCTGGCTGGTGTTCCGCACGTGCCAGGTGCCGACAAACCAGATCCCATTCTGGCGGTGGAGGGAATGAGCAGGTCCTTTGGTGGCCTCCTCGCCGTGGATGTCGAAAAGGTGTCCATACAGCGCGGCTTGATCACTGCCCTCATCGGCCCCAATGGGGCTGGAAAGACCACCTTCTTCAACCTCCTGACCGGGTTCGACGCACCCGACGCCGGCACCGCGACGTTTGATGGCCAGGCCGTCAGCGGCATGTCTTCGCACCGCCTGGCGAAGATGGGGATGGTCCGCACCTTCCAGCTCACCAAGTCGCTGACCCGACTCAGTGTGATCGAGAACATGAAGCTGGGTGCCAGGGACCAGAAGGGGGAGTCCTTCCTGAGTGCGTTGGTTCCCTTCATCTGGCGGTATCAGGAGGAAGAGATCGAGGACAGGGCGGAGGCCCTCCTCGAGCGCTTCCAGCTCTCACACATGCGAGATCAGTACGCCGGCACCCTTTCCGGGGGTCAACGAAAGCTGCTCGAAATGGCTCGCGCCTTGATGGCCGAACCGACGCTGGTCATGCTCGATGAGCCCATGGCCGGGGTGAACCCGGCTTTGACCCAGTCGTTGCTGGAGCACGTCAAAGGCCTCCGGACCGAGGGGATCACCGTGGTCTTCGTCGAGCACGACATGGACGTGGTACGCGACATCTCGGACTGGGTGGTCGTGATGTCGGAAGGCCGGGTGATCTTCGAAGGCCCGCCTGATGTGATCAGCCAGGATCCGGCTGTAATCGATGCCTACCTCGGGGCCCATCATGACGCACCGTTGACCGAGGAGCAGGAAGAACAGCGAATTGCCAGCGCCGAGGCGGAGCTGGCCGAGAAAGAAGGCGAAGTCACATGACCGACGGGCCTCTGATCCAGATCGGCAACATCGTCGCCGGGTATGTGCCGGAAGTGGACATCCTGCGTGGCGTCGAGCTCGAGCTGGGACATGGGGAGCTCGTGGGCATCATCGGCCCCAACGGGGCAGGCAAGTCAACTTTGCTCAAAGCTCTATTCGGTCTGATCCCGGTTCGGGAAGGCAGCGTGGTGCTCGACGGGGAGGACATCACCAACCTCAAGGCGCATGAGCTGGTGTCGAGAGGCGTGGGTTACGTCCCCCAGGTCAACAATGTGTTCCCCAGTCTCAGTGTCGAGGAGAACCTCCAGATGGGGATCTTCCTCCAGCCCAAGCGATTCGACGAGAGACTGTCGTTCATCTCCGAGCTGTTCCCGCGATTGGAAGAGCGGCTGAAGCAACGTGCCGGCTCACTCTCGGGTGGCGAGCGACAGATGTTGGCCATGAGCCGGGCACTGATGATGGATCCCAAGGTGCTGCTCCTCGACGAGCCGTCGGCCGGGCTCTCCCCGACTCTCCAAGATCAGGTGTTCGTTCGCGCCCGTCAGATCAACCGAGCCGGGGTGAGCATCATCATGGTGGAGCAGAACGCCCGACGTTGCCTCCAGATCTGTCACAGAGGCTATGTGCTCGATCAGGGGCGCAACGCCTACACAGACACCGGCAACGCCCTGTTACGCGACCCGAAGGTGATCGAGCTCTATCTAGGGACTCTGGCCAAGGTCGACTGAGGCTCGCCCGTAGATCGCCGCCTGCTGCGGCCCGTAGAGCACCCGATCAGCCACGTGATGGGCGAGGGCAGCCGCGGAGACGGCGCCGGAGGCGGTCAGGAACCGACCCGACACCACAATGGGCTCGTTGACCGGGATTGCGCCGAATCGCTCGAGATGGCTGAACGAGAGCCAGTGCCCGGTGACCCTCATCCCCTTGATCAGCCCGGCTGCAGCGAGGGGGAGTGAGCCGGTCGAAACGGCCAGGCAAATGGTGGGGCCGCCGGCCAGGCGCCCTATCTCCGCCACGACGGTCTGGTCCATGGCCAACTCCAGCGATCCGAAACCCCCGGGGAGCAGCAGCAGGGTTGGTTGTGACTCGATCTCGGCCAGGGAGACATCGGCGTGGAAGGACATTGGCGGATCGTGCCCCGGAACCGGTCCTCGCTGACGGGCGGCCCAGATGACCTCCGGGCCGAGCCGCTCGTGGAGGACTTCGAGTGGCGCCAGCACCTCTCGGGTGGCGACACCACCTGGCAGCACGACTACCAGACGCATGTTGGGAGGTTAGTGCCCCACGAAATGGAGGCCGGCCCCTAAGGGCCGGCCTCCACTCACGTCTCCGAATCGGAGTCGGTTGTTACTGCAACTCGGCGTTCAGGTACTCGTCAAGCGAGGGATCGGGACCGGAGCACGGAGGCTCTTGATCGGTCCATCCTTCGCCACATTCGGCCAACTCGCCGAGGGTGACGATCTGATAGCTCGCAGCCGACGGTTCACCGGCGTCGATGAACTCGTAGGGGCCACCGACACCGTCGTAGTCGATGTCCGTGGTGCCACCGCGGATCAGCTCGGCACACGACGCGAAGTCGGTGCACTTCTCACCACCGCGGGTGACGTCGTTGATCTGAGCCGCGATCTCGATGGGATCGAGACTTCCGGCGATCTCCGCTGCCAGGGCGACGATGGTCACCGAGTCGTAGGCCTCTGCGCCATAGGCGAAGACACCGGCGAGGTCGCCGATCTCCTCTGTGGCGTTGAGACGGTCGGTGAAGTCGGTGATCGTGCTCAGGTCGACTGACGGCTGGGTGCCGCGCATCCCGGTGAGGATCGATGAGTCGGCCATCACACTGTGCAGACCGGTGATGTTGCCGTCAACACCCCACACTGCCTTGCCCGACGCTGGGCCGATTCCCCGCGCGTGCAGGGTTTCGAGAATCAAGGTTCCCTCTTCGAAGCTGATCACGACGATCGCCTCAGGGTCCGACTGGACCAGCTGGTCGACCTCGGCGTCGAAGGTGGTCACCCCTTCTGCCGGGTAGGCGATGAAGTCGGTGATCTCGCCACCGAGTCCTTCGTATACCTCGCGGAACCGCTCGGCTAGACCCTCTCCATAGGGTTCCTGGCGGTAGATCACGCCGGCGCTGAGGCTGTCCTCTGCTACCACCTCTGCCAGAACCTGACCTTGCAGGAAGTCAGAGGGGGCGGTGCGGAAATAGAGCCCGTTGTCGTCGTAATCGGTGAACAGTGCCGAGGTGTTCGCAGGCGAGAACTGGATGACTCCGGCTCCCGTGATCTTGTCGATGACCGTGAACGAAACACCTGACGACGCGGCACCGATTATTGCGTGAACGCCGGCAGCCAGATGGCTGTCTGCAGTCGCATTGGCGATGTCCGTCGAGGTGTCGCCCGAGTCACCGGGTATGAACACCACGTCGGCGCCGAGCACACCACCGGCGGCGTTGATGTCACTGATGGCCAGATACACACCGGCTTCCTCAGGCGGGTCCAAGAACGCCAGCGAGCCAGTCTGGGGCAATAGGCCCCCGATGGTCAGTTGACCCGCAGGCTCCTCGCCGCCTGAGGTCGTTGTCGCCTCAGGAGCTGCCGTGGTAGTGGTACCACCACCGTCAGCAGTGGTCGTGCTGCCTCCGCCTTCATCGTCGCCACAGGCGGCGAGAATCAGCGAAAAGACGGCCAAGACCGCGAGAAGCTTTAGGCCTCTCTTCATTTTCATATGTTTCCTTCCTCCATTGCTGAGCGCGACACAGCCATGCCGTGCCGTGGGGCCGACTTTAGACCCCATTTTCACAACAGGCATCTGAACCGGGTCTGTGACGGGTTCGGTCGGCGTACCGTAGCAGTCACAAGAATGGCCGAATTTCACATACTCGCAGTGGGTTATGGCGGCGAGCGTGTCGCCTCCACCGTGTCGCTGGTCGTGTCGGGGAATTCCCTGGTGGTCATCGATCCCGGCATGGTGGCGTCGCGTTCGGTGATCCTCGATCCCGTCGCCGCTCTCGGTTACCGGCCCGACGACATCACCGACGTGGTGATTTCTCACCACCATCCCGATCACACCATCAACATCGCTCTCTTCCCCAATGCCAGGGTCCATGACCACTGGGCCATCTATGCGGGGGATTCCTGGGATTCCAGGGCCGCCGAGGGATACGAGGTCGCCCCAAAGGTGACTCTGTGGGAGACCCCCGGCCACACCCCACAGGACATCACAACCATGGTGCGGACCGGAGACCAGGTGGTCGCATTCACCCATCTCTGGTGGTACGAGACGGCCCCTCTTCATGATCCGTTGTGCACCAACCCCGACGATCTTCATCTTGGCCGGGAGCGGGTGTTGGAGGTGGCGACCCTGATCGTCCCCGGCCATGGCGGGCCCTTCGTACCTGACGCCTCCACGTCCCGTTAGCCTCCGAAACACATGGTCGAGACCGGACCGATCGATGAGCTCGCCTCCCGGGACGCCTACCTGGCTCGTGCCGAGGGCCGCGTCATCGAGGTCCTCGACGGCGGACTGTTCCTCGACCGGACCGTCTTCTATGCGAGGGGCGGAGGCCAGCCCGGAGACGTGGGAGTGATCCGCTGGGATGGTGGCCAAGTCGAGGTGATCGACACCATCCGACGTGAGGGTAAACCGTTCCACGTAGTGGCCGCGGATGCGGTGCTCCCTGACCCGGGAAGCCCAGTGGAAGGGGTCATCGACTGGGAGCGACGCTATCTGACCATGAAGACCCACACCGCTCTTCACGCTCTCTCCGGGGTCATCTTCCGGGACTTCGGGGCCAAGGTGACCGGCGGGAACATGGACCCCGGCGTGGCCCGCATGGACTTCGAACTCGACGGGATCTCCGTGGAGTTCGGTCAGGTTGTGGAGCGCAAGCTGAATGATGAATTGACCAGGGGGTACCCCACCGAAGTCATCTTCATGGCCCGCACCGAGGCATTGCTTGATCCTGACCTGATCAGGACCAAGGTCAACCTGATCCCGGAGTGGGTCGAGGAGATTCGGGTCGTCGATATCGTCGGACTCGACCGCCAGGCGGACGGTGGCACCCATGTGGCCTCCACCCTCGAGGTCGGTCCGGTCAGCGTGGTCAAGACGGAGTCGAAGGGCAAGGCGAACAAGAGGATGAGGATCGAGCTTTCTGACCCTGGCGATCATTAGCGTCCCCATTCAGCAAGCCAGCGAAAGGCACATTCATGAGCGTCATCGTCGGGTATCTGTCGTCGGACCGTGGGAAGAAGGCACTCGATCTGGGCATCCAGGAGGCCAAGCTTCGGAACACCGGTCTCATTGTGGTCCACTCGCTTCGCGGCGTCGGGAAGGACGACGACGAAGACGTGATCCACAGTGACCGCGATCTCAAGGATCTCGAGGACAGGTTGAAGAGCGAGGGGGTTGAGTTCTCGGTGCACAACTACGTCCGCGGCAACGCACCGGCTCAGGACATCATCCAGGCCGCCCAGGAATTCGGCGGTGAGTTGATCGTCATCGGCCTCCGCCGGCGGACGTCGGCAGGGAAATTCCTGCTCGGTTCGAACGCCCACGAAATCCTCATGGAAGCCCCCTGTCCAGTCCTCACAACGCGGGTCGATTGAGGACGATCTAGATCACCATCTTCATCCGTAATACGTGATGCGTAATACGCAATCCGTAAGACTCGACTCTGAATGCTCGATTTCGTCCTCGGTGTGGTGCTTGCCGGGCTTCTGGTCAGGGGCTGGACCCGTGGCTTCGTCCGTGAGGCCCTCGATCTGGTGGGGCTCATTCTGGGAGTCTGGGTCGCATTCAGGCTGAGCGGCCCGCTCGCTGAGTTCCTGACTGATCGGTTCGGGGTCGTTCCCGAGGTTGCCGGGATCGGGGCCGGGATAGTCCTCTTCGTCCTGTTCGGAGTGTCGATGAGCGTGGCCGCCCGATACCTCTCCAAGGTAATGAACCTCCCGGGGTTGACCATGATCAATCGGGTGGGCGGGGCGGCGGTTGCCCTGGGCTGGGGGGTTGTGATCGTCCTCGTGCTCATCAACCTTGCCGGGGCCTTACCCCTGCCTGCAGGTTGGGATCGGGCGGTCGAGGACTCCGCCGTCGCCCAGGCCATCGCCGGGCCGGACGCATTGCCCCAACAGGCGTTCGAATCGGTCGGTTCCAGCCAAATGCTGGCTTCGATGACCGCAATTCAGTCGTTGCTCGGGTCGAACCGGGCGGTGCCCGAAGGCAATGAGATCATCACCATCCCGTCAGCACCGGGCGACGAGATCAGCCAGGCTCGTGACGAGGCCGCCGAGGTGATGGTCCGAATCAACGAGTACCGGGCGGGCCAGGGACTCGGCGCCCTCACCACCAGCGCGGTGTTCGCCGATGTGGCGGACGCCCGGGCGGGGGGTATGTACACCACCGGCAGAATCTCCCGCGACACACCGCCCGGGGGAACCGTTCTCATCGACTTGGACGCAGCCGGGGTCAGGCCCGCGCTGGCAGGCGAGAACATCGCCCTGGCCAGCAGTGCCCGGGCCGCCCTCGACGGCATGCTCGAGTCGTCTACCGCCATCGCGCAGTTCAACATTCCCGCCTACAACCGGGCCGGAGTCGCCGTCGTCGACGGCCCCACGGGCCGCTTGGTCGTAGTGGTACTGGGAGCCTGATTCCTAATGCAGGGCGTCACACATATCGCGCGATCTGCATTGAGAAACGGCTCACACAATCGTCGGCGTGGGCTCGGGAACAACTCGTGCTCTAGCGATGGCCACAAACCCGACCCCGGCGAGGACCACGGCGGCACCCACCAACTGGATGGTCGACGGGCGCTCGTCGAACACCAACGCCCCCCAGATCATGGTCAACACTGGTTGGACCAGGATGATGGTGGCGATTTCCACTGCGGGGAGCCGGGGCAGGGCATAGCCGATGAGCAGCCAGCCACCGACCTGTGCTCCCAAGGCCAAGACGATCAACCATCCATGCGCAGGCCAGGTCGGAGCGAAGTCGATGCCGCCGGTGAACACGCTGAGGAGGAGCACCGTCACCACGCCTCCCGCGGTGGCCTCCATTAGTGGTCCCGCCGGTGGAGCCTGGATGTTGTTGGAGGCGCGAAACACCAGGATGAAGGCGGCGTAGAACATCGCCGAGACCATGGCGAGCAGGGTTCCGAGCAGAGGATTGGATCCGAAGGCATCCCCACGCCCCAGGCCGGAGACCATGGCCACCCCGACCAGAACAACGGGGATGGCGATGATGATCCGCCGGCTGGGTCGCTCACCGAGGATAAGCCAGGCGGCAATGGCGACGAAGACCACCTGGGAGTTGGCGATGAGGGTGGCCAGCCCGGCGCCGATGTGCCCGATCGCAGTGTGCCAGAACACCATGTCGACACCGAGCAGGAATCCCGAGCCGACAGCGAGCAGGCGTTTCTGCCAGGTGCGTTGATCCCGGTGACGGACCATCAGCCAAATCACGAACAGCACTGGTAGGGCGTACGCCACCCGGAAAAAGGCCCCGGTCATCGGATCGACCCTGGACAGGCCGAAGAAGATCGCCGAGAAAGAAATGGCCAGGGCGCCGGCCAGCGCGGCAAGCAGGATCACGGGAGTGGGATCAGATCCGGTTCGACCCAGGTGGCCTTGGCCTCGGGGCTGTCGAGGTCGGACCAATGCCGGTTCGGCAGGCCGGGGTCCAGGGCAGCCGGGTAGCGCTCAACCATTTGTTCTACGTTCTCCAGATCTGGGAAGGTCTCACGGAGATGGGCCATCAGTCGGATCCAGAAAACAGTCACGGTTTCGTGGTACTTGCCCGGATTGCCTCCCAGTTCGGAAACATGCCGGATCGTCAGCGACACCACCCTGACGGCGTCGTCCACATCATCGGCCTCGTCGAGGACCGCCCATGCAAAACGGAGATGGGCCTTGTGGTCGAGGTATTGGCCGCGGGTGGCGCTCAATATCCGCAACCCGTCCGCCAGATCAAGTCGGCTCACGCCGCCGGCACTTCCAAATTGCGGAGCTCGGTGAACGCATCGTGGATCGCCCGGAGAAACACGTCGGAGTCGGGAAGTGTGTCGTAGTCGGCGTGGATGCCCCAAAGCAGCCTTCCGTTATAGGAGAACAGGGCGATGCCGAGCCCATGCTGAGCCCAGAGCGGAACCATCGGGTAGTTGGCCAACATCTCGGACTCCAACAAGTACATGGGGAACTGAGGCCCAGGGATATTGGTCACCGTCATGTTGAAGGGCCGCATCCTGGAGCCGACCACCCGATTGGCCAGCGAGAGCAACGTGATCGGCGTCCCCGAGCTGATCTCGACCAAGGTCGCCGCGCCGAGCGCCTGGTTGCTCTTCTTGAGGTTCAAGGTGCGCTCCTTGATCAACTGGTACCGGGCAAACGGGTCGGCCTCGTCGATGGGGAGATCGATCAACCACATTGCGACCTGGTTGCCCAACGCACCACGCTGGTCGGCACGTCGGGTCGAGACCGGGTTCATCACCCGGAACGCCGTCTCCGCGACGTCATAACCACGCGCCTCGATGAGAAAGGTGCGGATTGCACCGGCGGCGATGCTGAGGACGACATCGTTGAGCGAGCCGCCCAACTTGTTCTTGATCAGTTTCAACTCGACGAGGGGGAGGTCGGTCCAATCGAATCTCCGATTGGGCCCGATGTCGGGGTTCAGAGGAGTCCGGTCCGAGGCGGTGAGCCATCCAGAGCGAAGTGAGGAGATCGCGGCCGCCGACTTGTCCATGGTGCGGTCGGCCAGGTCCCTTCCGTCGCGCACCGTCTCGGAGAGATTGGTGAGCCTGTCGATGAGACGACGGGTGGCCCGGGCCGCCTCGGACACTGCGAGCTGGCTTGGACTGGGAGCAGGTCGTGCGGTCCAGGCCGGCGTCTCTTCGATGTCCGAGGTGGGTATCACGTTGAGGAGGATGGTGGTCAGGTCGACACCGGAGAGACCGTCGATCATGCAGTGGTGGATCTTGGCGATGATCGCGAATCGGTCATCGTCGAGACCTTCGACGACCCACAATTCCCAGAGCGGCTTGTGGCGGTCCAGCGGCGTGGACACGATTCGTCCTGCCAGAGCCTTGAGTTGGCCGTCGGTCCCGGGCCGGGGGAGGGATGTATGACGGACGTGGTACTCGAAGGAGAACTGGTCGTCGTCGACCCAGACCGGGTGACGGTTGTAGGGCACCCACTCCAGACGTTGTCGATAGCGGGGGATGTATTGGAGTTTGGAGAGGATGTGGGCCTTGATCCGATTGAAATCGATCCCTCCGTCCTCCCCTTTGAGCGGAGCCGCATCGAACAGGGCCACTCCCGCCACGTGCATGTGGCTGGTCCTGGTCTCGAGCGCCAGGAAAGAGGCGTCGAGGTAGGTGAGAAGCTCGTAGTGAAAATCACTCATCAACTCCACGAAACCTAGCCGGTATGGTCGCTGGCCCATGAGTCGTCAATGCCAAATCCTCCGCGTCTTCACCCGGGACGGAGTGGGTGGCAACCATCTCGGCGTGGTCACCGATCTCAATGGGTTGACGACCGAGATGATGCAGGCGATCGCCGTGGATCTGGGGTTCTCCGAGACGATCTTCTGTGACCTGTCGGGCGAGGTTCCGGTGGCCCGAATGTTCACCCCCGGCACCGAGCTCCCGTTTGCCGGTCATCCGCTGGTTGGGCTCGGCTGGGCCCTCCGTCCGGTCGAACGAATCCGCTACAAGGTTGGCGAGGCCCAGGTCAGCTCCGAAGGGGGAGTGACCTGGATCCAAGCTTCAGGCGATCAGCCCGTGGAGGTGATCGATTCCCCTCCCCTGGGCGGGGAGGTGGCGGTCTCGGTCTCGATGCCAATTCCCT
>Ga0326597_10009373_pt1 | contig 13126 bp, 9 predicted proteins | sample RVTome_12_FD_203789 | JGI IMG/M metagenome (GOLD analysis project Ga0326597, IMG submission 203789) | Soil microbial communities from uranium-contaminated site in the Upper Colorado River Basin, Wyoming, United States - RVT100D185 | ecosystem: Environmental > Terrestrial > Soil > Contaminated >... | reverse complement strand
GCTTGTTTTATTTCCGTCACCTTCCCGCACGAGTAGGGAAAGCAGGTCCCTCGTCGCTGCGCTCCTCGGGATGACATCGGGATAAAGGCGAGAGCCACCATATTCTAATCCGAAGCGAGACTGGCGATCAGGTGGGCGAGCAGAGCGGCGCGGCGCGGAAGTTCCCGGATTACGACGTGTTCGTGCGTGGCGTGCGCTCCGTCCCCCAGGGCTCCCAAGCCATCGAGTGTCGGCACGCCGAGAGCGGCGGTGAAGTTCCCGTCCGATCCGCCGCCCACGGCAGTCTCTTTCAAGTCGAGCCCCAGCGATTTAGCCAGCCGCCTCGCCCGCTCGAAGAGGGCAGCCACTTGGCGGGTGCGTTCCATTGGAGGGCGGTTGAATCCCCCTGTAACCGACAAGGCCGTGCGGCGATCAATCGGATGCAACGAGCGGAAATGCTTTTCGAGCTTCCGCTGATCGGCGGCGCGCAGCACTCGTACGTCGATGTGGGCCACGGCTTCCGCTGGAATCACGTTCGATCGGGTGCCTCCCCGGATGGTCCCCGCGCTTACAGTAACACCTCGGATGTTCTTTGCAACTGATTCCAACGAAATTAGTTGCTTGGCCAACTCAGTGATGGCGCTCGCGCCCTTTTCGGGCTCGATGCCGGCATGAGCGGCGCGGCCATGAACGGTGAGCAGAAATTCGCCGACTCCTTTGCGGGCGGTCTTCAATGCTCCGTTCACGCCGTGGGGAGGCTCGACGACCAGGGCGCACTCGCTCCGGCGCACCTCCCTCTCCGTGATGGGGCGCGATGCAGGGCTGCCGATCTCCTCATCCGCGTTCAGCAGCAGAGTCACATTCTTCTTAAGTGGAATCCCCAGCCGGAGCAAATTCTGCACGGCAAATATTGCGATGACGATGCCCGATTTCATGTCAAAGGTGCCGGGCCCATAGGCACGGCCGCGTTGCACGCGGAATGGCATCCGGGATATCGTGCCCAGCTCCCAAACCGTATCCATGTGCCCGAGTACCAGTATCTGACGGGCCTTGGCGACACTGGCGAACCGGAACTCCGCGCGCAGATGGTCGCCCGTGCTTGGCGATCGAATGGTGCTCACTCTTGCCCCCGCCTCGCGGAGGATTGCCGCCAGCATCTTTCCGAAACGGTCCACTGCGGCTTTGTCCGTGCTGGGCGACTCGCATTCCACAAACCGCCCCAGCATAGCGAGCATTTCAGGCTGCTGGCGGGTCAGCGCGCGCAACAGTGTGTCCATTCGATCACCGGCGAACTACCGGCCTCCTTAACGGAATTCTGCGAAAACAGGCCAATTCGAAATATAATCAATCGGATAGGAAGAACAAAGCGGAACTTTACGGAGAGATCTCCGGCCAGCCGATTTGCACCCCACGCGGGGAAGCAATGTCTGGCAGATTTCTCGCCTGAATTCCGATAGGAGCGCCATGATCCTGGACATCAACGAGATTCAGAAAATCCTGCCGCACCGCCCGCCGTTCCTGTTGGTGGACCGCATCGTAGAGATGGAGCCAGGCAAGCGCATCGTGGGGATCAAGAACGTTACCATGAATGAGCCGTTTTTCGTCGGCCACTTTCCCAATTATCCGGTCATGCCGGGAGTCCTGATCATTGAGGCCATGGCGCAGACCGGAGGGGTGCTGGCACTGCACGGTGGAGCGATCGGCGCCGACAAGCTGGTCCTGTTTGCGGCCATTGAAGAGGCCAAGTTTCGCAGGCCGGTCGTACCGGGCGACCAATTGCGGCTCGAGCTTGAAGTGCTGCAGCGGCACACCACTTTTGCCCGCATGAAGGGAAGGGCGCTGGTAGCAGGGAAAGTCGCGGCAGAGGCGATTCTGATTTGCAAGATTGCGGAGAGGGGCAAGTGAGCGAGACCGTATCCAGTATGATCCATCCAACTATGATCCATCCAACGGCGGTCATTCACCCTGGCGCCCGGCTGGGGACAACCGTCCGCGTCGGGCCATACTGCATCATCGGCGAGGAAGTTATAATCGACGACGGAACAGAGTTGATCGCCCAGGTCTACATGGATGGGCCGCTGCGGGTGGGGCCGGCCAATCGCTTCTTCCCCTACAGTTCGATCGGCATGATCTCCCAGGACAAAAAATTTCGCGGTGAGCGTGCCGAGACGATCATCGGCAAGGGGAATACCTTCCGGGAGTTTGTAACGGTGCATCGTGGCACCGCAGGGGGCGGCGGCGCAACGCGGATCGGCGACGACAATTGGATCATGGCCTATGCGCACATTGCTCACGACTGCGCCGTCGGCAGCCACACGGTGCTAGCCAACGGGACGACGCTGGCCGGTCACGTCACCATCGAGGACCACGCCACCGTCGGGGCATTCAGCGGCATCCATCAGTACTGCCGCATCGGACGCCATGCCATCATCGGGGGCTACAGCGTCATCACGCAGGATGTACTGCCGTTTTCCAAGACGGTTTCAGAGCGCCAGACACGCGTTTTCGGAGTCAACACGGTGGGACTCGAGCGGCACGGATTTTCCGCCGAGCAGCGCGAAAAGCTGAGCCGTGTCTTCCGGCACCTGATCTCTTCGAAGCTCAATACCACGCAGGCCGTCGAGAAAATTCGCGAGGAGGCTCAGGGCTCCGAAGAGATTCAAGAGCTCCTGCGTTTCATCGAAACATCCGAGCGGGGATTTATCAAGTGACTATTGCAGCAGAAAAAATATCGCGCTACGGGCTCATCGCCGGCAACGGGCAGTTCCCCTTGCTGGTGCTGGAGGCGGCCCGGAGCCGAGGCATCGAGATGGTGGTGGCCGCGATTCGCGAGGAGGCATCGCCGGAGATCGAGACGCGTGCGGCGCGGCTGCACTGGCTGGGGCTTGGTGAGCTGTCGCGCTTGATTAGCGTCTTCAAGCAGGAAGGAGTTAGCCGTGCGCTCATGGCTGGACAAGTGAAGCATACGCAAATTTTTTCGGCGATCCGCCCGGATTGGAAGCTGATGCAGTTACTGTTTTCCCTCAAGGAAAAAAACACCGACGCATTGATTGGCGGCGTGGCCAAAGTGCTCCTCGAAGAAGGAATTGTTCTCGAGGATTCCACCCTCTTTCTGGAACCATTGCTGGCCAAAGAAGGAATCCTCACTCAGCGGGCTCCCACCATGGTGGAAGGCCAGAATCTGGACTATGGCCGGAAAGTCGCGCGAGGACTTGCGCAGTTCGACATCGGGCAAACCGTGGTGGTCGCGGACGGAGCCTGCGTGGCGGTGGAGGCTATGGAAGGGACTGACGCAGCCATCCGCAGGGCGGCGCAATTGGCCGATGGCAAGCCGCTGAGCGTCATCAAAGTTTCAAAACCCAGCCAGGATATGCGCTTTGACGTGCCGGTGGTAGGCTTGCCCACCATTGTAGTCATGAAGGAATGCGGAGCTACGGCGCTGAGTCTGGATGCGTCGAAAACACTATTGTTTGATCGTGACGAGCTGATCGCCCAGGCAGACGCCGCCGGCATTACTATCGTCGGCACGCTCCCGGGCGTGTGAGATGGCTCGTCGGTATTGTTGATGGAATGGTGAAGGAACGGAACGAATCATTGCTGCGAACAAGAGAGATGCGAACAAGAGATGTAAATCATCTGGTCAAGGTGGCGGTAGTGGGAGTCGGGAAATTTGGCCAGCACCATGCCCGCGTCTATCGTGAGCTGCCGGAGGCCGAGCTGGTGGGAGTCTTTGATACCGATGCCGCGCGCGCTGCGGAGATCGCAGAGGCGCATCACTGCCGCGCTTTTGCAAACATCGAACAGTTGACCGATCAAGTCGATGCGGCCAGTGTCGCGGTTCCGACCGAGCACCACGCCGCCGTCGCCGGGCAGTTGCTCGAAGCCGGCGTGGACGTTCTCGTAGAAAAGCCGATGGCTCGGACGCTCGTGGAAGCCGATCAGATGATTGCAACGGCAGAGCGATTTGGACGCGTCTTGCAGGCAGGTCATCTCGAAAGGTTCAATCCGGCGGTAGAGGCCGCCGGGGCCATGGCCCGCTCCCCGCTGTTTTTTGAAGCGCACCGTCTCAGCACATTCAAACCGCGGAGTCTCGACGTGGATGTGGTGATGGACCTGATGATTCACGATCTCGATATCGTGTTGTCGCTGGTGGATGCGGAAGTGGAAGAGATTCGCGCCGTCGGCCTGGCCGTGCTGACGCCAAAGTTCGACATCGCCAATGTCCGCGTGGCGTTCGATAATGGCTGCGTGGCCAATTTCACGGCCAGCCGGGTCTCCACCGAACGCGTGCGCAAGCTGCGGTGGTTCCAGCCGCAGGAGTACATCTCGGTGGATTATGCGCGCCAGGACGCCATTGTGATTACGGTGGAGAAGACCGGCGGCATGCCCATGCTCTCCCACCGGCGTCTGGATCCACCCCAGCAGGAGCCCTTGCGGAAGCAGCTCGAGGCGTTCCTGCACTGTGTGCGCGAACGCTCGACTCCCAGAGTTAGTGGAAAACAGGGGCGACGCGCACTGGGTTTGGCGCATCAAATCCAGCAAGAGATGGATCACCACGCCGGAAGGCTGCAATCTAGAAGGGTGGGCGCGCGTTGAATTTATTGCGACTCGATGACATCAGCCCGCCTCCGCCGGAACAGGACCGGCAATTGCCGCTGTTCGAGGAGGGGCCGGCTGGGGCGGCTGACGCGGTCCCACACCTGCTGCCGGAGATGGACGAGGAGCGCGCCTCCATGGTTGGGCGCGAGACCTTTCTTGTCTCTATCATCGTCCATGTTGCCGCGATGCTATTTCTGGTAACTCATCCGGATCTGCTCGTTACAAGTGCGGCCCCGGTAATCAAGGTCAACCCGGAGGAAGAGAAAGTCACCATGTTGTACGAGCCTCCTCCCCAGCCGCCCAAGCCGAGGCTCCAGGCTCCGCCGGAGCCGGTGCGACCAATGACGTTGCCGCGCGCGGCGGGCTCTCCGGATTCGCAACTCGACAAGATTCAGCCGCCGCCGGCCAGCCGGATGATCCAGCCTGCCCCGCCGGAGCCGTCTGCGGAACCCCGAGGACCGAGGGAACGTCCCGAACAGCAGATGGCTCGCATGGATCCGATCGGCATTCCCAAATTTCCCGATCTGCCGAAGGAGCCTCCACAGCAACGCCCGTCGCTGGAATCTTTGCCGAAGCAGGCACCGGCTCCCACGCAGGCCCAACTGCGTTTGCCGGAATTCTCTTCCCCGAGTCAGGGAACCGATGCCCTCCTCCGCGAGATGGCCAAGCAACGCGCCGAGGGAGGCGGGAAGGGACTCGGTGGCGGCGGATTTGCCGTCCCGGACACCCGCGATCCGAACTTTAATTTGCCTGGCCCGCAAATTCTCTCAGACACCATGGGCGTGGATTTCGACCCATTTCTCTTGCGGGTCTACTTGAGCGTGCAGCGGAACTGGTATTCCGTAATTCCGGAGATTGCGCGGCTCGGCCGCAAAGGGCGCACCATTCTCCAATTTACGATTCGCAAGAACGGTTCGGTGGAGAACTTGCAGATGATGGATGGCTCCGGAACCAGCTCGATGGACTTGGCGGCGCTATCAAGCATCCGGCTATCCGATCCATTCCCGCCGCTGCCCTCCGAGTTTCCCGGCAGCGAAATCGTGCTGCGGTTTGGATACTATTACAATATGCAGCCGGAGTATGTGTCCCGGCCCTAGACCTTGACGCTCCGCGATGCCAATGGATGCGGGCGCCTTCCGGCCTCGCGTCGATTCTATGAATCTCACCCGCCAACAGCTTCTGGGGACACTTCTGCTGCTCATCGCCCTGGTTCTCGCGGCGTGGTGGAAATATCTTTACTGGTTTCGTTCATAAGTTCAAATGACCACGCAACCCGTCATGGTGGCGATCCTGGGGCCCACGGCGAGCGGCAAATCGCAGCTCGCCATCGCGCTGGCAAAACGATTTTGCGGAGAGATCCTCAACTGCGATTCGCTCCAAATGTACCGCTATTTCGATCTGGGAACGGCCAAGCTCCCGGCGGAAGAGCGCGGCGGCATCCCCCATCATTTTCTGGATGTGCTGGACCCGGACGAGCAGTTCGCCGCGGGTGAATACATGCGGCAGGCACGCGCGGTGCTCGCCGAAGTCTCTGCCCGGGGCCGGCTCCCGATCGTGGTCGGAGGCACAGGCTTCTACCTGCGTGCGCTGGTGGATGGCCTGTTCCCCGGTCCCTCGCGAAACACCGAGCTGCGGGAGCGGCTGACGCGGCGCGGGGAACAGCGTGGACCAGGGTATCTTCACCGATTGCTCGGCAGACTGGATGAAGCCACCGCCGCGCAGATTCATTCCAATGACCAGCCAAAAATAATCCGGGCCATCGAAGTCTGCCTGCTGGCTCGCCAGCCGGCATCGGAATTATTTCGCCAGGGGCGCTCGAAGCTCGAAGGGTATCAGGTTTTCAAGATCGGTTTGAATCCTCCGCGCGACGCACTCTACGAACGAATCAACGAGCGCACACGTATGATGTTTGACCAGGGCCTTCTCAAAGAGGTGCAGGCCATTATGGGGCGGGGCTACCCTGCGACGGTCCCGCCGCTGGGGGCGCATGGTTACCGCCAGGCGGTGGACTACATCGAGGGCAGGATATCACTGGAGGAGGCTATCTACCATGCTCAAACCCGCACGCGCCAGTATGCCAAACGGCAGATGACCTGGTTTCGGAAAGAGGCTGAGGTCAATTGGTTCAATGGATTCGGCGGCGAGCCGGAATTGGAGAGGCAGGTCGTCGAGTTTCTGTCGGACAAGCTGCCACTCTATCGCGATGGCTCGGGCCAGCCAATCCATACGGAATGCGGCCCTGAACGCGGATGACACGTCCCCCCAAACTGCTGACCAACTTTGATCTGACACCTGCCGAAGCGCGCCGGGTTCAATTGACGATATCGCCCTTGGTCGTGCGCGAAGACCAGTTCGGAAAAATCCGCACCGTGGCGGGCGCCGACATTGCGCTCGATCACCGGCAGGGATATGCTGCGGTCATCGTCTATTCTTTTCCCGAATTGCTGGAGGTAGAACGGTCGTCGAGCGTGGGCCAGCTCAAGTTTCCCTATGTGCCGGGGCTGCTGGCTTTTCGCGAACTTCCGCTGCTGCTGGAAGCTTTCGCTAAGTTGCGGCGCCAGCCGGACCTGATTCTCGCCGATGCACACGGATGGGCACATCCGCGGCGGGCGGGCATGGCATGTTATCTCGGAATCTTGCTCGATACTCCGACCATCGGATGTGCAAAGTCGTTGTTGGTGGGTGAGTATGCAGAGCCGGATCAGGCACGCGGGTCGACATCATCGCTGCGAGATGGCCGTGAACAGATCGGCACGGTATTGCGGACGCGGAACAACGTGCGGCCCGTGTTCATCTCATGCGGCCACCGAATTTCGCTTCCATCCGCGGTAAGGATTGTGAGGCAGTGCTGCGACGGGTACCGGATCCCCAAGCCGCAACGCGAGGCCGACCACTGGTCCAAGCATCTGAAAAGTTAGAATGTATTGCCCGCGGATGAGACCACGTTTTCTGCGAGCTTGAGACCGGTCCATGGCTGGCGTATACTCTTGACCCAAGGGATGCGCCAAGTGACAAAAACAGGGGTTGGGGTGGACCGCGCGTTTTCCGCGAGCAGGGTTTCTTCCGCTCGCACTTGAGATATCGGAGTATATAAATATGCGACGGCATACAGCCAATGGAAGGCGAGCGATTCGCAGAGTGTTGGCGCTGGCAGCGCTTGCAACGGGACTTTCAGGCATGTTGCCAGACATTTTGCAGAGTCGGGCGCTCGGACAACAGAGCGGCGTGGGTATCGTCTACGGTGTTGTTCAGACCGATAAGGGACGGCCCGTCGGCGGGTTCTGGCTGATGATTGACAATCCGGACCTGGGTATGAACTACCGCAAGGACGTCAATCCCATCGGGCAGTTCAAGTTCACCGACGTCTATCCGGGAACCTACGTATTCAAGATCTCCCCAAACTCCTACACGGTGCTGAGACCAACGAGTATCCAGGTCAAAGCAGGAGAGGCGCTCGAGGTGAAGGTCATCGTGACCGCAGCGCCGAGAAGCACGGGACAGTTGCGACCTGCGTCGCCCGTCCAGAACTCGAACCGCATGCTGATGCCTGGAGTGCAGGTCATTACCGTTGCACAATCTGCCCAGGCATCCCAGGTTCTGGCTCAGGTCTCGTCGCAGGGCACGATGCCTCGGCCCGGACAGCCTGCCGCCAATGGCCAGAGTGGCGCTGCTGCCCGCAGCGATGCCGCGGCAGCGGCGGTCTCGAATACCGGAGCGCAGATCAGCGAGAGCCAGTTGGTCGGCCTTCCGCTGAATGGGCGGAGCTACAGTCAGTTGGCCACGCTGCAAAGCGGCGTTACCGATCCTCTGGGCGGCTCGACCACGCGCGGAGGAGGCAGCGGCAGCCTTACCGTTTCCGGAGGGCGTTCCTCCTCCAATACGTTCCTCATGGATGGGATCAACATCATGGACACCGGCAACCAGGTTCCTCGCAGCGCCGCCGGAGTGCAGCTCGGAACCGATTCCATCCTGGAGGTGCAGGTTTACGGAGTACAGTTTGCGGCGGAGTACGGACGCGGCAGCGGCGGCATCCTGAACTCGATCTCGCGCTCCGGCACGGATGAGCTGCGCGTGAGCCTGTTCGAATTTTTTCGCAACAGCCACATGGATGCGCGAAATTTCTATGACCGCAAACTAAATCCCACTGACCCGCGGCTGCCTCCGTTCAAACGCAACCAGTTCGGGTTCACGCTCACCGGACCCATTCTCGCAAAGCGCACCTATTGGACCGGGGCCATGGAGATCATGCGCGACCGGCAGAGCTCCACCGATACGAGCAACGTCCTGGACGGCTCGGATACTTCGCAGGTGCCCGGCGGAGTCGATCCCCGCATACTCCCCTATCTGTCGCTCTACCCGGTCGTGAATGGGGCCAAGCGCGGTGTCGGCTTTGGAGTGCACTCCGAAGCGATCTTCATTCCCACCAATGAAACCTACTTCACCGGCCGCGTAGATCACAAAGTTTCTGATCGCGACAGCGTGTTCGTTCGATACAGTTATGACGATGCGGAAAGTTTCTCCATTCAGAACGTCGCTTACTTTCGCACCCATAGCCAGAGCCGCCAGCAATATCTCACCTTGGTCGGAAGCCATATCTTCAGCCCGAGGACGATCGCGGCGGCGCGGATGGGATATACGCGGCCGGCATCGCGCAGAAGCACCGTCTCGACCTTTGATATTCCCCGCGAGTTGTATTTTGTTCCCGCTGCATCGCAATTCGGCGTGTTGCAGATACCGGGTTCATCGGCCTTCGGACCGAATGCGTCGCTGCCCGATGGCGACACGATGAACTCGTTCCAATTTGGGGGAGACCTGATCGTGCAGCGCGGCCTGCACAATATGAAGATGGGAGCGGACGTGCAGCGCTACCGCTGGGATGTCTTCCAGAACTCGAACCGCGGCGCAACCTGGACGTTCACCAGCCGGGTCAACTTCCTCACACTGGAGCGTGACAAGCAGGGCTCGCCCGGCACGACAACGCTCTCGGTCGCGCTGCCGGGCTCCGATGCTTCCAAGGCCTACCGGCAAACGCTGTCCGGTTTCTACTTTCAAGACGATTATCGCATCCGCCCGAACTTGCAGCTCAACTTCGGGGCGCGGTACGAATACGCCACGCTGATTCATGACCGCGACGGAAGGACGGCGCACCTGGCCGATCCTCTGCATGACCCGATAATGGCAGTGGGTCCGCTGCTCGACCACAACCCATCGCTGCGCAATTTTTCACCGCGCTTGGGAATCACCTGGGCCCCGGCCGGAAACGCGGCCACGGTGATCAGTGCCGGGTTCGGAATTTACTACGACCATATTCTGGAATATGTGGTGGATTCGCGCGGCCTCTCGCCGCCGTTTTACAACACCGCCTCGATCGTCAACCTGAATCCGTTTGATTACTTTCCCAATGCTCTTGCTGCAGCGGCGGCGCAGCCGGGAAACAAAGTCCAGGCACTGATCATGGACTACCGGCATATGAGCACGCCGATGGTGCTGCGTTATAATTTTTCCTTGCGGCAACAACTGCCCGGCAACTTGCGCCTCCAGGCAAACTATGTTGGAGCGCGCGGCAATCACCTCTATCGCGCCTACGAGATCAACCAGCTCTCCGTGCCCGTGCGGCGGGCCGACGGATCACTGTTCTTCCCTCCGGGCACGGTCGGGATCAATCCTGCTTTTGCTTCGATCAACATGCTGGCCAGCGACGCGCAATCGTTCTACCACGCCCTGCAATTTTCCGCGAACAAGACCTTCGGGCGCGGCACAACCGTCAACGCCAACTACACCTTCAGCAAGTCCATCGACGATACCTCCAATTTCAATACCGTCAATGAATCGATCCAGTACGGGCTGGATCGTTCGCTCGACCGCGCCATCTCCGACTTCGATATCCGGCACCGGCTTACCACCAGTTTTTTCTACGCGCTTCCGTTCGGACCTCAAGGCTTCTGGGGAAAAAACGGAGTCGCCGCGGCGATGTTCGGAGGCTGGCGGCTGGGCGGAATTGTTTCCATCCGAAAGGGCACGCCCATCAACCTGCGGATGAACGTTCGGAACAGTGGCACTCTGTTTGCCGCCAACCGCCCCAACCTGCGCCCTGGGCGAAGCGGCAATGCCAACGAGGGCGTTACGACTTCTTGCACGTTCTCGACAACAGGCCAGCCAGTCGGCGTCACGCCGGGCCTGCCCGTGGGCATTCCAGACCGTTACTACGACCCCTGCGCTTTCGACGTGCCAGCCGAAGGTACAGTCGGAAACAATGGGCGCAATACCCTTCCAGGGCCGGGCTCTTTTACGATTGATATCTCTTTGCAGCGGGAGTTTTTGCTGGATAGCAAGCGGCGCCTGCAATTTCGCGCGGAATCGTTCAACGTGACCAACAAGGTGAACTTCCGGCCCTTCGCGGCCGGCTCGGCGATCGTTTTCACGGGATCGGCTGCGAACCCCTCCGTCAATGGCTCGGCTGGAACCATAGTCAGCACGTCAACCAACGCGCGTCAGATCCAGCTTGCGCTGCGGCTTTCGTTCTAGCTGTGCCCCCGCGAGCCGGAACGGTTGTGCGGCAGTCAGCCGCTGATCGCGTGATCGTGGCTGGGTACGGCGGCCTGCCTGCGGCGTTGGGGCAACGCGCCGCGCTGCCGGCGAATCAGCTCACGATATGTCCCGTCAAGTTGCGCCATCACCACCGGCCAGTCATAACGAGCCTCCACGATGCGGCGGGCATTGGCCGCGATGGACTGCGCCAGCGCCGGCTGCTCGAGAAGCCGCAGGCAGCCCTCCGCAAATGCTGCCGGCGTATCGGCCAGGAGGATTTCTTCACCGGATTTAGCCGCCAGCCCCTCGGCGCCGAGCGAAGTCGAGACCACTGGGATGCCGCTCGCAAACGCCTCCAGAATCTTGACTCTCACCCCTGCGCCCGTCCGGATCGGACAGACAAAAACGGCATAGCTTCCGAGCGGCTTCCGGATGTCCGGCACTTGGCCGAGCACTCGGACTCCTTCCCCCGAAAATCTCTGTGCTCCTTCTTCGGCGGCGCCCGCTCCGACGATGGTCAGGGTCACTGCCGGCCGCCGCGCCCGAATCAGAGGCAGAACTTCATCGCAAAAATATCCCAGGCCCTCGGCGTTGGGGCGGTGCTGGAAGTTGCCGACGAAGAGCAGGGAATCGCGCTCGCGGGGTCCGCCGGGGAAGGGATAGCTTGCGGCGTCCACGGCGGTCCGCTGACCGGACAAAATCCACGGACGGCCATTGCGGACACCATTGCGGACAAATGATTCGAGCACTCGCTGCTCCTGCTCATGGCAGGTGAACACGGCATCAAATTGTTCAATGACTCTCACTTCGTAGCGCAATCCCCGCAGCCACTCCAGTAATTCGTGGGCCTTGGCGACCCAGCCGCCACTGCCTGCCAGAAACTGACGGCCCACCGAGCGGAAATAGATATCGTGCTCGAACAGGCATTGCGGGACTTTTCTCAGCGGAAGACGGTACTGCGCTAGCTGCGTGTATTCGAACTGGATCAAATCAATGTCGTGGAGATAGACCATTTTGTCGAGCAGAGCTGCGAACTCCGGATCGTAAAAAGCCTGTTGCGCATGAGAGCAGATGTGGAACGGCCGGCCAAGCGGGTGTTTCCGCACGACAATTTCCACTTTGCGCGCCCATTGCTCCAGCGCACGGTTGGATTCGACCTCGGCAAGCGAATCCACAAAGGTCAGCACGAACAGGTTGTGCCGCGTCGCCAGTTCCTGAATCGCCTGGAGCATGAATACCGCCCCGCCGTGCAGCGCCGGATAGATGGCGTAGGGCGAGACAAAAAGAATGTTTAACGGGCCGTCGCTGTGTGAAATCAATCCGCTGATTCCGGGAACTGGTGCTTTCGCCCCAAGCTGCGGAGCCTGCATAGCAGGAGATGAGAACGACTCGCGAAAAACGGAAGGCCGGACACGCTCGAAAACCTGGCGGTCGCTGATGATCGAGCGGAGCAGAGCGGCGCGCCTCGCGCGTAGGGCTTGCGGAAGCCGTTTCAGCGCCAGCAAAAACGCTCCGGCCGTGGTTCTCGTTTCGGTCTGCCAGCCGAGGCAATTTGCGAGCATGTGGCCGTAGAGATAGAACAGGTGCGACAACATCCACCGGGTCCGGTGAAGATTCTTCCAGACCATCAACACATAATTTGTCTGCAGAAATGACTGGATGGCTTCGCGCGGAAAATGCCTGCCAATCGTTCCGCGGTGCTCGTGGAAGACGTGCCCCTGCGGCTGGTACAGCACCTTCCATCCTCTGCGCCAGGCGTTGTAGGACAGGTCGGTGTCTTCCAGGTAAAAGGGTTCGAACAGGGAGTCGAAGCCGCCGAGCTCCAGAAACTTCTCGCGGTCGTACGCTGTGGATCCCCCGCCGGCGTAGAACGCCGGATACGGCCCCTGGATGCGTTCATCCACCTCATGGCGGACGCGGAAGAAGCCTTTGGCGAACCAGCCGCTGGTGAGGCCGGTCTCTTCTCGCCGGCGCGCGGGGTCGGAGAAAAATATCTGCGCGGAGACGGCGAATACATCGG
>Ga0326597_10009372_pt1 | contig 13127 bp, 9 predicted proteins | sample RVTome_12_FD_203789 | JGI IMG/M metagenome (GOLD analysis project Ga0326597, IMG submission 203789) | Soil microbial communities from uranium-contaminated site in the Upper Colorado River Basin, Wyoming, United States - RVT100D185 | ecosystem: Environmental > Terrestrial > Soil > Contaminated >... | reverse complement strand
TGAATACCAAATAAACACTGGTGAGAGGGCAGTAACCAAACTAGCAAATAATGCCAGCTTGTTTTTGGCTTTTAGACTCTTGGCCAACCAATAAGTCAGTGGTACGAGCATTGTGCCAAATAGAGCGCTGGGCAAACGCACTAAATAGTCGGTCGGGGAAAAGAGTTTGAATAGTGGAATCAGTAGTGCCGGGTAACCCAATAATTTATAGTCACCAAAGGACTCGAGCGCCAACGGCCAACGCCTCTGCCATTCGTCTTGGCCAGTTTCAGCCAGTAAAAGTGCATTGTAGGCCAGGGCCGCTTCGTCGCGGTTGAGAATAGCCGGCAAACTACCCAAGTGCCAAAGCCGAAAGCCCAAAGCGACTAGGGTGATGAGGATTAATAATCGTTGACGTTTGATAGTTTTGATCATGGTACTTTTTCAAAATAAATGGCCGCAAAGTCCGCTTGGTTGGCGGCTGTAGAGAATGTCTTATACCAAGCTGGCGGTCTGGTGGCCACAGTTTCTAACTGCCAATCAATGAAGTCTTTTCTGGCAATCAAGACAGTTTTTTCGCTTAAAGTGGGCAGTTTGCCCCAATCAAACCAGCGAAAACGAATGTTGCTAAGGTGCTGTGGTTGATAATTAGTAAATTCAATGGCGCTAAAACTAGTCACGGGCATTTCATAAGCCATCAACCATAAATAAAATCGGCCATCAAAAGGCTCAACCCAGACAACATCCATGATTTGACTCTCCTGCCACGCCTCGTGGGCCAGCTCTCGAAAGCCGGACTGCCAATCCGCGGCAGAGATTTTGGGATAAGCCAAAAAATAAAAACTAGTAAAGTCAAAAACTGACAGAGCCAATATTAGCCAAACACCAAGTTTTATAATTTGTTTGACCGATCGCGAGCTAATTTGGCTCAGTGTTCTCCACCCCTGCCAGCACCCCCAACCAATAACTGTGGCCAGTGGCACCAGGGCATTGAGCGAGCGCAGGGCGTGAGGAGTCGTTTCCGGTACTGAGGCTGGCAGTAGTGCCGCCAACCACCAAACAAGTAATAAAACGCCGGCGCGAGCGTGAGTGCGAAAAATAACCCACCAGCCAAACACAAAAGGAATAATGAGCATTGTTAAAAATAAACCATGCTGGAGAGTGCTGTGGCGTAAGTTAGCGTCACCGGTGAAAAAGAGAAAGTCAGCGGAAAGGTGGTCGGCAAAGTTGCTAGCCAGTTCGCGTCCCATCAATAGCCACGGGTGATAAACCACTTTGTCCAAAAGCGTATTGCTAGCCAGTAATTTGTATTGATTGGCCACTACCGGCCAATTTGCCATATTTAAAATCGAATCAGCACTCAAACGAAATTGATTGCTGTCAGAATATAAAGGCGAGCGATACATGGGGAGTAATAGTAAGCCATAAAGTAGTAGCGGTAGGCCCAAATTTAAACCCAACCAACGCCATTTTTGTTTGGTGCTGGGCCAAGCAAACAAACCGACAGTGACCACAAAAACTAATGGCCAAACAAAGCGAATCGAAAAATAAGTGTAGGTGGCCAAAGAGCCTAGCAGAGAGGCCAGCAATCCCCAACCCCAGTGTTTTTTGGTTTGCAAGGCCAACAAAATACTTATCGCCAACCATAATTGACCCAAGTGTCCCTCAAAGCCGGTGCGTGAAAAAATAATACTCCAAGGAGCGATGGCTACAGTAAGCGCTGTCCAAAGAAAAATCGGTTTGATGCGCGCGCTAGGCTTTTCTGCCGCCAACCGGCTAGCTAAAATTCCCGCCACGAGGATGGTTAACATTCCCGCCAAGGCACTGGGTAATCGCAAAGCCCAATCAGTTACTCCAAATAACTTTACCGACAAGCTGGCTAACCAAATATAAACTGGTAGCTTGTAATCACCATATGAGGGAAAAATGGCTTGCCACCAAGAATTGCCATGCATATCCTGGCCAGAGGCGGCCACTGACTTAGCATCCACCAAGATCGCCGCCTCATCCCAATAAAGCGAAACCGGCACACTACCCAGTTGATAAAAACGCAACCACGCTCCTAAAAACAGCACTGCGACAAGTAAGCTAAAAAATTGCCATTTGGGCATGAACTCATGGTAGCAGAAAAAACGCTACATTTCCTCTGGTGTCTCAATGCCCAGTAGGCTCAGCCCCTCTGTAAGTATGAACCGCGTGACGGCAGTTAAAGCTAGCCTGGCGTTTTTTTGCTCAGCAAGTTTGGCAGTCAAAATTGGGTGTCGGTTATAAAAAGTATTAAAGCGTTGGGCCAATTCAAATAAAAACAAGCTTAAGTGGTGAGGAGCAAATTCAGCGGCTGATTTTTGCACCACTGGGCCAAAACGATCCAGTTGGCGAATTAAGGCCAATTCTTCAGGGTTAAAATCGTAGTTTGGCGGAACTGCTAATTTAAGTTTGGCTTTGGTTAGCACACTAGCCGCTCGCACTGCCGCATACTGTACGTAAGGACCGGAGTTGCCTTTCATGCTCAGAATCTCTTCCCAAGAAAAAGTCAAGTTGTGAACGGCTTCGCTTTTAAGGTCATTCCATTTTAGCGCTCCGATGGCCACTTGAGTGGCTGTGGTTGGCTTGTCAGGAGCAATCGCCAAGGCTCGTTCTTTGGCCTCATTAATCACGTCCTCCAACCAAATTACATCGCCTTTGCGAGTAGACATTTTTTTATCTTTAAAACGATAAAGACCGTGTTTGACATGCACCCGTTGATCCGGTCGATACCAACCCAGCATCTCCTCTACTTTGTAGAGTTGTTTGAAGTACAAACTTTGCTCCGCGCCCACTTCATTGACGATTAGAGTGGGGGAGTGATAATTTTTGAGACGAAAGTAATCAGTCGCCAAATCACGGGTGACATATAAAGTAGCCCCGTCTTTTTTTACAATCATCAAAGAGGGGAGTCGCTCGTCTTGGAAAAAAATTAATTTTGCTCCATTCTCCCCTTCTCCGTAGTAGCCCCCGTTTTCTTCGAACTGCTCTTGGGGTAATTTTTCTTCAAGAATTTCCAAAATTTGATCCATCCTATTCTCAAAAAATGATTCACCAAACCCACGGCCGTTATTTTCAGTAAAGGTTACTTTAAGCTCAGTGTAAATTCGATCAAACTCTTGCCAAGACAGCTCCACACACCACTGCCAAATAACCCGAGCTTCGCTGTCCCCATTTTCCAGTTTTTTGAACCACTCCCGACCAAAATTTTCCAAACTGTCGTTGTCTGTCGCTTCTTGGTGAAAGCGAACGTAGAGCTTGACTAGCTCTTTGATTGGCCTTACCATCTGGCTAATTTCTTCTTTGTTTCCCCAAGTTTTGATGGCATAAATTAACTTACCAAACTGAGTGCCCCAATCGCCAATGTGATTGTCCCGATGCACGCTCCAGCCCAGCGCTTGGTAAAGATTGGCAATAGCATCGCCAATAATGGTGGAACGTAAGTGACCAACAGTAAAAGGCTTGGCGATATTGGGAGAAGAGTACTCTACAATGATGGTTTTGCCATTCAACTGCGGAATTAAATCCGTCAGCGCTTGGGACTTGGTTAATTTGGCCAAAGTTGTTAGCCAGTAAGTTTTGCTTAAAGTAAAATTAATAAAACCAGCACCAGCCAGCGAAATATCGGCAATATCGGGATTATTTTTCAGGCTTTTTTTTAAGTTCTCCACTATTTTTTGGGCAAGTTGGCGGGAGTTTTTAAACTGGTCAGTCAACTTGACTGCCCCGAGAACCACGTTACTGCTCCAGTCACCAAAAGTATCATTGGCCGGCTGTGTCAGTTCCGCTGTTTCCAATTTGATTTTTAAGTCAGCCAATGCCTGTTGGATAGCCGACTGAAGCGTATTGGTAATCACCAAGAAGATTATAAAGCAAATTTACTCAATCTTGAATCACGGCAACAACCCAAATTACTTGTTCATCAAGGTTTGCTATTTCACTGATCACTTGTTTTTCTTGAAATAAAGCAAGTTGCGCCGGTGAGCCGGCGACAATAGCTGGCAAAGTTTCCACCTCAGCCAGACTACGCACGAAATGAAGATTATCAAACTCTAAAAATTCACCTTGATCTTTTTTGACGGTCGAGTTTACCGCTTGGACTAAAGTTGGATCGGTTTTCGTATAAAACCAATAGTACATTGCCGGACGACCTTGCTCACGAGTCACGTAAACTGGCAGATCGGGATAGCGGAAACGTAAATTCTCGACTGCTTCAATCATTGGCTGGTAACCAAATTGCCACTCTGCCGAGTGTTGTTGGGGATAAACGTAAAGCAAGTGCCGAAAAAAGCTAGTCGTACAAAAAAGATAAACAACTAATAAACTCCAGGGAACAACCAGGCGAATTTTAGGCCACCAGCCGGTATTAAGTCGTTTCAGCCAAACCCAAGTTTGCCAAACTCCAAAACTTAAAAGTAATATTGACACCGGTGCGGTAGGTATCGCGCGCAAAGCATGAGGGGTGGTTTTTGTTAGCGCCACGGGCAAAAGACCAAAGAAAAGCCAAGTGAGCAACAGCTGGCGTTGTTGTTTGGGTAATTTACTAATCGCCCAACCGCTCCCCACTAGTAAAAAAATCAGCTCAAAGAAATAAAACAGACCAAAATAACCAGTGGAATGTCTGGGGTTTTGGTCGCCACTGATAAAAAGAAAATCGAGTCGCAAGTGATCCAAAAACCCTTGACTGATTTCTTTGGCAAATAAGACGTAGCGATGATAAATAACTTTTGAGATCAAGGAATTATCATGTAATGCCCGCAAGTAATTACTTTTTTCAATCACCGTTAGATCATTGAAAATACTGGTCTCTGCCAAACGTTGGCGCAAAGCCGGCGTACCCAGGTTTTGGGCAAAAGGACGCAGTAAGAAAGCAGTGAGAAAAAGGGGTACGATGTAACCCGCTAACCGAAGATGCTGGTGCTTGATATCCAAATCTTTTTTGACAAACTGCCAAGCTAAAAACAGTCCCAACGCCGGCGCTAAAATTCGTGCGCTGTGATAAGTGTACATGGCCGCAAATAGCAACAGAATGCTGATCGTTAAAAAGACAAAGCGCTGACGAGTGGTAGCTTGTTCGTTGATTGCTTGCCAACCACTAATTACTCCCCAAAGAATAAAAAAAGTGGCTAGGTTTACCTCCCAACCAGCGCGAGAAAATTGGATCAGCCATGGAGAAACACTAGCTGAAAACATGGTGATCAATACTAACCACCGGCGTGCCTTTTTAGCAAAAATCTTTTGACTAAAAACCCAACACAGTGCCCCCAAGCCCGCCACTATTCCCATCCCCGCCAACATAGCAGGTAGGCGGACTGCTTGAGTTGTTAGACCAAAAACTTTGACAAACGGCACCAGAGCGTAAAAATAACCACTCGGTTTCCAATCGCCAAATGACTCAAAGGCTACCAGTGGCCAAGGGGTGCCGTGATGATCACGACCCGTTTGACTGATCGAGTAAGCGTCATAACCCAAGGCTACTTCTTCCCAATAAAGAGCTGGTGGCGAACTGGTCAGTTGGTATGAGCGAGTCCATAGCGCCAAGCCCAAAATGCCAATCATCGCCCACTGCCAAATGTGTTTTTTCATTGATTAAGATAAATTCTAAACCGAGCCTCACCGTCACTGCCATAAATTATTTTATCCGGATCAAAATTGCGTCCCAGCAAATCATCAGTTTGGCTGGCTACCACCAAGGTGTTTGGTTGTTCCAAATCCCCAACAGTGATTCTATCTTTAAATTCATATTTGACCAACGACCCACCCTGATACCAAATCGGGTTGGTCTCGCGAACAAATAAAGCGTAAATGTATGGCTGACCATAGGCACTGGTAAAAATGATTTTATCGACCGCGGTCAAACCAGACTCTCCCCGTTCATAAGGAACAACAAAACGAAAAGCCGCCAAATAGCCATCCTGGAAATCCGCGGCGCTCTGTTTGGCAAAACGCGTGTAGTAATGATTGAGATAAGTAATAAATAATAGGCCGTGAATAAGAAGCAGTGTTCCCAACAAACTTTGCCCGATAAGTTGGCTCAAATTACTGGTCAAAATTTTCTGCAAAGCAAAAACAGCCAATAAAATAAAGCCGGGTAAAGCCAACAAGGCGCGGTTGCTATGCGGCACTTCACTGCCCAGTGCCGCTGGCAAAATGCCCAACAGCATCAAACCTAAGCCCAACTTCCCCAAGGCGATAAGCTTGCCCTCCTGCCGTCTGAGCAAAAACCAAAGCCCCAAAAAAACCAATATGGCCGTGGTGGGTAGTAACACTCCCCAAACGCCATCGCCATGACGCAGAGTAGTGGTCTCTCCAAGGAGCAAAAACTTGTTTGATAAGTGAGAGCCAAAGTTGATGAGGGTTAATTTTGCCGCTTGCCAGGCCGAATCCGTCTGAGCCAAAACTAGGGTTCCAGCCCGCTCCAAACCATTGCCATACAAAGCATCTTTGACTAGCGGCACTAAGGCTAGCACGGCCAGTAGGGCGGCGGCTGAGGCACTGCGCCAATATTTTTTTATTAGTGGGGCGTGAAAAATGACCAATAAAAATAACACTAACGGCACAGTAATTTTGGCACTATGATAAGTGTAAATACTGGCCGTAAATGCCAACGAGCTTAAAGTAAAGTCAACCAGCCGCCGCCAAGCGGGTAAGACTGTTAGAGCTCGGTAAAAAAAATAAATGGCCCAAATAAAAAACATCAGCGCTAGACCAGATTCAAAGCCAATTCGAGAAAAATGGTGGTGCCAGGGAGAAAACGCTAGCAGAAAACCAGCCACGACTGCCAAGAAACGGGCACGACCCGATTTTTCCCCGTTTTGATCAGCCAACAACCTCACCAAATAAATCATCCCTACAACCGAAGCCAGGCCGGCTAGAGCAAAAGGTAGGCGCACTGCCCAAAGAGTCATCCCCCCCATGGCGGTAAAAAAACCATTCAGGTAAATAGCCAAGGGAGCTTTGTAGTCGCCAAACGACCAAAAAGAGACCGGCAGTCTAGTCAACCATTCATCTCGCCTGGTGTTAAAAATAGCAAAACCATTGTAGCCAATCGCCGCCTCATCCCAAGTCATACCATGCGGTACTTGACCCAGTTGGTAAAAGCGCAGTAAACCCGCCAAAGCAATAACCACAGCACTCGTCCAAAAAAACTGGCGTTTGGTGAAACTGAAATTAGTAAAAGTTGTTTTCATGAATTTTAAGTCCTGAGCAAAAACCAATAAGGCTTCCATAATAAATGCGCTAGCTTTTGCCAAAAATCACCATTTTTCCAAATAAATTTATTGGCATTCTGCCAACTCATGCGTTCCATTTTTCGCTGACCAAAAACAGTGGCGTTGGTCGTCTCGTGATTGTGATCCACAACCGCTCGTGATTCAAATAGCACTTGCCAATCACGTTTTCTAGCTTGAAAAGACAAATCAATATCTTCCCAATAAGCTGGGTAAAATAGCCGATCAAAACCACCAATCATCAACCATTTTTGTTTATCAAATACCCCACTGCCGCCAGATACCCAGGCTGTAGGGCCTGCTTTAAGATCATCTGCCTTAGAGTGAATGAACATGCCTCGCTCGAACCAAAGTTTATTTTTGCCAGATTTTTTGCCACGTTCAATTTCCAACGGACCCACCGCAAAAACCATTGAGTCTTGGAAATGAGGTAATAAATATTTTAAGGCTGTTTGGCGCGGTGCCACATCGCTGTTAATCAGAAAAATCAAGTTGTGCGAGGCGGCACGCACGCCGCGATTAGCAGTTTCACCAAATCGTTGGTTCTGCCGGTTAACTAGCAAAACTACTTTAATTTTTTTGCTGGCGGCGGCGTGCGTGCCGCGATATGTATCCACGCCTGCCTGTGTCGTGGGGCTTAATTGCAGTTTGAAACGTTTGATCATCCAAGCGATGGTGTCATCCGGCCCAGCATCCTCGACCACAATCAGCTCATCACCACTTTGTAAGCAAGCGATAACCGAGGGCAAATACTGCTCCAACAAATGCCGACCCTTGAAAGTGGGAATAACGGTTGAAACGTGTGGTAAAGCCGTGGTTTTTTTCATGCTGTAAACTCAAGTTTAGTCATCATTCTGGCCAAGTCTTCCCTAAAGTGGGCTGGAGCAAAGTTTTGCGCTCTGCTCTGAGCCAGGTTGGCCATTTTTCTACGCTCAGCGTCATTGTTCATAAATTTTACCGTCTTTGCAAGACAAGTTTTCTCATCTGTCCACAATAACTCAGCCAAGATAGAACCCAAAACTTCTGGTTGGCCACCTCGGTCGATCACTATCGGCACAACGCCACTAGCCATGGCCTCCACAGTACTAATCCCAAAGTGCTCCATTTTTTCTGGGTGAGTCAACTCATTGACGCCAAAACCAGTAGCGTGCCAATAAATAGCTGACTTAGCGTACCAGTTATTTAGCTCTGCCCTGGTCACTTGATAAATAAGTTTGACGGGCAAACCTCGAGCCAGTAGTTTTACTTGCTTGGCATAAGCGGGATCTTCAACCGAGCCGATTAAGACTAATCGCCAACCCTGGCTCTCTTTAGGGTATTGCTCTCTTAGGTGACCAAAAAACTTTACCAACACATCTTGGCGCTTACTATGTAATTGTTTAAAAAAACGACCCACGTGCAGAATAATTTTTTGCTTGTTAGTTTTTTTTACCAAGCGCATTAATGGCGCCACATCAACCATCGGGTGATGAACCGCGTTGACCGGCAAGTGCCAATATTGTTCGACCACTTGTTTGGTAAAGCTGGAGTTGGTGTTCACAAAGTCAAGTTGAAGTTTTTTTAGTCGTTCCAGTGGGGTCAGTGGCGGTCTTGCTAGTGGCACTTGAATATGCAGAACGTTTTTACCAGCCAGACTGGTCGGCAAACTGCCGTCGGAGAAAAAATAGCCCAAGTCAAACTGGCCTGTCCAGCTAAGTTTTTTTAAGAAACTGGCACCTGTGCCCAAAGGGGAAGGGATCGGAGTAATATTTTTCAGTTCATAACCCAGAAAACGCTGATAGCGTTGAAGAATTAATTGGCGCTGTTTGACTGAGAGTTTTTGCTGAGGAATTGCTAAATAAACTTGACCATAGTCAGTCAATGCTTGAGCAGTGTCAAGCAAATATTTTTCCCCACCCCCAAAATGTTTGGGGAAATATGGAGAATAAAGGCAAATTTTCATCTGACTATTTTTTTTCATTTTGCCACCAGCTTTTTAATTTTTCATCTTCCTGCTGGTAGATTTCGGGTAAGCTGGGCTTTTGCTGAAGCTCCCAAACTTGAATGTAGACTAACACTCGATTCATGCCCTGCACCAAGGCTTCAATCAAACCGGCCAGACCGTCTCGGTAGCCTTTGCCAATCAGAGCGCGGCGGAAAAATTCCATGCTTCCTTTGCGCACCAGAGTTAAAAACTTTACTGGCGGCACGCCAGCTTTAAATAGTAACTCCGCCTCCATTTTTGTCCAGTTGGCAGATTTTCTTAAATTTTCCTCGGTACTGCGATGAGTAAAATGCAAAAGCGGCGAACTTAGTCTGATCGCCTCACCCTCAAAAATCGGACTTTCGTGGATAGCTCCTCGCCACTGTTTGAAAGTTGTTTTTTGGAAAACTCTAGTCACCCAATCATTCTGCCAACCACCGCTGATAAATAATTTACCGTATAAATAATTTTTTCGTCTGAAGCTTAAAGCGGCGGCTGAGGCAGTTTCAGCATGAACCATGATTTCCTTGGCCAAAGTTGGCGTAACGCGCTCATCGGCATCAATATAAAACAACCAACTGCCCTTGGCGTACTTGATCGCTTCGTTCCTGCGTCTGGCAAAAGAGGGATGAGAAAAGTTAATTACCTTGGCACCCAATGCTTCAGCTTTTTGAGTGGTTTGATCAGTAGAGTTGTGATCGATGAGGAGAACTTCATCGCACCAGGTCAGAGAGTTAAGGCACGCCTCAATCATTGCTGAGTTATTGTAAGTTAAAATAATGGCCGTAATTTTGTTTTTCATACAATGGGTTGTTTGCCAAAACGAACCAGCACAAAATCCAATACCCCCTTGCGCTCTGCATCGGAACCACTGATGAGCGTGTTGAACATAAAACGCAAACTGGTCAGCCAATTGCGCCAAGTGCCATGTTTGGCAACGACCAGCAAACGGTTTCTAGTTTGATAGTACTGCTGAAATTTGGAGCCAGTGCCACCAGCGACCGAACCGCTGTTCATATGCCAGACAACTGATTCCGGCACAAAAACAAGCTTATAACCAGCCTTTTTAACTCTCAGACTGTAATCCATGTCTTCGTAATAACCAAAAAAACGTTTGTCCAAAATGCCAACATGTTCCGTGACTACTCGTTTGATCATCAGGGCGCAACCAGTGGCAAAATCACAACTAGTTTGTTGATCAAATTGAGTCCGGTCTACCTCATCTACCCCGCGATGATAAGCCACTAAGTTGGGCCAGTCGATGCTCCCGCCGGCGTACCACAAGACTTTGCCTCGTTCTGATTTTTTGTAGCTTTTGCGATGATACTCAAGGCCAGCGGTAAAGTAAATTTTAGAAACGGCAATGCCAGCCTTGGGGTCATTGTGTAAAGCCTGATAAAGTGCCTGAACCCCATTTTTGGCGACCGTAGCGTCAGAGTTGAGTAGAAAAAAATAATCGGTTTGATAATGCTTAACCGCGTGACTCATTCCTAGGTTATTTCCCCCCGTAAAGCCTAAATTGGCAGAACTGCGAATCAGTTCTAAGGGTGCGCGCCTCAAGTCCTTGGGAATTTTCAAGAGTTCTTTGGAGCCATTATCTACTACTAGTACCTGATGGCGAAAATCGTCACCGCTGGCGTTTAGAGCCGAGCGAATAGCCAGTTCAGTTTCTCGTGGCGTGTTGTAATTAACGATAATAGTTGTAACGTGTTCCATGGCAATTTCTCATTATACTATTTAATTGACTAAGGTTTACCCCGATATTCCCAAATTTCAATACCCCTTGGCACCCAGTCGTGCCGCAGGGTAGTAAGGAGAGTGTAGTTTTCATTAAAACGGTTAAAGTCTGGGATTTGTTGTTCCTCGACAACAAATAAGACGTTTTTTCCCTCATAAAGTTGCAAATCATTCCAATTTATTTGCTGAAAATAGAGCTTATCCAAGCGCCTAACGTGTCGAAAGCCCTCTGGATCGACCGGATAATAGTCAACCCTCTGGGCTAAGGCGGCTGAGGAAGGAGATTCGTAAAAGAGAAAATAAATGTAAGGAGAATAAGTTTCGTCTTCAAAATAAATAGCGTCATAGTTTGCTTGATTGTCACCCAACCAATAAACCAAACGCTTCATTTGCCAAGACCAGTAACGAGCATCTTGTTGGGGGAAAACATAATTATAATGAACCAGAAATTGAAATATATTATAAGACAGACCCATAACGATTAGTGTCATGAAAGTAATTAAGAATTTTTTCGCTGTATATTTATGCAATATTTGAAATAATTTTATAAAACCATAAGCCGATAATACTTCAATCGCCACAAAGGCGGGAGAGAAGCGAACGCTGTGATTGGCTTGAAAAGTCAACAGCGGAGCAACACTAGCGGCAACTAACCAACCAATGAGTAATAATTGCCAATTTTCAGGCCGAATAACTGAAGATACTAAACCAATTACCAGACCAATTATCATTATTGGATAAAAATTACCATAACCTGTAATGTTATGAGCGTGATTGTCCCCACCCCGTAAAAATAAAAACTCCGGAGAAATTAAACGCAACAAATTGGTTTCTAGTTGAGTTAAAACTGCCCCAAATTTGTTGACTACCAGCACAAAAATAGGGTGGTTGCTGTCCGGTACCATCTTGCGCCGATCGGTCACTTGGGTGTTATATGAATTTAAATCAAAAATTGATAAACCGCCAAATTTGGTTTGGTTGACAGCTTGGCCGCCACTTCCCAGTAACAGCCCAATAGCAAGCATAAAAGGCACTAGCGCAATCAACAACCAAGTTTTGTTACCTGAAAAAAACTGACGCCACTGCTGTCGGTAGAGGTAGGCCGTCCACAACCAAAAAAGTGGTATAAAAACCTGGTAAGCGTGATAACCTACCAGCGTGATTGCCCAGAGCACTTGCGAAACAACCAATAAGTCAAGTCTTCTGTGACCAGCGGCAAAGTCGCGAAGAGTGGTCAAAAGAGCCACCAAACCCCATAAAAACAGCGCTAAACTCAAATGCGCCTCATAAGCCACGTGAGAGAAATGAACTGCCCATGGAGAAATAGTTAAACTCAACATCACTAAAAATTGCAACCAAGGCCTGGTTTTGCGATCAGTTAACAACGACACCAGATAAAAACTACTAATAACAATGCTCACCCCAGCCAAAGCACTTGGTAAACGTACCGTCCAGGCGGCCAAACCAAATAGCTTTATCACAGGAATAAGGATGTAAACATAAAGTGGTAATTTCCAATCACCAAAAGATTCGATCTGAATGGGCCAAGAATTGCCATGCTCATCTTTTCCGGTCGTGAGAAGTAAGTTGGCAGTATAGCCCAGCGAGGCCTCATCTCGATTCAGCTCAATCGGCACGCTCCCTAGTTTAAATAAGCGCAGGGCAATAGCCAACACCACGATAAAACCAAACAGCAGTTGCCGTTTATTGGTCAATAATCGAGTTGAATTTTTCATTAAACTTTCAATTTACGACGAATCTGCCAATAAATTTTTTTCACTCCTCTGGTATGTCTGACTTGATAATCTGCCCACCAATACCCCCATATTTGTTGCATCTTTTGCAAAGATTTGCCTAAATTCTCTGGGCGAGTTGGCCCAAAGCCTTGCTCACCCCATTGTTTAAGGTAAATCGTGACCTCGTACATAGCTTGTAGTAGTGATAGCGAAATGCCATGCAAACCATCGCGCACGCCATCCATGGCCATCGCTCGCCTACTAAATTCGCTGATAAAAGTTTCCAAAAGTTCGTGGCTAGAAAAATCGGTTTTGGGTGTTTTTACCAAGCGCTCCTTGGCTTGAATGGAAGTATAGTTATTAAGTTTTTCAAGAAAGTGGGTAACGTCCTCATAATTATAATGCACTAGCGCATAGTGCTCTTCGACTGGAAAATGGACTTGTTTGCCCTGTGTGTCA
>Ga0326597_10009371_pt1 | contig 13127 bp, 12 predicted proteins | sample RVTome_12_FD_203789 | JGI IMG/M metagenome (GOLD analysis project Ga0326597, IMG submission 203789) | Soil microbial communities from uranium-contaminated site in the Upper Colorado River Basin, Wyoming, United States - RVT100D185 | ecosystem: Environmental > Terrestrial > Soil > Contaminated >... | reverse complement strand
TCTCGTTCGTTGAAGATTTCCTCATTCGGACGCTGGTAGACGAGAGGTTTCGGTGTGCCTCGGTGTTCCCCCTCCCTCCGGGAGGGGGCAGGGGGAGGGTGAAACGCGGGGCCATTCGAGATAAAGCGCGGGGGACATTGTAGGGGCGTATTGCAATACGCCCCTACAGCAATGGGTGAGGCGGAGAAGGAATCAGGGATCTCCCGCCTTTTGCGCCGTGGCGATGAGCCGCGAGAGGGCCGGGGAGGCGGGAGAGCCCTGGAAATCTCCGTAGAGGGCGATGTCCGCGAAGCCCGCCGCCAGGAGGGCGTCCCGAATTTCCCCGGGCCGGTAAAGGCGCATAGAGTAGAAGTAACGGCGCTCGGGCTGACCGGGGGCGCGAATGTGGCGGCGGATCTCGTAGCGGTCGCCCTCGGAGGAGGGGGCGATGCGGCTCGACTCGGCCACCCATACCCCCTGGATGGTCACCGCGTCGTCCGGGGGGACGTGGTGCCGGAGATGGTCCGGGTTGCGCAGCTCGAGGTAGACGCCCCCTCCGGGCCGGAGGATGCGGTGGATCTCCCGGAGAGAGGCCAGGTCCTCGGCCCGGGTATCGAAGTAGCCGAAGGAGCTGAACAAGATGGCGGCGGCGTCGAAGGCGCCCGCCGCGAAGGGGAGCCGGCGCATGTCGCCGCGCGCCCACCGGCCCCCGGGCTCTTCGTCGCGGGCCCGCCTGAGGAGGGGGGCGCTGAGGTCGAGCCCCGCCGTCCAGTGGCCGTTCCGCCCCCAGGCCCGGCTGTGGCGCCCGTAGCCGCAGCACAGGTCGAGGATGCGGGCCCCGGGCGGGAGGTCCAGCAGGACCTCCACCGAAGCCGCCTGGACCTCCGTCCAGGCCTCCTCGAAGGTCTGCATGAGGGGGTAGTGCTCATCGAAGCCGGAGGCGTACCATGGTGCGGCGTCTGGTGCCATGGAGGTCTCCGGGCGGGCCGGGGGTCCCGGGGGGAGGAGGCATGTTGCTGAGATCCATCTTGTACCTTCTGCTCGTCTGGGCCGTCTACGCCGGGGTGCGGGGGTTGCTCGGCGCGGCGAGGCGGCCCGCCCGGGAGTCGCCGGGGGAGGGCGTGGACGACGTCATGAGCCCCTGCCCGGAGTGCGGGTCGTATTTCCCGGTGAGCTACGGCGTCTCCAGGCGGGTGGGCGGGCAGAAGCTCCTCTTCTGCGGTGAGGAATGCGCCGAGCGCCACGCCAGGAAGGGAAGCTGAGCGTCTCCATTGACTTTTGCCGCGCCGGGCGTAATCTGACCCGCACAGTTGGATTCCGCCCGGTCCCGCGGGCCTCATGGGGATGAGCCCGGGGGAGCGAAAGGAGCCGGAACGGGGGGAAGCGGCATGAAGATTTTCATCGACACGGCCAACCTGCAGGAAATCAAGGAAGCCGCCGCGACCGGCGTCATCGACGGCGTCACCACCAACCCGACCCTCATCGCGAAGGAAGGGGCCGACATCCACACCCGCATCCGCGAAATCTGCGAGGTGGTGAACGGGCCGGTGAGCGCCGAGGTGATGGCCACGAAATGGGAGGAGATGGTCGAGGAGGGGCGCGAACTGGCGGCCATCCACGACAACGTGGTGGTCAAGGTGCCCATCGGCCTGGACGGGCTCAAGGCGGTCAAGAAGCTCCGGGAGGAGAACATTTCGACCAACGTGACGCTGATCTTCAACCCCGCCCAGGCCCTCCTGGCGGCGAAGGCCGGCGCCTCGTTCGTGAGCCCCTTCGTGGGGCGCCTCGACGACATCACCAGCCCGGGCATGGACATGGCGGCGGACATCGTCCGCATCTTCCAGAACTACGATTTCGCCACCCAGGTCCTCGTGGCGAGCGTGCGCCACCCGATACACGTGCTCGAGGCGGCGCGCATGGGAGCGGACGTGGCGACCTGCCCCTTCGGCGTCATCGGGCAGCTCCTCAAGCATCCCCTGACCGACATCGGTCTGGAAAAATTCCTGGCGGATTGGCGGCGGGCCAGCGAGCTCCGCTGACCGCGCAAGGCGAAGGAGAGCACCCAGTGCCCATGTACGAATTCATCTGCGGCGAATGCGAGACCGATTTCGAGAAGCTCGTGGCCTCGGCCGAGGCGGCTTCCTCGGTGGAGTGCCCCTCCTGCGGGTCCAAGAAGGTGCACAAGAAACTCTCCGTCTTCGCGAGGACGGCGGCGGGCACCGGCCCCTCGGGCTATTCGAGCGGTTTCTCGGGCGGCGGCCACTGCTGCGGTGGCTCCTGCTCCTGCCACTGAGCGCATCCGGAATTCCCGAGGCGGCCCCGCGGGGCCGCCTTCGCGCGCACGCCCGATGACCGCCCTTTTGCGGAGGTCGCCTCATGCCGGAGGAGAGCGGGGAGCACGTCAGCATCTTCGAAACGGCGAACGCCCAGTTTGACCGCGCCGCCCAGGTGATCGAGCTCGACGGGGAGATGCAGGCTCTCCTCAAGAGCCCCTTCCGCGAAATGCAGGTCGAGATCCCCCTCCGCCGCGACAACGGTGCGCTCTCCCTCTACCGGGGCTACCGCGTCCAGTTCAACGGCGCCCGCGGGCCCTTCAAGGGAGGCATCCGCTACCACCAGGACGTGGACATGGACGAGGTCCGGGGCCTGGCGGCCCTGATGACGTGGAAGACCGCCCTCGTCAACATCCCCTTCGGGGGAGGCAAGGGGGGCGTCAACGTCAACGTGAAGGAGCTGAACCGCTTCGAGAACGAGCGGCTGACGCGCAAGTTCATCTCGCGCATCGGGCATATCCTGGGCCCGTACCGCGACATCCCGGCCCCGGACATGAACACGAACGCCCAGGTCATGGCCTGGATCATGGACGAGTACAGCGGCCGCCACGGCTACAGCCCGGCGGCCGTCACCGGCAAGCCGCTCGCCCTCGGCGGCTCCGCCGGGCGCGAGGCGGCCACCGGCCGGGGCGTGGTGATGGTGTTCGAGGAGATCGCCCGGCGCGAGGGCTGGGACCCCAAGCAGATGACAGCGGCCGTCCAGGGCTTCGGCAACGTCGGAAGCTACGCCTCGCGCTTCCTGTCGGAGATCGGGATTAAGGTCCAGGCCATCTCCGACGTGTCGGGCGCCTATTTCTCCCAGAAGGGCGTCGACATCTCCCGCGCTTGGAACCACAACGCGCGCCACGGCAGCCTCGAGAGTTTCGCGGAGGGAGACAAGATTTCGAACGAGGAGCTCCTCGCCCTCAAGGTGGACGTGCTGGTGCCGGCCGCGCTAGGCGGCGTGCTCAACAAGGAAACCGCGGGCCGGGTGAAGGCGCGCATCGTGCTCGAGGCCGCGAACGCCCCCGTGACGGAAGCGGGCGAGAAAATCCTCGAGGCGAACGGAGCCTGCCTCATCCCGGACATCCTGGCCAACGCGGGCGGTGTGACGGTTTCCTATTTCGAGTGGGTGCAGAACATCCAGCAGTTCACCTGGGACGAAGACCGCGTGAACTCCGAGCTGGGGAAGATCATGAACCGGACGGCCGCCCAGGTGTGGGAACTGGCGAAGCAGCGGAATGTCTCGATGCGCACGGCCGCCTTCATGATCGCCATCGAGCGGGTCGCGGAGGCCGAGCGCCTGCGGGGAATCTAATCCGGCGCCTGCCGCCGGTGGAGCCGAGTTTGCCGGAGCAAGAATACGAGGTCGAGGGCGAGGGCCTGGCCAAGTCCTACGGCTCCGTCAAGGCGGTGGACGGCGTGAGCCTGCGGATCCGGCGGGGGGAGTGCTACGGAATCCTCGGCCCCAACGGCGCGGGCAAGACGACGACCATCAAGATGATCTGCGGCTATGCCATCCCGGACGCGGGCAGCCTGCGCGTCTTCGGCATCGACGCCGTCGCCGACAGCCGCCGCGTCCGCGAGCGAATGGGCATCGTCCCCCAGGAAAGCACCCTCGACAGCGAGCTGACCGTGTACGAGAACCTCTGGGTGTACGCGGGATACTTCGGCCTCTCCCGGAAGGAGTCCCGCCCCCGCATCGAGGAGTTGCTCGAATTCTTCCAGCTCCGGGAGAAGTGGGACGCCCAGATCAAGGCGCTCTCGGGGGGCATGAAGCGCCGGCTCCTCATCGCCCGGGCGCTCATACACCGCCCCCGGCTCCTCGTCCTCGACGAGCCGACCACGGGCCTGGACCCCCAGGCGCGCCACCTCGTGTGGAACCGCCTGCGCGAGTTGCGGCGCCAGGGGCTGAGCATCCTCTTGACGACGCACTACATGGAGGAGGCAGCCCAGCTCTGCGACCGCATCGGGGTGATGGACGAGGGCAGGTATCTCGTGGAGGGCGCGCCCATCGACCTCGTGCGCGAGCGGGTGGGGGAGGAGGTCATCGAGCTTCGCGGTGTGGATGAGGGGCCGGTCCTCCGGGCGCTGGACGGGCTCCCCTTCAAGCCCGAGCGGGTAGGGGACACGCTCTACCTCTATTGCCGGGACGGACGGGTGATGGACCGCCTCATCGGCGCGGGGCGGCGGGACTTCCTCCGGCGGCCCGCGACGCTGGAGGATCTCTTCCTCCACCTCACGGGCCGGGAATTGCGCGAATGAGCGAATTCCTCCAGCACGCCCCCAGCCACCGCGCGGTGCGGGTGTGGATCCGGCACCTGGTGATGTACCGCTCCTGGTTCATCGCCGAGTGGGCGGGCAGCCTCACCGAGCACGCCCTATACCTCCTGGCCTTCGGCTACGGGCTCGGCCGCTTCGTTCCCGACATGGGGGGGATGGCCTACGCCCAGTTCATCGGGCCGGGGCTGGTGGTTTCGATCGCCATGTGGTCGGCCTCCTACGAGTCCACCTACGGGGCCTACTCCCGCATGCGGCTTCAGCACATCTACGAGGGGATGCTCTCGGCCCCCCTCACCATCGGGGACGTGGTGCTGGGCGATCTTCTCTGGTGCGCCTCGCGCTCCCTCATCGGAGCGGTCCTGATGCTGATCGTCCTCTCGGCGTTCGGGCTGGTGGGCTCCCCCTGGGCGGCCGCCGTGCTGCCGGTGGTGTTCATCGAGGCCCTCATGTTCGCCGGGCTGGGCCTCATCGCCACCGCCCTGGCCCCAAGCCACTCCTTCTTCAACTTCCACTACTCCCTCATCGTCATGCCCATGTTCTTCTTCGCCGGGACCTTCTTTCCTCTTCAGGGGCTCCCGGCCTGGATGCAGACCGTCTCGGAGCTGATGCCCCTGACCCACGCCGTGGTCCTCGCCCGGGGGCTGATCGTGTACGGGCACGCGCCGGACGCCCTCTGGCACCTCTTCATGCTGAGCGTCTTCACCCTGGGGTTCCTGGCGGTGGCCTGCGGGCTGGTGGGCCGCCGGATGCTGGACTGAACGGTGGCCTCGGAGCTGCGCCGCCTGCTCCGGGTGGAAGGGCACTTCCGCTTCCACGAAACCGTCGCCCGCTTCCTGATGGCGCGCGAGGAGCGCGTGAACCTCTATGACGGCCGCGTCTTCCGCCGCGCGGTGGAGGACGGAGCGGGAGGCCTCTTCCTTCTGGAGGCCGAGGCCGGGGGAGAGGGTCCGGGGGCGCCGGTCCTCATGCGGCTGCGCTCCCCGGGCGGGCTCCCGCGGGGGGCGGCCCGGGCGGGGGAGCGGGCCCTCGCCCACCTTCTCGCCTTCGATCTGGACCTCGCTCCCTTCAACGCCATGGCCCGGGAAGACCGCCACCTCGCCCCTCTCGTGGAGCGGTTCGAGGGCTTGAAGCCCGTCCGCTACCTCGGGATGTTCGAGGCGCTCGTGACGGCCGTCTCGACCCAGCAGGTGAACATGACTTTCGGCGCCGTCATCCGGGGGCGGCTGACGGAGCGCTACGGCGGATCGCTGCGCCTGGGGGAGGCGGTGTTTCACGCCTTCCCGCCGCCCGCCGCCGTGGCCCGCGCCAAGCCCGACGAGCTCCGCCGATTGCAATTCTCGGAACGGAAGGCGGAGTATGTCATCGGCGCAGCCCGCGCGATCGAGGAAGGCGCGATCGACGAGGCGGAGCTGCGCCGCCTCCCCTTCGAGGAGGCCGTGGAGCGGTTGAGGGCGCTGCGGGGCGTGGGCCGCTGGACGGCCGAGCAGGGCCTCTTCCGGGGGCTGGGCCGGGTGGAGGCCTTCCCAGGCGGGGACCTCGGGGTGCAGAAGGTGGTGGCGCATTACTGCCTGGGGCGCGAATGGGCGGAGGAGAAGGAGGTCCGCCGCGTGGCGGAACGGTGGGCCCCCTGGGGAGGGATCGCGGTGACCTATCTGTTCGCCGCCTGGCGCGCGGGCGTCCCGCCCCTCCCGCCGGCCCGGCGCCCGCCGCGCCCCGCGCGGAAGCGGCAGGAGGCCCGGCCGTGAACGCGCTCCGGGAGATGATCGAGCGGCGCGAGGCGGAGCTCCTGGCCCCCTACGCCGCGCACAGCGCCGCGAGCCTGGGGCGGGCCCACCCCGAACCCGAGCACGCCATGCGGACCGCCTTCCAGCGCGACCGCGACCGAATCATCCACACCACCGCCTTCCGGCGGCTCGAGTACAAGACCCAGGTCTTCGTGAACCACGAGGGCGACCACTTCCGCACCCGGCTCACCCACACCGTCGAGGTCAGCCAGATCGCGCGCTCCATCGCCCGGGCGCTCCGCCTGAACGAGGAGTTGGCCGAGGCGGTGGCGCTGGGCCACGACCTGGGCCATCCACCCTTCGGCCACGCGGGCGAGACGGTGCTCGACGGCCTCATGGAGGGCCATGGGGGCTTCGAGCACAACCTCCAGGCCCTCCGCATCGTGGAGCGCCTGGAGCGGCGCTACCCGGCCTTCCCGGGCCTCAATCTCACCTGGGAGACGCGGGAGGGGATCATCAAGTACCTCCCCCGCTACAAGGGGCCCATGCCCGCCGGGCTCTCGAACGGCACCGCGCCCAGCCTGGAGGCCCAGGTGGTGGATGCGGCGGACGAGATCGCCTACAACAACCACGACCTGGACGACGGCCTCTCATTCCGCCTGTTCGCCCCTGAGGACGCCGCCGAGTGCTCTCTCTGGGGCGAGCACCACCGGGCCGCGCGGCGGGATTATCCCGGTGCCTCCCCCCGCGAGATCAAGCACGAAACCATCCGGCGCATCATCAACGCCCAGGTGACGGACCTCGTCCTCGCCACGCGCGGGCGGGCCGAGGCGCTGGGTCTGCGTGATCTGGCCGACGTGCGCGGGCGGGGCCACGGCGCGGCGGGCTTCAGCCCCGCGATGGAGGAGCGCAACCAGGAGCTCAAGCGCTTCCTCATGGAGCGGATGTACCGCAACGAGCGGGTGCGGCGGCTCGAGGCGAGCGCCCGCAAGGTGCTCACGGATCTCTTCAACGCCTACCTCGGCGACCCCTCCCGCATGCCCGCGCACGTCGCCCGCCGCGAGGCGGAGGACGGCCGGCCGCGCATGGTGTGCGACTACGTCTCCGGGATGACCGACCGCTACGCCTACCAGCAGCACAAGCGCATGTTCGGCGAGGACCTGGCGCTGGAGGGGTAGGGGCCGGATGGTTGCATGGGGCCAGCGGTTTCATCCGTAGGGGCGGTTCGCGAGCCGCCCCTACGAAATTGATCGGTGTCTCGCCTTCCGGGTCAGTAATATTTATAGGGGCGGATTTCAAACCCGCCCCTACGGATTTCCTGTCCGGAAGATGGATTGGCCTTGGCGCGTTCTCCCTCTCCTCCCTCCCGAACCGGCTGGCCGGTTCGGGGACCCGAAAAGACGGGGAGAGGGGTGACGGCGCTGCTCTCACCCGCAGGTTTTAATTCATGGCCGGAACGTGTAGCTCGATTTGGTGGAGGGCCGCCTACGGTTCCAGCGTGACGTTGTAGCCCTGCTGGCGGCGCTGGATGAGGAGCTGGACGCGGGGCAGCTCGCGCGCCCGCACGAGCGCCTCGCGGAAGGTTTCGGGGTCGGCGGTTTCCTGGGCGTTGATGCGGCGGATGACGTCCCCGGGCCGGATGCCGATGCCCTCGGACGGCCCTCCGGGGAGCACCTCGGTGATGACCATCCCTTGTCGTGTGCCCAGCCGGAAGCGCTGGATGGCGTCGGGGCCGATGGGCGCGGCCCGAAGGCCCAGCCAGTTCCAGGCGATCTCCTCGGCCAGGGCGGCGGGAATGGGCGCGAGGGTGACCTGGGTCTCGATTGCCTTCCCCTGGCGCCAGAGCCGGAGAGGCACCCGGGAGCCCACGGTATAGCCGGCCAGCTCGTTCAGGTAGTCCTCGCGCGAGCCCACGTCCTTCCCGCCGAAGGCGAGGAGGATGTCGCCCGCGCGGATGCCCGCCCGCTGGGCCGGGCTGTCGGCCAGCACCTGCATGGCGATGGCCCCGTGCGGCTGGGGAAAGCCCATCTGGCCCGCCATGCGGGGCATGAGGTCGCGGACCACCATCCCCACCCAGCTCCTGCGCACCTTCCCGAACGTGATGAGGTCGCTCACGATGCGGTGGGCGCGGTCGATGGGGATGGCGAAGCCGATCCCCTGGGCGTTGCTGAAGATGGCCGTGTTGATGCCGATCAGCTCCCCGTAGATGTTGAGCAGGGGCCCGCCCGAGTTGCCGGGGTTGATCGAGGCGTCCGTCTGGATGAAGTCGGCCGGGTGGCGCCGGGTCTTATCCCGCCCGTCGTCCAGCGTGCGGCCGAGGGCGCTCACCACGCCCGTGGTGACGGTGTGGGCGAGTCCGAAGGGGTTGCCGATGGCGATCACGGTTTCGCCGATCATGAGGTCGTCCGAGCGGCCCAGCGGCAGGTGGGGCAGGGGCTCGCGGACGTCGATCTTGATGACGGCAAGGTCGTTCTCGGGGTCGGCGCCGATGAGCCGCGCGGGCAGGGCCTCGCGGCCGGCGAGGGAGACGCGGATCTCGCTCGCGCGGGAGACGACGTGCTCGTTCGTGAGGATGAAGCCGTCGGGCCGGATGATCACCCCCGAGCCCAGGCTGCGCTCGGGGCGGTAGGAAGGCGTCCTGCCGAAGAACTCGCGGAAGAACTCATCCGCCCGGGGATTCCGGTAGGGCGAGAAGGGGTTGGCCACCTCGCGGATCTGCAGCGCGCTGATGTTCACCACGGCGGGGGCCGCGCGCTCCACGGCCTGGACGACGGGGGTGCGGCGGCCGTCGCGGTCCCGGGGAGCGGCCCACGCGGAGGGCGCCGCCGCCAGGGAGGCGGCCAGGAGGATCGCGGCGGCGGTACGGCGGGCGGCTCGGGTCATTGGGCTCGCAGGGCGGCGAAGATGTTGGTGCCTTTTCGCTTGAGGAGGAGGAGGACGACGCCCTCCTTGCCCGGCTTCCCGACCAGGGCGCGGAAGTCGTCCAGGGTGCGCACCGGCCGGTGGTTCACCTCCACGATCTGGTCGCCCACGGCCACGCCGCCCATTTGGGCTGGGCCGTCCCGGTGGACGGCCGTGATGACGATCCCCTGGTTCTCCTTGAGGCCGAACCTCTGGGCGAGCGCCGGGGTGATGGGCTCGATCTTCATGCCGAGGGGGTCCTTGGAGTTGGCCTTTACGAGGACGGGCGCCTCGGGGCTCGCCCCGATCTTGATGCGGGCCGCCTTCAGCTCGCCGCCGCGGTAGTACTTCACCTCCACCGCGTTCCCCGGGCGGGCCCGCGCCACCATGCGGGAGAGGGACTCCCAGGTGATGACCTCGAGCCCGCCGAAGGAGACGATCACGTCGCCGCGCTGGAGCCCCGCGGCATCCGCCGGCCCCCCGCGCACCACCTCGGCGAGCTTGGCCCCCCGCTGGAAGGGGAGGCCCAGTTTCTTGGCCTCCTCGAGGGGGACGGCGGTGAGGGAAGCGCCCATGCGGCCGCGGACCGGGTAGCCCTTGTGCCGGAGGTCGTCGATGACGGCCTTGGCCTGGTTGATCGGAATGGCGAAGCCGAGCCCCAGGCTCGCGGGCTGCCTTCCCTTGGAAAAGATGGCGGTGTTGATGCCGATCACCTCTCCCTGGCTGTTGGCGAGCGGCCCGCCGGAGTTGCCGGGATTGATGGAGGCGTCGGTCTGCAGGTAGTCGTCGTAGGGGCCTTCCCCCAGGTTGCGGTGGAGGGCGCTGATGACGCCCACCGAGACGGAGCGGGAGAGGCCGAAGGGGCTACCGACGGCCAGAACCCACTCGCCCACCTCCACGCGATCCGAGTTGCCGAGGATGGCGGCCTTGAGCGGGGCCGTATGCGTCACCTTGAGGAGGGCCAGATCCGATTTTTCGTCCACGCCGGCGATGCTGGCCGCGAGTTCTTCCCCCGAATGGAGCTTCACGAGGACTTCCTTGCCGTCCTTGATGACGTGGTGGTTGGTGAGGATGTAGCCCTCCTCCCCGATCACGATTCCGGACCCCACGCTGTACCGGCCGGAACCGAGGTCCTCGAAGTCCCGGAAGGGGCCTCCCTTCTTCTGCCCGGGGCCGAAGATCCCGAGGCCCGCCTCTTCCCTGGGTTTCACCCGGATGTGGACGACCGAGGGCTCGAGCCGCTTGACCGCCTCGACGATGGTGCGGTCCCCGAAAGTGAGGGTGGAGGTGGCGGCGCGGGCCGGGAGAGCGGCCGGGACGGCGAGCGATGCCGCAATGAGAAGAGCTGGCAAAATCTTGAGCATGGTCCCTTCCTGCCGACGGAGCGTCGCCGGTGGCGCGGCGTCCTCAATGCTAGCACCGGGGGGAAGGCGGGACAATCAGGTGATTTCGGGGGTTTATCAGGGCGCGGATGCGTTCCGGCGCGGGATCGGCTATGCTTGGGGCCGAATCGGGGGGCGGAGGCCTTTGGCCGCTCCCTTCGCCCAGTGCGGATTCCACCTGAGAGTGCTGATTCGGCCGTGACCCTCGACCATATCCGGAATTTTTGCATCATCGCCCACATCGACCACGGAAAATCGACCCTGGCCGACCGTATCCTGGAGCGGACGGGGGCCCTCTCCGCCCGCGAGATGTCCGAGCAGGTGCTCGACTCGATGGACCTGGAACGGGAGCGCGGCATCACTATCAAGGCGGCCAGCGTGCGGCTCCAGTACCGCTCCCCGAAGGGGAGGACCTACGTCTTCAACCTGATCGACACCCCGGGCCACGTCGACTTCAGCTACGAGGTTTCGCGGAGCCTCAAGGCCTGCGAGGGGGCGCTTCTCCTCGTGGATGCCACCCAGGGCATCCAGGCCCAGACGCTGGCGAACGCCTACCTGGCGATGGGGCACGACCTGGCCATCGTCCCGGTTATCAACAAGATCGACCTCCCCTCGTCCGACCCGGAGCGGGTGATGGCCCAGGTGGAGGACATCATCGGCATCGACCGCAAGGAATGCCTGCTGGTGAGTGCCAAGATGGGGACGGGGGTGGACGAGCTCCTCGAAGCGCTGGTGGAGCGCATCCCGCCCCCCGGGGGCGACCCGGATGCCCCGCTCCAGGGCCTGCTCATCGACTCCTGGTTCGACTCCTACCAGGGGGCCATCCCGCTCGTGCGCGTGTTCCAGGGGAAGGTGCGGAAAGGCGACGTGGTCCGCTTCATGTCGAACGGCAGCACGTACCAGGTAGACGCCCTCCAGGTCTACACGCCGCGCGAGACGCCCGCGGAGTCCCTCGGGCCGGGGGAGGTGGGTTCCTTCTCGGCGGCCATCCGCCAGGTGAGCGACACCAGGGTGGGCGACACCGTCACCTTGAGGGACAGGCCCGCCTCCGAGCCGATCGAGGGCTTCCAGGAGCCCAAGGCGATGGTTTTCAGCGGCCTCTACGCCGCCGACAGCGCGGAATATGAGAACCTCCGGGCCGCCCTGGAGAAGCTCCGCCTGAACGACTCCGCCTTCAGCTACGAGCCCGAAACCTCGCCGGCCCTGGGCTTCGGCTTCCGCTGCGGCTTCCTGGGCCTGCTCCACATGGACATCATCCGCGAGCGCCTGGAACGGGAGTACGACCTCACCCTCATCATCACCGCCCCCACCGTCATCTACCGCGTCTACCTGCGGGACGGCTCCGTGATCGAGATCGACAGCCCGGCCAAGCTGCCGGACCTCACCCGGATCGACCACATCGAGGAGCCCTTCATCGTCGGCACCATCCTGTCCCCGACCGAATATGTGGGCGCCATCTTCAAGCTCACGCAGGAGAAGCGCGGCGTCCAGCGCTCGCTGGAGTACCTCGACCCCAAGACAGTCCAGATCATCTACGAGCTGCCCTTCGGGGAGATACTCTTCGATTTCTACGACCGGCTGAAATCCATCACCCGGGGCTACGCGAGCTTCGACTACGAGCCCCTGGACTTCCGCCCAGCGGAGGTGGTGAAGCTCGACATCCTGCTGAACGGCCAGCCCATCGATCCCTTCTCCACCATCCTCCACAAGGAGAGGGCCTACACCTACGGCCGGGCGCTGGTGACGAAGATGCGCCAGCTCATCCCCCGGCAGATGTTCGAGGTGGTCATCCAGGCGGCGGTGGGGAACCGCGTCATCGCGCGCGAGACCGTGAAGGCACTGCGCAAGGACGTGACGGCCAAGTGCTACGGCGGGGACATCACCCGGAAGCGGAAGCTCCTGGAGAAGCAGCGCGAGGGCAAGAAGCGGATGAAGAACATCGGCACGGTGGAGGTGCCGCAGGAGGCCTTCATGGCCGTCCTGGACGTCGGCCGGGAGGGCGCGTGACCGAATCCGAGACGACGCGCGGCGGGCGCCGCCTCCCGCGCGAAAAATCCACGATCCGCGAGTACGCCGAGGCCATCATCATCGCCCTCCTGCTCGCGCTCTTCGTCCGCTCCTTCATTATCCAGGCGTTCAAGATCCCCTCGGGGTCCATGGAGGACACCCTCCTCATCGGGGACCATCTCCTCGTCAACAAGTTCCTCTACTGGTTCCGCGGGCCCCGGCGCGGCGACATCATCGTCTTCCGGTATCCCCGGGACGAGAGCCGCGACTTCATCAAGCGCGTGATCGGGCTGCCGGGAGAAACCGTGATGATCCGCGGCCGGGACGTCTTCATCAACTGCGCCACCCCGGATGAGCCCTCCCGCTGCGCGCCGCTGCGGGAGCCGTACACCATCTTCAAGCCCGAGGGAGGGATGGAAGGGCCCGAGCGCTTCTGGGGTCCTCGCGTCGTGCCGCCGGGCCATCTCCTCATGCTCGGGGACAACCGGAACAACAGCCAGGACAGCCGCTTCTGGGGCTTTCTCCGGATGGGGGCCCAG
>Ga0326597_10009369_pt1 | contig 13129 bp, 14 predicted proteins | sample RVTome_12_FD_203789 | JGI IMG/M metagenome (GOLD analysis project Ga0326597, IMG submission 203789) | Soil microbial communities from uranium-contaminated site in the Upper Colorado River Basin, Wyoming, United States - RVT100D185 | ecosystem: Environmental > Terrestrial > Soil > Contaminated >... | reverse complement strand
GTCGGCGGAACGCACGCGTACCCAAAGACCGCGAAGCGTTCGAAGGCGATTCGGCGCTGGTGGGCGTACTCCCAGAGCCCTCGGCGCTCGCCCTCGAGGACCTCGGGCTCCATGCGACGCGGATCGTCGTTTCCGAGGATGAGGAACAGGCGCGGAGCGCGCGCGCCGAGTCTCCGCCGCAACTCCTCGACCCGCGGCGAGAGGTACTCCGCGAGGAACTCCGGCGGGGCCGGCTCGCCGGAAGTCGCCGTGAGGTACGGGAACGGCAGGAGATCGCCGCCGAGGAAGACGGCGGCCGGCGGATCGCGCTCGACGGCGCCGAAGAGCTTCTCGTACCGGTCCAGATGTCCGTGAAGGTCGCTCACGAAGAAGCAGCGCGTCATCGCTCGTCTCCGCCCGCCGTGGATCCCGTCTCGTCCGTCTCGCGGGGCCGCTTCCCCTTGAAGAGGTAGAAGAGGTACGCGAGCGAGGGCACGAGGACGACTCCGCCGGCCGCGATGGCCCAGAGCATCGCGCGCAGCACGGCTGCGGGTGCCTTGGCGTTCTCGACGGTGACGGCAGGCGGGACGAGGGCGGGATACTGCGCCACGCCCCATCCCCAGATCACGGCCGCGACGGCTCCGGCCGCGGCGATCGCGGCCGTCGTGTAGCGGCGGAGCGTGAGAAGCACGAGCGATGCGGCCCCCGAGGCGACCGAGAGGATCACCAGCGGCCAGGCGCGCTCGCGGAAACCGTCGGCGAGCGCGGGGATTTCGGTCGCCGCGAGCGCCAGCCCCGTCCCTGCGAGCACCCCCATATATGCGCCGGTCGTGAGCGCGCGCGAACGCCACGATTCCTCGAGCGCGCGATCCCGGGTCATCTTCGCCTCGCGCGTCAGGTAGACGGCGGCGAGATAGGCGCAGATGCCGACCCCGAAAACGGCGGCATAGAGGGACATGGCGTTCACCCAGCCGGTCACGAAGTTGCCGTCGTACGTCCCGCCCTCACCGACCGCGAGGCGTCCCGAGGCGACCGCACCCGCGGCGGCGCCGAGAAAGAACGGCGCCGCGATCGACGCGAGTGCGAACACCGCTCCCCAGACCGCCTGCTGCCTCACCGCGCCCGCCGCGTACGAGCGGAACGCGAACCCGACGCCCCGGAACACGATCCCGACGAGCGCGAAGAGGAGCGGGATCCAGAGCGCACGCGAGATGGCGGCATACGCCGCCGGGAAGGCGGTCCAGAGCCCGACGAGCACGAAGATGAGCCAGACGTGGTTCGCTTCCCAGACCGGTCCGATCGCGTGATAAATCAGCTCGCGCTCGCGCTTCGGCGCACGGAGCGCCGTGTTGAACTCCCAGATCCCCGCTCCGAAATCGGCGCCGGCGAGGATCGCGTACGCCGTCACCGCGAGGAGGATGATCCCGGCGACCGCGGTCTCAGGCGGCATGCGTCCCTCCGCCCGCGCGCGGCCCGGAAGGCTCGCCCGGGAGACCGCGCGGCAAGGGATGCCGCGCGAGAAGGCGAAGGACGACCGCGGTGCCGGCGAGGAGGATCGTGTAGATGAGCATCGACCCGGCGAAGACCCAGCCGATCCCCGGCGCCTCCGTCACGGCGTCCCGCGTCCGCATGATCCCTTGCGCGATCCAGGGCTGCCGGCCGACCTCGGTGACGACCCATCCCGCCTCCAGCGCGAGAACCGAAAGCGGTCCCGATGCGGCCACGGCGAGAAGGAACGCACGCCGCGAGGGGAGCGCGCGGCGCCGCACGTACGCGGCGAGCGACCAGAGCCCGAGCGCCACGAACGCGGTGCCGAGCGCCACCATCACCTGGAACGCCAGATGGACGATCGCGACCGGCGGGCGATCGTCTTCCGGCACCGCGTCGAGCCCCTGGACGACCGCGTCGACATCGCCGTACGCGAGCCACGAGAGCCCCCCCGGGATCTCGAGCGCGAAGCGCGTCCGGCCCGCCTCCTCATCGGGGATGCCGCCCAGGCGAAGCGGCGCCCGCGCCTCCGTGCGGAACTGCCCCTCCATCGCAGCGAACTTCACCGGCTGCGTGTGCGCGACAACTTTCGCGGCCCAGTCGCCGACGACGATTTGCACCGGCGCGGCGACGAGCGCCATGACGAGCCCGAGCGCCATCGCGCGCCGCGCGTAGGGCGTGTCGCGCCCGCGCAGGCGCTCGACCGCGTACGCCCCCGCGACGAGGAATCCCGCGACGAGGTACGCCGCGACGATCATGTGGACGGTCTGCGCGCCGGCCGCCGGGTTGAGCATCGCGCGGATCGGATCGGCCTCGGTCACGACTCCGTTCTCGAGCGTGAACCCGCGAGGCGTGTTCATCCATGCGTTCGTCGTCACGACGAACCACGCCGACGCGAATCCCGCGACGGCGATCGGGATGCCCGTCAGCCAGTGGGCGCGCGGCGGCAGCCGGTCCCAACTGTAGAGATAGATCCCGACGAAGATGCCTTCGAGGAAGAACGCGAACCCTTCGAGCGTGAACGGGAGACCGATCACCGATCCGAACGTGCCCATGAACTTCGGCCAGAGAAGCCCCAGCTCGAACGAGAGCACGGTCCCCGAGACGGCGCCGACCGCGAAGAGCACGGCGAAGGCGCGCGACCACCGGCGGGCGAGCGTGCGCCAGAGTTCGTCGCGCGTACGAAGGAAGCGGCCTTCGGCGACGACGAGAAGGAGCGGGAGACCGATGCCGAGGCACGCGAGGACGATGTGGAACCCGAGCGTGAGCGCCATCTGGAGACGGGCCGCCAGGAGCGGTGTGAAGCCCGTCGCCGTGGTGATCGAAGGATCCATGACTCGCGTGGCCCTCGGCGCGGAGCGGAGCAGCGTTCCGCGCCCGGGCCGCCTGGATTCTCGCCGATCCGTGCGCGGGGGGCAAGCGCGCGGGAGATGGATGCGCGGGAGATGGACGGCGGTCGACCTCGCCTTCCGGAGCGGCCTTCGCCCCAGCATTGAGGCCGCGAAGGGAGGCAAACTCGACCGCCGTCCCGAGCCGGCCGCGCCCCGGCCCGTGCTACGCTCGATCCGGAACGCCGCCGCACGAATGAGGGTGCGATGCACGAGCTGGGGATCGCCACGAACATCTACGAGACATGCCGGCGCGTCGTGGACGAGAAGGGATCCGGCCGGCTCGAGTCGGTGAGGCTCGCGGTCGGAGAGCTTTCGGCGGTCGAGCCCGAATGCCTCCGCTTCGCGTGGGAGGCTCTCACCGCGGGCGGCGCGGACGAAGGATGCCGCCTCGAGATCGATTGGCGGCCGGCTCGCCAGCACTGTCCCGCGTGCGGCGAGGTGAAGGTGCGTCCCGAGACGCGGTGGTTGCGCGTCTGTCCCGACTGCTGGACGCCGCTCCACATCGAAGGAGGCGACGAACTCGAGGTGATCGAGCTGTCGTTCGAACCCTCCTCGCCGAAGGAGACGCCATGAGCCCCACCATCGACGTGCGCCGCCGCGTGCTCGAGGACAACGACCGGGAGGCCGCCCGTCTTCGGGCCGCCTTCGCGGCCGACGGCACGCTCGTCGTCAACCTCATCTCGTCACCCGGCTCGGGAAAGACGACGCTCCTCGAGACGACGATTCGAACGCTCGCGGGCCGCTTCACGATGGCCGCGCTCGAAGGGGACATCGCGACCGAGCGGGACGCCGACCGGTTGCGCGCGCTGGGCATTCCGGCGCATCAGATCCTCACGGGCGGCTCGTGCCACCTCGACGCGCGACTCGTCGCCGCCGGTCTCGAACGGACCGCGTTCCCCAAGGTCGATCTCCTCTTCATCGAGAACGTGGGAAACCTCATCTGCCCGACGGCCTACGATCTCGGCGAGGACATGAAGATCGCGCTCCTCTCGACGGCGGAAGGGGACGACAAGCCGTTCAAGTATCCGGGGATCTTCGCGCGGGCGGGGGTGGTCGTCATCACGAAGGCGGATCTCGCGCCGCACGTCGTCTTCGACCTCGAGGCCGTGCGCGCGCAGGTGGCGACGCTGAACCCCGAGGCGCCGCTTCTCGTGACCTCGTCGCGGACGGGGGAGGGAATCGGCGCCTGGTGCGACCTGCTCGTCTCGAGGCTCGAGGCGAAGCGGGGCGGCTCGCGCGCCTGCCCGTGATGCGTGCGCGGCGGCTCCCTCACGCTGCGAGGCGTCCGGGGCGCGCCGCGCGGGCCCCGCGCCGCGGCGACGCTCCCGTTAGGTGCGCCGCGCCAGCACGAGGGTGATGTCGTCGTACTGCGGCGCCACTCCCTCGAACCGCTGGATCTCTGCCACGACACGCTCCAGGAGCCCGGCGCACGTCTCGCTGCGGGCCCCGCCGCCCAGGGTGGCGATGAGCCTCTCTCTGCCGAAGAACTCCGCCTCCGGACTCTGCGCGTCGGTGACGCCGTCGGTGAAGACGGCGAGCGTCGACCCCGGCTCCATCTGGACGGCCGTCTCCTCGTACTCCGCCTCGGGGGAGAGGCCGAGGAGGAGACCGCCTTCGGAAAGCTCCCGGAGCGCGCCGAAGCTCACGGCCGTCAACCGGCCGCCCGACATCGCCAGGCTCCACCGCGCCGACCAGAGCCATGGAATCGAGAGGAGGATGGCTGCTGTCGGCCTGATTCCGTTCGAGTAGCCGAAGAGGATCGCCAACGCCAATCCGATGAAGGCGAGCCAGGTTCTGCGGCGGAACGGGCGATCCCGGAGCGTGAGCGACAAGAGCGTATAGAGGAGGACGAGGGATCCGGTCCACCCGATCGCCAGAACGGAGGCCGTGTGCGTGCGCTCCGGCGCCCCGCGGGAGATGAGGAACATCGCCGTGAACGCGGGCGCCAGGCGCGAAAGGAACAAGCCCACGAGCCAGAGGATGAAGAGGGTTCTGAGTCGGGGTCGCGGAGCCCGCCACACGGCGAGCGCGGCGAGCACGATTCCGAGCAGATAGAGCGGCCAACCAGTCACGGCATCTCCGATCGGGCGGCGAGCGGGCCCCGTCAACGAACGTGCGGCATTTTACCGGCGGCACGGCCGCACCGTCCAGCACGCGGAACCCGGCCGGCGGGCGCCCCGTAGTACAATCGCCCAGCTGCCCACAAGCCGGGCGGAAGGAGGTTTCACCGATGAGGTGGCTCGCACTCGCCGCAGGAATCGTATCGATCATCGTCGCCATAGCCGCCCCCGCCGGGGCCTCGCCGGGAACGGTGTGGATGACCGCCGACATCAAGAGCCCCCAGGGGCGTGCCGAAATCCGACTCCCTCTCGAGTGGCTCGCGGCCACGCGCACGGCCGAACAGCCGTCGCTGCGCGTCGGCGGCGTGCGCCTGGACTGCGTCGAGATGTGGCAGCTCTACCAGGGCCTGCCCACGGGCGAGAGCCGTCTCGTCACCGAGGGGATCACCAAGGACGATGAGCGCTATCTGGTGAAGGTCGTCTCGGAGACGCCCGCGTCGCCTGCCACGGGCAAGGTGCGGATCTTGAATCGCGACGAGAACGGCAAGGAGACGGAGGTCGGTTTCCCGCTCTCGTTCGCGAAGGTGCTCGACGGGCTCTCGAAAGTGGTTCCGCACTGGCTCGACGACGACGATCGTGAATCGATCGAAGGGGAGGGGTTCTCGCTGTCGGGAGACGTGGAGTTCACGAGGCTCGCCGAATACGGGACATTTACCGTGCTCGACGCCCGCGACGCGAAGAGCCGCGTGCGCATCTGGATCGAATAAGCCGCCGGAACGGAACGGCGCCGCGGGTGCGCTGTCGCGCGCACCGGCGGCGCCGTTCGCTCGGACGACCCGGCGTCAGCGGATGTTCAGCAACTCGACGTCGAAGATGAGTTGCGCGTTCGGTGGGATCACGCCCCCCGCGCCGCGCGGGCCGTATCCCAGTTCCGGCGGAACGATCAGCTTCCGCTTCCCGCCGACCTTCATCGTAGCCACTCCTTCGTCCCAGCCGTTGATCACCATGCCCTGTCCGACGGCGAACTCGAACGGCTGATTGCGGTCGAGCGAGCTGTCGAACTTCGTTCCGTTGGTGAGCCAGCCGGTGTAGTGGACGATCGCCGTCTGGCCCGACGCGGGGCTCGGGCCCGTGCCGACGACGACGTCGATGTACTTGAGGCCCGAAGCCGTGGTGACCGTGTCCTGACCGGCGGGCGTGCCGCCCTCCGGCGCCGATGCGGCGCCCATCGAGGTATCGCTCGGCATCATGTCCCTCATGGTCGTGGTGTCGGCCGGAGCCTGAGTCTCCTGTTCCGTCGCCGATCCTTCCTGTGTGGTCTCGCGGTTCTCCGTGCGCGTGCATCCGATCACGCTTCCGGCGACGAGCGCGAGGGCGGCCGACGCGATCGCGACTGCGGGAAAGCGCTTCTTCGAAGTCATCGGCATCGTCTCCTTCCTGGTTGGAGTTGCATCGTTCGCCATGATCCGACATGCGCCGGGGACCGTCAAGGACAGGTCGCCATCCGTGCGATTGGACGAACACGGAAGTTCGTGTAAGCTCTCTCGCAAGCACAGGCTCCGGCGGCATTCCGGGTACCCTGGGCCGCCGCGGCCGGCGTCATCATGAACGAACCGATCCTCTCCGCCACCACGATGAGATGGGCTTCGGCCCATTCCACGCTCGCGGACCCGTCGCGCGCCGTGGAACAGGTCGCCGCCGAGATCCGGTCGGCCCTGGGCCAGGGCGGCTCCGTCGATCTCGCCGTCGCGTTCTTCACCGCGCCGTTCGTGCCGCAAACGGAAATCGTGCGTTCGGGTCTCTCGCGCGCCCTCTCGCCGGGATGCCTTCTCGGAGTGAGCGGCGCCGGAGTCATCGCGCGCCGGGAGGAGATCGAAGGCGGTCACGCGCTGAGCGTCATCGCCGCAAGCCTCCCGGGAGTGACGGTCGATCCCTTCCTCCTGCCGGGCGCGCGGCGTCCCGGCGAGCCGCCCGATCGCGATCTCCTCGAGCGGATCGCGCACGGAGCCGGCTCGGCGGAGCTGGCGCTGTTCGCCGGAGATCCCTTCTCGCTCGACGCGGAGAGCGTGCTCGATGCGCTCGCCGAGCGGGCGCCGGGGCTCCGCGTGGCGGGCGGCCTGGCGAGCGCGGGGCACGGCCCCGGGCAGAACGCCCTCTTCCTCAACGACTGGTCGAGTCCGGACGGCGGAGCCCTCATTGCGCTCGGCGGCGCCGTCCGGGCCGATCTCGTCGTGTCGCAAGGCTGCCGGCCGATCGGCGATCCCCTCGAGGTGACGCGCGCGTCGCGGAACCTGCTCTTCGAGTTGGATGGGCGTCCCGCGTTCGAGCGCCTGCAGGAGGTTCTGCGGGGGCTGCCGCGCGAGGAACTCGATCTCGCGCGGGCCGGCGGGCTCCTCGTGGGGCGGCCGGTCAGAGGCGGCGGTACGGGGCGCGGCGACTACCTCATGCGCAACATCATCGGGCACGATCCCGAGCAGCACGCGGTCGCGGTCGCCGACATCGTCCCCGAGAAGGAGCGGATCCGGCTCCACGTGCGCGATGCGCGCACCGCGCGCGAGGATCTCCAGCTCCTTCTTCTGCCGCAGATCGCCGACCGTCCCGCGGCGGCCGCGCTCGTTTTCACGTGCAACGGCCGCGGAAGCCGGCTCTTCTCGGAACCGCACGAGGACATCACGATCGTGCAGTCGGCGCTCGGCGGCACGGTGCCCGCCGCGGGCTTCTTCTGCGCGGGCGAGATCGGGCCGGTCGGAGGACGCAATTTCCTGCACGGCCACACGGCGAGCGTGGCGATCATCCGCCCGCGCTAGACGCCGCCGCGGCCGCCTTGCGGCGCGCCGGGTCCGAGCCTCCGCTCGAGCCATGCGGAGACATCACGCAGGCTCTCTTCTCCCACCCAGTGCCCGAACGGGTATTCGTGATACTCGAGATCGGCGCCGGCCGCCGTGAGGAGGTCGCGGGTCTCGCGCGCGTGCTGCACCGGGATCACCACGTCGAGGACCCCGTGCGCGACGAGCCAGGGCTTCCCGGAAACGCCGCCGCGGTCGAAATGTAGTCCGAGCGGCGCCTCGGGTGGCGCGTATCCACTGTGCGCGACGATGCCCGCCGCGCGGCGCGGCTCCGTGAGGCCGATCGTGCTCGCCATCACGGCGCCCATGCTGAAGCCGAGGAAGTACACGCGCTCGGGATCGATCGGATAGTGACCGAGGCCCTTGTCGAGGAAATCCCGAAGGAGCGCGAGGCTCTCGTGGAACTGCTCGCAGCCGGGTATCCCGACTTCCTGGACGTCGTACCACGTGAACCCGCCGCCGAATGGGAAGGGAAGGGGCGCGCGGACGCTCACCGAAAAGAGCCGCGGATCGAGCGCGGGAAGGAGTCCGCGGAGGTCGTGCTCGTTCGCGCCGCGGCCGTGCAGGAACACGACGGCCGGATGGGGCTCCGGGCCCGGCCGGCGCGGCGGATCGACGACGTGGTGAAGCATCTCGGACCCTCGATGGGGCGACAAAAAAACCCGGCCGCCGCACCGCACGACCGGGACGTTTTTCAGGTTGGTAGCGGGGCCGGGATTCGAACCCGGGACCTTTGGGTTATGAGCCCAACGAGCTACCGGACTGCTCCACCCCGCAACCGTTCAGTGAGCCGAACCTACTGCGCTTCGCGGGGGGTGTCAAGCGGCATCTCCGGAGCGGCTCGCTCCGCTTCGGGCAGGGCGAGCGCGCCTGGAGCGGGCGCCGCGCGCCACGACGGTCCGCCTTCGCGGCCGGGGAGGAGGAAGATGATCTCGTCAGGACGCGCGAGTCCGTAGCTCTCGCGCGCCACACGCTCGATCGTCGCGCCGTCGTTGAGCAGCCGGTCGAGCCGCTCGCGCGCCTGGGCGCGCTCGCGCGCGAGCGTCTCGATCTTGCGGTCGAGTTCCTGCGCGCGGCGCTGGAGCATCAGCACGCGGACGATCCCCGCGTCGCTCCCGAAGAGGAGCCAGAGTCCGACGAGCGCGACCGCTGCGGCGATGACGAGCTTCACGCCCCGGCTCGGGCCCTCGGGAGTCCAACGGCGCCTGAGGTACGGTCCGCGAGCTTCGAAGTCTTCGAGGCTTCCGGTCATCGCGCCTTCACGAGAGCGCCCGCACGCTCGAACGCGAAGCGTCCCGGGTACACGGCCCCCTCTTCGAGATCTTCTTCGATTCGAAGGAGCCGGTTGTATTTCGCGACGCGTTCGGTGCGCGAGAGCGACCCCGTTTTGATCTGCCCGGCGTTCGTCGCGACCGCAAGATCGGCGATCGTCGTATCTTCGGTCTCGCCCGAGCGATGCGAGATCACCACCGTGAAACCGTGACGCCGCGCGGTCTCGATCGCCTCGAACGTCTCGGTGAGTGTGCCGATCTGATTCAGCTTGATGAGGATCGAGTTCGCCGCGCCCCGCTCGATTCCTTCGCGCAGGCGCGTCGGGTTCGTCACGAAGAGGTCGTCGCCGACGAGCTGCGCGCGCCCGCCGAGTGCGCGCGTGAGCTTCGTCCAGCCGTCCCAGTCGTCCTCGGCGAGGCCGTCTTCGATCGAGACGATCGGGAAGCGGTCGACGAGCCGCTGGTAGTACGAGACCATTCCGTCGGCGTCGCGCTCCTCGTCGGCGCCGGCGGAGAAGACGTACCGGCCGCCCTTGTGGAACTCGCTCGCGGCCGGATCCAGCGCCAGAGCCACGTCTTCGCCGGGCCGGTAGCCCGCCTTCCGGATCGCCTCGACGAGCACCTCGAGGGCCTCTTCGTTCGATCCGAGGTTCGGCGCGAATCCGCCTTCGTCTCCGACCGCCGTGTTGAGCTTCCGGTCGCGGAGCACCTTCTTCAGCGTGTGGAATACCTCGGCTCCCGCGCGGAGCGCCTCCGCGAAGGTGGGGAGTCCGAGCGGTACGATCATGAACTCCTGGATGTCGAGGTTGTTGTCCGCGTGCGCGCCGCCGTTCAGCACGTTCATGAGCGGCACCGGGAGCGTGCGGGCGCCGGCGCCGCCGAGATACCGGTAGAGCTGAAGTCCCGCCGCCGCCGCGGCCGCATCCGCCACGGCGAGGGACACGCCGAGGATCGCGTTCGCGCCGAGCCGGCTCTTGTTCTCGGTGCCGTCGAGGTCGATGAGCACGTGGTCGATGAGCGGCTGGTTGAACGCGTCCTCGCCGGCCAGCTCGGGGCCGATCGTCTCGATGACGTTCTCGATCGCCTTCTGGACGCCCTTGCCGAGGTATCGCGACGGCTCGCCGTCACGCAGCTCGAGTGCCTCGTGGCTCCCGGTCGAAGCGCCCGAAGGGACGGCCGCGAGCCCGACGGCGCCGCCGGCCAGGGCGACCTCGACCTCGAGTGTCGGATTGCCGCGGGAATCGAGGATCTCCCGGGCGTGAACCGTTTCGATGCTCGTCATCGGCAGCGTCCTTTCGTCTCGGGCCGGCCGACGTCTGCCGCCGGCGCGGCCACCGTACGAGATGGTGCAGGGGGAGTCAAGCGAGTGGTCGAGAAGAGCCACCCGTCCTTGACGGGGGTCGGACCGGCCCCTACGCTGTGGCGCTGAAACAACCTCCGCAGTTCCTTCGTACTGGACCGGGAGTGGAGAACCCGAACCGGACCTTCCGGGCGGGTCGGACCATCGATGACACGAAGGAGCGCGAGTCATGAGGTCAGGGACCGGGGAACTCACCTGGGGCGCCTGGGAGCCTCGGCCCTGGCTCCCGCGGGCGCGCGCCGGCGAGCCTGACCGCGCTCGGACGACCTCCGCGATGCGGGCCGAGCGGGGGTACGAGGTGAGCTCGGAAGACTCGGCTCTCATCGAACGGTGCCTCGCGAACGACCAGCGCGCCTTCCGCGAGCTGATCCGCCGGTATCAGCGTGCCGTGTACTCGGTCGCGCGCCGGATGGTCGACGACGAAGAGGAAGCGCGCGACATCGCCCAGGAGGCGTTCATCCGCGCGTTCCGCTCCCTCGAGAGCTTCGAGAGGACGCGGCCGTTCTCGTCCTGGATCTTCAAGATCACGTCGAATCTCTGCATCGACTACTACCGCCGCCGGCGGCTCCCGACGATTTCGTTGGATGCGCCGGTGGATGAGGACCAGGGCCCGAAGTTCGAGGTCTCGGACGATCGTCCGCGGCCGGATGAGAACGTCGCCCGGTCCGAAGAAGAGAAGCGTCTCGAGACGCTCGTGCGAAGCCTGCCCGCGACGTATCGCGTGGTCGTGCTGCTTCGCCACCAAAGCGATCTCTCGTACGAGGAGATCGCGAGCGCGCTCGGGGTCCCGCTCGGCACGGTGAAGGCTCGCCTGCACCGCGCGCATCACCTGTTGAGGCGAAAGCTCGAGGCCCGCGCCGAGAGCGAAAGCCGTGGAAGGATCGTCCGATGAACGCGAAGGCTTGCGAAACCTGGGGCGGCCACGCGGAGCTGTATCTGAGCGATGACTTGACCGGCCGCCAGCGCTGGCTCTACGAAGAGCACCTGGCGCACTGCGCGGCGTGCCGCGAGGAGTTCGGACGCTACGAGGATCTCTTCCGCCGCCTGCGCTCGCTGCCCGCGCACCAGCCGCCGAGAAACTTCGAGAAGGTGATCCTCGAGGAAGTCTGTCCGGAACCGGACGCGTATGCGTGGCTGCCGCACGGCCAGAAGATCCGCGCCGCGCTCATCGCCACGTTCAGCGTCGCGGCCGCGGCCGCGTTCCTCGTCGCCGGCCGCGAGCTCTTCGGCCGGATCATCGCTCTCACGGCCGAAGGGACCGAGCCGGTCGCGCGGGCGTTCGGCTGGGCCGCGGTGAGCCTCATGCGTTGGATCGTCGACTCGGCCGAGGCGGCCGGGTTGGCGGTGAAGTTCGGATTGAAACTCTTGCCGCTCATCGAGGCGGCCCGGACGGTCGCACGTCAGGTCCAGCCGGTCCACCTCGTGGCGGCGGTCCTGGTGACCGGCCTCGCCGCCTACCTCCTGGCGCGGCTGGTCCTTCGCGAAACGAAGGGGGGAGTGTCTCATGCTCGGGTCCTTCTCTAGAGTCCTCGGGACCGCCGCCGCGATCGCTCTCGCCGCGGGGCCGGTCCTCGCTCAGCCGGCGACGCCCGCTCCACCGGCGCCGCCGGAGATCGAGGCCGAAGCGCGGGCCCGCGGTGAATCGACCGAGGTCATCCTCCAGAAGATCGAGGGGGGCGACACGGTTTCGATCGGCCGGGTCTACGTCAAGTCCGATGGAGACCGGATCCGCATCGAGAAGAGCGGCGACAGCCGCCTCGGCCGTTCGATCGACATCGACGTGGATGCCAGCGACGACGGGAACGAGATGGTGCGCTTCGGCGAGGACATCACGATCGAAGAAGGGCGCACCATCAGCGGCGACGTCGTGAGCATCGGCGGCTCGGTCAAGGTGATGGGGGAAGTCATCGGCGACGTCGTCTCCGTCGGAGGGGACGTGCGCGTCGGGCCGAGCGGCATCGTCGAAGGAGACGCGGTGAGCGTCGGCGGACGCGTGATCGAAGAGGAAGGCTCCCAGGTCCGCGGCAGCAACGTGAGCGTCTCGGTCGTGCCGAGCTGGGTCTTCGGCCCGATGGTTCGGGAAGGCCACGTGCGGCACGCCGTCGGTTTCTGGACACGAGTCATCACGGCGATCGTGTTCATCGGTTTGGGCTGGCTCATCGTGACGCTCATGGGCCGGCGCATGGCGGCGGTCTGCCAATACGTCCGGCAGCGCTGGGGGCTGAGCACCGCGGTCGGATTCCTCGTCGTGCTCCTCTTCCTGCCGGCGTTCGTGATGCTGTGCATCACGATCATCGGGATCCCGATCGCGCTGCTCCTGCCGTTCGCGCTCGGGCTCGCGATCCTCATCGGATTCGTCGCGGCCTCGGTGCGGGTGGGGCAGCTCCTGTTCGAACGCGCGGGCTGGAGCACCGGTTCGATGGCCCGCTCGATGGCGGGAGGCATGGCGTTCCTGCTCTCGCTCCTTCTCATCGCGGCGATCTTCCACGCCATCGGCCGGCCGCTGTCCTACATCGCTCCGCTCTTCAAGGTGGTCGGCTGGGTCGGCATCCTGGTCGGTTCACTGAGCGGCCTCGGAGCGGTCGTGCTGAGCCGCCTGGGATCGAGGTGGCCCCCGGCGGAGCCTCCGCCGGCCATTCCGGCGGCTCCGATGCCGGCCGGTCCGCCCGTTTCACCCGCGTAGGGCGCTTTTCTCGCGGACATCCCCCTGAATCGCCGGGACGCACGGTCCCGG
>Ga0326597_10009368_pt1 | contig 13129 bp, 17 predicted proteins | sample RVTome_12_FD_203789 | JGI IMG/M metagenome (GOLD analysis project Ga0326597, IMG submission 203789) | Soil microbial communities from uranium-contaminated site in the Upper Colorado River Basin, Wyoming, United States - RVT100D185 | ecosystem: Environmental > Terrestrial > Soil > Contaminated >... | reverse complement strand
CGGAAACCCTCTCCGAGGATCTCCCGCCGTCTCCGGACGGCCCCTCCGGCGCGGCAGCATCCAGCCCGCGATCCTCGCTTCCCCCAGCGGCTTCGCGGGCGCTGCCGGCGTCCTCCATTCCCTCCCAGGAAGCGCCGAAGCAAGAGCCGGCAGCCGGCCGGCCGTCACCCGCCACCGGCCTCGCTTCCGGCTCCGCGGCGTCCGAGCCTCGCGCTCCGCGCCGCGGAATCACCGGAAGCGAGGTCCCTCACCCTATGAGCCTCCCTCACCGGGTCCCGCAATCTGCCTGGATTTCCAGGCTCCACAACTCGGAGCGGCGACCGCGAACCGGGAGGCTCTCCAGCCCCAAGACAGTGACGAGCAGAACGACACATCCGTGTCGTTCTGAGTGGCCCGTGACGAGCCGATCCATTCATCCTGAAAGGTCACCCCAAATGACACTGCTAGGTCGTTCTTCTCTGAACTGGTCACTCGTCACTTGTCACTTGTCACTGCTCTTCCTGCTCACCGGCTGCAGCGACTTCGAGCGCGCCGCCTACCGGACGCTCGCCGTGTCGCAGGCCGAGTACGAGACCGTGCAGCGCCACGTGGCCGAGGCCGCCGCGCACGGCCTCATCACCGAAGAGCAGTGGAACCGCTTCGCCGCCGAGGGCCATCGCTTCATTGACGCGCACAACGCCGCCGTGGACGCCTTCGAGCTCTGGAGCCGCGCCAAGAACCCGGCCAATGAAGCCCGCGTCGCCGCGCTTCTCGAAATCCTCCCGCGCCTCGTGCGCGAGCTGAACAGCCTGGCCGAAAGCTTTGCATCCCAGCCGCGACCGGAAGGGAGCGGAGGTTCTCCTCCATCCAACAACCAACCACCGCTTGCTACCGCGCGCGGCTCGGACTAAACGACCCCCTGTCTCTCCGTGAAGCCGGCAATCTGTCAGGATTTCATCACAAGGAACACACATGGCACTCAGTGAACGAGAGCTGCAATTGATTGAGGAAGGGTTGCTCCTCGCCATCGCCGCCGTGCTCGCGGCGGTTCGCAAGGCGAGCGAGACCCCCGGCGACGCCCCGCTCGACTGGTCGAAGCTCCGCATCACCGAGACGCCGGAAATGGCGCTCGAGAAAGCCAAACAGCAGAAGGCAGAAGATAGAAGTTAGAAGGTAGAAGGCAGGAGGCAGAATGAAGAACAAGAAGCCACCGAGACGCAGAGGGCACAGAGGAACGGACTTCATGCTGGAAGAGCAGATCCCTCGCTACGCTCGGGATGACATGCCGTATGGTTTTTCTACTGGCTCCTGGCTCCTGACTCCTGGCTCCTGACTCCTGACTCCTGGCTCCTCGATAGACACCCATGACCACCCCCACCCCATCCCCGAATCCCCCCGCCCCCCCCGCCCGGCGCAGCGTGCTCCCGGCGGCGGGAGCGGCGGCCGGCGCCTCGATGATCGTGCTGCTGGTCGAGCTCGGGCGCTCGGGCGTTCTCGCGCAGTCCAAAGAGCTGCTCGCTCCGATGCTCGGCTGGGGTCCGGGACTGTTCATCCTGGCGGGGTTTCTGTGGCTGGCGCACAGCTACGCGCCGCCGCTCATCGAAAGCCAGCGCTCGACCGCGCTCGCGCTCCAGAAACTCGCCGACACGGTCGAGCACAACCAGACGAGCCAGCACGACCTGGTGCTCGCCATGCAGGTCAACTCCGACAAGCTCGAGCAGGTCCGCGCCATCGTCGCGGAATTACAAGAGGAAATCCGGCCACTGAGCAGAACGACATAGACATGTCGTTTTGGAGGCACAGAGAAATGAAAAATGCAACCCCCCGCACGTTTCTGTGTCTCCATCCCCCCCGGATCCTGATTTCATGTCTTTCTTCCAACGTGATTTTCTCTGTGTCTCTGTGCCTCTGTGGCGAATAAAGGAGTCTCGAATGGCAGGACGGAATCAATCTGCGCTGAAGCACGACCTGCGGCGCGGGGAAATCATCTGGGTTCTGAAACAGGATTACCCGCACCTGGTGACGTTCCGCCATCTGCAGCTCGCGCTGCGCGACCGCAACATCCCGCTCTCGGAGAAGGACCTCGCCAGCTACCTGCATTACCTGGAAGAGAACGAATTCGTGCGCTGCAAGCGCTTTTACGATGAAGCCAAATCCCAGGAGCGCATCCTGGCCTCCGCCCTCACCGCAAAGGGCATTCTGCTGCTCGACAAGAAATTCACCGACCCGGGAGTGCGGTTCTGATGCATACCCGGCCCTTCCCGGTCATCCTGAGGAACGCAGTGACGAAGGACCTGCTTTTCGCCCTTCGCTTCGAACTTCTATCTCCTAACTTCTATCTTCTTCTTACATGAATGCCCAAACGATTCCAATTCGCCGTCCTGAAGCTGAGCGAGCAGGCGCAAACCCTCATCCGTCGGATGATCGACGCGGATCAGGGCCCCTACGTCACCGCCGCCGCCGTCAAGAAGCTGACCGGCGAGACCGTTACTCCGACCAGCCTTTACCGCTACGCCCAGCATTACCGGATGCTCAAGCGCTTGGAGAAAAACGGTCGCCTGCAAACCGACCGCTTGGTCCGGCAGGCAGCCGAAGAGGGCGACAAGATTTCCGAATTGCTCCGCGCCGCCTTTCACGAATCCTTCCACGAAAAATCCATGAATGGCGCCGTGCGGGAGATGAATCCCCTCGCCCTCGAAGCCGCCGAGCGCAAGCGCCAGGAGTTGAAACTGAAAGAAAGGCAATTCCTTCTCGCCGAGCGCCGCGTCGAGGTCGTCGAGAAGCGCTTGCTGTTCGACCGGGAAAAACGCGCCGCCGAATTGAAGCGCCTCGAAGAAAAGGCCCAGACCGGCCAGCCCTTGACCCCCGACGACATCCGCCGCATCCGCGAGATTTACGGACTGGACGACTCGGGATTCACAGACGAGGCACAGGATATGGAGATTGGACTAGGGGGCCGGGAACGGACGCATTCGGATCCGGCTGCGGGTGACGACCGTGAAGAAACCGCTCCAGTCGCTTCTGGATTGAAGCGCAGCCAAAGCGATCTCGGAGAACTCTGATGGAGACCTTGTATCCAACCGAAACAGGATCACGCCGGGCGGACCGGAAAACCCTTCCGCGCCCTGAAAGACATAGCCGCCGAAATCCTTGTCGAGCGTCAGCAGAATGCGTTCTTCGGTGCTGGAGCGGAGCAGAACCTCCACGTCGTCCGAGCCGGGAGCGTCCTCCGCTACCCATGCCACGTCGAGGCCCTGGGCGCGAAGGAGCAGAACGGCCGCGCCAGGAACGTTCTCGTCGGCGAGAAATTTCATGCGGTTTTCAACGGATAGACGCGCTCGGAATGGACCACCTCGCTGGCGTAGGCGACGCAGGCGCGCAGGGACTCCGCCGTGAGGCCGGGATAGTTCTCCAGAATTTGCTCCCCAGTCCAGCCTTGCGCCAGCAGATCAAGAACCAGCTCCACGGCGATCCGTGTCCCCTTCACCACCGGCTTGCCGACCAGGATCTTCGGGTCCACCACAATGTGATCTTGCCAGTTCATCGCAACCAGGATACCAGAACGAGGACTTGAATGAAAACGAGCACGAAGCCGACAACACAAGCTGCCTCTGCGCAAGGGAAACGCCGGATGACCCAGCCAAAGGTTGCTCTGTATCCCTATCAGAAAGCATGGGTGAACGACGACTCCCGCTTTAAGATCGCGGTGAAGGCGGCGCAGATCGGCTATAGCTTCGCGGCGGCGCTCGAAGCCGTGCTGGATTGCCTCGAGCACCCAACACTCTGGATCGTGCTCTCGCGCGGCGAGCGCCAGTCGCTCGAATTCATGCAAAAGGTCCTTCTGCACGCCAAGGCGTTGCGGGTGATCGGGAGCAAACTTGACAGATCTTCCTTCTTCGCAGACTCGACCACCACACAGCACGAAGTGAAGTTCCCGAACGGCTCGCGCATCATTGGCCTCCCGGCGAACCCGGACACGGCGCGGGGCTACACGGGCAACATGATCCTGGACGAGTTCGCGTTCCATCAGCAGGACCGGGAGATCTGGGCGGCGGCGTTCGGGCGCCTCTCGCGCGGGGTGGGAGACAAGGCCCTGAAGCTGCGCGTCATCTCGACGCCGAACGGCTGCCGGGGGAAGTTCTACGAGCTGGCGAAAGAGCTGGGCCTGACGGACGGGACCGGGAATCCGAGCCGCGACCGGAAGGGAGCGGTGGCTTTCAATCCGAGCCGCGACCGTGAGGGAGCGGTGGTTTCTCACGGAAAGAACAACCAACCACCGCTTGCTGGCGCGCGCGGCTCGGATACGACCTTCTCCGGGCATTGGTGCGACGTGCACGAGGCGGTGAAGCAGGGCTGCCCGATCGACGTTCCCGTGCTGCGCCGCGCCATCGGCGACGAGGAGACCTGGCAGCAGGAGTACGAGTGCGTCTTCCTCGCCGAGAGCGCGAACTACATTCCGCTGGAGCTGATTCTGGCGTGCCAGAGCGAGGAAGCCACGCGGACTTTGCCTGCTCCCGCCCCCCACTCACCACTCACTACTCACCATTCACCGGAATTGTACTTCGGCTACGACGTGGGGCGCGTGCGCGACCTGGCGGTGCTGGCGGTGGTGGAGCGCGTCGGAGACGTCTTATGGACGCGGGCGCTGATCGAGATGCCGCGGGCGAAATTCGCGGAGCAGGAGCAAGTCCTGCGCGACGTGATTCCGCAGTGCGTGCGCGGAGCCGTGGACGCGACCGGCCTCGGCATGGAGATGGCCGAGCGGCTGGCCGGGGAATTCCCGGGCAAGGTCGAGCCGGTCATGTTCACGCTGGCGCGCAAGCAGGACCTGGCCGTGCGCATGAAACGCAGCTTCGAAGAGAAGACCATCCGCATCCCGGATTACCGCGAGCTGCGGTGGGACTTGAACGCCGTGAAGCGCGTCGTGACGAACGCGGGAAACATCCGGTTCGACGCCGAGCGGACCGAGCAAGGCCACGCCGACCGCTTCTGGGCGCTGGCGCTCGCGCTCCACGCCGGCAAGCCGAAGCCGGCGTTTGCCTCGGGCGGCATCGAGAACGACGGCGATTGGTACAGAGCGCGGTCCGCAGATTACGCAGGGGAAAGAGCCAGCAGGTCCCTCGTCGCTCCGCTCCTCCCCTCGGCCAGGCTCGGGACAGGCGGGATGACACCGGAAGGAATCCGTTACGCAGAACAGGGAGAAATCGCATGGGCTTGACGTTGCTGAATTTGAAGAAGGAACCATTGGGCGCAGAGCACGGGGACGCGGAGGGGAAAAAGCAGGTCCTTCGTCGCTTCGCTCCTCAGGATGACCGCAGGGCGGGGGCCGTGAATGCGCTGGAAGCGGCGTCGCCGGCGGAGCTGTTCGGGAACGATCCACAGGGATACCGGCCGATCGGGGCGTATCGCGGGCTGGGCACGGGACATGCGCCGCGCGACCTGATGCCGCCGATGCACGCGCGGATGCAGCAGGTGGCGTACTACCTCTACCTGGTGAACCCGCTGGCGCACCGCATCGTGGAGCACACGAAAAACTACGTGGTGGGCGACGGCGCCGTGGTCAAGGCGGAATCGACGGCGGCGCAGCGGGTGATCGACGCCTTCTGGCAGGACCCGGTCAACCGCGTGGATGTCACGCTGCCGGAAATCGTGAAGGAACTCACGATCTTCGGGGAGCAGTGCTGGCTGGCGGCGGTGAATCCGGTGAGCGGGCGGGTGCGGCTGGGGTACTTGGACCCGGGCGAGATCGAGGCCGTCGAGTGGGGCGAGATCGGGCTGGATGTGGGCGAGGAAGGGCCGACGGCGGTCTCGATCCCCGTGGCGGTGTGGCGGCGTCCGGCGGCGGGCGAAAAAAATGCGCGGCGGTTTCGCATTGTGCGCATGGACGAGGACCCGGAAAGCGGGACGCACGGGCGGCTGACCGGCGAGTGCTTCTACTTCGCGATCAACAAGGCGCGGAGTGCGTCGCGCGGCGTGAGCGACCTGTTCGCGATCGGGGATTACCTGGACGGCTACGACAAGATGCTGTTCGGGCTGATCGACCGCGTGGGGTTCTCGAACGCGTTCATCTGGGACGTGCTGCTGAAAGGCGCGACCGAGGAGCAGATCCAGGACTGGCTGAAAGACCAGAGGGCGCCGCGGCCGGGGTCGGTGCGGGCGCACAACGAGCAGGTGGAGTGGAAAGCCGTCGCGCCGACGCTGCACGCGCACGACTTCAACGAGGCCGCGCGCACCATCAAGAATATGAACCTCGCCGGGGCGGGCTTTCCGGAGCATTGGTTCGCGGACGGCGGCAACGCGAACCGCGCGACCGCGCTCGAAATGGGCGGGCCGTCGCTGCGGATGCTGCTCGAGAGGCAGGGGTACGTCGGGTTCATGCTGCGGGCGCTGCTCGAATTCGTGCTGGATCAGGCCGTGGCGGCAGGGACGCTTGCGGAAACGGAAAGCCGGCGGTTCCAGGTGCAGATGCCGGAGATGAGCGTGCAAGACATGGCGAGGGCCGCCGAGGCGCTCGCGCAGGTGGGCAAGACGGTGGTCGAGCTGCGGCGCGCGGAATTGATCGACGCCGAAACCGCGCAGCAGATGATCGCGTCGGTGGCGGTGCAACTGAACGTCGAGATGGACCTGCACGCGCTGCGGGAAAAGATGGCGGAGGAGACGGGAGTTAGCCACAGAGACACAGAGGCACAGAGATGAAGAAGTCAGGAGTGAGAATGAAAACAGAAGGCAGGAGTCAGCAGACGGAAGAAGTGCAGGTCCTGCACGCGCTGCGGGAAAAGATGGAGCAAGAGACAGCGAAGCAAGAGTAGCCACAGAGACACAGAGGCACAGAGATGAAGAAGTCAGGAGTGAGAATGAAAACAGAAGTCAGGAGTCAGCAGACGGAAGAAGTGCAGGTCCCTCGGCGCTTCGCTTCTCGGGATGACACGGGCGTGCAGGTCCCTCGCTCCGCTCAGGATGACAAGCGAAGGGCTCCTCAGGATGACCAGGATGGGGTTGGGATGACGGCGGCGGAGCTGGCGGTGGTGGAGGCGAAGACGGCCGGGGGCGCGCTGGTAGAGTCGCCGGCGAACGGGACGCTGAGCGGGCGGAAGTGGCGCGTGCTGGTGTTCGAGTACGGGCTGTCGAAGAACCGGTATCCGTGGAAGGCGGGGAGCGGGGAGAGGGGAGTGGGGAGCAGAGAGTACGATTCCGGATTCCAGATTCCGAATTCCGAAAGGGAAGGCAGGGAAAAAGAAGAGCAGGTCCCTCGTCGTCCTTCGCCTGCGCTCAGGACTTCTCGGGATGACAGACAGGAAGGGCTGAAGGTAGGGAGCAAGGAATGGCGGGATGCTTCGTCCCCGATTGCTACTCCCCGAAACGACACTGATGTGTCGTTTCGCCTGCTGCCTCTTCTATGGACGGAGCGGGCGGGGCGGCAGGCGCTGCGGCATCTGGACGGGGCGCGGTGCTTCGCGGATCACACCGAAGGAACCGGCGGCGGGCACAGCGTGCGGGACCTGGTCGGGTTCTTCTCGGAGGCGGCGCTGGGGCCGCGCGGGCCGGAGGCGACGCTGACGCTGCTCGCAAGCGAGCGCTGGGCGCGGGAAAAACTGCTGGCGGCGTGGGAAGCGGGGCGGGCGGAGCTGATCGGGTTCAGCGTGGACGCAGTGATCGCGGTGCGTCCGGTGCGGGAAGGCGCGCAGGCGGCGCTCGCAGTCGAGGACATCGCGGCGCTGCACAGCGTGGACATGGTCAGCGCGGCGTCGAGCGGTGGGCGGGCGCTGGGAGTGCTGGAAGGCAGGAGTCAGGAGTCAGAAGGCGGGAGTCAGGAGTCAGGAGTCAGGAGTCAGGAGTTAGGAGAAGAGCAGGAGAGGGGAGTGGGGAGTGGGGAAAAACAAGTGCAGGTCCTTCGTCGCTCCGCTCCTCAGGATGACCGCGCATTGGTTGGGGAGCACGCGGGCGGCCCGCTTGCTCACGCAAGCGGCTCGGATCACAACAAAGGAGCAATCATGAAGCAGGAAATCGGAAGAATGCTGGAGGCGGTGCGGCAGATCGATGCCGCATCGGGCCCGGTGGGAGGAGCGGTGACGGGAAGTGGAGATGGTTCCGATGGCCCGCTGCTTCCCAGTCACAGTCGCGGCTGTGACTTTGGCGCGGCGACGCGGGAGCTGGTGGAAGTGCTGGAATCGGAAGCGGCGCGGCCGGAAGTGAATGCGGGGCGCGTGATGGGAGCGCTGACGGAATGGCTGGCGGCGCAAGAGGTGTCCGGTGTCGGGTGTCAGGGGTCAGGGGAACAGCAGGTCCTTCGTCGCTGCGCTCCTCAGGATGACCATTCATTGGTGGGGGAGCAAGCGGGAGGACCGTTGGCGAGGGTGCGGGAGCAGGTGAAGGAGCTGCGGCAGCAGATCGGCGAGGCGGAGCGGCGGCAGCGGATCGCGGAAAACCGATTGCGGGTGAACGGAAAGCTCGCGGCATCGCGGCTGCCGAAGCCGCTGGCGGACCTGGTGGCAAGCCGGTTTCTGGAACCGAACCACCCGATCGATAGCGTTACGCCCGCAGGGGCGATCGAAATTCAGGAGGAGGACGTAGACATGGAGATACAGCGAGTGCGGGAAGCGTATGCGGCGCTGTCGCCGGTGGGGCGCGTGATGGAGACAGGCCGGGTGAAGGTGGTGCGGGAGCCGGAAGAGAAGATGCAGATGGCGCTCGACCGGGTGTTCGGGCTGCCGGTGGAGGACACGGGCGTGCCGGCGTTTCACGGGATCCGGGAAGCGTACGTGGCCTACACGGGCGACGGCGAGGTGACCGGAACGGTGTCGCCGCACCTGCGGGTGCGGGAGGACTACACGACGGCGGGATTTCCGGACGCGCTCGGAAACACGCTGCGGCGGCTGCTGCTCCGGGACTACCGCGAGCAGGACTACGGCATCGGGCTGATCGCGCAGTTCTCGAGCGTGCCGGACTTCCGGACGCAGGAGCGGGTGCGCGTGGGCTACTTCAGCGACCTGCCGACGGTGGACACGGAGGCGGCCGACTACGGCGAGCTGACGGCGCCGACCGACGAGAAGGCGAGCTACTCGGTGGTGACGTTCGGGGGCCTGGTGACGGTGACGCGCAAGGCGATCATCAACGACGACCTCGGCATCGTGCCGCAGATCGTGAGCCGGCTGGGACGCTCGGCGCGGCGCACGCTGGCGCAGCGCGTCTTCAACCTGATGATCAACAACGGGACGATCTACGACGGCCTGGCGTGGTTCCACGCCACGCACGGGAACCTGGGCTCGACGGCGCTTTCGGCGGCGGAGCTGAGCGTGGTGCGGACCGCCATGCGGAACCGGACGGAGAAAGACAGCGGCAAGAAGCTCGGGATCGGGCCGCACGTGCTGGTGGCGCCGCATGAGCTCGAAGGGCTGGCGCGGCAGGAGAACGAGCGCCAGTACACGGACGCGAACTTCACGCCGAACCCGGTGCGGTTTATGTTCGGGCAGCAGAGCGAGCGCGTAATCGTCTCCCCGCTGCTCACGGACGCGAACGACTGGTACGTGTTCGCGAACGTGCAGGAGGCGCCGACGGTGGAGGTCGGGTTCCTGCAAGGGCAGCAGGAGCCTGAGTTCTTCCTGGCGGACCAGCCGACCGCGGCGGCCGTCTTCACCAGCGACAAGATCCGCTACAAGGTGCGCCACGAGCACGAGTCCGTCGTGATCGATTTCCGCGGCGCGTACAAAGAGGCCGTCGCTTAACCACTAGATAAGCCACAGAGACACGGAGACACAGAGAAAGACCTGAATTAGAAAAGACCGAAAGCCCTCTTTTCTCTGTGACTCTGTGCCTCCGTGGCGGATTCGAGATAGCAAATGCCAAAAACGATACCGGAATTTCAGGAACTGGCGGCCGGACACCTGCAGGACGGGGCGCTGAAGCTCTCTCCCGCCGAGATCGTCCGGGCGATCGAAGAAGCGATCGCGGGACGCTACTCGAAGGACCGCCCGCAGAAACGGGTGGCCGACCTGGCGGGCGACGGCGCGACGTATGAGTGGAGCGTGGCCGGCATCGCGGGCTGGGCGGAAGGTTTTTCGCGGGTGGTGGAAATTGAATACCCGCAGGGGGAACGGTCCCCCATTTATCTCGAAGGCGGCGAGTGGCTGCTGTACGCGGCGCCTTCCGGCCGCTTCCTGCGTCTCGCATTCGCGCCGAGCGCCGGCAAAACGGCGCGGGTGCGATTCACCGCTCCGCACGCCGCGGACGCGTCCACGGTGCCCGACCCGGATTTCTATGCGGTCGGTGCGCTGGCGGCGTCGCTCGCGGCGCGGCGGCTCGCGGCGATCCACGCGCAGACCGGAGACAGCTCGATCGCCGCCGATACGGTGAACTACCGGTCCAAGGCGCAAGAGTACATGGCGCTCGCCCGGCACCTCGAACAGGAATACGAGAACCTGCTCGGCACCGATCCGGAGCGCAGTTCGCCGGCGTCGTCGCGGACGGAAGCGTGGAAAGGCAGTACGGCGGGAGGCGAGAGGCTCACTCATTGATTCGCCACAGAAGCACAGAGAGCACGGAGAAAATGGAATTGAGAGAACGAACAAGAGCAGGCCCCGGAGGCGAGAGATTGACGCATTAGAAGACGTGAGTGGTGAATGGTGAGTGGTGAGTCGTGGAACCACCGCTCCCTTGCGGTCGCGGCTCGGACAAGGAAGACAATGATGCAACTGCAGGCACAAGTCGAAGGGAAAGCGGCCGGGGAGATGTTCGGGCAATTTTCCGAAGATCTGCGGCGGGCGGTGGAACGCGGGTTGGACCGGGCGACGGAGATGCTCGAACGGGCCGTGGCGGCGGGCGCGCAATCGCCGCTGGGGGCCGCGTCGCGGGCGCCGCTGGGAGAGCTGGCGCGGAGCGTGACCCGTGAAGTCCACGAAGAAGGAGCGAGAACCGTGGGCCGCGTGTTTCTGGGAGCGCCGGCGGACGCGTACGGACTGTTCGTCGAAACGGGAACGCGGCCGCACTTCCCTCCCCCGGCGGCGATCGAAGGCTGGGTGCGGCGGCGGCTGGGCATTACGAACGACCGCCAGGTGCGCGAGGTGGCGTTCCTGATCGGGCGCAAGATCGCGCGCAGCGGGACGCCGGGACGGCATCTGTTCGAACGGGCGCTCGAAGAAAACCTGGACCGGGTGGTGGAGATTCTGGAGGAGGAAGTGGTGAAAACGGTGGAAACCACCTAGACCACGAAGGCACAAAGACACGAAGAGGAAACAGAGTAAGACATCCAGAAAAGAGCAGATTCCTCCCCGGGATGACACGTGAAAGGATGAGGGAAAAGGTCAATGTCGCTGGCAAACAACATTCAGGCGGTGAAGGCGATTCTCGAAGGGGTCGCGGGCGTCGAGAACGTCTACGACCGGGTGCGGAACTGGCAAACGGAAAAACAGTTTCGCGACGGCGCGCGGACGGGCGGCGGGGGCGTGCAGTTCTGGTTCATCACGCGCGAAGCCACGACGGCCGAAGACCTGGGGCCGCGGTTCACGGCGCGGCGGCACACGCTGGCGATGCACGGCTACGCGGGCGTGCAGGACGCGGCGGCCAGCGAGTCATCGTTTCAGGCGCTGGTCGAAAACGTGGCGGCGGCGCTCGGGGCGGACCGCAAATTGAACGATACCGCACGGCATTCCGGACCCGCGCAGGTGCGGGCGGTCGACTTCCGCATCCTCTCGAACGTGCTGTGCCACCACGCGGAGATCGTGGTCACGGTGGAGGACAAGCCGGCGTGAGGGGCGGAAGACAGAAGCCGGAAGTCGGAAGCCGGAAGTCAGGAGTCAGCAGGTCCCTCGTCGCTGCGCTCCTTCCCTCGCAAAGCCTCGGGACAGGCGGGATGACAGGCAAGAAAGATTCGCTCGGGATGACAGTGTCGGGTTGATAAGGAGATGAAGAATGGCATTCACAGAACCTACGCATGCATATGAAATGCTCTGGCGGTTTTCGGCGAACCGGCAAAGCGCGCTCGGAACGCCGCTCGGAGACGGGAACCTGACGCTCTCGGCGGTGGTGTCGGGCTTCGACGTCGGCAAGCTCGCGCACCGGCTGATCTCCGACGCCGAGCGCTACGGCAAGGGACATCCGTACGCGACGAGCCAGCGCAAGGTGGCGCAGATGACGGCGCTGCAGCGCGCGGCGGAGCTGAACGACCTCTTCGCGGGCTGGGCGGCGGCGTTCTGCCTGGGCAGCGACACGCCTTCGCAGCCGAATCCGGGGGGCAATCCGACGGTCTACGACCACGTGATCCAGTGGTCGGACCTGAGCGCGTCGAAGGCGATGCCGTTTACGACGGTCCATGAAAAACCGTGGGCGGGGCTGGCGCGCAAGCTGCCGGACCTGGTCGTGGCGAGCTTCACGCTGAGCGGGCGCGGGCAGGACGCGGTGCAGATGGCGATCCAGCTGCTCGGCTCGGGGCGCGCGACGGACGCGGCCTTCACGCCGCCCACGCTGGCGGCACCGTCGTACCTCGACGGCGGCGGAGCGGTCATCAAGCTGGGGCCGAGCGGCGCCGCGGCCGACATCTCGAGCCGCGTCGTCGAATGGAGCGTGGCGGTGAACGCCAACCCGGACGAGGCGAACGGGCGGTATCCGTCATCGGGACTCTACGTCGGGCGATGGTGGTACGGGCCGAAACGCACCGCGGTGCCGGAGCTAACGCTGTTCGTGAACCAGAGCGATACGGACATCCTGGACCTGTTCCGCAACGACACGCCGCAGGAGCTGCAGATCAACCTGGCGGGCGCGGTGATCACGCCGGGGCAGCCGGAAGTCTATCGCATGAACCTGCTCTGGCCGGAAATTCACTTTACGGCGGCCGAGGACACGCTCGTCGACGGCAAGGTCGCGCTGCGCATGACGGTCGGCGAGGACGGCGTGTTCCAGAAGGCCGGGAGCGAGCCCTTCCAGGTGACGGTGACGAACAAAACGCCGGAGTACCTGGCGGCGGCGTGACGATTAGCCACAGAGACACAGAGAACACAGAGAAGAACGGGATGAAATGGAATCAACAAAACAAGTGCAGGTCCCTCGTCGCTTCGCTCGCTCGGGATGACACGCGAAGGGGGATTGAGTGAAATGAACATGAAAACCTTGGCTGTGGCGGGAGTGATGGAGATGGAAAAGACGGCGACGCTGTTCGAGC
>Ga0326597_10009367_pt1 | contig 13130 bp, 15 predicted proteins | sample RVTome_12_FD_203789 | JGI IMG/M metagenome (GOLD analysis project Ga0326597, IMG submission 203789) | Soil microbial communities from uranium-contaminated site in the Upper Colorado River Basin, Wyoming, United States - RVT100D185 | ecosystem: Environmental > Terrestrial > Soil > Contaminated >... | reverse complement strand
TGGAGACGAACGCGCACATCGGCAAGCTGGTCCTCACCCTCTGACATGCGGCGCGCGAGCGACGCACTCCTGGTCGTCGGTCAGGCGGCTTTCTTCCGCGGCCCTGCTGTAGCCTCCTCGCCCGCCGCTTCGCGCTTCAGCCACGCGACGAAGTCGGCCACCTCCGGCCGGCCTTGCGCGTTCGGCGACACGACCGCGTAGTACGCGCGCGCCGGGTCGGCGCTGCGCTTGAACGGTGCCACCAGCTCGCCCGAGGCGAGCGCGTCCTTCAACAATGGCGTCCTGCCGAGCGCGACGCCGTGGCCGGCCACCGCCGCGGCGATGATCTGCTCGTAGCCCGAGAAGCTGATGCGGCCCGCGGGCTTGAGCTCGGAGAGCCCTTCCACCTCCAGCCACGTGCGCCAGTGCAGCCACGGGTGGCGCGCGTCGGGATCGTCGTACTGCAGAAGCACGTGGTGGCGCAGATCGGCGGGCTCTTTGAGCGGCCGGCGTGCATCCTTCAGCAGCTTCGGGCTGCACACCGGGAAGACGCGCTCGCCGAAGAGCCGCTCGGCGTTCGGGCCCGCGAGGCTTGCCGGCCCGTGGCGGATGGCGACGTCCAGCCCGTCGCGCGCCAGGTCCTGCACGCGCGTGTCGGCGGAGATGCGCACGTCGATGCCCGCGTGCGCGCGCGTGAAGCCCGCGAGGCGCGGGATGAGCCAGAGCGCGGCGAACGAATGCGTCGTGGTCACCGAAAGCGTGCCGCGCCCGGCCTGCGCCCGCAGCCGGTCGGTCGCGGCGCGCATCATCGCCAGCACCTGCGCCGCCGCCGGGTAGAACTGCTGCCCCGCGTCCGTCAGCGCCAGCGCGCGGTGGCGGCGCTCGAAGAGCCTGACCCCGAGCTGGCCTTCCAGCTCCTGCATCTGCCGGCTCACCGCGGACTGCGTGAGGTGCAGCTCCTCGCCGGCGCGCGTGAAGGACAGCAGCCGCGCCGCCGCCTCGAAGCCCCGCAGCAGGTCGAGAGACGGCAATCTCGCATTCCTATTAGTCATGCATCTCCTGAGTTCTTAGCGTTTGAGCCCCTCACTCGAAGCATGCACTATGCGCATGCCAAACACAAGGAGAAGCACCATGAAGCTCGAACTGGAACCCGGCGCCCTGCGTCTCGCCCGCGGGCAGACGCTGAAGGTGAGGGACGCCCTCGGCAGCACCATCTGCTGCAACGAGGGCGCGGTCTGGATCACCGAGGAGAACGTTCCCCGGGACGTGGTCCTCGAAGCCGGCCACTGCTACCGGCTGAGCCGCAAGGGGCTCGCCCTGGTGCACGCCTTCGGCGACGCCTCGGTGGCGCTCGCCTGAACCCGGAACAGGAGACCGAAATGGACCATTGGGATATCGCCGCGATGCGCGCCGCCGCCAGCCGCGAGCGCGCCGAAGTGGTATACGCCCTGCTCGCCCGGCTCGCGGCCTGGCTGCGAAGCGCGCCTACAATACGCGCACCGCAGGCCAAGGAGCGCGAATGTTTAGGGACGGGCTGCTGAAGGGCAAGAACATCCTCATCACGGGCGGCGGCACCGGCCTCGGAAGAGAGATCGCCGCCCGGTACCTGGCGCTCGGCGCCGGCCTGTGGATCGCGGGCCGGCGCGCGGGCGTGCTCGAGCAGACCGCGCGGGAGCTCACGGCGAAGCACGGCGGCAACGTGCGCACGCACGCCGTCGACATCCGCGACTACGCCGCGGTCGACGCGATGGTGCAGCGCATCTGGGACGATTCCGGCCCGCTCACGGGGCTCGTCAACAACGCCGCCGGCAACTTCATCAGCCCGACCAAGGACCTGACGCCGAACGGCTTCAACGCCATCGCCCACACCGTGTTCCACGGCAGCTTCTACGTCACCCACGCGGTGGGAAAGCGCTGGATCGCGGGCGCTCACAAGGGCTCGGTGGTGTCGATCCTCGTCACCTGGGTGTGGACCGGCTCGCCCTACGTCGTGCCCTCGGCGATGTCGAAGGCGGGGCTGCACGTCATGACCAAATCGCTTGCCGTCGAGTGGGGCAGGCACGGCATCCGGCTGAACGCCATCGCGCCCGGGCCCTTCCCCACCGAGGGCGCCACCAAGCGCCTGCGCCCCGGGTCGAGCTTCGGCGAGTCGACCCAGGTGAACCCCATGCGCCGCGTCGGCGAAATGTCCGAGCTGCAGAACCTCGCCACCTTCCTCATGGCAGACGGCTGCGAGTGGCTCACCGGCGAGACCATCGCCCTCGACGGCGCGGGCCATCTCGCCACGGGCGCCTACTTCACCGAGCTGGACAAGATGAGCGACGCCGAGTGGCACAAGGCGCGCGAGCTCATCAAGGCGCAGAACGACAAGGATCGCGCCGGCCGGTCGGCCTGACACCCGGCATGGCCGAGAAGCTCGTTCCGCGTCCCGCCGCCACGCTGCTCCTGCTGCGCGACGGCAGCCTCGGGCCCGAGGCGTTCCTCCTGCAGCGCACGCACGACGCGGCGTTTCTCGGCGGGGCGCACGTGTTCCCCGGTGGCGCGCTCGACAAGGCCGATCGCGACACGCGCGTGCTGCGCCGCGTCGCCGGCCTGAGCGACGCCGAGGCGAGCGCGCGCCTCGGCCTGGAAGCGGGTGGCCTCGCTTTCTGGGTGGCGGCGATCCGTGAATGCTTCGAGGAGGCCGGCATCCTCCTCGCCGAGGGCGAGGACGCTCGCCCGGTGGACGCGGCGCGCGCCGCCGCGCTCGCGACCTACCGCGGGCTGCTGCACGCCGGCAAGCTCGCCTTTCACGAGTTCCTGGAGAAGGAGCGGCTGCTGCTGCGCGGCCGCGAGCTCGCCTATTTCGGCCACTGGGTCACCGCGCCGGGACGCGCGCGCCGCTTCGACACGCGCTTCTTCCTCGCCCTCGCTCCCGAGGCGCAGGCCGGCGCGCACGACGGCACCGAGCTCGTGGCGAGCGCGTGGCTGCGCCCGCTCGACGCGATCGAGCGCGAGGCGCGCGGCGAGATCCAGCTGGTCTTCGCCACCAAGAACACGCTCGCCGACCTGGTACGCTTCGCGCGCGCCAAGGACGCGCTCGAGCATGCGCGCGAGGTCGAAGTCGAGACCAACCGCGCCTGCTGGGCGCTCGGGCCCGACGGCGCGGCGGCGCTGTTTCGCCGGCGCGACCCGCAGTACTTCGAGATCCACTGGAGCGATCCGGAGGAGACCGGGCAGACCAGCGTCGCGCTCGCACCCGGGGTCGCCAAGCGGCTCGACCCGTTCGTCACGCGCATCGTCGCGCCCAATCCGGGCATGATGACCGGGCCCGGCACCAACACCTACCTGGTGGGCGAGGCGGAGCTCGCGGTCATCGACCCGGGCCCGGCGATCGACGAGCACATCGCCGCGGTGCTCGCCGCGGGCGCGGGCCGCATCCGCTGGATTCTGTGCACGCACACGCACATGGACCATTCGCCTGCCGCCGCCGCGCTCAAAGCCGCGACCGGCGCCGTGCTGGTCGGGCGTCCCGCGCCGGCGCATCCGGGGCAGGATCACGCCTTCGCGCCCGACTGCGTGCTGGCGCACGGCGACCGCTTCATGTTCGGCGGCCTCACGCTGCGCGCGCTGCATACGCCCGGGCACGCGTCGAACCACCTGTGCTACCTGCTCGAGAACACGCGCATGCTGTTCACGGGCGATCACGTCATGCAGGGCTCGACGGTGGTGATCAATCCGCCCGACGGCGACATGCGCGCCTACCTCGACTCTCTCGAGCTCCTGCTCGGCGAGGACATCCTCATCCTTGCGCCGGGCCACGGCTACCTCATCGGCGAGCCGCATCGCGAGGCGCGGCGCCTGATCCGGCATCGCCTGGCGCGCGAGCAGAAGGTGGTGTGGGCGCTGCAGCGCCTCGCCGCGCCCACGGTCGAGGAGCTGGTGCGCGAGGTGTACGACGACGTCGCGGCGCGGCTGCACGGCGTGGCGCTGCGCTCGCTGTCGGCGCACCTGGAGAAGCTCGCCGCCGAGGGCCGCGCGCGCGCCGCGGACGGGCGTTGGTCGCTGGTACAATCTTCGACGGTCGAGTGACCGCGTGAAGCCCGACTTCGACCTCTTCACCATCGGCGGCGGCTCGGGCGGGGTGCGCGCGAGCCGCGTCGCCGCGTCCTACGGCGCGCGCGTGGCGGTGGCCGAATCGGGCCGCTTCGGCGGCACCTGCGTCAACGTCGGCTGCATCCCGAAGAAGCTCTTTGCCTACGCCGCGCACTATCGCGAGGACTTCGCGGTGGCGCGGGGCTTTGGCTGGAACCTGGGGGAGCCGAGGTTCGACTGGCGCACGCTCGTCGCCAACAAGGACCGCGAGATCGCGCGCCTGAACGGCGTCTACGAGAGCGTGCTCGCCAAGGCCGGCGCCAACATCCTGCGTGCGCGCGCCACGGTGATCGATGCGCACACTGTCGAGGCGGGCGGCGAGCGCTACACGGCGCGGCACATCCTCGTCGCCACCGGCTCCTGGCCGCGGCTGCCCGACATCCCGGGACGCGAGCTCGCCATCACTTCGAACGAAGCATTTTTCCTCGACCGGCTGCCGCGCCGCGCGCTGGTGGTGGGCGGCGGCTACATCGCGCTCGAGTTCGCCTCGATCTTCAACGGTCTCGGCGTGCAAACCACGCTCGCCTACCGCGGGCCGCGGCTGCTGCGCGGCTTCGACGCCGACCTCGGCGGGCACCTGGCCGGGGAGATGCGCAAGAAGGGCGTCGTCATCCGGCTGCAATGCATCCCGGCGAAGCTCGAGCAGGGCATCAAGGTCACTTACGCGGACGGCGCGGCGCAGGAGGTCGACCTGGTCATGTTCGCCACCGGCAGGAAACCCAACACCGCCGGTCTCGGCCTGGAGGGCGCGGGCGTGCGCCTCGCCGGCGACGGCGCCGTGGCGGTGGACAGGTATTCGCGCAGCTCGGTCGACTCGATCCACGCCATCGGCGACGTCACCAACCGGCTGAACCTCACCCCCGTCGCCACGGCCGAGGGCATGGCGCTGGCGAAAACACTGTTTCGCAATGAGCCCACGCCGGTGGACCACGTGAACGTGCCTACCGCGGTGTTCTCCGACCCCAACGTCGCCGCGGTGGGGCTGTCGGAGGAAGCGGCGCGCAGGCAGTACGGCGAAATCGACATCTACAAGACGGCGTTCCGCGCCCTGAAGCTCACGCTGGGCGGGCACGAGGAGCGCACGTTCATGAAGCTGGTGGTCGATGCGGCATCGCAGCGCGTGCTTGGCGCCCACATGATCGGGCCGGACGCCGGCGAGATAATACAAGGCGTTGCGATCGCGGTGAAGCTCGGCGCCACGAAAGCGCAGTTCGACGCCACCATCGGCATCCACCCGACGGCGGCGGAGGAATTCGTTACCATGCGGGAAAGGGCGTCCTGACAATGATTCTCGAATCGCAGATCGAGAAAATGGTCGGTGAGTTGCGGGCGCAGATGAGCCTGCCGCTGGCGATCGAGCTATGGAACGGCCGGCGCTACGCGCTCGGCGAGCGGCCTACCGTGACGCTGCGCGTGCCCACGGCGTCTTCCCTCAAGTACCTCATGAACGCCGACCTGGCGAAACTCGGCGAGGCTTATGTCGAGGGGCTCCTCGAGGTCGAGGGCCCGATCGGGGACGCCTTGCGCGCGGCGGAAGGCCTGGCGCGGCGCTGGGGCGGGGAGAAGAAGGGGCGCGCGCCGCTGCTGTTCCGCAACATCCATACGAAGAAGAAGGACGCGGAGGCGATCCGCTATCACTACGACGTCTCGAACGATTTCTACGCGCTGTGGCTCGACCGGCGCATGGTCTACTCCTGCGCCTACTTCAAGACCGGCGAGGAATCGATCGACGCGGCGCAGGAGCAGAAGCTCGACCACATCTGCCGCAAGCTCATGCTGAAGCCCGGCGAGCGCTTCCTCGACATCGGCTGCGGCTGGGGTGCGCTCGCGATGCATGCGGCCGAGCGCTACGGCGTGCAGGCGACGGGCGTCACGCTCTCGGCGAATCAGCACGCGCTCGCCAACGAACGCATCCGCGCCGCGGGCCTGCAGGACAAGGTGCAGGTACTGCTGCAGGACTATCGCGACGTGCCCGGCGAGGGCGTGTACGACAAGATCGCCTCCATCGGCATGTTCGAGCACGTGGGTCTGAAGAACCTGCCGGTGTACTTCGGCGCCATCCGGCGGCTGCTGGTGGAGGGCGGCGTCGCCTTGAACCACGGCATCACCTCCATCGACCCCGAAAGCCGCTCCGTGGGTCTGGGCGCCGGGGAATTCATCGGCAAGTACGTCTTTCCGCACGGTGAGCTGCCGCACCTGTCCCTGGTGGTCAAGGAAATGGGCGCCGCCGGGCTCGAGATCATGGATGCGGAAACGCTGCGCCTGCACTATGCGAAGACGCTGCGGCTGTGGAGCGACCGGCTGGAGGCAGACCTGGAGCAGGCGCGCGAGTTCACCGGGGAGAAGCGGCTGCGCATCTGGCGCGCGTATCTGGCCGGCTGCGCGCTCGCGTTCGAGCGCGGCTGGGTGTCGATTCAGCAGGTGCTGGCGGTGAAGGCGGGGGATCCGCGGAAGACTCCGCTGCCGTGGACGCGGGGGTACATGTACCGCTAGCAAGCGGGCATGCAGGTGTCAGCGCCGGCGCCGGAGCAGGACGCGCAGTCGCCGAGCGACTTCCAGTCTGTCCAACTTCGAGGAGGCCACGTCCAGGACCAGCGCCTCCCAGTCGTCGATCCTCTTCTCGGGCTGTCCCAGGTCCTTCAGCCGACCGTTTGCCTTCAAAAACACGAGGGCTGTGGCCAGTGCGGTGCGCTTGTTGCCGTCCACGAACGGGTGATTTCGACACAGATAGTACAGGTAGGCAGCCGCGATCTCGACGGTGTCGCGAATGAGCGCTTCACCGCCGAATGACGCCTGCGGGGCTGCGACGGCCGACTCGAGAAGGCTGCGATCGCGCAGCCCCGCACCGCCGCCGTGCGCCGTCAGCACCTCGGCGTGGATCGCGAGCACCGCGTCAACGCCGAGGTACCGCCGCGCCCGCTTAGGCAAGGCGCTTGAACAGGCGCGAGTTGCGCCGAATCACCGTCTTGGCGACTGCGCGCGCTTCCGCCGCCGGCACGGTGGCGCTGAGCGGCGTGATGACGATCGAACCGCCTTCGTGGACGGTGACGTTGACCGGATCCCCGGGCTGCAGCCCGCTCAACTCGCGCAGCGCGGCATCGAAGATCAGACCGCAGGAGTTGCCGACTTTGGCGATCGACTTGAGCATGGCCCGGATGTTAAACGACGTTTTACGTTCCGGCAAGCGACCGCAGCACCAGGGTTCCCCCGGTCACCAGCAGCACCCCCGCCACCATCCGCAGCAGCTGCTCGCGCGTCACACGCAGGTACATGCGACGCGCCACCGCGATCCCGAGCAGCGCCGCCGGCACCACACCGATCGCCAGCAGCCACACTTTCGGTTCCAGCAACAGGCCGGTGAGCAGGAACGCTGCGACGCGCAACGAAATGCTGGTCAGCGTGGCGAACCCCATCGTCGCGCGGAACTGCTCCTTGGTGAGCCCGCGCTGCGACAGGTAGATCGCATACGGCGGGCCGCCGGCGCCGAACATCGTGCTGGTGATGCCGCCCGCGAGGCCGGCGACCCACGCCCAGCCGGCCGCGATCACCCTTCGCGATTCATGGCGAAACAGGCTGTAGAGCGCGTAACCGAACACGAACAGGCCCAAGGCGAGCATCCCCGCCGCACGAGGAAGATTCACCAGCAACGTCACGCCCAGCACCGTACCGACCAGAATCATCGGCACCAGCCGCGTCCACTCCGCCTTCACCGCGCGCTTCGGATTCTCGAAGCCGACGCGGAGCGCGGCGCTCAAGTCTGACAATGCATAGAGCGCCAGCGCGAACTGCAGCGGCACGAAATGGGTCGCGAGCGGGATGGTGACCAGCGCCGAGCCGAAGCCCGTCAGCCCGAAGACGAGAGCCCCGGCGAACGCGATCGGCACGAGCGCCAGCAGCTCCCACTGCCCGCCCAGCAGTTCGCTCAGGCCTTCACCGCCGGGTTGAGCGAGTAGGCGCCCGTGAGCTTCGCGCTGCCCAGCACGTGCGGCTGAATCGCCCTGAGGAGGTCGGCGCCACGGAACGCGCCCTCGACCGGGCAGCTCTCCACGCCGAGCGCGTACAGCGTGAACACGTAGTGGTGCACGATGGAATCGTTCCACGGCGGGCACGGCCCGTCATAGCCGAAGTACTCGCCCGCCATGTCCTTGTCGCCCGCGAACCAGGTGGTGTAGTCGTTCACGCCCTGGCGCGTGCCGCGCGGCCCCGCGGGGCCCGACTTGCCGCCCGCGGTGACGCCGCTGGAGAACTCGCCCTCGCGGATCGGCCCGGCGTCGGGCCTGAGATCCACGAGCAGCCAGTGATAGAAATCCGTGCGCGGCAGCGTCGCCGGGATCTGGCGCCCCTCCTGGTTGACGTCGTCGGGCTTGGAGGGCACGTCGCCGTCGTGGCACACGAGCGCGAGCGACTTGGTCCCCGCCGGGAGGTCCTGCCAGGCGAAATGGGGATTCCTGTTGTCGGAGAGCTTGACGTGGCTCTTCGGGTCGGCCACGCCGAACGCGAACGTGCCGGGAATCGCGCCCTTGTCGTTGAAGCTGTCGCTCGAGAGAATCATGCGCCGCCTCCTTCGGGGACGATTATAAGAGCCCCGGGGTCGAACCGGTTCATGCGTTTGAGGCGCGGCACGTAGCGCGGAAACGGCAGGCCGAAGCGCCGCTCGAGCGCCTGCGCGCGGCGCGCGAGCGCGTCCCAGGCGATTTCCTTCGGTGCACCCTTCAGCGCGATGACGATCACGTTCGGGTCGGTGAGCGCGGGCAGCGCCAGCACCGCGCCGCCGAAGGCGCGCTCGACGCGCTGAATGCGCTCGCAGAGCTTCGCGTCGTCGTTCATCAGGTTGAGCACCAGCGCGCCCGGCGCCTCGAGCGCGAGCCATGCCGCGTCGAAGAACGCCTGGCTGACGAGCGCGGCCGGCGGATGCTCGTCGGCGAACGCATCGACGACCAGCAGGTCGCAGCACTCGGGGGCGAGCGCCTCGGCGCCGTCGCCGATCTCCACCGCGAGGCGTGCGTCGTCCGCCGGCAGGTGGAACTGCTCGCGCGCCACCTGCACGACGCGGGGGTCGAGCTCCACCACGCGCGTTTTCAGCCACGGCAGGCGCCGCCAGAAGAACTTGACGAGCGAGCCGCCGCCCAGGCCGATCTTCAGCGCACGCGCGGGGCGCGGGTGAAACAGGAGGAACGACATCATGCAGCGCGTGTACTCGAGCTCGAGCGCGAACGGGTCCGACAGGCGCATCGAGCTCTGGATGGCTTCGCCGCCGACGTGCAGCGTGCGCACGCCGCGCTCCTCGCTCACCGTGAGCGCGGGCAGCCGGCTCATGCGGGGTGCTTGAAATGCCGGCGCATCGCCACGGCGATCCCAGCGCCGGCGAAGGACAGCGCCGCGCAGCCGAGGATCGAGACGTCATAGGCGCCGAAAGCGTCGAAGCTCGCGCCGGCGAAGGTCGGGCCGATCAGCGTGGCGAGCCCCGCGGCCGTGTACAGGGCGCCGAGGATCGCGGACAGGCTCCTCGGTCCGAACAGATCCATGCTGAGCGTCGGCATCAGCGCCACGTACCCGCCGTAGAGCGTGCCGAAGCTCACCGCGAACACGGCGAGCAGCCAGTAGCTCGCCGCTCCCCACCAGACGAGGAACAGCAGCCCGAGGCCCGCGCCGATCGCCACCAGCGAGGGCGCGTGCCCCAGCCGTTCCGCGACGCTGCCCATCAGGAAGCGACCGAGCAGGCTCCCCAGACCGAGCAGGCTCACCAGGCTCACGCCCTGCGCCTCGGTGAGGCCCACGTCCTGTGCGTAGGGCACGAGGTGCACCATCGGCACGAAAAAGCCGACGCAGATGAGGAAGGCCACCGCGTACATCAGCCAAAACAGGCGGCTGCGCATCGCCGCGCCGAGCGTCATCCCGGGCAGCGGGGTCCCGGCCGCGGCGGCGCGCGTCGCGGCGCGCCCGCCGAGCAGCAGCGCCGCCGGCACCGCCGCGAGCAGGGTGAGCGCCATCAGGCCGAGGTAAGCGCCGCGCCAGCCCCACAGCTCGATCCACCAGGCGGCGAGCGGCGGCACCAGCAGGTTCCCCGCGCCGATGCCCGAGACCGCGATGCCGCCCGCGAGCACGCGATTGTGCGTGAACCAGTGCTGGACCGCGGCAACCGAGGGCACGTACGCCAGGCCGATGCCGACGCCGATGCCGATGCTGTAGGTGACGTACAGGGTGAATAGCGACGGCGCATGCGCGGCCGCCGCAAGACCCGCGGCGATCGACAGCGCGCCCGCCAGGCAGACGCCGCGCGGCCCGAAACGGTCGGCGAGAAGCCCGCCCGGCACGCCGAAGGAAAACCACAGCAGCGCGCACAGCGAGAATGCGAGCGAAACGTGGGCGCGCGGCGCGCCAAACTCGGCCTGGAAAGCCTTGAAGAAGGCCGCGAAGGAGTAGGCGACGCCGAACCCGACGAACATCAGGGTGAAGGCGCAGGCCACCACCACCCAGCCGGCGCGGTTACCGGTCAAGTCAGCGCCGGGCGGCGGGTTTGCGCGCGGGCAGCGCCGCGATCATGTCAGCGCCCCCCGCGCGGTGATCGGCCACAGCGCTTCCACCACTCCCCGGCGCACGCAAACGTACCAGTCGTACAGGTTGATCGTAGGGTCGCAGTGCCCAGGCACGAGGAGCAGCTTCTCGCCGAACCCGGGCGCCGCGGCGCCGGGCGCGGTCTCGATGAAGCCGTGCTCGTCGGAGGCGAGCACGTAGGCGAGCCCGGGGCGCTGCCACACGGCGGGCATGCCGGAATCGACGCTCGAGGCCTTCAGGCCCGCATCGACGATGGCGCGCGCGCCGCCGCCGCGGCTCATGACGGTGGCGAGGACGAAGAGCGCGTGCGCGAAGCGCGGCAGCGGCGCAGCCTGCTCGTTGCGCGCGTAGTCCGCGTCCATGAAGGCGTAGGAGCCGGGCTGAATCTCGTTCCAGGCCCCAGATTGCACCTCGAGCATGAAGGTGCCGCTGCCGGCGCCGGTGACCGTCGGGCAGGCGATGCCGTTCTCCTCGAGCAGCCGGCGCGTGGCACGCACCTGCTCGGCCGCGCGCTCGATGAGCGCGCGGCGCTCGGCGATCGTGCGCACGTGCTGCGCGCGCCCGTTGTAGGCCTGCAGCCCCGCGAAGCGCAGGTGCGGGCATGCGGCCACCGCGCGCGCCAGCGCGAGCGCCGGCTCGCCCGGCGCCACGCCGCAGCGCGCCATCCCCACTTCCAGCTCGATGTACACCTCGAGTGCGGCGCCGGCGCGGCCGGCGGCCGCATCGAGCTCGCGCGCGTTGCCCGCGTCGTCCACGCAGACGCCGATGCGCGCACGCCCCGCGAGGCGTGCGAGGCGCTCGAGCTTGGGCGCGCCGACGATCTCGTTCGTCACCAGCACGTCGCTGATGCCGCCCGCGACCATCGCTTCGGCCTCCGACACCTTCTGGCAGCAGGCGCCCACCGCGCCGAGCGCCATCTGGCGCCTGGCCACCTCGGGGCACTTGTGCGTCTTGGCGTGCGTGCGCACGCGAACGCCCGTGCCGCGCACCGCGTCGGCGAGCGTGCGCAGGTTCGCCTCGAAGGCGTCGAGATCGAGGATCAGCGCCGGGGTATCGACCTCCTCGAGGCGCTGGCCGGGGGCGGCGGGCTGCCTCATGCGAGGCGCCTCCTGCGATGGTGCGTCATGCCGTACCAGACGACGGCGATGGCGACCACGGCGACCATCGGCAGCGCGAACAGGTTGACGCGCTCCCAGCCCGCCGCGGTCACGGTGAGGCCGGAGGTGAAGGAGGAGATCGCCATCATCATGAAGATCACCTGGTCGTTCGCGCCCTGCGCCTTCGCCATTTCCTCGGGCCGGTAGGTCTCGGTGAGCAGCGCCGTGCCGCCGATGAAGAGGAAGTTCCAGCCCATGCCGAGCAGCACCAGCGACACCCAGAACTGCGTTACCGCGATGCCCGAGAGCGCGACGCCGATGGCGGCGAAGTTGAGCAGCGCGCCGGCGAACATCACGGGCAGCACGCCCACGCGCTTGATCAACCCCCCAGTGAAGAAGGAGGGCGCGAACATGCCGACCACGTGCGAAGAGATGACGAAGGCGGCATCGCCATAGGGATGGCCGCACACGCCCATGGCGATCGGGGTGGAGGTCATGAGAAAGTTCATGACGCCGTAACCGATTGCGCCCGCCATCACGGCGACGATGAATTTCGGCTGCGCGGCAATGACGGAGAGCGGCCGTCCCGGCGTGGCCTGCGTCCTTGCGTCCGGCGTAGGGATGCGGATGAAGCGCAGCAGCACCAGGGTGGCGAGCGCGAAGCCGATAAGCGCGAGGTAGGCGCCGGTGAAGCGCGGCTCGAGGAGGTCCACCGTGAAGCGGCTCATCGTCGGCCCGAGGATGCCGCCCACCAGCCCGCCGGCGAGCACGAGCGAGATCGCGGTGCTCTTGTAGTCCGCGCTCGCCACGTCGGCGGCGGCGAAGCGGTAGTACTGGCCGTAGGCGTTGTAGACGCCGAAGACGAGCGCGCCGAAGCACAGCAGCCAGAAGCTCTGCACCCAGACCGCGCCCGCGCAGAGCAGCGCGCCGGCGATTCCCCACAGCGTGCCCATCATCAGCCCGCGCTGCCGGCCGACGCGCTTCATGTGCAGCGACGCAAGCATGGTGGCGAGCGCCCCGCCCACCACCCAGGCGGTGACCGGCAGCGTGGCGAGCGCCGCGCGCGGCGCGAGCGCGAGCCCGGCGAGGCCGTTGATGGCGATGAGCGTGGCGTTGTTGGTGAGAAGCAACGCCTGGCAGACGGCGAGCAGGCCGACGTTGCGGCGGGTACTGTTCATGTATACAGTATCGGGGAGGACTGTCATTCTAGATGCAAACGCAACGCCTGCGCGGCGCGCTTTCGCAGACTCCGGGACGCTTCGAGACCGTCGAGCGGGAAGCGTTCGATGACGGCTGGACGCAGGAGGACGAGGCCCCCGCGCCGCTCCAGACCACGGTCACGATCGAGCGAGCGCGCTCGATCAT
>Ga0326597_10009366_pt1 | contig 13131 bp, 9 predicted proteins | sample RVTome_12_FD_203789 | JGI IMG/M metagenome (GOLD analysis project Ga0326597, IMG submission 203789) | Soil microbial communities from uranium-contaminated site in the Upper Colorado River Basin, Wyoming, United States - RVT100D185 | ecosystem: Environmental > Terrestrial > Soil > Contaminated >... | reverse complement strand
GTCCCCAAAACCCCGGTTAAGTGAACTGTCCCCAAAATAGGGGGTTGAAGAGGAGGGGGAAGGTGGCGTGGGTTTGGGCGCGGTGCTGGGGGCGGAAGCCGAGCAGCACCAGGCGTCCCTTGCCATAGGTGGTGGCGACCGCGGCGGCGCGGCGCTCGAGCTTCTCCTCGCCGCGGATCCAGCCGCTCAGCGGAATGTCGCGCCGGTCCGCCGGGTAGCTCGCCAGCACCCAGCGCTCCAGCTCCATCCCCGGCGGCACGGTCTGAAACGCGATCGAGCTGTCGACGAACAAGGCCACTTCGCTCGGCATGCCGTAGGTCACCGGATGACCCGGCGAAACTTCGGCGCGCAGCAGCGAGCCGGGACAGGCGAACTCCTCGGGCTTGGTCTTGGCCAGCACGTTGCGCACCGGGATGTTGAACTGCTCGAGCAGGTATTCGGTCGAGTTCGCGAGCGCGATCAGCGTCCCGCCGCGCTCCACGAACTGCTTGAGCGCTTCGGCGCCCTCCTTCTCGAGCCCGCCGGCGTAGTCGGGCGGCAGCTCGGGTAGGTACTGCATTTCGCCCTCTTCGCGCTTGGGCTTTCCGCTCGCGATCATCTCCTTCTCGATGTCGGGCAGCACGATAGCGTCGAAGCTCGCCTCGAGCTTGCCGGCGCGGATCGCCTGGTTGTCGAGTGTCTTGGGCTCGAAGCCGTACTGTTCGAGCAGAAAGCGGGTCCAACCTTCGTCCATCGAGGCGCGCCAAGGCTTGTAGATCCCGACCCGCGGCGCGCGCAGCTTCGCGGCGCCAGCCGGCGCCGGCTCGCCGAGCGCGGTCCAAGGGATCGCGGCGGCTTGCAATGCGGCGCCCGCCGCGCGCGCACCCGCGTCGTCGAGGACCACCGTCCCGGCCGGCCACGTCCGGCCGCCGAAATCGGTCGCCTGCGGCAAGATCGTCACCGACCCGCCGCCGCGCAATGCGGCGTTGATCGCCTTGTAGCGCTCGGGCCCGCTGGGCTCGATCGCAACCGAGCCGACCTCGGCCGGCAGCGCCGGCGCCGCGGGCGGCGCGGCCGGCAGGCTGGCATAATCCGGCGGCAGCTCGAGCTTCTCCACCTCGACCCCCATCATCAGATGCAGCGCCCAGGCCGAAACGTCGTAGGGGCGCACGATCTCCTTGCCGGCGACCAGCTGGACCTCGGGATAGCGCTGCACGCCCAGCATCTCGCCGAGAAAGCGGCTGTACGGCTGCGCCTGCGGGATCCAGGCGTCGCCGTTCTCGCCGAAGCGCAGCTCGACCCCATGATCGAGCATCAGCTGTGCCAGCCGCCGCGCGGTCGCCGGATCGCGCTGCGCGGCGGCAATCCGGTAGGCCATCCCCGGCGCGGCGGCTCCGACCGCGGCGCGGGCGCGCGCCGCCATGTTGCGCAAGAGGTCGGCGCGCCGATCGGCGCACGACTCGAGGATCGCGTCGGAGGCGATGCGCTCGTAATCGATGATGTCGCGCAGCCGCCACCAGCCGCCCTTCCACGGGTTGGGGAAGTTGGTCTGGGCCTCGTACTCCACCAATCCCTTGCGCCCGCCGGAGAGCTCGCCGGGGTCGATCCAGATCGGCGTGGCGAAGCGCACCGAAGCTACCTCGGTCAATAGGCCGCTGACGTTCTTGAACCAAGCGGTGTTCTTGGTCCCGCCCGGCCAATACGCGTCGTAGGAGTAGCCGTAGATGATTCCCGGCTTGCCGGCCTGCTCGAGCCGCAGCGCCATGTTGGCGCCGATCAGATTGACCTCGCGCCAGATCAGCGGATCAATGTCGGGATCGACCGGCTCGGCGTACGGCGGCACGAAGATGCGCGGCCCCACAGAGCCCATCTGGTGCTCGTCGAGCCAGACCTGCGGAAACCATTCGTGATAGACCGCGCGGGTCAGCGCCTGGGTTTCTTTCTGGGTCAGCATGTACCAGTCGCGGTTGTTGTCGTGGCCGACGTAGTGGTGGTAGAGCCACGGCATCCGCCCGCCTTCGTACGGCGTGCCGAGCTGCTTTCGGTACCACTCGGTCTCCAGGATCTGCCCGTCCGGGTTGAGCGACGGGACCAAGAGCAGCACCACGTTGTCGAGCCGCCGCACGCTCTCCGCATCGGAGGCGGTCGCCAGCGTGTGGGCCCATTCCATCGCCATCTGCGAGGCCCCGATCTCGGTCGAGTGGATATTGCAGGTGACCAGCAGCACCGCCCTGCCCTCGGCGACCAGCGCCTCGAGCTCGGCGTCGGACAGGCCGCGCGGATCGGCCAGCCGGCGCGCGACCTGCTTGATCCGCTGCAGGTTGGTGATGTTCTGCTCCGAGGAGATCACCGCCATGATCATCCGCTCGCCCAAAGTGGTCGGCCCCAAGTCGACCACTTGGACCCGCGGCGACGCTTCGTCGAGCTGGCGGAAATAGGCCGTGATCTGCCGGTAATCGGCGACCTGGCGATCGGCGCCGATCTCGAAACCGAGCACTTGCGACGGAGATGGAATGCTCTGAGCCGGCTCCGCTGCGGCGCCGAGCACGAAAACCGCGATGCTCCACAAGTACTTCATCGGGACCAACCTCCTTCAGCGGTGATCCAATACCCGATTCGCAGCCTCGGCCTCAAGGCTGCAGGACGAACGATTCGATGGTCTGCGCTGCCTCGCGCGCGGCCTGAGCCAGGTCGGGATCGGGCTCGGCGGCCGCGAACTCGCGCAGAAACTCCAGGTCTTCTTGGCGATGCAGCTGCTCGATCAGCTCGAGCGCCAGCTCGCGCAGATGGAAGTTGCGATCGTGGACCAGCTCGCGCAAGCGCTGGGCCAGCGCCGGATCGTCGGGCGCCGCGCCCAACCAGCCTTTGAGCGCGGCGCTGCGCGCCTCTTGCACCTGCTCGGCGCCGACATAGTCGCGGAAGATCGGCACCAGCGCCGGATCAGCGAGCTCCGCGAGACCCTGCAGGGCGCCGACTCGAAGTGCGTCCCACCAGCGCGAGTCGCGCTCGAGCAGTCCGGTCAGAACCTCGCGGGCCGCGGGCGCCCCGATCTTGCCCAGGCTCAGCGCCGCGGCGCCGATCACGTCCTCGGCGCCGTCCCGCTCGATCAGGCCGCGCAGCAGCTCCGCACCGCGCTCGCCGCCGAGCCGCCCCAACGCGACCGCGACCGCGCGGCGGACTTTGGCATCGGGATCGGCGGCGGCGGCGGCCAGCGCCGCGGCCGCTCGCTCGCCCCCGATGGTCCCCAGGTCGAGCGCGGCTTCCTGGCGCAGGCCCCAATGGTTGCGGGGATCGGCCAGCGTCCGCTCCAGCGCGTCCGCGGTCTGGTCCCGGCGCGGATAGCTGTGCGCCAGCGCGCGCGCGGCGCGCAGCCGTCCGGCGAGATCGTCGCGCTCGAGCAGGTAGAGCAGCTCTTCCAGGGTGCGTTCGAATTGAACCTCCGCGATCAGCCAGCCGCCCTTGTCGAAGATGACCGCCACGGGTTTTTGACCGCAGGGCAGGGCGACGTGAGTCTTCCATCCGGAGAGCTCGATGGTATGCCGCTGGGCGCCGGCGGCGGTCACGATCTCGACGTCGACCGGCAGGCTAAAGTCGTTCTCGAACGGCAGGTCGGATTGGATCTGCTCGACGGTCAGGTCGACCTGACCGCGCTCGGGCGCCCAGTGGTAGGAAACCTCGAACCGCGGGTGGCCGCCGCCGCCCTGGATCCAGTCGTCGAAGAACCAACCCAGGTTGCGGCCCGAGGCCTGCTCCAGCGCGCGCTGCAGGTCGTTGGATTCGACCTCGCCGTACTCGTGACGGCGCAAGTAGTCCGAGAGCGCGCGGAAGAAATCGTCGTCGCCGAGAATGTGGCGCAGCAGGTGCAGCACCAGCGAGCCTTTGATGTAGGTGGTCTCGCTCTGGTACATCGCGCCCGGCGCGCTGTAGCGAAAGTACTCCAGCGGCCGCACCTTGCCTTCGCGGTGCACGTAGTCGAGGTAGCGGTCCAGATAGCGCCAGCGCTGGTAGGTCATGTCGCCCTCGCCGTCGGCTTGACCGGTCCACCAGGTGTGGAAGAAGCTCGCGAACGACTCGTTGAGCCAGATCGAAGCCAGCGAGCGGCAGGTCACCAGATCCCCGAACCAGTGATGCGCCAGCTCGTGGGCGATGGTGTCGGTGTAGGTCCAGGTCGGGTAGGCCAGCTCGAACTCGGGGGCGGAATCGGGCGGATCGCCGGGCAGGTGCAGGTGCGATTCGGAGAAGCCCACCGCGGTGGCGGTCTCCATCGCGCCGATCGCGAACTCGCGCAGCGCGAGCTGGTCGTACTTGTCCCACGGATACGGGTAGCCCAGCAGCTCGGAAAAATGCTCGATCATGGCCGGCGTAGCTCCGAACGCGTGGCGCGTGGCCGCTTCGGTTCCGGGCGAGGTCCAAACCGAGAGCGGGACTTCGCGCGCGCCGACCGCGGCGCGATCCAAGACCACCTCGGAGAGCTCGCCGACGTTCAAGGCCAGCAGATAATTGGCGATCGGCTGGCGCTGCACCCAGCGATAGCGGCGGGTGCCGTCAGGATTATCGGTGACGCTCTCGAGCGTCCCGTTGCCGACCACCACATAGGGCCGGGCGACGCTGGCTTCGAGCTCGACGCTGAAACGGTCGTTGGTGTCGTTGTAGAGCGGCAGCCAGCCGTAGTGCCGGCCGCCTTCGCCGTAGTTCCAGGCTTGGGCGGCGCGCTCGGGCGCGGGCGGAAAGAAATACAGGCCGCTCTTGGGCTCGCAGTCGTAGACAATCCGGAGCGTCGCGACCGAGCCCGGCTCGATCGGCTCGGGCAAGGCGACGCGCAGCGCGCGGCCTTGGATCTCGACGGCGAGCGGCACTGGGCTGCCCTCGAGCTCCACGCTCTCGATCGCGAGCTCGGCTTGGTCCAGGACCAGCTCGGAGAGCCCGGAGCGCAAGGGCGTGAATCGGATCCGCACTTCACCGGCGACGCTCTCCTGCTCCAGATCGATCCGCAGATCGGCCGCCAGATGCTGAATGTCGATGCCGCGCTCGCGGACCGGCCGCTCGGTTCCCTCAGGCAGCCGGTGCCCGCGCACGACCTCGGCGCCGCTCGGCAGCGCCGTCAGAAGCAGACAAGCCAGGACTGGTCGCATGCGTGTTCCCCCTCGATCGCCCCACAATAAACAAATGGGGACAGGTTAATCAAAGCCTTTTTGGGGACAGGTGATCCTTTATGGGATGCAACATGGGACCCAACCGGGACGGTCATGGGGCGGAATGATATAACCTGTCCCCAAAAAGGCTTTGATTAACCTGTCCCCGTTTTGCCCATGAGGATTGCGCGCCCGACGCACCGCTGGTCGCTCACCCCCAAGCAGGCGGTCGCCTTGCAGCGCCGCCTCGCGGCGCGCGTGATCGCGCGCGGCGACGCCCGAGCGCTGCGCCGGATTGCCGGCTGCGATCTGGCCTTCTCGAGCGACGGGCGCTTTTGTATCGCGGCGGCGGTGCTGTGGGATCTGGGTTCCCAGGTCGTAATCGAGCAACGCGTGGCGTGGCGGCCATTGCGCTTTCCTTACGTACCTGGGTTGCTGTCGTTTCGCGAAGCGCCCGCGGTTCTGGCCGCGTTGCGCCGGCTCCGGAGCGCTCCCGACGCCGTGATGTGCGACGGCCACGGCACCGCCCATCCGCGGCGCTTCGGGCTTGCCTGCCACATCGGCGTGCTGTGCAAACTACCGACGATCGGCTGCGCCAAGTCGCTGCTCATCGGCAGCCATCGCGCGCCGGCCCGGCGCCGCGGCTCCCGTGCGGCGCTGCTGGATCGCGGCGCGCGGGTCGGAACCGTGCTTCGGACTCAGGACGGGGTCCGGCCGGTTTTCGTGAGCGTCGGCCACCGGATCGATCTGCGGGCGGCGGAGCAGGTCGTACTGCAAAGCGCGACCCGCTTCCGCCTCCCGGAGCCCACCCGCCTAGCCGATCGACTGGTGGCCGCGATCAAGCACTCCCATTCCCCACTCGGGTGAGGGTGAGGGAATGAGCCGCCGGAGATGCAGTCCCTCACCCTACCCGCTCCCGAGGGGAGAGGGGGAAGCTAACCCTTCACTTGGATGGTGACCTCTTCCATCTTGAGCGGCTCGGTCGGGCGGCCGCTGGAGGAGCCGGTTTTTTCGATCTTGTCGAGCGTGTCCTTGCCCTCGACCACCTCGCCGAAGATGGTGTGTTTGCCGTCCAGGTGTGGGGTGGGCACGAAGGTGAGGAAGAACTGGCTGCCGTCGGTGCCCGGTCCGGCATTGGCCATCGACAACAGACCCGGCTTGTTGTGGCGCACGTTGGGCTTGAACTCGCCGGCGAATTTGTAGCCGGGATTGCCGGTGCCGGTCCCCAGCGGGCAGCCGCCCTGGGCCATGAAGCCCGGGATCACGCGATGAAACGACAGGCCGTCGAAGAAACCGAGCTTGGTCAGGTAGGCGAAGCTGGTCACGTGCATCGGAGCGACGTCCGGCATCAGCCGAATCACGATCGGGCCCTTGCTGGTTTCCATCCGCGCGAAGTAGGTATGGCCGGAATCGAATGTGGCCTGTTCCGGTTTGGGCAGCGCGGTTCGCCAGGCGGAGCTGGATTTGTCGATTTTGGCCTTGGCGATCATGGCATCGATTTGCTGCATGGCAGAATCCTCCACTTTCTTTTCCGCATCCTGGGCCGCGGCCAGACCGGCCAGGACCACAACCAACGCACTTAGGGGGTAACGCCTCATTGCGGGGTCTCCTTTCGCAGCCGCCAGTCTCTGGGAGTGCTGGCTGGAAGCGCCGATAGCGGTTGAATAGTATGGTCGGGTGACACTGCTATGGTAGCCAGGCTCTCCAGCGCCGTCAAAGATCGGTGCCGCGGTCATGTGGACAGCTAGGCTCTGGGCTTTGCCGGTCCTGTGGCTCGCCGCGGCCGCCGCTGCAGCGCCGCGCGTAGAGGACTTCGAATCGCCGGCCGGCCCCGGCAGCGCCCAGCCCAACCTGGTCGCCGGCCACGGCCGGATCTATCTGAGCTGGCTGGAATCGGCCAAGGGTGAGGCTGCGGCGCTGCGCTTTGCGGCCTGGGATGGAACTCAGTGGACCGCGCCCCGCACCGTCGTCGCCGGCGTGCCGTTTTTCGCCAACTGGGCCGACTTCCCGTCGCTATTGCCGTTGCAGGGCGGAGCGCTGGCTGCGCACTGGCTCCAAAAGAGCGGCGCCGATCCCTATGCCTACGAGGTCAAAGTCGCGCACTCCAATGACGGCGGCGCGAGCTGGAGCATGGCGCAGTCCCCGCACCGCGATGGCACCTTGACCGAGCACGGCTTCGTGACCCTGGTCGAGCTCGGCGCCGGCCAGTTCGGGGCCGTGTGGCTCGACGGCCGGAAATACGCCGCCGGCGAGGGCGCGGCGAGCCACGCTCCGAATCAGGAGATGAGCCTGATGTTCGCCGGTTTCGAATCCGGTTCCTTCGGGGCCGAGCAGCGGTTGGATGAGCGGGTCTGCGACTGCTGCCAGACTGCGGGCGCCGCGGTCGACGGCGGGCTGGTCGTCGCCTACCGCGACCGCTCGGCCGAAGAGCTGCGCGATATCTCCGTCGTGCGCTATCACGAGGGCGTTTGGAGCGCGCCGCGGCCGCTGCACGGCGATGGTTGGAAGATGCCGGCCTGTCCGGTGAACGGGCCGGCGCTAGCCGCTGCCGGGCAGCGGGTCGCGGCCGCCTGGTATACCGGAGCCCAGGATCGCGACCGGGTGATGCTGGTCTTTTCGTCCGACGGCGGCGCGAGCTTCGGAGCCCCGCTGCGGATCGATCAGGGCCGGCCCGCCGGGCGGGTCGACCTGGTGTGGTTGGAAGACGGCCGCGCTCTGGTGTGCTGGCTCGAGCGCATCAGCTCCACCGGCGCCGAGCTCCGCGCCCGGCGGGTCCATCCGAACGGGAGCATGGATCCTCATTTCAAGATCGCCGACATGGCCTCGGCCCGCGCCAGCGGCTTTCCTCAGCTCGCCCGGCTCGGCCGCGAGGTGCTGATCGCCTGGACCGAGGTCGAACCGGTGACCCGCGTGCGACTGGGGCGGCTGCAGCCATGAGATCAAACTACGAGTCGCCGCGGCACCGGGGCCTCGCGGCAGCGCTCCTTTGGGCCGCGCTCGGACTGCTCGGCGCTTGCCAGTCCGGGGACGACTCGGGGCCGGCGGCATCTCGCCGCGGCGGAATCAAGGACCAGCCGGCCGCCGACTTCAGCGCCGCCACGCTCGACAACGGGACCTTTCGGCTTTCCAGCACCAAGAACAAAGTGGTGCTGCTCAACTTCTGGGGCATCTGGTGCCGGCCGTGCCGCTTCGAGATCCCCGAGCTGGTGGAGATGCATCGAGAGCTGCGCTCCAAGGGACTCGAGATCGTCGGCATCAACTTCGGCGACGATCGCCGCGACGTCGCCCGCTTCGTGACCGACAACGAGATCCGCTATCCGATCGTGTTCGAAGACAGCCTGATGCGGCTCTACAACATCCGCGCCTTTCCGACCAACATCGTGATCGACCGCGAGGGCACGGTGCGCTACATCTCCGAGGGCTACGGCCGCGCCGCCACCGCCGACCTGCGGGCCGCGATCGAAGAGCTGCTTTAGATTCTCAGCGGGCATGCGAAGCTCGTCCATGGGCGCCCTTCGGCCGCCCATGCCACCCCATTCGGGTCGATGCCGCCCGCGGCCGGGGCTGAAAGCCGTCAGCCGCCCAGCCAGAGAGTGGTGAAGATCGCGAGCCCGAGCCCGACCCGGTAGAGCGTGAACACCAGCAGGCTGCGGCGGCGCAGCCAGCCGAGCAGAGCCGCGATCACGAGATAGCCGACCAGCGCCGAGACCAGCAGGCCCAGCGCCATCGGCACCAGCTCCGATGCGGAGATCCGGCCCATCCAGAACTGCAGCGCGTCGTCGGCCGCGACCAGGAGGCTCACCGGCACCGCCAGCAGGAACGAAAACCGCGCCGCCGCCGGTCGCTGGAAGCCGAGCAGCAAGGCGGCGGTGATGGTGATCCCCGAGCGCGAGGTGCCGGGCACCAGGGCCAGCGCTTGGGCCAAGCCGATGATCAGCCCGTCTTGCAGGCCCACGCTTTCGAGCGCGCGCCGCCGCGAGCCGCCGCGGTCGGCCCAGCCCATCAGCAGGCCGTAGCCGATCGAAGTGCAGGCGATCAGCAGCGGATTGCGCGCTTCGGTGGCGATCAAATCGCGCAGCGCCAGGCCCGCGATCGCAGCCGGCACGGTGCCGAGCAGCAGCGCCCAACCGAGCCGCCCCGTCTCCGCGTCGCCCGGCGCCGGCGCGCCCAAGCTCGCGATCCAGCCGCGCCCGACGCGGACCAAGTCGGCGCGGAAATAGATCAGGATCGCCAGCAGCGTTCCGCAATGGGTGGCGATGTCGAACGGCAGGCCTTGGTCCTGCCAGCGCATCAGGCGGGGCATCAGGATCAGATGAGCCGACGAGCTGATCGGAAAGAATTCGGTGATGCCCTGCACCACCGCCAGCGCGATCGCCTGCAGGGCGGTCACGTCCCGAGCTCCTTGAAAGCTCCGCTGCCGGTCCCTACCATGAATGGGAGCTCTTCACGTTCAGCGCTCGATTCGTCCCCATGACCGGCGATTTTTCCGCTTCCGATCTGCGCCAACTTGAGCAGCTTGGCATTTCGGCGGCCGAGGCCGAGCGCCAGCTCGACCTGCTGCTCAACCCGCCGCCGTCGATCCGGCTCGATCGCCCGTGCCGCATCGGCGACGGCATCCGGCGGCTGGAAGCGTCACAATACCCCGAACGAATCGAGCTTTTCGAGTCGGCGGCGAGGCGCGGGCGGCTGAGCCGGTTGGTGCCGGCCTCGGGGGCCGCGAGCCGGATGTTCAAATCCCTGCTGCCGTTCTTGAACGACGCCGGCGAGCCGGGACGCAAGGAGCTCGAGCGCCGCGTCGGCCGCGGCGGGCGCAGCGCCGCCGACCTGCTGACCCTGGTCGATCAGATCGATCGCTTCGCTTTCAGCGGCGCGCTCGATCGCGCCGCGCAGCGCCGCGGCCAGAGCCTGAGCCAACTGGTCCGCGAAGAAGCCTATGTCATGCTCTGCCGCTTGCTGCTGACCGACGCCGGACTGAACTATGCCGAGCTGCCGAAGGCGCTGATCGAGTTTCACCGCTATCCCGAAGGCGCGCGCACCGCGCTGGAAGAGCAGCTGGTGGAGGCGTCGGCCACCACCGTCGATGCCGGACGCATCAGCCGCAATCATTTCACGGTCGCGCCCGGTTTCGAATCCCGCTTCGGGGCTGAATTGGAACCGATTCAAAGCCGTCAGGCGCGGCTGGGGGTCGAGCTCCGAATCGGACTTTCGACTCAGGACCGCTGCAGCGATACCTTGGCGATCGGCCCGGATCGCCGGCCGTTTCGACTCGACGACGGCACCTTGCTGCTGCGTCCCGCTGGGCACGGCGCGTTGATCGAGAACCTCGGCGCGCTGGGCGGCGACCTCGTTTTTCTCAAGAACATCGACAACATCCTGCCGGAGCGGCTCCAGGCGGCGCCGGTTCGGTGGAAAAAGATCCTGTGCGGCACCTTGCTGGATTTGGAGCGCCGCATCCACGGCTGGATCCGGAGACTGGAGCCGTCTGACCTGGCGATCGCCCCGCTCGCGCCGTGCTTCGATTTTCTCGCAGCGGAGCTCGGATCGGCCGCGCCGGCCGCGCTGCGCGGCGCGCCGGCGGAGCGCCAGCGCGCCTTTCTGCTCGAACGGCTGCGCCGGCCGCTGCGGGTTTGCGGCGTGGTACCCAATCAGGGCGAGCCCGGCGGCGGACCGTTCTGGGTCCAAGGTCCGGACCAGCGACTCACGCTCCAGATCGTCGAGCGCACTCAAGTCGACGCGCAGTCGGAGGCGCAGCGGCAGATCTGGTCGGCGGCGACCCACTTCAATCCGGTCGACATGGTTTGCAGCTTGCGCGATCCGGAGGGAATCGCCTATGACTTGCGCCGCTTCATGGATCCGCGGGCGGTGCTGGTGGCGAAGAAGTCGCATCAAGGCCGCGAGCTGTTGGCGCTGGAGCGCCCCGGGCTCTGGAACGGGGCGATGGCGGATTGGAACACGGTTTTCGTCGAAGTGCCGGCCGAGACTTTCGCGCCGGTCAAGACGGTCTTCGATCTGCTCCGGCCCGAGCACCAAAGCGAAGCGTGATCGGCGGGGGCAGGCGGATCGTCCATGCCACTATTTCGTAGAATGCGGCCCTGATGCGACCGCCCATAGGCTGGTATCCGGCTGCGGTGAGCGGGTTGCTGCTTCTGATTCCGCTGCAGGCGATCCGCTCGCTGGCGCTCAAATCCGCGACCTTCGACGAGCCCTCGCATCTGATTCACGGTCTCTATCACCGGGTCACCGGGGACTACGGCATCGCCGTCGATCAACCGCCGCTGGGGCGAATGATCGCCGCCTGGACCATCGATTCGCTTGGGATTCCGTTTCGACTGCCGCTCGAGCGGATCCCCTGGTCGCCGTCGATTTTGGCCGGACAGGCGCAGCAGATCCTTTATTTCCAGAACGACGCCGATCGCCTGCTGTTCTGGGGCCGCAGCGCCGGGAGCTTGCTGCATGTGGCGCTGGCCGCGGTGGTGTTTCTCTGGGCGCTGCGGCTTTGGGGGCGCGGCGGCGCGCTGCTGGCCTTGGCGCTGACCGCGTTCTCTCCGTCGCTGCTGGCGCACAGCCGCCTGGTGACGACCGATTTCCCCGTGACCTGCTTCATTTTCTTGGCCAGCGCCGCGCTCTACGCGCTGCTGAAGCGCGCATCGCTGTGGCTCGCGTTGGGCTGCGGCAGCGCGCTCGGTTTGGCGCTGCTTTCGAAGTACTCGGCTCTGATCTGCCTGCCGATCTTCGCCTTGATTCTGCTATTGCGAGCGGCGCTCCAACCGCGCTGGAGAATGAAAGCGCTGCCCCGCTCGCCCGAGCTCACGGCGACCACGCGGTGGAAACGAGTGCTGCTGGCGGCAACGACGCTGATGTTGGTGAGCGTCACCGCGGGTGGGGTGATTTGGGCCTTCTACGGGTTTCGATTTCACCCCTGGTCGAAGCACGATCCCGCCGCGAGCGCCAAACAGGCGGTGCAAGAGATTTTCCGCAGTCAGAATCGGCTCGAGCGCGAAGCCCAGGAGCGCTGGTTGCGGGCGGCGGAACGCGTCCAAGCGCTGCCCGAGCCCTATCTGCTGGGGCTGCGCTCGACCCTCAAGCACATGGAACGCAGGTTGTCGTTCTTCCTCGGCGCGCGCTCGCTCGGCGGCAACCGCTGGTACTTTCCGGTGGCGTTCGCGATCAAAACTCCGTTGGGGCTGCTTTGGCTCTGCGGGCTCAGCGGGCTCGGGCTGGCGCGCCGGCGGATCCGGCTGCCGCCGACCGCCGCTTTGGTTTTGGGCCTGTGTCCGCTGATCTACTTCGGCAACGCGGTGCTCTCGAATCTCAATATCGGACAGCGCCACATCCTGCCCGTTTACCCCTTTCTATTCGTTCTGGCGGGCGGCGCGGTGCCGGCTGCCGGCGCCTCGCGCCGCCTCCGGGCGCTGGCGGGGGCGGGGCTGGTTTGGTTTGTCGCCGCCTCGGTTTGGATCCATCCCGACTACCTGACCTATTTCAACGAGATCGCCGGCGGACCGCGCGGCGGCATGCGCTTCTTGGGCGATTCGAATCTGGACTGGGGCCAGGACCTCAAACGTCTGCGGCCCTGGATGGAGCGCCACGGCGTCCAGCACGTCAAGCTGGGCTACTTCGGCACCGCCCTGCCGCAGTATTACGGCCTCTCTTACGAATGGCTGCCCAGCACCGGCTTTCTCAACGATCGGGCCGGCACCAGGACGGTTCGCGAGGGCGACTATCTGGCGGTCAGCGCGACCTGCCTGCAGGGCTTCTACTTCGACGACATGCGCACCTATGACTTTCTCGACCGCTTCGAACCGATCGACGTCATCGGCCACACGCTGTACATCTTTCACCTGGTGCCGGAACGATTGATTCACTGACGGATCCGGAGGCAAAAAAAGGGGGCGCCCGAGCGGGCGCCCCCAAGGTCGATACGCGGATCAGCGCCGGTCTACTTGCACTGGTAGACCTGGAGGTCGTCGACGTACCAGCCGAAGAAGCCGTTGCAGCCGTCGGTGCCCATGTCGAAGCG
>Ga0326597_10009365_pt1 | contig 13135 bp, 9 predicted proteins | sample RVTome_12_FD_203789 | JGI IMG/M metagenome (GOLD analysis project Ga0326597, IMG submission 203789) | Soil microbial communities from uranium-contaminated site in the Upper Colorado River Basin, Wyoming, United States - RVT100D185 | ecosystem: Environmental > Terrestrial > Soil > Contaminated >... | reverse complement strand
GTGCCCGCGGGTGAGTCGCGCCGAATCGGTCGCGCATGAGTCCGGCCCAGAGGCGGCGGGCTGCCCGAAATTTGGCGATCTCCTCGAGAAAGTTGTTGTGGGCGGAGAAGAAGAACGACAAGCGCTGGCCGAACTCATTGACATCGAGTCCGGCGTCGATGGCCGCCTGGACGTAGGCGATCCCGTTGGCAAAGGTGAATGCCACTTCTTGCACTGCTGTGGAGCCAGCTTCTCTGATGTGGTACCCGCTGATGGAAATAGTGTTCCAGTTCGGCATTTCCTGAGCGCAGAAGGCGAAGATATCCGTGACAATTCGAAGCGAGGCCTCAGGTGGATAGATGTAGGTTCCACGGGCGACATATTCCTTCAAAATGTCGTTCTGGATGGTGCCCGCTAGTTTGGCGATCGGGACCTGCTGTCGGCGCGCGGTCGCGGCATACAGCGCGAGGAGAATCGCGGCGGTGGCGTTGATCGTCATCGACGTGGACACGCGGTCGAGAGGGATACCCTCGAACAGCTCGGCCATGTCCTCGATCGAATCGATGGCGACGCCGACGCGCCCTACTTCACCCGCGGCAAGCGGATGATCGGAGTCGTAGCCCATTTGCGTCGGCAGGTCGAATGCGACGCTGAGGCCGCTGACGCCCTGTGCAAGGAGGTACCGGTAGCGCTTGTTCGATTCGGCAGCCGCGCCAAACCCCGCGTACTGGCGCATGGTCCAGAGGCGACCTCGGTACATCGTTGGCTGGATGCCGCGCGTGTAAGGGAATTCGCCTGGCAGTCCGAGCTCGCCCATGATGCAGCCGGGTCGCATTGTAACGCGAGTTCACCGCTGACGATTGGCTGTAAGTTCTTGACAGCGTGACGCGTTGACCGTAAGCTCGGAAAACCTACGACATCTTTCCAGCACATCGAAGGTGGCGCCCGATGGCCGCGCACCGCCATGGTGGAGACAGGCTTGATCGGGAGGCATGCCGCGGTACCCGGCCCGGCGGCGTAGGAGGGACAGCAGGATGGACGACGTCGTAAACCGGTTCGCGCGGGAACTGGCCGACGCGATCGCCGAGGCGGTTGCGGGAAATCCCAAGGTCGAGGCGTGTCGCGAAAGGGCGCGAGCGGCGGGCTTTGAAATGAAGCTGACGTTGGATGCCGAGGTCGGTTTTGCTGACCGATCCCAGCCGGCCGGATCGGACGTGCGCAGGGCATCCAAGCGAGTTGGCCGGTCACGCCGGAGCTTCGAGGTGACCGCCAGCGACAGACGGTTTCTGCGCTCGCTCCGCATAGCGGCCGGCGAAGCGGCTGAGGAAGTGAACTAGCTACTGGCGCCAGTCAATCTCAATCGCCAGCCTTCTGAGTGGCTTGCGCGGCGACCTTTGCCGCAGCCGCGGCTGCAGCGGATGGGTCGCCGAGGTAGTAATGCCTGATTGGGATCAGCTCTGAGTCGAGCTCGTAGACCAGCGGAATCCCAGTCGGGATGTTCAGCTCCACGATGTCCGCTTCAGAGACTGAGTCAAGATACTTAACCAGCGCTCGGAGGCTGTTCCCGTGTGCGACAATCAGGATGTTTCGGCCCGTCTTGATGTCCGGGGCCACGGTGTCGCGCCAGTACGGTACGAACCGCGACACCGTATCTTTCAGGGACTCTGAGAGCGGCAACTCATCGGGCGACAGGTCGGCGTACCGCGGGTCCTTTGAGGGATGACGCGGGTCGTCAGGCGTCAATGGCGGCGGCGGAATGTCGTAGCTGCGTCGCCAGATTTTGACCTGCGCATCGCCGTGCTTCTCGGCCGTTTCGGCCTTGTTGAGTCCTTGCAAGGCTCCGTAGTGGCGCTCGTTCAGCCGCCAATTCTTGATCACCGGAATCCAGAGCAGGTCGAGCACGTCGAGCGCGATGTGCAACGTCCGAATCGCGCGCGTTTGCACCGAGGTGTACGCGACGTCGAATGTGTACCCGCCTTCTTTCAGAAGTCGACCCGCTTCGGCGGCTTCGCGGCGGCCCTTTTCGGAGAGATCGACATCGGTCCAGCCGGTGAACCGATTCTCCTTGTTCCATGTGCTCTCTCCGTGGCGAAGCAGGACTAGTGTGTACATCGTCTTCCCAGTCACGTGCGCGGGTGCAATGCGCGGACCGTCGAGCGGCCCGCGAAAGCTGCGGCCGATCCCAATGCCTCCTCGATGCGGAGTAGTTGGTTGTACTTGCAGATTCGATCCGTTCGACTTGCCGATCCCGTCTTGATCTGGCCAGCAGACGTTCCGACCGCCAGGTCGGCGATCGTCGTGTCCTCGGTCTCGCCGGAGCGATGCGAGATGATGGTGGCGTACCCCGCATCGCGCGCCATACCTATGGCGTCGAGCGTTTCCGTGACGGTACCAATTTGATTGAGCTTGACCAGGAGGGCGTTTGCCACGCCGTCGGCGATTCCTTTCTTCAGGATACTCGGGTTGGTCACGAACACGTCATCGCCGACCAGCTGAACGTCTTTCCCGAGCGCGTCGGTGAGCGTTCGCCACCCATTCCAGTCGTCCTCTGCCAGTCCATCCTCGATCGAGGCAATCGGGTACTGTCGGAGCCACTCCTCGTACAGCCGTACCATACCTTCCGACGTCTGTTCCTTTTCTCCGGACTTCTTGAACGTGTAACGTCCGCCCCCGGCCCATAGCTCGCTCGATGCGACGTCCAATGCGATGAAGACGTCCTGCCCGGCCTTCATGCCAGCCTGTTCGATAGCTTCGAGCACGACCTCCACGGCTTCCCGGTTCGACCGCAGGTTCGGAGCGAAACCGCCTTCGTCGCCGACACCAGTCGACTGTCCGCGGCCTTTCAGGATGCTTCTGAGCGTGTGGAAAATGTCGGCTCCGGCCTGGAGCGCGGCGGCGAATGTCGGGGCGCCAACTGGCATCACCATGAACTCTTGGAAATCCACGCTGGAGTCGGCGTGCGCGCCGCCGTTCAGGATGTTCATCATCGGCACCGGGAGCGAGTACGTGTGGCTGTGATAGAGTTCTCCGATGTGCTGATACAGCGGAATCCCGGCCGAGGCCGCCGCAGCACGGGCCGCGGCCATAGATACGCCAAGGAGCGCGTTGGCGCCGAGCCGGCTCTTGGTCGGAGTTCCGTCGAGCGCCGTCATGGTTTCGTCGAGGACGCGTTGGTCGAGCTCCTGTCCGACAATGGCAGCTGTGATCTCTCCGTTGACATGCGCCACCGCCATGCGGACACCCTTGCCGCCGTACCGCGACTTGTCCCCGTCTCTCAGCTCCAACGCCTCCCGCTCGCCGGTCGAGGCGCCCGAAGGCACAGCAGCCCGACCGACCGCTCCATCTTCAAGGGTGACATCGACCTCGACTGTCGGATTACCTCTCGAGTCGAGTATCTCCCGACCGCGTACTTGTGTGATTTTCAACTCACGTTCCCTTCGGTCTCGTGTCTGTTGCCGTCCTACCTCACGAGGTGTCGCCGCGACGATCAGCGTCGGCCTCACGCCGCAATGCCTCTTCGCTGAGTAGTCCAATGAGTGGTTCGTCGTCGGTCGTGACCACGACCACCCCTGATTCGGTCACCGTGTGACGGCGTCGATCTTCGTCGAGGTTATACCCGATGAGGGCGCCGCGCGGGATCAGAACATCCCGGTCGATGATGGCGCGGCGAAGCCGCGCATGGCGCCCCACTCGGACACCCGGCATGACGACGCATTGATCGATGTGCGAGAAGCTGTGCACGCGCACGTTGGGACACAACACGCTTCCGATCACCGTGCTGCCCGAGATGATGCATCCGGGCGAGACGATCGAGTCGAGCGCATGTCCGCATCGAAAGCCAGAGTCCGCGAATACGAATTTGGCAGGCGGCGCTTGCGGCCGGTGGGTGCGTACCGGCCATTCGGAGTCGTACAGGTTGATCTTGGGGTTCACGTGACACAGATCCATGTTTGCGTCGAAGTACGCGTCGAGGGTGCCGATGTCCCGCCAGTAGTTCGAGGCCTTCTTGTCTCCGTCGTTGAGCCGGTAGGAGAAAATACGTGTGTGTCCGATCATGGCAGGGATGATGTCCCTCCCGAAATCGTGGGTCGTCGACCGAGCGGCGTCGGCGTGGAGGGCCTGCACGAGGACCTCAGTATTGAAGATGTACACGCCCATCGATCCGAGCGCGGACGTTGCTGAGCCGTGCGCAGGGGTCGGCTGAGACGGTTTCTCCTCGAAGCCGACAATACGGTCGCCCTCATCGACGGCTACGATCCCGAATCGGTGCCCTTCCGCGAGGGGAACCTCAATTGTGCCCACAGTCACGGTCGCCTCGCGCTCTTGATGGAGACGCAGCATTCGAGAGTAGTCCATCTTGTAGACATGGTCCCCGGACAACACGATTAGGTAACGGGACGACTCCCTGAGGATGGAATAGAGATTCTGGTACACTGCGTCGGCCGTCCCCTGATACCAGTGTTCTCCAACACGCTGCTGCGGCGACAATATTTCGATGAACTCGCCGAGTTCCTCGGATACGATGCTCCAGCCCATGCGGATGTGTCGGTTCAAGGAGAGCGCCTTGTACTGCGTCGCGATGAAGATACGCCGGAGCCCGGAGTTGATGCAGTTGCTCAGGGTGAAATCGATGATGCGATACGGTCCGCCGAAATAGACCGCCGGCTTCGCGCGGTCCCGTGTCAACGGATGCAAACGTTGCCCCGCGCCACCCGCAAGCAGTATTACGAGGCTCTCATCGGTTGGGAGCGTCATGGAGCGTTAGCTGCGTCCGAGCACGACCCGCGCCGGAGCTCCGTCGGCGCCGACCACGCGTAACGGCAGACAATACATGTGGTAGTGGCCTGGTTCGACGTCCCGAAGGTCGAGCCCCTCAATGATCACAGTGCCGCAGCCCAATAGAACGCGGTGCGCCGGTGCACCCGGCTTCTTGTACTGCTCAACCGACAAATAGTCGACCCCGACGACCTTGACGCCGCGGTCGACGAGGTGGCGAGCGCCAGCCTCGGTCAGTCCGACGTAGTCGGCGTGGAATTCCGAAGAGCTCCAGAGCCGCGAATTGCGTGTCTTGATGATCACTCTGACATCTTCCGACAGATCGAGGTCGGCGAGGTCTCCCTCGCCTATTCCGTTCCGGGCGGTCACCTCGATGAGCCGTACGCGTCCGATCAGGAGGTCGAGCGCCAGCGACTCTGCCCCCGGCGCGTCGTCGAAGAAATGCCTGGGGGCGTCGACATGCGTTCCCGCGTGCGCGCTCAGATGGAGCGTCGAGACATTTGAGCTGTCCCCGTTCGCGATTCGCTTGATGCTTTCGAGCTCAAACGGTGTGTTCCCCGGGTACGATGGCAGGCTGGCGGCCAGCGGGACGGAGACGTCAATGAACCTCATGGGCGTCCTGGGGGGATCGGGATGATAGCACACGGTTCAGCGGGTGCGAGGGCCCCGCTCCATGGTAAGTGTTACCGAAGGAAGGATCGGTAACACTTACTTATGGCTCGACACGGGGCCCGCTGAAGTCTCGTTGTCAGAACGGTTTGACTTGCTGTCTTGGCGCGCCCTATGATGGGCTGATCGTCCAGCGTACCCGCTGCTGTTTGACCAAGGAGGAAGGCTATATGGGGATTCGGGGCTGCGCATTGAGGATTGGGGTCATTTTCGGGCTACTAGCCTCGGTGCCAATTCTCGCGCAGGAGAGCCAACTTGAGCCGCAAGACAATCAACAGAAACGCGAGCTGAGGGCGATCAATCGTCTCATTTCGGCGATAGAGGACGGGCAAGCCGCGCCAAACGACCTCTCGATGGAGTGGGCGAGGCTCGATGTCCTGATGAAGGTCCCGGACGACAGTCTCTACATGCCGTTCGCCGTCACCATCGATCCGTCGGGCATCACGGCCAAGGAACTCACGGTGTACTGGCGTGTCGTTGCGAACGAAGCATCGACTCCAGCGGGCGCACCCGCTTCAGGTGGCCGGAAGCCGGGCCCCTTTCCGTACGAGGACATGACCATCTCGACGGTGGCCCCGGCCGCGCCGCGGGTGATTAGGCGGTACTTTACCGTGCCCGCTGGTGAGTACGACGTGCACGTGATCGTCAAGGAACTTTCACCGGAAGATGATGACGATCCCGCGCCCAAGGTGTCCTACATCACCCACAGCGTCACCGTGCCCGACTACTGGAACGAGGAGCTGGCCACGAGTTCTGTCGTCATTGCCGAGAGGGTCGAGCCGCTAGCGGCGCCCTTGACGCCGCAGCAGCAAGCGGAGCGGCCGTACGCGCTTGGTGCGATGGAGATCGTGCCTGCCACCGATCCGCAGTTCTCGACGGCGGATTTCCTTCAGACGTGGATGCTCATCTACAACGCCAAGACAGATGCGCAGAACAAGCCCGACGTCACGGTGGACTACGAGTTCTACGTCACTCAGGACGGCGGCGAAAAGTTCTTCAACAGGACGAACCCGCAGGCGCTGAACGCGCAGACACTGCCGCCGCAGTTCGACATCACCCTACACCAGCTTCAGAGTGCCCAGGAAGTGCCGCTGAGCTCGTTCCCAGCGGGCGATTATCGTCTGGAGATCAAGGTCACGGACAAGTTGGCAAACAAGTCGTTGACCCGAGAAGTGAACTTCAGTATCACTGGTTCTTAGTCCGGTTCATCGCGAGGGGTCGTTGGCCCCGGGAGCGCCATCATGGCGAGCAGGTACCAGATCATTACGGCGGCGGCGGTCGGCGGCCTGATGCTTCTGGGAATCTGTGCGTCCGCGAGTGCGCAGACCCACGAAACCCCGACCGGCACGCCGTTGCAGTCGAACAAAACGGGCTCGCTTCAAGGGGAAGTACACGACGAGAACGACGCTCCCGTCGAAGGAGCGATCGTGACGGCGATTGGTGGGGCACAGGTGTCGTTCGTCGTGACCGACAGGCAAGGTCGGTTTGCGTTGACGAGCTTGACTCCGGGTTCCTATATGGTGCGGGCACATCGGGACGGCTTCTCCTCTCCGCAAGTTCAGCGGGTGGAGGTTCAGCCACAGGCCCGCTCAGTTTCCGTCATCATGCTTCGGCGGGCCGAGGTTTCTTATCCCACCCTCGCGGCGGGCTTCGGCGCCTCCCCTGGTCAGATAGAAGAAACTCGCGAGAGTACTCCTGTCGCAGAGGGGAACGAGCCCGAGCACACGGTGGACGCGCATACCGAAGTTGCCTGGCGGGTCAGGAACGCTCGACGCAGCGTACTGAAGGACGCCGGGCTTCCACTGGACGTGGCGATTGAAGATACCACTGCGGATTTCTCAGAGCCCAGGGACGTGGTCGGCCCAGGCTCCACTGGTTCGCCGGCCTCGTTCACAACGAATTTCGTCACGGACACCCCGCTGTCGGGGCAGGTGAACTTCCTCGCAGCGGGCTCGTTCGACGACCCCGAGGAGTTGTTCTCGTCGGCGAAGGCTTCTCGAGGTATCACGTATGTTCGCGTCGGTGCCTCGGTTGGCGCGCACGGAGACTGGACGATGCGCGGGGCGCTGACCCAGGCGGACCTCTCGACGTGGTTCCTCGAAGGTACCTATTCAACGCGGGCCGAAGGTCGCGAGGGATACGACGTGGGTATGTCGTACAGCACCCAGCGGTACGACGGAGGTAATTTTCTTGCCCTGCGGGACGTCACAGACGGTAGTCGTAACGTCGGGACGCTGTACGCCTTCGACACAGTCGCATTGAACCCGAGTATCTCCGTCACCTATGGCGGACGCTACGACCGGTTCGACTACCTCGACCGAGGTGGACATCTCAGTCCGCGCATCGAAGTCGCACTGGTGCCCGCGGAACGCGTGCGCGTTAGCGCGGTGTTCTCCCGAAGCGCTCAAGCCCCAGGCGCGGAAGAGTTTCTGCCTCCCGGTGACGACGGCGTCTGGATGCCTCCTCAGCGCACGTTCTCGCCATTTGAGCCTGCTCGAGGGTTTGAGGCGGAGCGCACGACCCACGTGGCAGTCACGGCGGAGCGCGACTTCGGGGCGTCGACTGTGGGCATTCGAGCCTATCGGCAGAGCGTCGTTGACCAGCTGGTTACCATGTTCGGCGCTGATTTTCCGTCGGGTTCCGCCGCCAATCTCGGTCACTATCTGGTCGGGAACGCAGGGGATATCGACGCGATCGGCGGTACTGCCGAGTTCCGTACGGCGATTGCGGATCGTTTCCGAGGTTCCGTTGCGTACTCTTTGGCCCGGACGTCCCCCGCGTCAACGAGTAATCGGGGCTACTTGGTGTTCCTCGCGCCATCGATGCTGCGTGCGGATGGCGAGCGCGTTCACGACGTCTCTACCAGGCTTGAGGCCGACGTTCCAGAAACCTCCACACGCGTGTTGGTTCTTTATCGCGCGAGTACTGGGTTCGCACATCCGGCATTACCAGGGACGGACGCCGAAGGCCCTGGTATCGATTCCAGATTCGATGTCCAAGTGCGGCAATCTCTGCCGTTCATGAGTTTCTACGGCGCAGAATTGGAAATGCTGGTCGCGGTCCGCAACTTCTTCAAGAGTGTAGACGCGGACCAGTCGATGCTCGATGAGCTGCTTGTCATCAATCCTCCCAAGCAGATCGTTGGCGGCGTGACCCTGCATTTCTAGGCAGAAGGGTCCGCCTCCTTCCGCTCCCCCAGCAATGAGTCAGTTCCGTGGAGGTCCGTGATCCAATTGATTGGATCGTGGCCGCGCGAGGCAATGTCATGAAGGTTTCAACCTCTCATTATTCACAATCGGTTATGTCATATTTGAGGGGCGCGGATCCAGGTCGCCATACTGGGGACCTGCGTCTGCGGCGTTGTAAGAGACGCCGGTCACGAGACGGCAAGTACCTCGGCGGCTTGATCGAAGCGATCAGTGATGTCTGAACCAGGAATTGGCCTGCCGTACGTGGAGCCGACGCCCTCGCCTGGGCTTCGACGGGCGGAGCGCGTAGACGAGCCGCCTCTCTCAAGGGTGAGGACGGGTCTGGCCTTACTCGTCACTCTCTTGCTTCTGGCACTGGGGCTGGCCAACGTCGTGACCCGCGCCGGGTTCCACGAGGTCGAGGACGGCATCCTTTGGGGCGTCAGGGTTGAGGGTGTTACGGCCCTCGAAGTCGCCCCAGGCTCGGCGGGTGCCCGGGCGGGGGTTCAGGTTGGTGACATCGTCGTTGCCGTCAACGGCCAGTCCGTCGGCACGGCCGGCGACGTGATCGAGTTTCAGCACCGCGCTGGGCCTGGTACGCAGCTGGCCTACACCCTTGTACGGCTCGGATCCCGGCAGGCCCTTGACGTCTCGCTCGCACGCGCGGCTCCGCCAGGCTCGCTGTACTTCGTGCTTGCCGCGGTTGGGCTGTTCACCCTGCTGGTCGGTGCTTCAGTGCGTGTGCGACGACCGCATGATCAAGCGACGCTCCATTTCTTCTGGCTGTGCGTCGCCTTTTTCGGCGCCTTTACTTTTTCGTTCAACGGTCCGTTCGACCGCCTTGATTGGGTTTTTTACTGGGGTGATGCTGTCGCCCTCGGACTGTTGCCGCCGCTGCTCCTCCACTTCACGCTCGTGTTCCCGGAACGGCCGCCGTGGCGGGCCGCTCCACCACTCCGTCTTCTGTTGCCGGTCATCTACTTACCGGCGGTGGTCCTGATTGCGGCTCGGGTGCTGTCGGTGTCTCGGGGTGGTGCCGATGGCGCGGCCTTGACGCGTACGATTGAGCTCCTTGACCGGGCAGAGGCCGGCTATCTGTGTGTCTGTGCCGTCGTGGCGTTGGGTGTCTTGGTCAGGGCATTCGGAAGAATCACGGCGTTGACAGGCCGGCGCCAGTTGCGATGGATTGCCTGGGGCACTGCCCTTGGCGGTGGTCCGTTTTCCGTTGGCTATGCTCTTCCTTGGGCGCTCGGCGCCGACCCTCCCCTGGCATTACAGCTCACCGCCGTTCCGCTCGGCCTGATGCCGCTGACCTTCGCGTCGGCGATCGTCCGTTATCGGCTCCGGGACGTCGAGGTCATCGTCAAACGTGGTCTCGCGTACACGGCGTTCCTCGGGGCGAGCGTGCTCCTGTATCTCGCCATGCTGCGGCTCGCGGGCTTTGCGTTCGCCGACACGACGGACCCGCACAACCAAGTCGTAGCGCTGCTCGCGACGGTGATTGTGGTCCTGTTGGCTCAGCCGGTGAAGGAAGCCGTTCAGAACGCGCTCGACCGTGTGTTCTACCGCGACCGACACGACTATCGCCGTGCGCTCGTTGGGTTTGCTCGCGATCTCAATAGCGACCTCGACGTTGTGCGGCTCAGTCAACGACTCGTCACCCGCGTCGTCGAGACTCTTGCGATCGATCGCATGGCGCTGATGTTGGCCGATGATAGAAGGGGCGACTTCGAAAGCATCGGCGAGTTTGGTTTTCCGCAGAGAGTGCCTCAGCTGCTCCGGTCTTCATCGCTCTTCACGGGCCTTGAAAGGGGAACCACGGTAGCTCTCGACGATCCGATAGCTGCGGCCTGGTTCGCTGCCGAGGAGGTTGAGTTCTGGCGCGACCACGGCATCTACTACTTCGTGCCATGTGTGTTCGAGGGGGCCGTGATTGCAGTGCTCGCGCTCGGTGGCAAGGAGACCGAAGAGCCCTTTAATAGTGAGGATTTTTCGTTGCTGACCGCCGTCGCGGGTCAGGTTGCCACGGCAATTGAAAACGGTCGTCTTTACCGTGAACTGCGCGTGAAGGCCGAAGAGCTCGGCCGGATGCGCGAGTTCAACGAAAACATCCTCGAGTCGCTCGACGACGGTCTGGTCGTCATCGATGCCGAGAACTGCATCGTCCGCTGGAATCGTGCGCTGGAGGGCTTCTATGGAGTGGCGCGATCCGACGCGGTGGGCAAGCGGTTGGGCGATGTCTTCGATGGCCCGTTCGTCGAAGCTCTCGAGGCAGCTCGCCGAGAGAACCCGCACGGTACGATGCTGTTCAAGGTTCCGCTGACGGCGAGACGAAGCCGCGGAGGTGACGCGTCATCGGCCGGCGAGCGCCTTCTGGTCAACGCCACCGCTGTCCCTCTCCGCGGCCCGGCTGGGCCGGAAGGGGATCAGGCCTCCGGCACGATTCTTCTCGTCGAGAACATCACGGAGAGAGTTCGCCTCGAAGAGCAGCTCCAAATCTCCGAGAAGATGGCGTCGATCGGCTTGCTCGCGGCGGGCGTGGCGCACGAGGTCAATACGCCCCTGACGGGCATCTCGAGCTTCACCCAGATGTTACTCGACGGTGCCGATCCTACCGATCCCAAAACGGCATTGCTGGAGAAGATCGAACGCCAAACTTTTCGAGCGGCCAAGATTGTCAATGGGCTCTTGACGTTGTCTCGGCCTGGTGAATCTGACGGGGAGCGGACCCACGTCGATCTGAACACCGTCATCACTGATGTGCTGTCCCTACTTGAGCATCAGCTCGAATTGAGCCGCATCAAGGTTCGAAAAGAGCTGTGGCCGTCGGCTCTTACAGTCGTCGGAGTCGAGCATCAGCTCCAACAGGTCTTCCTCAACCTGTTCCTCAATGCTCGAGATGCGATGCCCAGCGGCGGCTGGCTGACGGTGGTCAGTAAGACCCATTGCGGTGAGCTGATGGTCGAGGTGTCCGACACTGGTTCTGGAATCCCACCTGAGCATCTAGCTCGGATCTACGACCCGTTCTTTACCACGAAGGCAATCGGTTCTGGCACTGGTCTCGGTCTGTCGATCAGTTACGGCATCGTGCGTGAGCACGAGGGGACGCTAAGGTGCGACAGCGGCGTTGGACGGGGAACAAAATTCACCCTGGTCCTCCCCCTCGTGGCCGCTACCAAGCGCGCCTCGCGGTAGCAGCATGGCGAGTACAACACGCAAAGGTTCGATCCTCGTCGTCGACGACGAAGAGATCATGCGGGAGATCCTCGAGACCCTTCTGACGAAGCAGGGCTACGAGGTTCGCCTCGCATCCTCTGGAACAGAGGGCCTCGAGTTCGCACGCGCCCTGCCGTTCGATGCAGCCATCGTCGATATCATGATGCCGGGTCTGAACGGGATCGCGACGCTCGACGAGCTGAAGCGCATCGATGAAGATCTGGCGGTTGTCATCATCACCGCTTACGCGTCGATCGAGAGTGCCATCTCCGCCATGAAAAGCGGGGCTTTTGACTACGTCACCAAGCCGTTCAAGAACGAAGAGGTGCTGGTCGTCGTGCGAAACGCGATGGAGCGGCGTCGGCTCGTTCATGAGAACCGATCGCTGAGGCAGAACATCCAAGAGCAGTACCACAAGTTCGGTAATATCATTGGCAAGAGCCCGAAGATGCGGCGGGTGTTCGACCTGATCATTCAGGCGGCTCCCAGCCGATCGACCATTCTCATCCAGGGAGAAAGCGGCACGGGCAAGGAACTCGTTGCTCGTGCGATTCACGCCAACTCGTCCAGAGCAGACCAGTCCTTTGTCGCGGTCAACTCAGGGACTCTAGCACCGGCCGTGCTCGAGTCCACGCTTTTTGGACATGTGAAGGGCGCATTTGCCGGCGCGGTTTACCCCAAGAACGGTCTGTTGGACTTGGCTGACCGTGGCAGCATGTTCTTCGATGACATCGGAAACGTGGCGCTTGAGACGCAGGCCAAGCTGCTGAGGCTCATCCAGGAGCGCGACTTTCTCCGTCTCGGCGGGATGGAGCCGATTCACGTCGACGTCCGGATCCTGGCGGCGACCAACGTCGACTTGCGCCAGATGGTGGAGGAAGGCCGTTTTCGTGAGGACCTCTTTTACCCGCTGAATGTCATCTCGATGCAACTACCGCCACTCCGCGAACGGAAAGACGACATCCCGCTACTTGTGCAGCATTTCTTGGCTAAGCATGGTAGCGAGAATCACAGGGGTGGTCTCGAGTTGACTGCGGACGCCCTCGACGTGATGAGTGAGTATGACTGGCCGGGAAATGTCAGGGAGTTAGAGAACGCCATCGAACGTGCGGTGGTGTTGAGCTCGGGCCAGCGCATCGGCGTCGATCTGATTCCGGATCAGGTGCGTCGTGCTCCGAAACTGACCGAGCCACAGCTTGTCATCCCTCCAGAGGGGATCAAGTTCAAGGACGTGATCACAGACTTCGAGAAGCGCCTCATCGAAACCACCCTCGAGACGGCTGGAGGTGTCCAGAATCGAGCGGCAG
>Ga0326597_10009364_pt1 | contig 13136 bp, 12 predicted proteins | sample RVTome_12_FD_203789 | JGI IMG/M metagenome (GOLD analysis project Ga0326597, IMG submission 203789) | Soil microbial communities from uranium-contaminated site in the Upper Colorado River Basin, Wyoming, United States - RVT100D185 | ecosystem: Environmental > Terrestrial > Soil > Contaminated >... | reverse complement strand
GCCCATGACCAGTTCGCCCTTGTCGCTCTGGCTGACATAGACATGCACGGTGCCCGACATGACGACGCAATCGAGCACCGGCTTGACCGGCTCCGACACCAGCGCCTGCAGCGGATGGCTTTGCAGCGGCAGCCGCACCCCGGCCATCGCCGCGACGACCGAATTGTGTCCCGCCGCCGAGATCGCGACCTTGCCGGCGGCGATGTCGCCGCGGCTCGTCTCGACCCCGAGCACCCGCCCGCCCTCGGTGCGGATCGCGGTGACCTCGCAGTGCTCGACGATGTCGACGCCGCGCGCATCGGCGGCGCGCGCATAGCCCCAGGCGACTGCGTCGTGCCGCGCCACCCCGCCGCGCCGCTGCAAGGTCGCGCCCAGCACCGGGTAGCGCGCGTCGCTTGAGATGTTGAGGATCGGGCAGAAGCGTTTGACCGCCGCTCTGTCCAGCCATTCGGCGTCGATGCCGTTGAGCCGGTTGGCGTTGACCCGCCGCCTTCCCTCGCGGATATCGGCCTCGTTGTGCGCCAGGTTGAGGACGCCGCGCTGGCTCAGCATGACGTTGAAATTGAGCTCGGCCGACAAGCCCTCCCACAGCTTCAGCGAATGCTCGTAGATCCGCGCGCTGGCGTCCCACAGGTAGTTGGAGCGGATGATCGTCGTGTTGCGCCCGGTATTGCCGAGACCGATCGGGCCCTTTTCCAGCACCGCGATGTCGCGGACGCCGTGCTCCTTCGCGAGATAGTACGCGGTCGCCAGCCCATGCCCGCCGCCGCCGATGATGACGACATCGTAGCGCGGCCGCGGCGCCGCCTTGCGCCAGGCCGGCGTCCAGCTCCGGTGGCCGGTCAGCGCATGCCGCGCGAGGGAGAGGATCGAATATCGCTGCATGAGCGAAAGCTAATTCGCCAGATTGCTATTCGTCGAGCCCCGCATTATGGCCCCCTTCCCGCAGGCAGGGGGAGGGGGCAGGGTAAGGGGCATACGGTCAGTGGTGCAGCCCGTGTCGCGAGCGGGTAGAATTTGGCCGAGCGAAAGGGACACAGCATGATCGACTACCGCAGCGACAATGCCGGGCGGGCCGCGCCGGAAATCCTCGAGGCGATGCTGCGCGCCAACAGCGGCACCGCGCTCGGCTATGGCGGCGACGAATGGACGGCGCGGCTGCAGGACCGCTTCAGCGAACTGTTCGAGGCTCGCGTGCGGGTGTTCCCGGTCGCGACCGGGACGGCGGCGAATGCGCTGTCGCTGGCCGCGATCGGGCCGTCCTGGGGGGTCGTCTATTGCAGCGAGGCGGCGCACATCAACACCTCGGAGGCGAACGCGGCCGGGTTCTTCGGCGGCGGGCTGAAGTTGGCGCCGGTCGCCGGCAGCCACGGCCGCATCGACCCGGCGGCGCTGCGCGAGACGCTGGCCGCGATCCAGCCCGGCCAGCTGCATCGCGGCCAGCCCTCCGGGGTCAATATCACGCAGGCCAGCGATCTCGGCGCGGTCTACCGGCTCGACGACATTCGCGCCATCGCCGATTCCGCCAAGGCGCACGGCCTCAGGGTCCACATGGACGGCGCGCGCTTCGCCAACGCGCTGGCGCGGCTCGGATGCAGCCCGGCCGAGATGAGCTGGCGCGCCGGGGTCGACATCCTGTCGTTCGGCTCGACCAAGAACGGCGGCGCGTTGTGCGACGCGATCGTCGTGTTTGCGCCCGAACTCGCCGACCCGCTCGCGGCGCATCTGCGCCGGGCGGGGCAGGTCTGGTCGAAGATGCGCTTCGCGTCGGCGCAGCTGATGGCCTATGTCGAGGACGGGCTGTGGCTGCGGCTTGCCCAGGCCTCGAACGCCGCCGCCGCCCGCATTGCCGCCGGGATCGAGCGGCTGCCCGGTCTGCGTCTCGTCGCGCCGGTCGAGGCCAACGAGATCTTTCTCGAATTGTCGAGCGAGGTCATGGATGCGCTCGAACGGGACGGGTTCCAGTTCTATCGCCGCAGCCGGACCCTGGCGCGCTTCGTCTGCCGCTTCGATCTGAGCGAGGCCGAGACCGGCGCGCTCGTCGCGGCGCTCGAGCGCCACTGCGCCGCCCCGGCGCGGGCCGCCGAGTAGGAGAACTCGTCTCGCGCCCCATCTATCCGGCTTATTTGGATCCGGCTTGAAAGAAACAAGCCGGCGCACGTCTCCTTTTCGTCATCCGCGGGCTTGACCCGCGGATCTCCGAGATGGCCGGGTCAAGCCCGGCCATGACGTGTTTCATGGACAGCGGGTCGGCAACGTTGGTGAGAACCTTATTTGGCGATTGCCTCTGCCCGCTTTGCTGCCGGCGGTGGCTGTGCGGCGCAATCCCCGCACTGTGGTGGAGAGAGCCAGACCGTGCCCAGATCCTGGTTCAGGTAGTGGCTCGGTCCGATCTTCCAGCCGTTGACATAGGAGCGCAGCGGCACGGTCCGGTTCCACCACAACAGAAACGCGATGTGCGCCTGGTCGTCCATCAGCCGCTTGACGTACTGGTACATCACGCCGCGCTGCTTATCGGCATCGGTCTCGTGCAGCATCTTCTCGTAGATATCGAGCAGCTGCGGGTCCTCGTAATAGCCGTAATTCCTCGAGTTTACCGAACTCGGCAGATAGGTCGCGACATCGATCGGCGGGTTGACGATGCTGTTGCAATTTCCCGCCAGCCCGACGCTGAAATCGCCGCTGCGCAGGGTCGCGAACCACGGCCCGGTCGGCACGACGCGCTGCGTCACGTTGAGCCCGATCTTGCTCCACTGGTCGATCAGCCAGGTGCCGTTGTACTTGTATGGCTGATCGACGTTGCGGTTGAGGATTTCGAAACTCAGGTTCTCGGCGCCGGCCTCCTGCAGCAGCCGCTTCGCCTCCGCCCGCGACTTTTCGATGTCGGGCCAGAACCCGGCGATGCTGCTCAGCTGGTCCTTGTTGGGCGCCAACGGCGAGCCGGGGAACACGACGCTGCCGACCGTCTTGCTCAGGGCGACCTTCGACAGCCCCGGCGCGCTGCCCCAGCGGTCGATCGCCAGGTTCAATGCACGACGCACTCGCACATCGTCGAACGGCTTTTTCTGCTGGTTGAACCAAACCAGCGAGGCGCAGTTCCAGTCATTCGACTGCATGACGACCTTGTCGCCGAGGTCGCTCTTCAGCTGCTCCATCGCCGAGGGCGGATAGCCGCGGAATTCGCCCGCGGCCCGGTCGGCGCGGATCGCGTCGAGCTGCACCGCCTGTTTTGGCGCGTAAATCCCGGCAATGGCGTCGAGATAGGGCAGCCCCTTGTGGTAGTAGTCGGGGTTGCGGACCCCCTTGATCTTCTGTCCGATCTCCAATCCGGCGAATTTGAACGGGCCGGACCCCAGCATGTTCTGCTCGTACCAGTGCGGGTCGGTGTCGAGCACCTTCTTCTGGTAGATCCAGTTGTAGGGGCTGGCGAGCGCCGGCAGGAACGCGCTGGTGGCGAATTTGAGGCGAATGACCACGGTCGCCGGGTCGGGCGCCTCGATCTTGTCGACCATCTTGAACGTGCTGGAGCGCGGGCTCAGCACGCCCTTCGGCGGGAAGGCGACCTTGTTCAGGCTCGCCGCGACGTCCTCGGCGGTCAGCTTGTCGCCGTTGTGGAACTTGACGTTCTGGTGAACCTTGAACGTCCAGGTCTTGCCGCCGTCGGTCGGCTCGGGCATCGCGGTACACAGATCGCACACGATGTCGGTGGTCGATCCCGGGTTCATCGGATTTACGCGGATCAGGACGCTGTAAAACGGCGCCGCCGAGTGGATGGTCGCGTAGGTGTTCTCGCGGTGGGCATCGAAGGTCGGCGGCGAATCCGCAGGGATCATGTATGTCAGCGTCCCGCCGTATTTCGGTTTTTCATCGGCCGCTGCCGGCCCCGCCGTAATCAGGGCGACGCCAAAGACGGCTGCCGCCAGGCGCAATGCTGGCCTCATCGTGTTTCCTCCCGTTCCGTCCGGGCCCGTCTTTCTCGCGGAGCCCTGGCGCTATCGTAACGGAGGAAGATCCAAATGTCTCCTGCGCTAAAAGTGGGGTTGGCGGCGACCTAGGCCGAGAGCAGCGACTCCTCGATGATCGCCGGGCTCGCCGGGCTGTCGCGATGGTACAGGCGCAGGATTTCGCCCTGCTTCGGCTCGGCCGAGAAAGCCGGCGCTGCCGCGAGGAAGCCGGATACCGGGACGGTCGTCGTCAAAATGCGCAATGCCCAAACCACCGCAACTTCTCCCAAAGGTATTCGCGGCGGCAGCATGAAACGTCGCCGAGAACGGCAGCACTGCCGTACACGCATGTTCGCCCTGCCGGATCGTACTGGCCGCTGCCTTGCTCGCCCTGGTCGGCTGCGCCATGCTCCACCGCAGCTTCAGACGCCGTGTCGCGCATTTGACCGCGCACAGCCGAGCCTTGCCGGAGGGTTTCGCGATGGCCATCAGCTTCACGCCGTTCAATCCCGGGTTTGCCGCCGAGTGCACTGGCGTCGACATCGGCCGGAAGCTGACGCCGCAGGAGGCCGCTTCCATCGACGAGGGCATGGACCGCTATGCGGTGCTGGCGTTCCGCCGTGAGGCGCCGCTCACGACCGAACAGCAGATCGCCTTCACCAAGAATTTCGGCGAGATCGAGCCGCCCTACACGCAGATCCAAAGCCCCGACGGAAAGCGGTTCGACAACCCGGCCCTGTCGGACATCTCCAATCTCGGCCCTGGCGACCGCATCCTCGAGCGCGACGACCGCAAGCGGCTGTTCGGCCTCGGCAACCAGCTGTGGCATAGCGACAGCAGCTACAAGGTCATCCCGGCGCGGTACTCGCTGCTGAGCGCGCATGTGATCCCGCCCCCAACTCCCTCTGGGGCCGGCAACACCGAGTTCGCCGACATGCGCGCCGCCTATGACGCGCTCGACGCGAAGACCAAGGCGCTGATCGAGGATCTCGTCTGCGAGCACAGCCGGATCTTTTCGAAAGGCGCGCTGGGCTTCTCGTTTACCGAGGAGGAGGTGCGAGCCTTCGCACCGGTGCGGCAGCGGCTCGTGCGCACGCATCGCAAGACCGGCCGCAAGTCGCTCTATCTGTCGTCGCATGCCGGGCGGATCGTCGGCTGGCCGGTGCCGGAGGCGATGCTGCTGCTGCGCGAATTGACCGAGCACGCGACGCAGCGCGAGTTCGTCTATTCGCACACATGGCGGGTCGCCGACCTGGTGATGTGGGACAACCGCACGATGATGCACCGCGCCCGGCGCTACGAGGACGAGAAATACCCGCGCGACCTGCGCCGCACGACCCTGACCGACGGCGTGCCGACCGTCGAACAGGCGGGCGAGCGGCAGCCGGCGATGGCCGCCGCCCAGTGACGCCGCTCGAGCGCGCTGTCCTGCCGGCCGGGTTTTCCGGAGATCGCCTATTCATCGCGTAAGGGTGATGCCGGCGCTGGCCGCGGCCGGGTACCACGTGGTCGCCCCCGATCTGCGCGGCTGCGGCCGCACGACCGGGTGGAGCGCCAATTACGACGACGACCTCGGGCCGTTCCGGCCATCCATAAGGGACAACAACATGCAGTACCGACGAATCTCGGCCGATTGCCATCTCGACATGATCTGGCTGCCGCCCGATCTGTTCACCTCGCAGGCACCGTGGGACCTGAAAGACCGCATGCCGTTCGTCACCGAAGGGCCGAACGGCAAGGAGTGGGTCGCCAAGAACGGCGCCTCGTTCGGCCTGGTCGGCGGCGTCGGCTCCGCCGGGCGCCTCTACGAACCCGGCAAGCAGCATCGGGCCGACCGCATGGCGGAAACCGGTCTTTACGAGGACGGCTTGAAAGGCATTCGCCGTCCGGGCGAGCCGGATCTGCGAGCGAAGGAACTCGACCGCGACGGCGTCGACGCGGAGGTCATCTACGGCGTGCTTGCCGCCGCGGCGAAGCTCAGCGATGCCGAGGCGTCGGCCGAGATGCTGCGCATCTACAACGATTTCATCATCGACTTCTGCAAGCACTACCCCGACCGCATGATCGGCCTCGCCTGCCTGCCATTCGGCGATGTCGAGGCGGCGGCGAAAGAAGTGCACCGCGTCGCCAAACTGGGGGTGATGGGCGTCGAGCTGTCCTGCTCGTGGGATATGCAGCCGATGTGGCACCCGAGTTGGAACCCACTTTGGCAGGCGATCAACGAGACGCAGCTGCCGCTGCATTTCCACACCTTCCCGTCGGTCGATCCGAAGCTGCGCGCGGAAATCAAAGGCGAATCGTTGCTGGCGTTGCGCTACAGCAGCATCTGCCTGTTCCAGATGACGCTGGGCAATATCCTGACAGCGCTGGTGGGCGCTGCGGTGTTCGAGCGCTTCCCGAACTTCCGCGTCGTGTTCGGCGAGAGCGGCATCGGCTGGATCCCGTACGTGCTCGATCGCATGGATTACGAGTATCAGGATCAGTACCGTGAGATTAAGCTGAAGCTGCTGCCCAGCGAATACTGGCGTCGGCAATGCCGCGCGACCTTCCAATTCGACCGCATCGGCACCAAGCTGATCGAGGATATGGGTGTCGAGACCCTGATGTGGGGCTCCGATTACCCCCATCCCGACGGCATCTGGCCGGATTCATCGGAATACATTGCAAAGCAGTTCGGCCATCTGCCGGCTGACGTGACCCACAAGATCACCTGCGAGAACGCCGGCAAGTTCTATGGGTTGATCAACTAGCAATTGACACAGTTCTACGCCAAGGAACCCGAGTTCTGCATTTCGAGAGTCAGAGTTTCGCGACGACGGCTTCGAGCTGATCGGTTGCCCGGCCCCAGCCGTCGTGGAAGCCCATCTTCTCGTGCGCCTCGCGGTCGGCTACCGTCCAATGGCGCACGCGGGCGGTATACCGCGTCTTGCCGCTCTCATTCTCGAAGGTCACGATTACGGTCATGAACGGCTTTTGGGAGGGCTCCCAGGCCTCGGTGTACGCATCGGTAATAACCAGGCGCTCGTTTTCGACGACCTCCAGATAGACCCCTCGGTTGGGGAATTCGTTGCCGTCTGGGTCGCGCATGACAATCAGGTTGGCGCCGCCGGGCCGCACATCCAACTCGGCAACGGGCGTGGTGTAGGGCCTCGGCGCGAACCGCTGTTTTAGAAGCTCGGGCTCGGTCCATGCCCGAAACAGCTTTTCGCGCGGGGCGTCGATGAGCCGCGTCAGGACAAGCTCGCGGTCGCTGGCGGGGGTGTCGACGGTCATTGGTGTTCTCCTTTGGTGGGTAGCCTGCACGGGTCGGTGCCGCCCGTAAGCTACCTTCAGAGCGGCGATACTGCGCTTGACCTGCCAGCCACGGCCTGCTTCATCCTGGTGGATTGGTCGGCATCCTTGTCCTGCAGCAATCTCGCCGAGGACCGAAGGATGATCTGCCAGGACACACCATACTCGTCGGTGAGCCGGCCGCAATGCAGCGGTTGTCCGCGATCGCAGCGCAACTTGGAATTCATTCATGAGAAGCATCAACGTCCTGGCTATCCAGCGGATCAGCGCCGACGACCGCGCCAAGATCGAGGCGAGCGATCCGGCGATCCGGTTGATCGACGCGGGAGGCTGGTTCGACGGTGAAATTCGCGAGAATTGGACCGCCTTCGCCGCTTCACGCTACCTGCCGCCGGGCGCGACCGGTTCGGGCAGCCGCGAGGAGCGCGACCGCCTCCTCGCCGAGGCGGAAGTGATCATCGGCGGCTGGCCGTTTCCGCTCGATCTGCGCGCCCGGGCACCGCGGCTCAAATGGTTTCATCAACGCCAAGCCGGCGCCAGCAACCTGCTCGGCAGCGATCTGTGGGGCAGCGACATCGTGGTGACGACCTCGCGCGGCGTGGCGAATTCGCTGCCGATCGCGGAATATGCAGTCGCCGGCATTCTGCATTTCGCGATGGGCTTCAACCGCGCGGCGATCGATCGCGAAGCCGGCGGGTTCGACCATCGGGCCTATCGGCCGCTCCTCGTCCAGGGCAAGACCGTCTGCGTGGTCGGCACCGGCGGGATCGGGAGCGAAGTCGGCAGGCTGTGCGCCGCGCTCGGCATGCGGGTCGTCGGCACCCGCCGTCAGCCGCGGCCAGGCGCGCCGCTGCCGCACGGCTTTAGCGAGATCGGCGGGGCGGAGGCGCTCGAACGGTTCCTGCCGGACAGTGATTTCGTCGTGATCTGCTGTCAGTGGACGCCGGAGACGACCCGCCTGTTCGACCAAGCCCGTTTCGCCGCGATGAAGCCGGGAAGCGTGCTCGTCAACATCGCCCGAGGCGAGATCGTCGACGAGGACGCCCTGCTCGACGCGCTGCGGCGCGATCATCTGCGCGGCGCGGCGCTCGATGTCTATGTCGGCGAATTCGAACGGCCGCCGATGGCGCAGTTGTGGTCCGACCGCCGGGTGCTGATCACGCCGCATGTCTCAAACGGCAGCGACGAGAACCGCCATGGCGGCGTGGATGTCTTCTGCGAGAATCTGTGCGCCTATCGCGACGGTCGGCCGCTGCATAACCTCATCGACTGGCAACGGGGTTATTGAACGGCGATGGAATACACCAAGCTCGGCCGCACCGGCCTCGACGTGTCGCGGGTTTGCCTGGGCTGCATGAGCTACGGCGGCGGCAACCGCGGCAATCACGCCTGGAGCCTCGGCGAGGAGGAGAGCCGTCCGTTCATCAAGCGGGCGCTCGAAGCCGGCATCAATTTCTTCGACACCGCGAACCGCTATTCGCTCGGCGGCAGCGAGGAGATTCTCGGGCGTGCGATCAAGGATTTCGCGCGGCGCGACGAGGTCGTTATCGCCACCAAGGTGTATGGCCGGATGCGGCCGGGACCCAACGGCGCCGGCCTGTCGCGCAAGGCGATCATGGGTGAGATCGATGCGAGCCTGCGGCGCCTCGGCACCGATTACGTCGATCTCTACCAGATCCACCGCTGGGATTACGACACGCCGATCGAGGAAACGCTCGAAGCGCTACACGACATCGTCAAGGCCGGCAAGGCCCGCTACATCGGGGCGTCGTCGATGCACGCCTGGCAATTCGCCCGCGCCCTGGGGATTGCCGAGCGCCACGGCTGGACCCGCTTCGTCAGCATGCAGAACCTGGTGAACCTGCTCTACCGCGAGGAGGAGCGCGAGATGCTGCCGCTCTGCGCCGCCGAAGGGATCGGGGTCATTCCGTGGAGCCCGCAGGCCCGCGGAAAACTGACCCGCGACTGGAATTACACCAGCATCCGCACCGAAACCGATGAGGCGTTCGGGCGGCTTTTCGCGAAGACCGAAGATGCCGACCGCAAGGTTGTGGACCGCGTGGCGCAGGTTGCGGCGGCGCGCGGCATCCCCCGCGCCCAGGTGGCGCTCGCCTGGCTGTTGGCCAAGCCGGTCATCACCGCCCCGATCGTCGGCGCCACCAAGCTCCAGCACCTCGACGATGCTCTGGCGTCGGTTCAAGTCAAGCTGTGCGAAGACGAAATCGCCTCGCTCGAGGAGCCATACGTCCCACACGCTGTGGTCGGGTTCGATTAGGGTCCGGACCGGATCCGCACGGGAGTAACCGCATGAAAATCCCTACGCTGCCATTCACGGTGACCGACTGGTCCGGAGTTCCCCGAACCGTCCATCCCGGCGAGACCGGACAAGCCGCCTGGCGCACCTTTACCATCGGCGATTTGCGTGTGCGCCTGGTCGAATATAGCGCCGGCTATCTGGCGGATCACTGGTGCGATCTCGGACACGTGCTTTATGTCATCGAGGGAGAACTCGATACCGAACTTCGTGACGGCCGAAAATTCAAGCTGCGGCCCGGTATGAGTTATCAGGTATCCGATCACGGCGATGCGGCGCATCGTTCTTCCACGCAGACAGGCGCCAAACTCTTCATCGTTGATTAAGATCGCCGCGCCGAAAGCCCCCACCTTGTCGTCTGCAGAACAAATAGCGTCATGGCCGTGACCGCACACCCTGACCACGCTGCCCTTGACAGGCTCAAGACGCGAATCCAGGGTTTGAGGTCCAAGACCACGGACAACGGCTGCACCGAGGCCGAAGCCCTGTTGGCTGCCGCCAAGGTGGCCGAGCTAATCGACCGATACGATCTTTCGCTGACCGACGTCGAGATCCGTGATGCACAATGCGAACAGCGCGAGTATGAGACCCGGCGCAAGAAGCGCATTCCGCTGGATGACTGCATCGGCGCCATCGCGAACTTCTGCGATTGCCGGGTTTGGCGTGAGAAGAGCCAGTTAGGCAATGCCCGCTATGTATTCTTTGGTCTCCGCTCCGATATCGAGGTTGCGCGCTATCTGACCGAGCTGATCGATAATGCCGTGCGGTCGGAGCTCGGCCGCTACAAGATCTCGGCCGGCTACCGGCGTTTCCGGCACCAGGACCGGCATATGGCGAATTCCTCCTTCACGTTGGGCATGGTCGCGTCCATCGCGGACAAGCTGACGGCGATGAAGCGGGAGCGTGACGCGGTGAATAATGGCACCGGGCGCGATCTCGTCGTCCTAAAGGCGTCAGTCGTCGATGCCGAACTCGAGAGGCTCGATTTGAAGCTGCGGACGGTGCACGGCGCAACGCGTATGGTGTCGCCGATGGCCTACGAAGCCGGCGGGGCGGCGGGCGCGTCGTTGCCGATCAATCCCGGAATTCGCGGGACTTGAGCTTCACGGGTCGGTTTGAACCCCGTACCTTAGGGAGCAGGGCGAAAGCACGGAGCCAAACCATGACCCGGGATGCCCAGGGACATCAGCTGACCGGCGCGACGGCCACGACCGTCACCGCCTAAGATGACGCGGCACGCGCGTTCAACCCACGGCCTCGCGGCGGCGGCGGGCGCCGTAAAACAGCGCGCCTTCGGGCACCGGCAAGCCCGTCATCTCCTCGATGCATAGGGGGCTTGGGCGCAAAGCTGCACGCGATCGGCATCGTGCGCCGTGGTCGTGCCGCGTTTGTATTCAACTGGAAATGCCCGCTCGCCACCTCCTTCAGCGCGATGGATTTCCACGACATCGGCATAGCCGGTGAGGCCAAGGCGATGCGATACGAGGGGGAGCGCTCGCAACACTCGCAAGGCTCCGCGCGTCGTCGTCTCGCCTGATTGCACACGGGCGTGGAGCAGCCCGCCTTCGGACGTCAATCGATTTTCCGCCCACTCGCGCTCAATGTGGATCAGCGCGCATTGGCGCGGGCAGAAGACCAGGTGCTGAAGCGCCGAGATCGGCAGTACTAGCCTAAAGCGCGTACTCGAGTAATGTTTGCCGCATCTCGTCGTGCTCCGTCCGCTCCGCCACGACGTTTACGGTTACGAAAACGCCAGCCGTAAAGCGCGTTCAGGTGCAAAAGTTCAGGCGCACTTTGTCGAGGGTGCCATGGAGGGTGCGTGCGAGCTTCCGGTTCCCCTGCTGATCGGCGATGGCTTGAAAGCAGAAGCGCGACGATGACGGGTCGAGCGCATACAAGAAACGCCGGGCTTCGTCCAGATCGGGCGAGCTCGATTGCGCGGTTGAAACCCGTGGACGTGAGGGTTATAAGCCACTTTGATGCCTTGTGGATTGGCGCTGCCAGGCGCCAGTTGTTCGAATCTCACCGCTCCGACCAATTCCCGGCACGCCCGCTCGCCGGCGGCCGAGCGCCCGTCCAGCAGGTCGCGAGAGAGGCCATGACCCGACCGGAATCCGATCTCGAACCGTGGCAGTGGCCCGAGGAGCATTGGCGCAAGCTGGTCGGCCGGGTGCGCGCCGGGCAAGCGCTGCGGCCGCGCGAATGGCCTGACGGCGCGCGTTGCGCCGTCGGGCTGTCATTCGACAGCGATCACGAAACCAATGAGTTGCGCGACGGCGGCAAGTCGATCGGGCGGCTTGCCTGGGGGCAGTACGGCAACCGGGTGGCGGTGCCGCGCATCCTGAAGCTGCTCGAGCGCTACGGGGTCAAGGCGACGTTCTATGTGCCGGCGGTCGCGGCGCTGATCCACCCGGACGAGCAGCGCCGCATCGTCGCCGAGGGCCACGAGATCGGCATCCACGGCTGGATCCACGAGCTGAACTCGGTCCTGCCGCACGAAGACGAGCGCGACCTGATGCTGCGCTCGGCCGACACGCTCGAAAAAATCAGCGGCGCGCGGCCGGTCGGCCTGCGCACGCCGTCCTGGGATTTCAGCTGGAATACGCTGGCGATCGCGGCCGAGATGGGGCTGCTCTACGATTCCTCGCTGATGTCGGATGAGGATTGCTATGAGTTGCTGCTCGACGGGGTGCCGAGCGGCGTCGTCGAACTGCCGGTCGAATGGGTGCGCGACGATGCGGTCTATTTCATGATGAACCGCTTTTCCGCGCTGCGCCCGTACACGCCGCCGGCCGACGTATTCGACATCTTCCGGCGCGAGTTCGAGGCCGCGTACGAGGCGGGCGGCCTGTTCCAGCTGACGATGCACCCGCACGTGATCGGCTACCGCTCGCGTATCTGGATCGTCGAGGAGCTGATCCGGCTGGCGCAGGCGCGGCCCGGCGTGTGGTTCGGCACGCACGCCGAGATCGCTCGCTGGGCCAGGGAGCACGCCGGCTGACCCCCACAACCCTTTAGGGTGGGGGTCAGCGACCGCGAGCCGTCCCCGATCGGCATGTCTCGGCTGCCCCCCGCGGAACCGGGTCGGGATCGGGGGGCCGCTTGACGCCGGATTTGCGGCTCCCGTAATGTCACGGCGCACCAGATGAAGGATACTGCAATGAAGCCGATGGCGGTCAGCGACAGCACCTTCGATGAATTGGTATTGCGCGCCAGCGAACCGGTGCTTGTCGATTTCTGGGCCGAATGGTGCGGCCCGTGCAAGATGATCGCGCCGTTTCTCGACAATCTCGCCACCGAGATGGAAGGGCGGGTCACCGTCGCCAAGGTCAATATCGACGAGAACCCGCAAACGCCGCGCAAATACGGCGTGCGCGGCATTCCGACGATGATCCTGTTCAAGGGCGGCCAGGTGGCGGCGACCAAGATCGGCGCGCTGCCGAAAAGCAAATTGTACGAGTGGGTCGAGTCGGCGCTGTAGTCCGCCCCGGCCTGCCCCGCCCCGATCCCATGCCCATCCGGAGGTCCGCGACATGAGTTCGGCAGCCGATCCGATCGTCCCCATCGTGCCGTATGACGAACTCAGC
>Ga0326597_10009363_pt1 | contig 13137 bp, 8 predicted proteins | sample RVTome_12_FD_203789 | JGI IMG/M metagenome (GOLD analysis project Ga0326597, IMG submission 203789) | Soil microbial communities from uranium-contaminated site in the Upper Colorado River Basin, Wyoming, United States - RVT100D185 | ecosystem: Environmental > Terrestrial > Soil > Contaminated >... | reverse complement strand
GTTCCGGTCCGACGCCGCGTGGACGTGTTCGAGCTGGTACAGCAGCGACGGCCCCTCGTACCACGGCATGCGCGTAGAGCGGCGAACGACGTTGTCTCCATGAAGTGCGTCGGTCGGGATGAATGTGACGTCGACGATCCCCAGTCGGGCAGCGTACTGCTCGTACTCCTCGACGACCCGATCGAACACGGCCTGGTCGTAGCCCACCAGGTCCATCTTGTTCACGCACACGATCACGTGAGGCACACGCAGCAGGCCGGCCACGAATCCGTGACGCCGGGTCTGCTGCGTCAGCCCCTGGCGAGCGTCGATGAGGAGGATCGCGACCTCCGCGAGCGAGGTCCCGGTGACCATGTTCCGCGTGTATGACACGTGCCCCGGGCAGTCGGCCAGGATGAACGAGCGGCGCTTGGTGCGAAAGTACCGGTAAGCCACGTCGATCGTGATGCCCTGCTCGCGCTCGCTGCGAAGCCCGTCCGTGATCAGAGACAGGTCGAGGTACTCGTCGCCGCGCTTGGCGCTGTAGCGGCGGATGGCCTCGAGGATGTCGTCGGGGACGAGCCCCGCGTCGAGCAGCAGCCGGCCGATGAGCGTGCTCTTGCCGTCGTCGACCGAGCCGATCGCCGCGACGCGGACGAGCTCGCGGTCGCGCTCAGAAGTACCCGACACGCTTGCGGTCCTCCATGGCGGCTTCGGTGTACGCGTCGTCGAGCCGCGTGGCCCCGCGCTCGCTGATGCGGGCCGCGGTCAGCTCCTCGATGACCTCGGGATAGTCGCGCGCGCCGGAGCGCAGTGCCGCTGTGCACGTCATGTCGCCGACCGTGCGGAAGCGTACGGTCTCCCTGAAGATCACCGCGCCGTCCGCGTCGGTGTACGGCCCCGCGGCGACGAGCATCCCGTCGCGCTCGAAGACCTCGCGCTCGTGCGCGAAGTAGATCGAGGGCAGCTCGAGCCGCTCGCGCTCGGCGTAGCGCCACACGTCGATCTCGGTCCAGTTGGAGAGCGGGAACACGCGCATGTGCTCGCCTGGACGGACGCGGCCGTTGTACAGGTTCCACAGCTCGGCGCGCTGGCGACGCGGGTCCCACTGTCCGAACTCGTCGCGGAAGCTGAAGATGCGCTCCTTGGCGCGCGCGCGCTCCTCGTCCCGGCGGCCGCCACCGAAGGCGCAGTCGAAGCGGTGCTCCCTGATGGCGTCGAGGAGCGTGACCGTCTGGAGGCGATTGCGCGTCGCGCGCGGCCCGGTCTCGTCCTTCACCCGCCCCCTGTCGATGGACTCCTGGACGCTCGCGACGATCAGCCGCTCACCGAGCTCGGCGATGCGCCGGTCGCGGAACTGGATGGCCTCCGGGAAGTTGTGCCCGGTGTCCACGTGCATGATCGGGAACGGGAAGCGCGCGGGCCGGAAAGCCTTCTCGGCGAGCCGCAGGAGCACCGCGGAATCCTTGCCACCGGAGAAGAGCAGCACCGACCGCTCCAGCTGCGCGACCGCCTCGCGCATGATGTGGATCGCCTCGGATTCGAGGGCGCTGAGGTGGTCGACGGTGTACTTCCTCATGCGACCCTCGCCGGCACGTAGCCGCGGCCCTCGACGTGCGCGAGCACGCGCGCGACGGAGGCATCCAGGTCGATCTGGTCCGTGCGGATCACGAGGTCCGGCCGGGCCGGCGGCTCGTAGGGGTCCGAGACGCCCGTGAAGGCGGCGATCTCGCCGCGCCGCGCCTTCGCGTAGTGCCCCTTGGGATCGCGGCGCTCGAGCTCCTCGGCCGCGCAGTCCACGTGCACGAGCACGAAGCGCGGGATGCGCGCGCGGACCTCCTCACGCGTGGCCTCGTACGGCGAGACCAGCGACACGAGGACGGTGACCCCGTTGCGCGCAAGCAGCTCGGCCACGATACCGACGCGGCGCACGTTCTCGTCGCGATCCTCGCGCGAGAAGCCAAGGTCTCTCGAGAGCGCCGTCGAGCGGAGGTCGTCGCCGTCGAGGAGCTCGATGCGCAGGACGCCACGGCGGCGCAGCTCGGCAGCGAGCGCCTTCGCGATCGTCGTCTTCCCCGAGCCGGGCCGGCCGGTGAGCCAGACGACGGGACCCAGATCAGCCAACGGTCAGGACGTCTTCCCTTCTATGTCGCGGTCGACCGCGGTGGGCGGCCGTCGGGACCATCAGAGTACGGGACCGCTCCCCCGCCCCGTCGGCCGGCTCTGCCTACGGACTCCGGCCAGCCTCAGCGTTGCGGCAGGTCTTCCCGTCGCGGTCTACCTGCCCTGGATGGTCTTCTTCAGCTGTTTGGCCTGCGCATTCGAAGCGTCGAGCGCCAGCACTTTGTCGACCTGCGCCAGCGCCTCGGCGCTCCGGCCCAGGGCGAGCAGCGCCTGCGCCGAGAGGAGGCGCAGCGTGATCTGCCGACCCTGGCTCAGGCGCGGGTCGGCGAGCCCCAGCTCGCACCATCGCTCGGCCTGCTCCGGCCGCTCGAGCTTGAGGTAGGAGCGCGCCGCCACCTCATATCCGTATTCGGCCACGGAGTCCTGATCTATGGCGTAGCCGGTCTCGGCCTCTGCGGCTGCGTCCTCGTACCGGTCCACGTTGTACAGCGCGACGGCCAGCCCGTGATGGACGTCCGGCCGGTACGGATCGACCGCGACCGCGCGCCGCATCGTCTCCAGCGCGGCGGCCTTCTGGGCCTTGTCTCCCCCGGCGTATAGCAGGATCTGGCTCTGGCCGACGTTCAGCCACGTTGCGGCATCCCACGGTGCGAGGTCCGCCGCTCGCTGGAAGGCTTGGAGGGCTGCCGGCTCCTTGCCAGCGCGCCGCTGCGCGCCGCCGAGCTGCGTCCAGTAGCTGGCCTGCCACGCATCGCCCTGGACGGACCTGTTGGCGAAGGCGACGGCGCGGTCGTTGCTGCCAGCTCTGAGCGCCGCGCGCGCCTGGGCGGCGTCCCGTGAGGCCCCCCAGGCGGCGAGGGGGGTGAGGGCCAGGGCCAGCCCGGCGGCCACGGCGATCGCCGCCGCGACGGGGAAGCCCGGAGAGCGGCGACTCGCGCCCTTTCGACCGCGCTGCGGAGGCCGCCGCTCGGACCGACCGGCCTTCCGCTCGGTCGCCGGCTCCGCGTGAGCTGTCCGGTCCGTGGCCGCCGCGACGACCGGGACGGCCGCGCTGGCACCGATGACGCCGAGCGCGACCCAGGGGATCCATTCGAGCACAACGCTGCTCGGCGCAACGGCCGCGCCACCAAGGATCGTCATGAGCATCGCCAGCGACCCGAGGATCCACGGATCGCGCCAGTGGCGCCTCGCCGTCCCGGCCCCGACGACGAGAACGCCGACCAGGGCCGTCAGTCCGGCGATCCCCGCGTCGGTGACGAGCTTGAAGGGCCAGCCGTGCGTAGAAGTCTGGACGCCGTACGACCGATGGAACTGGCGCGTATCCGGAAGTCGGTAGTCGGCCCAGCGGACCACGTAGTTGTCCGGCCCTATGCCCAGCAGCGGGCGGTCGAGGAACATCGAGAGTGAGGCCCGGTAGTGGTCGAGCCGCCCGGCCACGTTCTTGTCAACGCCATCGAGGCTTCCGGCGAGCAGCGGCCCTGCCGACCCGGCGATACGCACGAGCCGCTGGCCCATGGGCGAGACGGCCACCGCAGCAAGTACAGCGACCCCGAGCGCTCCGAGAACGGCGGCACGCTTGACGCGCGCGCCGGTCCTGTTCGCGGCGAGAGCCCACAGGACCGCGAGGCCGAGGATGGTCGCGGCCAAGCCGGGTACAGGCGCGCGTGTGCCGCTGAGAAGCCAGCCGGCGAGTGCGACCGCGGCGACGCCGAGCGCACCGACACGCACATGCCTCGAGCTGCTCGGCGCCGCGGCGGCTCCGATGGCGCCTGCCGCGAAGGTGGCCATCAGAACGCCCAGCGGGTCCGCGTTCCCGGCCGTGCCGTACGGCCGCCCGCTCCCCGAGGCATGCATGATCCCCACTATCTGGAGGACCTCGATGCCAAGCTCGACCGCGGCCGTGCTGGCGATCGTGAGCGCGACCCATCGCACGCCTCCGCCGACCAGAGGCAGGAGTGTCGCTGCGGCGGCGTACATGACCAGCGAGTCGAGCACTGTCAGCAAGCCCAGGTAGCGCCCCACGGCGCCGGCGAGCGCGATGCGCTGGTCGACCGCAAAGGCGGCGGCGAGCAGATACGCGAGTGCGAAAAGTGCCGCGGGGACGTGCAACGGCGTCCACGTCAGGACGGAGCGGCCGCCCTGGATGAAGAGCGCCGCGAGCAGCCCGAGCAGGAAGAGGGAGAGGGAGTATCCGGCGAGGGCCTTTACGTGGCTGAACGCCAAAAACGCGCTCGAGTCGTTCAGTAGGACGGCTACGGCGATCTTCAGACACAGGATGGCCAACCCCGCCCGAGCGAGGAAGCGAGCCGTAAAGAACGCGCTCATGAGGACGTCCTCATGCTTGACGCGGAGCCGGGGCCACAAGGCCCCGGCTCCCATCGTTTTGCGCTAGCTAGTGGGCGCCTACTTCTCGATCTTGACGTCTTCAGAACCGTCGACGTCCAGATCGACGTCAGCCACGCTCGTCCATCCGATCGCGTCCTCGATCGTGGCTGGCCACTGGAGGCCGGTGAAGCCGCCGGCGCTCCCCACGTCGCCCGGGTTGTCGGTGTCCTCCATCAGCTCGATCTCCACGCTGTCGGCATCGGGGTTCCACGTGCACGTGGCGCTGACCTTACCGTCGCTCGTGTCGGCCGTCCCGGTCCAGCCGCAGGCGAGGACCAGGCTCGTGTCGTTGCCGTCGCTGAGCAGCAGCTGCATCGACGAGACGTTCGTGTCGGTCATCTCACGGTCGAATGCGAGCTCGATCACGTCGCCGGCCACCGCGGTGAATCCGGACACGTCGGTCGCCTTGGCGAAGACGACGATCGGGGCGGAGAGCGGCGTGATGGCGACCTCCTGCTTCGCGGCAGCGTTGCCCGACGCGTCCTCGACGCGGTCGGCGTTGTCGATCTTGCTCGGGTCGTAGGCCAGCGTGCCCCCGTCCCCGACATCGAAGGTGTTGTTGGGGAACGTAAGGGTGATCTCCTCACTCGTATTGCACGTGACGGCCGTCGCGGTCACCGAAGAGCCGGACGTCGGCTTGAAGGTGAACGCCGCCTTCGCGTCGCTGTCGCCGCAGTCGACGCCCTCGTCCCACGTCAGGACCATCTCGTTGTCCTCGGTGGCCTCCGCTTCGGTCAGCGTCGGCGGGATCTCGTCGGGGACGGCCTCGACGGAGCGGGTCCTGCCCTTCGCCATCGCCGTCCCCGTGGCGTCCTCGATCTTGTCCGCGCCGTCGGCCGTGATCGTGACGGAGACGTTATCCCCCTCGAGCACGCTCAGGTCCGAGGCGTCGATCTGGAGCGTGAACGAGCTCTCGGGCGTGTCGGTGTTGCACGCCGGCGCGGTAACGCTGTCCTCGAGCCAGTCGGCCTGCAGGCCGTTCACCTTAATCGAGATGTCGGCCGGGTCGGTCAGGTCGTCGTTGATGCAGACGGCCTCGCTGAAGGTGAGAGTGACCGTCTGGCTCTCGACCGTGATGCTCTCGAAGGTCGGAGCGACGTCATCCACGTAGCTGAACGTGAGCTTGTTCGAAGCGCCAGCGCCGCCGGCGTTCGTGACGGTCACGTCGACGTCGCCACCGGCGGTGGCGGCGGGCGTGACGGCGGTGAGTGAGGTGCTGCCGCACGACAGAATGCTCGCGGTGTTGGCCCCGAACTTCACCGTCGGGGTCGGCGAGCACACGAATCCCTCTCCGCTGATCACGACGTTGTCGCCGCCGGTCACCGAGCCCTCGTCAGGGTCGAGCGACTTGAGCAGTGCCGACTGGGTGAGCACCGCGACCGTCGCCTGCTGGAAGTAGCCCTCGTTGTGGACATCCTCGCCCGTGGCTGCCACCACGAGCGCGCCGTTGAAGGTGTAGGTGCCCGCCGCCGCGGTCAGCGGCACGCGCACGCTGTACGTGAACGTCGCGGCCTGGCCGGGGGCCACGGAGGTCTGGGTGTGCGTGGCGTAGCGGGTGGTCGAGAGCCAGTTGTTGTTGAAGCCGGCCTCGGCCGGGTCGGAGATGTTGCAGGTGACCTTGTTGTCGAGGCACACGCCCAGGTCGACCTGGGTCGCTGTGCCGCGCACCCACGTCGCCGTGCCAGTGTTGACGAAGAACACCGTGAACGTGCCGAGCGCGCCCTGGGTCAGGTTGAGGAATGCGCTCTCGCCGGCGTAGGCGGAGTCGTAGCCCTGAGCCGCGGCCGCGGGCGCGGCCTGGACGACGAGGCTGAGGGCGAGCGTCGCCGCGGTGACAGCGGTGATGAGCCTTTTCATGTGGATGCCCTTCCTCTTGGTGTGGTTTTGGTCCGGACCGTGAACGGCCCGTTTCGAGCGCGCGCGAAGTGGTCCTGCTGAGGATACGTCACTCCGGCACCGAGGAAAGTAAGAGCCGGGGCCTTTCGGCCCCGGCTCTCATCTCCCTTGCAGGGGAACGCTTGGTCGCGCGAACGCTACCTCTGGATCGTAACGTCCTCGGAGTTATCGAGGTCCAGTTCGAGCCCGAGATGGCTGATGTAGCCGAGCGCGTCGGTGATGGTCAGAGGCCACTGGAGGCCCGTGAAATCACCATCGGCCAGCAGGTCGCCGGAGTTCGTGGACTCCTCCATGAGCACGATCACTTCGTGCGTGTCGCTGCTCTCATCAGAGTCCGTGTTCCAGTTGTACCACGAGCAGATCGCGCTGATCTTCCCGTCGCTGGTGTCGGCCGTGCCGCCCCAGCCGCAGGCGATGACGGCGGTCGTGCCGTCGGAGTCCTCGACGAGGAACTGCATGTCGACGTCGCCAGGGCTGTCGCGGTAGCCCTCGCCGCCCATCGACTGGTCGAAGACGACCTCGATGGTGTCGGAGGTGTCGGCGGTGAAGCCCTTGGTCGCGGGAGCGTTGGTGCTGGTGATGATCGGAGCGGTGTTGTCGAACGTGGCAGAGCCCGTCTCCGCCTCGTTGCCCGAGACGTCCTCGATGTCGTCGCCGACGTAGGAAACGGTGAACGTGCCCTCTTCGGCGAGCTCAGTCGAGTCCTCGACCTGGAGGAATGCGGTGTCGCCGTCGCAGCGGACGTCGTCGTCGATCTCGACGGCATCGCCATCGGGGTCTTCGACCGTGAAGTCGCTGCTGTCGGCGCTGTCTCCGCCGCCTGGGCAGACGAGGCCTTCGCTGAAGGTGAGCTCGATGGTGTCACCACTGTCCGCGACGGAGGCGTCGGTGACGGTCGGAGCGACCGTGTCCTCCTGGGCCTCGGTGCTGCGGGCCTGAGCGTGATCCATGGTGATGCCGGCCGCGTTCTCGACAGAGTCGGCGCCGGTGCCGGTGATCCGCACCGTCACCATGTCGCCGGGCACGAGACCGTCGGTCAGATCGATCGTGGCCGTCGCGTCGAACGTGTCGTCGCCGCAGTCGGCGAACGAGTCGTTCTCCGCGTCTACCGAGTCGCCGTTGACGATGACCTCCAGCTTGCCGCCGCCCGCGAGCTCGCCGCCGTCAGTGCACACGGGCTGGCTGAACGCCAGGATGACCTGCGTACCGTTCGCGGCGATCGAGTCGAAGGTCGGAGCGCTGGTCAGGTTGTAGGTGAATGTCGCTGGGGCGGACGCCGTGCCGCCCGAGTTGGTCACGACCACGTCCACCGTGTCGCTGGCCTCGCCAGGCGGGATCTGGTGGGCGGGCGTCTCGACGGTCATGCTCGTCGCGCCGCACGACAGGATCGTCGCGGCGTCGTCGCCGAACGTGACGCTCGGCGATGGCGAGCAGACGAAGCCGGAGCCGGTGACGACGACGTTGTCGCCGCCCTCATCGGAACCGCTGTCGGGGTCGAGCGACGTGATCGCCGGGGCGGCAGCGGCCGCCGGGACGCTCACGTCCTGGTAGTAGCCCTCGTTGTGGATGTCCGCGCCGGTCGCGGCGTGCACGAGCGCGCCGTTGAACCGGTACGTCCCCGCCGCGGCGGCCGCCGGGACCTTCACGTTGTACGTGAACGTTCCGATAGAGCCGGGCGCCACCGAGGTCTGCGTTGAGGTCGCGTATCGCGTGGCCGACGTCCAGCCGCTGTTGAACGGAGCTTCGGACGCGTCCTGCTGGTTGCAGGTCGTCTTGTTCTCCAGACATGCGGCCAGGTCGACCTGGGTCGTCCCGCCCCTGAGCCAGGTCGTCGTACCGGTGTTCGCGAAGAACACCGTGAACGTCCCGGTCTCGCCGCGGTTGAGCGTGAGGAACGCGCTCTCACCCGCGTAGGCGGAATCGTAGCCCGCTACGGCGGCAGCGGCGGGCGTGGCCTGGGCTACCAGGCTTAGCGCCAGCGCAGCGCCGGTGAGCGCGGTAACGATCCTGCGCATTGAGTCCTTCCTTACTTCCTGTATTCGCTGTGTTCGCCGTGTTCGCTTGTATTCGCTGTGTGCGGTGGTCGCTGGGTCGCGAGAGGTACGCGATGAGCTCATGATCGCGTGATCCCACGTGGAGTCGCGTGATCGCCTCTGGTCGCCACTCCTAACGGGCGCTACACCTCCTGATCGCCGCGCGGGCTCGACAGGGCGCGACGCGCCCTTGCGGCCCCTCGGACGTCGGTAAGACGAACGAAGACGCGTCTTTGTCGCGTCATCGGCCGCCCAGCCCCAGGAAAAGGCCGCCCAGCGGGTCCGGCAGCCAGGCCCGGCCCTCGGAGTTGAGTGCCAGGCCGATGGCAGGCCCCGGGACCGTGCGCTCGACGGGGTCAGCGCTGACCTGCCCGTAGCGGAAGCCGCGCGTGCCGGGCGCCAGATACCAGATCTGGCCGCTGGCGTCGAGCGTGAGCGCAGTGACCGGGCTGCCCAGTGCCGCGGCCCGTGTGATGAGGCCGTCGTTGACCGACCAGACCTCACCCTGCGCGGTGCCGGCCCAGACGACGTCGCCGCCGTCGACGAGCAGGGTCTGGATCGACCCGCCCGGCCAGGTCAAACGGACGGTCCGACGCAGCTCCGTGTCGTAGTAGCCGAGCTGCGCGCCGCTGGCGAACCAGACCCGGCCGAATCTGTCGACCGCGAGCGCGCTGATACCGATCAGGCCCACGTTCACCGTCGCGAGCCGGTGACTGATGGGACCCATGCTCAGCAGCTGGCCCGAGGCAGGCATCGTCATCCACACGGTCCCGCCAGGCGCCACCGCCGTGGCCGAGATGTCTACCGCGGGTAGCGGGGCCGAGCTGAGCCTCTCGCCCTTGACCTCGAAGATCCAGACCCGCGACTTGGCGATGTCGGCCGCGTACACGAAGACAGGACCCGCGGCCAGCGCGCGCACGCTCGCGTCGAACGGCAGCTGCGCTACCCGGAAGACCGTTCCCTTCTCGAGGTCCAGCGCGTTCAGGCCGTTGGTGCGATCGATGAACCAGAGGTGCGACTCGTTCCGCGCCGCTAGGACGGGCGCGCGCTCGAGGGGCAGCGGCAGCCGGTAGAAGTCGTCGCCGACCTCGATCACGTCGGCCGGTATGGTCACGATCTCGCGCACCGGCTGGCTGGGCAACGGGATCGGCGTGGTCTCCGGCTCCGGCAAGGCGCTCTCCTCGGGCGCCGCGGTGGGGCCGGCTGAAGCACCCGGGCCGATCGAGGCCGACGGCTCTGCCGTGGCGCCCGGCTCGAAGGAGCTGCCCGGCGCCCCCGATGCGCCAGGCTCGCCAGAGCGCTGCGGCGGCGCCGATGTCTGCGGCTCCAGCGGGATCTGGGCCACCAGCTCGCCCGAGAGCGTGACCGAAGCGACGGTGCCGTCGCTCGTGACCGTGAAGCGCTTCTGACGCTCGTCGTAGTCGAGCGTCGGCCCGACCGCCTCGACGGCCACCGAGACGCTCTCCTTGCCGTTCGGGCCGATCACGACGATGCGGCCGCTGCTGCCCTGCTGGAGGAGCACGCCGAAGCCGCCGCGCGGCATGGCCGTGATCGCGTAGGGCTTTCCGTCGAAATGCAGTGCCGCGGGCGCGTTCTTGCCCACGAAGGTCACATCCGAGCCGGCCTCGTTCTCGGAGAGGATCGCGAAGAGGTCCTTGGCCTGTCGCGCGTCGAACGCCGCGGCGATGCCGCCGGGCAGGGTCAGGATCTTGTTGAACGAGACATCCACCATGGTGGTCCGGTCAGGAGCCACGAGCAGCGTGAACTGGCCCGAGGGGTCGGGAACGACGAGCCGCGGCGCGACGTCCACCTTGAAGATCTGCTCGATCTTCTTGGTCTCGGTGTCGATCACGGTGACCTGTCCGCCCGCGGGCTCGCTCGAGGGCGACGGCAGCGGCCCCTGATCCACCGGCGGCAGGGCCACCGACGCGACGTAGTACTTCCCGTTGGTCTCGTCCACCTGCACGCTCGTGGGCGTGCCGGGCGAGTCCACGGGCGTGGAGGCCACGACCAGGTTGGACTTGGGGTCGATCTCGGTGAGCGTCTTGGAGGTCGAGTCCAGGACCACGACGACATCGTCGGCCGCGTTGAGCGCCAGCGCGCTGGGCCTGCCGCCCACCGCGATGCTCGCGCGCAGCTCGAGCGTGCGCGCGTTGTACGCGGCGACCGTGCCCTGCGCGCTCTGCAGCACGTAGAGCGTGTTGCTCTTGGTGTGGAAGACCGATGTCTGCACCGCAGCGACGAAGGCCTGCTTGGCGTCGGGAGCGGCCACGTCGGGAACCGTGGGCGGCCGGCTGACCGTCGGCGCCTCGGAGCCTGGCAGGAGCCCCACGACCAGCGCCAGGACCACGGCCGCAGCGACGGCGCCGCGCACGGCCACGTCGCCGAAGCTGGGCGGCCACAGCGGCGTGGGAATCGGAGGCCGCTCGCGGACCAGCGCCGCGATGGCCCGGTCGGTCTTGGCCGATGGCACGCCTGACGGCAGAGTGGCGAGCGCTTGCCTGAGCGTCTCCCACTCGCGCTCCTCGGCCGTCAGCAGGAGCAGGAGGCCATCGACGCGGGCGAAGGTGGCGAGGACAGCGGCGCACTCGCCGCAGGAGCTCACATGGGCGCTGGCGCGAGCCTCCTCGAGGGCCTCGAGCTCGCGGTCGGCGAGCGCCGACAGGGTCTCCAGGTCAAGGTGCTGCCAGGCCTTCCCCATCCTGAAACAAGACGAACGGGAGGGCGGCTATGTCGCTTGGCCGTACCCCTTTCGGAATGCGGAACGCGCTCGCGCGATGCGGCTGCGCACCGCGGTCATCGAGACGCCCTGGATCTCGGCGATCTCCTGGTAGCTGTAGCCCTCGATCGCGTGCAAGAGCAGCGCGCCGGCGTTCTCGGCGGGCAGGCTCCGCAGCACCGTCTGCACGTGGTCCTGCTCGGGCACCCGGCCGTGCTCGTCTACGGCCTGGGGCTCCTCGACGGACCTGAGTTCGCCGATGCGCAGCCAGGCGAAGCGACGCCGCCGGCGCAGGGTGTCGATGGCGGCGTTGCTGGCCACCCGGTATAGCCAGGGCAGGACGCGGTGCTCGTTCGTGAGCGTCGGCAGGAGCCTGTAGACCTTCACGAACACGTCGTGGGTGATGTCGTCGGCCAGCTCGGGCTCGCCGAGCATTCGCAGCAGGAACGTGTAGATACGGCCTTTGTGCAGCGAATAGAGGAGCTCGAACGCCTCGACGTGGGACTCCCGGGCCAGCGCGATGAGCTGGGCATCGGTGATCGCGCCGTTGCCGGCATGGGGCACGGCGGCCGGCGTGCGCCCCTCGTCGGAGAGGGCGGAGAATGACAGGCGCATTGGTGCGGCTGCGCTGCCTGAAGGCGAGGTCACCGGGCGAAGTGTACCTGCCGGCCCGCCCACGTCAGGACGGCCGGGTCAGCACGACGTTGAACAGCGTCGGCCCATCTGGGTGGGCCTGCCAGTAGACGGTGACGTAGCCCTCGAGCTCGAAGCGGATCTCGTAGACGACGTTCGGGTTCTGCGGGACGTCAAGGAAGTAGACGCCACGCTCGTCCGTGTGCGGGCTGAACTTCTGGCAGCCGTGCGGGCCGATGACGATGCAGACGCCCTGGAGCGGGATGCCGTCCGCGCTGAGGATGCGGCCCTCGATACGCCACACCGCGGGGTCCGGCGTGGGCACGGGCGTCGCCGGCGGGCCTGCCGGCGGAACGCCCGCGGACGTCGCCACGGGGATCGCCGTCCCGAGCGGGTGTCCGCTGAGGTCCTCGGTAAGCGCGACGGCCGGGGCGGGCGAGACCGTGCCCGCGGGGACCGGCGTGGCCTCCTGTCCGAGCTGGGTGGGTGGCGGCGAAGGTCGCGCGCCGATAGGCGGGAGCGAAGCCTCCTCGGTCGCCGAAGGCGAGGCCTCGGCCGGCGCCTGCGTCGTTGTCAGCGGAGGCGAGGGAGCGGCCAGCTGATGGACCCGTCCGGAGGCGAACGCGACCGCGAGAGCGATCGCGAGCACAAGGGCGGCGGCCCCGGCGGCCGCCGGGACGACCCGCCCGCGCACCCAGCGCGGGAGCCGGTCCGCGCGCAGCCGCCTCAGCGGGCGAAGCCCTCGTAGATCATGGCGTTGTCGCCGCCGCTGGCCTCTTCCACGACGATCGCGGCGATGGTGCCGCTGCTCGAGGTGGCGACCACGGCGTACTGGTTGTTGTCCGCCAGCTCGGCCACTTCGCGCGGGTCGATGCGCTTCGCGCTCCCGCTACCGAGCACGATGCTCTGCGTGTGCACCAGGGCCCCGTCGCTGAAGCGGTACCAGCGCAGGGTCGCCGAGGTCGCCGTGACGCCTTGCAGGACGATCGGCGTCGTCCACCCGGCGGCCCCCCCAAGCGTGCGCGTTACGTTCGGCAGCGAGACGGTCTCGGTGGGGTTGCGCAGGGCGGTGTAGCCCATTGCGGTCGACGAGCCGATCACGTTCACGGCCACCGCGATCTCGCGGGTGGTCGAGCCCGAGGACGCGACGAAGGAGTACTCGCCATTGCCGAGGCAGGTGGCGCTCCCGGCGCCGCAGGGCGTCGTCGTCCCGAACTCGAATCGCGGGTCGAAGGCCCAGGCGCCTCCGGGCGCCACCGCGGCCGGCGAGGTGACGACCTGGTCCGTGCCGCCGCCGAGCGGCGTGAAGGTGAGGGTGGGCGTGATCGAGGCGGTCGAGAGGTTCTGGACGACGATGGTGCTGACGCG
>Ga0326597_10009362_pt1 | contig 13137 bp, 13 predicted proteins | sample RVTome_12_FD_203789 | JGI IMG/M metagenome (GOLD analysis project Ga0326597, IMG submission 203789) | Soil microbial communities from uranium-contaminated site in the Upper Colorado River Basin, Wyoming, United States - RVT100D185 | ecosystem: Environmental > Terrestrial > Soil > Contaminated >... | reverse complement strand
AGGGCTGCAACTCGCCCTCATGAAGTTGGAATCGCTAGTAATCGCGGGTCAGCTATACCGCGGTGAATACGTTCTCAAGTCTTGTACTCACCGCCCGTCAACTCAAGGGAGCCGGGAATACCCGAAGTCCCACTTTAGTGGGGTCACGGTAAGCTCGGTGACAGGGAGTAAGTCGTAACAAGGCACGGGTAGCGGAAGCTGCTCGTGGAATGATTCAAATGAAAAGCCTCCACATTACTCCTTAGGGAGTGTTGCGGGGTGAATCGGCGATTATTTGTCTCTTGGAATTCGAGAGATAAATAGAGTGATGATGCTAACTCTAAATTGCATTCGCTTTGACCGATATGCGTACGGTTCTCGATAGTTCGCAAGTACGCCCCGAGAGTACGGAGCAGGAACGCGGGCTAAAAACGGAACAAGAGAAAAATTGCTTCTAAAATAAATTAGGTGTGATCACACAAACAAAAGACACCCCTCAACTTAGTTTCTGGGGTGTTTTTTGCGTTGCTAAATAAGGCTATTTTCGCAAAGTGTATGTAAGGTTATAGTCCTTAGCCTCGAAGAACTCTTTTGCAAACTCAGACGCCTCGTACGGGTTGAAGTACTTGCAAGAGAAGATGTCGAGGTAAGTTGCGTTGGCCACTTTTTCGTCAAAGTGGGCGGAGATGCAGGATGTCTCGATGAACTGGAACATCGAGTACCCCTCCAGCTCGCCATTGCCAAAACGCACAACCTGGCACTCACCATAGCGCTGCATGTCTATTTTTTTACACAACTCGTATGTGAACTGTTTTATCTTTTCTGCATCCCGAATAGTGTCTGGATTGCAGTGGTGCAGGTCTATAGAGGCCAAAAGCCCCCACGCTTCCTGACGTTGATAATCTTCGCGTATCGCACTGTCGTCTCGCGACATGGCGTCCAGAGCGTCGCTCATGTACACCTGGCGCAGACCTGTAACTTGCTCCATCTATGATGTGATAATTAATTGGCTGACAAAAGAAACAATTCATATAGTATGGCCTGTGCCCTGGGGCGCAATGGGCATGGGGCCCGGAGTGTGTATAACTGCCATTGGAGGGTTGTGCTTGTGTGCATAAACTGTATACTTTTTTCACTCGCTTTGTTTTTGGCGTTTCCATTTAGAAATAATCACACCCTAAAATCAGAAATGAAAAAAGAAAAAATCCACAGCATATTTCCTGGCCAGCTGCTCATCGTAGGGTTTGGGAGCATCGGCACCGGTGTATTGCCGCTCATTTTGCGCCACATTGGTATTCACAAAGACCAGATCTCTATTATTGCCGCAGACAAGCGAGGGAGTGAGATCGCTAAAAAAGAAAAAGTGTCTTTTAAGGTTGAGCCGCTCCTTAGTGATAATTACAAAAAAATACTGGGCAAGTATCTTGGCGAGGGCGATTTTTTGCTTAACCTCTCGGTAGACGTCTCTTCCGTAGACCTTATCAAGTACTGCCAGGAGCGCGGCATACTCTACCTAGACACTGTGGTTGAGCCGTGGAAGGGCGTTTACACCAACCCAAAACTATCTCTGTCGGAGCGCTCCAATTACCACCTGCGCGAGACAATGCTCAAATTAAAAAAGGGCAGCGAAGGTAAGACAACAGCAGTAGTGGCCCACGGGGCAAACCCGGGTATAGTCTCCCACTTTGTAAAACGGGCACTGCTAAACATTGCAAAAGACACTGGGCATAAAACCGTAACTCCAAAAACTAAAGAGGAGTGGGGCACCTTGATGCAAAAGCTCGGCGTAAAAACTGTACATATTGCCGAGTACGACTCGCAGGTAAGCAGTAAGCCAAAAAAAATAGGTAGGTTTGAAAACACGTGGTCGGTCGATGGTTTCCACTCTGAAGGAGTTGGCCAGCCGGCCGAGATGGGGTGGGGCACGCACGAAAAAAACTTACCCAAGGACGGGCATAAGCACTCTCATGGTTGTGGCGCGGCAATTTACCTAGACCGCCCTGGCGCCAAGACAGTGGTGCGCACCTGGACGCCCGAGCACGGGCACTTCCTTGGCCGCGTGGTAACGCACAACGAGTCGGTGTCGATAGCAGACTACTTTACCGTGCGGAGAGGAAAAAAGGTTGTCTACAGGCCTACCGTGCACTATGCGTATCGCCCGTGCGATGCGGCAATGCTGTCTTTGGAGGAGTGTTTTGGAAATATGTCCGAGCTCCAAAAGGAACAGCGCATCCTTCTTGAAGAAATAGTGAGTGGCATGGACGAGCTTGGAGTGCTCCTGATGGGCCACAAAAAGGGCGCGTACTGGTACGGCTCGCAACTTACGATGGAAAAGACGCGCAAGCTCGCGCCGTACCAAAATGCCACAGGGCTACAGGTAACGGCGGGCGTACTTGGTGGGATGGTCTGGGCGATGGAAAACCCCACAAGCGGAGTTGTGGAGGCCGACGAAATAGACTTTGAGCGGGTGATGGAAATAATCAATCCATACATGGGCAAGATGACGGGTGCGTACATCGACTGGACGCCGCTAAAAGACCGCGAAAAAACCTTTGCCGACGATGTCGACACGAAGGACCCGTGGCAGTTCAAAAACTTCCGGTTTTCCTAAGAGATAACCAAAACTATTGTGCGGGCGCTAGGGATCGAACCTAGGACCTTTCGAGTATCAGTCGAATGCTCTACCAACTGAGCTACGCCCGCCTTTGTCTCGCCGAGGCGAGACTTCGGCGAGGCAGGCCCGCTAAAATCCGCGTAGGCGGACAGACGCTTGGCATAGTAGCAGAAATTTTGATACCGTGGTAGCCACACGACTTATGCGGCAAGTTTATATAAAACCCAAGTACATTGTTGCAGTGCTCGCGGTGGCATGCCTCTACATTTGGGCCTTGGACTTGTACCTTGAGAGCGGGTTTGCGGAAGAGCAGGGCACAGGCACTGTACCGATGGTGGCAGCGGTTGATGCCTATATAGCGAAGTCTCTCGGCCTGCCATACTCTGTACCAACAGGCGGCGGGCTCGAAAAGTCGTCGGAGCTGATTGCTCTTTTGAGCGTCTACCAAGGCAAACCGCTTGCGCTAGACACGCGCACCCAAACAACCGGCTGCATTGTTAACGGGCCACTGCCAGACAGAGAGTGTACTCCTGGCGCAGTTTTCGATGTAAGCACTACCACCATGTGCACGTCCGGATACTCTAGAAGTGTGCGCAATGTTTCGGTAAAAACGAAGCGGCAGATGTACACCGCATACGGGCTGGAGTATCCGCAACCTACTGGCACGTACGAGATGGACCACCTCATACCCTTGGAGCTTGGTGGCAACAACGACGTTGCGAACTTGTTTCCGGAAGCGGCTGCACCACCGCCCGGCTTCCGCGAGAAAGACCTAGTGGAGAATTATCTGCACGACGAAGTGTGCGCTGGAGTTATTGACCTCGCCGCGGCACAGGAGCAAATTGCCCGCGACTGGGTGGCGGTGTACAACACTCTCACTCCGTCGACCATCACGGCCCTCAAGCGGCAAATCGCCTCGTACGGCCGATAGTGATATATTTACCCGTACCAAAATTGCTGGAGTGGCGGAATTGGCCTAGAACGTTTAGTTCTGACTTGAGTGGGCGTGTGGCGGAACTGGTATACGCGTACGCCTCAGAAGCGTATCCCGCAAGGGTTGGGAGTTCGAATCTCCCCACGCCCACTCAGTTCAGAAGGGCGTACGCCAGAGATGCGTATGGGGCAACCCTGGGAGTTCGAGTCTCCACTCCAGCACAACTGTTAGATGGTAGAATGATGTGTAATGTCTCTGGGAGTTCGGCATATATCGCGACGCAGGAAAAAACTGCCAGATGGTAAAGAACCGTTTGAGCGTATCTCGGTTTTAAAAACCGCGCTCGACATCATCATGTACCCCATTGCGATTGCGTCGCCACTAGCACTGGTGCCACAGGTGTGGTATTTGTATTCTTCGCAAAATGCAAGCAGTTTATCTCTCACTACGTGGGTGACACTCGCCACACTCAACTTGGTGTGGTTATTTTACGGTTTTGTACATCGCGAAAAACCTATCATAATCGCCAACATCATGTTCGGTTCCTTCCATTTTCTTATAGCGCTCGGAATTGTACTGTATCGCTAACTGCACGCATAATGATAGGGATTTTTGACTCAGGCTCCGGGGGCTTAACGGTACTTAAAGCGGTGCGGGATACGTTGCCATCGGCCGACGTGCTTTACTTTGGTGACATCAAAAATGCTCCCTACGGCGACAGGTCGCGCGAGGAGCTTGCAGAGCTTACTGTGCAGGCAATACGGCTCCTGCACGAGCGCGGTGCACACAACTTGGTGAGCGCATGTAACAGCGTTTCGGCATCACTGGCGCTGTCTTTGTTTGACGCGTTCGACCTATCCCAAGACCAGCTTATAGAAATGGTTGGGCCAACGGTGGCCTGCTTTAAGGGCTCGCCCGACAGAGTGCTCGTGTGCGCCACATCTGCAACTGTGCGCTCCGATATTTATCAAAGTGCCTTTCGCATGATCGGCAAAGACATCACGGCGGTAGCCATCCCGGAGCTTGCTGGCGCCATCGAGCGGGGCGAGGTTGTCGAGTCTGTTGAGAGCCTTATTTACAACGCCTTTCATGGTGTGCCGCTTAGCGACTACGACACTTTGGTGCTTGCTTGCACACATTACCCGCTTGTCACGGACATTTTCAAAAAAGTTGTACCAAGGTCGCTCGGCCTCTTCGACCCAGCACTTGCGGTGGCCGAGCGCGTGGAGTGGCTGTGTTGGCCGCGCGAGGCTGGCGGTGGGAGCACACACTTTATATTAAGCCAAGACTCCTCGGTGTTTCGAAAATTTGCACAAACACTTCTCCCGAATCACCCGTACACGGTAGAGGTACTGCCGTAGTGCTTGCATCACGCAGGAAATTCCTTCTCTACTAGCGCGGGGATCGACTTTATAAGCCCGCCCAAGTCGCCGGATGTAAGGATAAGCACCGCATCACCTTGCCGCAGCTCTCCACCTATTTTTTTTAGTGCATCTTGCGGGTTGGAAATCGCCTCTGCAGTAAAGCCGGCACACTGTACCCGCTCAACAATTTCGGCCTGTGTAAGCTGTTTGTGTGTGGTGGCACCCTGCGCCGCCGGCTCGTATATGTACACGTGGTCGGCGCCCTCAAAAACGTTGTCGTACCACGGCAGGGCATCGCGGTTGCGCCAGGAAAAAGTGTGCGGCTCAAACACCACAAGGAGCCTCCGCGCAGGGTAATGGGCCTTCATCGCGGCCATGGCGCTTTTTGCCTTTTCATAACTGGAGCCAAAGCCCTCGTACACAGGGATGTTTGAGTGCGGGGAGAGCAGCTCCATGCGGCGCTTCACACCATCGAAACTTGCGACCCCGTCGGCAAGCTCCGCATGCGTGATCAACTTTTTTTCAAGCAGTAGGGTACTTACGCCGACGATGTTTTCTATATTATGGGCTCCCAAAAGCTTAGTGGAAAGCGCGACGATTTTTTTGTCGCCCAAATAGAGGTCAAAAGTGGTTGGCATACCATAGGCAATATTTTTTGGGCGCCAGTCTGCTGTGCCCATACTGTAAAAAACTTTTTTACCAGGGAAACTGTCCGCAATTTCACTGGCGTACTGCTCACCGGCATTTGCAACCAGTAAACCACCTTGAGGCAGGGAAGAAAGCAGTTTTCTAAACGGGGCAAGGTAGTCTGCATGTGTTGGGTACACATTTACATGGTCGTGCGTGGCCGAGGTCAACAGCACGCTCATTGCGTGGTAGTGGAGAAACTTTGAGGTGGGGTCCCAGTTGCTTGATGGGTACTCGTCGCCCTCAAGTATAAAAATCCCACCTTTCCCCAGGTGGGCGTGTGTCTCAAACCCTTTGGAAATCTCGCCGATAAAATAGCTCGGGTCTTTGCCAGCGTGTACCAGACAGTGGGCCAAAAGTGCCGTTGCGGTGGACTTGCCGTATGAGCCGGCAACCACAATATTGTTTGTATCTTTGGTCAGCCCTTCTATAACGTCTGGGAAAGATTTGACCGGCTTGCCGCTTTGAAAGGCGGCGGCAACCTCTTCGTTGCTATCTGGCACCAGCTTGGCGTTTTTGCCGATGACGATAAGGTCGGCGTCGGCAGGGATATTTTCCTTACGGTACCCTTTGGCAAATGGGATATTGGCCGCCGCGAGGAAGTCGGAAACAGGCGGGTAAAAGCCCTCGTCCGAGCCGCTGATTTCCCAGCCCAGTTGCCGGAGCAAAAGAGCCGTGGCGCTCATGCCCTTGCCCGCAATGCCTATAAAATGCGCCTTTTTGCCGTCCATAGTTGGGAAGATGAAACTATAGTAGCACCAGGGAGGTATATATAAAACATAAGCGGCCGCGGGAGTTCCCCGCGGCCGCGCCAATTGTGTTAGTCGTAGTGTGCAACCACAACAAGGTTTCGCCGCTTGTTGCGTTCGAGGTCGGGCCCACGCGTGGTATACCATAACTCGCTGTGTTCATGGTGTGGCCAGCTGTCCGGGCCGCTGTTTGTCCGAATTTGCTCTTCTGGTACATATAGGTCCGCAAAGTGACACTTCAGCAACTGAGCCATATCTACTCGGCCGAGCCGGCGCTCTGCAGGGTCCTCCCAACCGGGAAGGCAATCTGGCCAATTGTCCCTAACATAGGTGCACAGCGCCATGTTGTGCCCACCGTCCTGCGGGTGGTCCCACTCGTGAGTATAGTGCTCCGGACTAATCGCAAGCTCGATGCTAACTTCCACCTGCGGTGCAACTTGTTCCACCAACTCCCCTTCTGTGCAGAGAGCTTGTAGAACATGCAGACACACATTGTTGAGCGCCGAGTGAAGTCCTGCATGCGATACCACAACTCGAGGGGCCGATCCACTTTCTGGACCTACTAGACGTTTCGCGATAACAAGAGAGCATCCTCCCAGGGACACTACAAACCCGTGCCCACGGGGAAGTACACACCCGTCTGCATAGGCACCTCGATAAACCGTGCGGTTGCCGAGAGCTATGGCCATAGTGAGTTTGGTGTGTGGCAGCACCAGGCCATTGAACTTTGTCGGCACTGGCGCGTATACAGTGTGTATCCCGAGAGCTTCCATGATGGATGGGAGATGGCGCGTGAGTGATGAATTTTTTTGCACATCTTCTGGCGCACCCAGATTCCTCATTGTCCAGTCTTCCTCCTGGCCTACTTCGAAGAAGCGCCCAAACGCTGCCATATAGACCGAGCCGCCAAACAGTGGCTTTTGAAATATAGCCCCTGGCACATGGGGGTTCGTTGTGTTATGCACTGCCTATACTCCTTCTCAAACCCGTGATGAACTGCTGTGGAAACGATACTGAAAAAATTTGAAGTGGTCAATGTTTTGTAGTAGGGTAGTGGCACTATGTCCTCATTCGACGCCACTTCGGGTAAAGGAAAACTCTCTGTCGTCGCAACACCGATTGGCAACCTGGGGGATATTACTCTGCGGGCGCTTGAGGTACTCAGGGCGGCCGATGTGGTCGCCTGCGAAGACACGCGCCTTACCAAAAAACTCCTTTCACACTTCGATATATCGAAGTATTGCATTAGCGTGCGAGGCGGAAGCGAACCGAAGAAATTTGAGAAGGTCATCGCCTTGCTTAAAGAGGGCAAGCACGTGGCATTAGTATCTGACGCTGGGACGCCGGGTGTCTCTGACCCGGGGCTCGAAATTGTCGCCCGTGCCCGCGAAGCTGGAGCGGCGGTAGAGACAATCCCCGGCCCATCGGCGCTTGCCGCGGCTATATCTATAGCTGGTTTGCGTGCGCCCACTTTTACCTTCTACGGTTTTTTGCCACTTAAAAAAGGTAGGGAGAAGTTGTTTAAAGAAATTGCCGTTAACCCGCGCGCAAGTATCTTTTACGAGTCTCCTCATCGAATTATGAAGTGCCTGGAGAGTCTTGCACGCGTTTTGCCAAAGAGGCGTGTCGGCTTGTTTAGGGAGCTCACCAAGCTATACGAAGAAGCTCTCATAGGCACCACGGAAGAAGTCTTGGCAATTTTGAACGCGCAGCCAGAAAAACAGCGCGGCGAGTTTGTGGTGATTGTGGAAGAGGAATCCTAATGTCGGCTATATGTGGGGTGTGATATGATACCCCCATGTCTAAGGAAATGGCTGTCATAGCACTCGGGGTGTGGCTGGTTATCGTTCCTTACCTCGGCGTGCCAGGCTCGTGGCGCACTGTTTTGTTGCTTTTAACCGGCGTGGCGCTAGTTGTACTCGGGCTTTTTTTGCGAGCGGATTCGCTTTTGGTGCGCAGTCGCAAAAGCGAGCATCACTCTTTTGTTGAAAATGGTTTTACGCAGTCGCACAGCGACCACCTTGAACATGAACACAAAGAAGGGATCGGCTCGCTCAATTAAACACACGCTCGCGCTTTTTTTTGCGGCGCTCTTGGGCGGCGCTGGCATCTTTGCGTTGGCATACTTCGAGATGCCGTCTCTTCTCTCTGTCACATACTCCGACCCGGCTGTTGCAAGCACCACAGCCTCGGCAGCCTCTACTGTGCCGGTAGCTCCGGCGGTGGCGCACCTGCCAACCCCGGTGCCGCTTAAGGCCATATACATGACACAGTGCGTTGTAGGGACGCCCTCATTCCGCGACTCGCTTGTGAGGTTTATAGACGGCACGGAGTTAAATGCAGTTGTGATTGATATCAAAGATTTTTCAGGCGGCATTGCATTCCGCTCTGACAACCCTGCGCTCACATGGGCCGTGTCAAAAAAGTGTGGCGCCGCAGACATGGCCGCGTTTGTAAAAATGTTGCACGAGAAGGGCATATACGTCATAGGGCGCATCACTGTGTTTCAAGACCCTCTATACACATCTCTACATCCGGAGCAGGCTGTGCAAAAAGCGGGCGGCGGCCCGCCTGGCAGCGAGGCAAGCGTATGGAAGGATTACAAGGGCCTTTCGTTTGTCGATGTGGGGGCCAAAGATTTTTGGGACTACATAGTCGCGCTGTCCAAAGAGTCGTACGCTATAGGCTTTGACGAACTTAACTACGACTATATCCGTTACCCGTCAGACGGTCCTATGAGCGAGGCAGTATATTCCTTGAGCACTGGCAAAAACAAGCCGGAGTCACTCGAATTATTTTTCCAATACCTTGCGGCGCAGGTGCGGCCGGTCGGGGCGGTACTTTCGGCCGACCTGTTTGGCATGACCGCAACCAACGAAGACGACTTAAACATAGGGCAGGTGTTGGAGCGCACACTGCCGTACTTTGACTTTGTCGACCCGATGGTCTACCCAAGCCACTACCCAACAAACTTCCACGGCTACAGTAATGTCAACGAGCACCCGTACGATATTGTGCGTTTTGCCATGGACTCGGCAGCCGCGCGGGCGGCGGCTACTACAACCACGGTTGAGGCGTTGGCACATAGGCCAATAATGCAGACCGAGGTGGTGCCCGCCCATGGTGATGTTGCAACGACGACCAAACAAGTGGCAACCGGCGTGTATGAAAAGCAGGCTTATCCAACAAGTAAAATACGGCCATGGTTGCAAAGTTTTGACTACCCGGTCACCTACACGCCTGAGATGGTCGCGGCGCAAATACAAGCAACCCTAGATGCCGGGCTCACATCGTTCCTCTTTTGGGACGCAGCCAACAAATACAATGCCCTGCGCAAAGTTCTTACTGCAACCACCACTAGCTTGTAGCTGATATACTCACAGTAAGTCATGCGACTTAATGGGAAGTTTTTAATAAGATGGACACCAATCTTTTTTGGTGTAACTGTGGCCCTTGCACCAATACCGGCGCTTTCCGCTCTTGACTATAAATTCTCCATCATTTGGCTTGCTTTTGTTGGGCTAGGCGTGGCATATGCACTCTATCGTCGCTCTGTGGGGCAAGAGATGGTTGTCGCGGCCCTTTTTGCCCTTTTTATCACTGCATACTGGCCGTACTTTTACACAGAAGGTAATATTTTTCTTGGGCACATAAACGTATATCCCTTGGTTGCGTGGACCGCCGGGTTGGTGTTGTTGCGCGAAGTGTATGAACACCTACGTATACAATATCGCTTTGTTATTGCAAGCATCTCTTATGTGGCAGTGTTGTTCTTTGTTGAATATATTGGCTACTACGTTTTAAATATTCAAATTTCCGAGCAGTTCCCGTCCATTTTAGGAATAGGCATTATACATGGGCCACCTATTATCCATGTATTTTATCTTTTAGCGGGGCCACTATACCTTGTAGTGACCGATTACCTCAGGGTTCGCTGATTCTCCATAGGCAAGTTAATGTATACTTTAGGGGTGGCGGAGGACAGCAACCAGATAAACTTTTTTGCGGCAACCAACAGTCGCGGCAAGGAGGTGCCTTTTGGCATCAGGCGCAAGGACCGCGAGCGGCATGTGTACGTTATAGGTAAGACAGGCATGGGTAAGTCGACCTTGCTTGAGAACATGGCCATACAAGACATCCGCAACGGGGAAGGTCTCGCTTTTATAGACCCGCACGGCCAAACTGCTGACCGCTTACTTGAGTATGTGCCCGAGCATCGCATCAAAGATGTGATTTACTTTGCGCCGTTCGACATGGGCCACCCCGTTGCTTTTAACGTGATGGAAGATGTTGGCTACGACAAGCGTCACCTTGTTGTCTCCGGGCTACTCTCCGCATTCCGTAAGATTTGGGTGGACGCGTGGAGCGCACGCATGGAATACATACTTTCCAATACGCTCTTGGCGCTGTTGGAGTACCCGGGGGCGACGCTCTTGGATGTTAACCGCATGTTGGTCAACAAAGGCTTTCGCAAAAAAGTTGTTGAAAATATAAAAGACCCGGTGGTAAAAAGTTTTTGGGTCGAGGAGTTTGCAGTGTACACCGACCGCTACACGCAGGAAGCAACTCCGGCCATACAAAACAAGGTCGGACAATTTACCTCAAACCCCTTGATACGCAACATCATAGGGCAGCCCAAATCGTCCTTCGATATACGACAGATGATGGACGAGAAGAAGATAATGATAATAAACCTCTCCAAGGGCAAGGTTGGCGAGGTCAACGCGACACTTTTGGGCTCGATGTTGGTGACAAAAATTTACCTGGCGGCTATGTCGCGCGCCGACGTGTCGACCACAACTCTTGCAAAACTTCCACCGTTTTACTTCTACGTAGATGAGTTCCAGAGCTTTGCTAACCAAAGCTTTGCCGACATCCTTTCGGAGGCGCGCAAGTACAAACTCAACCTAATCATCGCTCACCAATATATAGAGCAGATGGAGGAGGAGGTGCGCGATGCCGTGTTTGGCAACGTGGGTACCACCATAACCTTCCGCGTTGGGCCTTTTGATGCCGAGGTGTTGGAAACTATTTTTAGCCCGCAGTTTATGGCCACTGACCTGGTCAACCTTGGCTTTGCTCAAATTTATCTCACACTCATGATAGACGGCGTTGGGTCGCCGCCATTTTCTGCGACTACACTGCCGCCATTTGACCCGCCGCCAAAAAAGTTTGTGCAAGATGTGCTCAGCATGTCGCGCGCACAATTTAGCAAGCAGCGCACAGAGGTGGAAGAGGCCTTACGGCGATGGCACGAAGCAGACCTGCCAAGCCCGGAAGCGCCCAAGGCGCGCCGTATTCCACCGCCGGCGCCCGCGCGCAGTGAATCAACTACCGCCACCGCCGCAAGTGCACCGCGCCCACCAGCTCCTGCTACGCAAGTTGCGCCAACCACACCAACTCCAATTCCACCTACGCCACAAGCGCCACCTGCCGCTGTGAGCGTCCCGCCTCCGCCTGGAGTGGCTCACAAAGCTCCGCATGTGCCAGTAAAAGTGCACCAGCACAGTGCTCAGGAACTTGGCAAAGAGGTCAAGCATCAGCATGCAATAGCCGCAAGCCGAGCGGGGAACGATAGGCCGCCAGCACCGCGCCAGTCCGAGCGCCCGCTTGATGGGGCAAAGAGTTTGCGCGAAGCGCTCGAGATGGCAACAAGTAAACATAGCCACGAAACAGAGGCCGACAAAAAGGTAGGTCACGGCACTCATGCTCCGGACCTTAAAGAAACGCTCCACACTATAGCACCAAAGGCCCAAAAACAGGAAACAAAACAAGGAAATGCGTATCAAAAAAAGCAAGAACCTCCAGGGTTGCCAAAAGAAGTTTTAGAGTCTATGCTCGCCGTTGATGAGACAGGCAGCGCAGGCGCGAGCGAACAGAGCCATAAAAGAGGGTAAGACTTGGCCTAGCGGCCCGGAGCGCACTCTTTTATGGCTCTGTTCGCTATGTGCACTACTTGTTCTGCTAGTGCTATTGCCTGGTGTTGCACTTGCCGCAGACCTGGTCAACATCAACACTGCCGACTCTACACAGCTGCAAACGCTCAACGGCATAGGTCCCGCAAAGGCGCAAGCCATCATAGACTACCGCACACAAAACGGCCCGTTTAAAACTATAGAAGAAATTATGAATGTCAGCGGCATCGGCCAAGTGACATTCGACAACATCAAGGCATACATTACCGTCGGTGCCGCAGACACATCACAAACGCAAACTCAAGAGCAGGTAGAAAGCAGTACGGCTCCGCCGCAAACTTCTCCACAAACAACATCTGGAAGCCTGCCGGTGCCACCGCTTACGGCGGAGATTACCGCGCCGGTGTCCTACCTTGCCGGCGCCGGCGGATATTTTTCCGGAAGAGCCTTTGGCACGGCGGGAGAGCCTGTAGCAAACGCTCGCTATTTATGGAACTTTGGCGACGGCGCCACACTCGAAGGGCAAAAGGTGCTCCACACTTACACATACCCCGGCACCTATGTACTTATTTTGACGGTGGCGTCTGGGTATTCGTCTGGTCGTTCAACACTCTCGGTTACCGTGTCGCCGGCGCAAGTAGCGCTCGTGACGGAAAATGACTACTCGCTGTTGGTGCAAAACAATTCCACACTGCCTCTAGACATCGGATTTTGGCAGTTGAGGTGCCCAGCCGCCTCTTTTCTTATCCCGGAGCAGACAACCGTGCTCGCTCAAGGTGGAGTGCGTTTTAGCCCGAGCGTCACCGGCGTGGCCTGCGGTACACAAGCAGAGCTCGTTTATCCATCGGGGGCAGTGGCGGCCACCGCACAAGTAAGTGCAGACTCGCCACTGCAT
>Ga0326597_10009361_pt1 | contig 13137 bp, 10 predicted proteins | sample RVTome_12_FD_203789 | JGI IMG/M metagenome (GOLD analysis project Ga0326597, IMG submission 203789) | Soil microbial communities from uranium-contaminated site in the Upper Colorado River Basin, Wyoming, United States - RVT100D185 | ecosystem: Environmental > Terrestrial > Soil > Contaminated >... | reverse complement strand
GTCCACATCGGCACCTTCCTTCTTCGAATCGGTGCCAGACAAGGAATCACAGCCGATCCCAGCCCCGCAAGCCAAAATCCGCTAATCGATTCCGCTGACTCACAAAGTCCCCGGACGGACACTAAGAATCGTCGTCCATCTTCTTGTTCTCCCTTGCTCGGAGAGCAATTTCGTAGCTGCGTAGATACGCCCACGCCTTCGGATAGGTCGATTGCATAGTGGCTTCATCGATGAGCTTCACAGACTTCGGATTGAATCGGTACGGAAAAAGGAGATAGGTGTTCGTTGCGGGAGTGATATAGCGTTTTGCCTCGGCGCCCGAGACAAGTGGCTTCATCAAGGCGTCCTCGATCTCCACCTCATAAGGCGGCGGCGCATCGTCGCCCCTTTGTGTGCAAAGGTATCGCCCCGGTCCGATCCGGCTCAGGTGGTAAATCGCGTCGGCGCTTGTCTGAATACCGACAAAAATACTTGCGGTGTGCGCCGGATCATCGAGCCGCTTGCAGCGCTCATAGAGGCGATCGACTAGCGCCCGCTCCTCGCCTGTAAGGAGCAGCCACCGATCTCCAAACGCTTCGCGGCCATATGCCAACGCCCGCGCCGCATCGGCCCAAGGCTTGTCGGGAATATCACCGGTGGGGGCGTCTGCCACTCGGATCGACTGGTTAGGTTTCTTGGTGAAGAACTGGAGCGCCGTATAGGTTGTTGATTCATCAAACACCTGATGAGCCTTGAAGTCGATCCAGCGGTCCAAATTGCGGCCCGTTGAAATCAGCTTGCGGAGGCCTTTGCCGTACTCATTTGTCGTCCAAAGGCTCGGCGCGATAAAGCCAAGACGCCCGTTGTCATTAAGGAGCGTAATGCCCTTTTCGATAAACGGCAGATAAAGATCGAAATTGCCGGTCTGAGTGCTCGCATATGGTTTGAAGTCGTATTGGGGTCTTCCGTCGCGCAGAAAGTTTGCCATGTCCTCATGCACAGTCCGAAAATTCTGAAGCTTGACGTAAGGAGGATTGCCGACAATTGCGTCGAATCCGCCCGCTTCGAAAACGGTCTTGAACCGTTCCTTCCAGGGAAACGCGTTCACTCGTTCCTTCTCTGTCTCGTTGTAGAAGGCATCGCTTTGACCCAGATAGAATTCGTCGCCGATGAGGCTATTCCCCTCGCGGATGTGCTCATCGAGCGAGGAGAGCGGCTTGTCCCCGCGAGCAGTGTGAAGCCATAACGCGAGCCGGGCGATTTCGACCGAAGCCGGATTGATATCGACGCCGTAAATGTTCAATCTCAGGATGTCGGCAATAAGCTTGTCGTCGCTATCTTTTTCCGCCAGGCCTTTGGTAATCTGACGGCGCAGCCCTTGCACCTCGTGCCAAGCCTCGACAAGATATCTGAGAACCGTGATGAGGAACGCGCCGGAGCCACAGGCCGGATCGAGGACGGTGATGCTCTTCAAACGCGCCGAATATGCGTCGATGACTTCGAGCGGAGGGTCACCCTTGGCTTGCCATCCGCATTCTTCCTTTATCTCGGCTAGCCGCGGCCCGAGCGTCTCATCCACAATCCGCTCCACCACCCATTCGGGCGTGTAGTAAACGCCGTCGCGCTTGCGCTTGCTCTCCTTGTTAAGCGACGGGCGATTGTCCGCCTCTGCTTCGAGTATCTCCAATTCGGTGATGGACTGCTCGAAAATGCGCCCGAGCGTATAGAGGCCCAGGCTCTTGGATGGATCGCGGTCGAACGACCGTGCGCCGTTCGCCCGCCCGAGATCGGATGCATAGTTATAGGATGCGCACAGGTAGAGCACCGTCTCCTTGTACGAATATAGGCTCGCTTCATTAGCGCCCTGCATGTGCTGGCAGAAAACTGAATTCGGCACATGCAGGCGTTCGAGATCGTCATCGGAGGCAAAGAGGCCGCCGTTGAATTGGTTGAGCGCCTTGCCGCCAAAAGCCCGGCCCTCATTCATCGCCTGGAACAGACGGAGCATGTCCTGCCAGATCGTGGTGCCCTCAGGGTCGAAATACGGGTCCTTGCTGCGATCAATCAGGAATTCCTGAAGGAGCCTCGGAGGAAAGGCGAGAGCCTGCCCCATGTCCTCGCAAAAGAAGATAAAGATGCAGCGGTCGAGGATTTTTTGTGCAAGTCGAACGAGGCGGCCACGCGTGCCCGGAAAGCGCGACGTACCCTCGCCGTTGTGTTCAAGGAGCGTCAGGTAGAGACGTTCGCGAAACTTCCGATACTCGCCGTAGAAAGTGTTTTCGAGTTGCCGATCGTTGAAACGCTGCTGGCCGATCAGGCCGAGAAACAGAGAGCGACCAGTGGCCGATATCAATGTGTTTCGATGAAACACCTTGCGGAACAGGAAGCGATCGAAGCGAGCGGCTTCGCCGCCCGCAACAAGGCTCACGCCCTTGAACAAATCATCAGCGCGGATCGTGAACCGGAGGGATTGCTGGTGCCCCTTGTCGAACCAGTAGAGGCGAAATTCGTTCATGTCGGTGACGATCCCCCAGGTCGGCAGGATCGGGTCCGACGGAAAGAACCCTCGCCGGGCATTGCTCAAGTAATCAATACACTGGCGAACGGGCGACCGGTTGTTGCCTTTCCGCTTTTGCGGTGCATCCAGGTCTGATCGAATGTCCTTGAACTCGCAAAGAACCTGGGGAACCGGGTGCGTGTCAGCCTTTTGAAAGAACCCGATGGCGAGGTCAGCTGCTCCGACGCCGCCCTTTTCGCCGGCCCCGACGACCGGGAACTTCGGCCACAAAGTGAACGAACCGGCTTCAGCTCCCGTCTGCCCGCTTTGCTCGTAACCCCAGGTGTCGTGAAAAAACTCTTGGATGAAAGCCGCTTCGGCGGATGTCTCTCGAAGGTCCTTTCGCTCGGACCAGCGCCGCAACTGGTCATCCAGCGCGGCTTCGTCTGCCGATCCCTTGAAGGCTTCGAATTCGAGCGCCCAAACAGACCGCAGGAATGCCTTCGAAATGAATGAGTTGAACAGATCGGCCATTGGACCCGCGAATCGCTAGGTTGATCGCTTTCCGCCATTAGAGCACAAGCGGTCAACGAGCGTGTGGTTGGACCACACGAGGTGGGGAGCGTCTGCGACCGTCTTGCTCACCGGTCACCCCGAGTCTCGCGCAGCTTGCGCGGATAGGCATCGAATGGGCTGGCCATCGGCGGCTTTCGATTCGCGAAGTATCCGCCGGCAAATTAGAGGCAAACGGCTCGCAACAAAAGGGCGCGGTCCCTCTCCCCCCGGGGCGAGCTACTTAATCAATCGACCGATTAAATGGCTTCCCGGCCGCGCCGCCCCGCACCCGTCCGCAAGGGTTTAATCAATCGATTGATTAAATCCTGGGGCGGTCGAGCGCAGCCAACCCTACCGCGACAGGGCCCGCCCCGCCGCCCGCACGGCCCGCCCCCGCCGCCCTCGATTTGCAGGACTTGACGGGCGCAATGGGTTCGAGGATGTACTCGGGGAGTCGAGGGACCACTCACAAGGACGAATCGATGCGGCATTCTTTTCTGCTCCTATGCGCGCTCCTGGTTGCCGCCTGCACGGATGGCGGCATCCCGCCGATCTATGCGGATCTGGCGCGCGAGGACGTGACCATCGACGCCAAGGCCGCGCGCGATCTCGTCAACCGGCATCGGCAGCTTTCCGGCCTGCCGCCGCTTGTTGTCGACCCGGCGCTGATGGCCGCGGCGGCCGATCATGCCGGCGACATGGCGCGCCACGACCGCGTCGGCCACGATATTTCGAACGGCGCGCTGGCCCGGCGACTGGGCGCGCAAGGCATCGGCTTCACGGCGGCGGCGGAGAATGTCGGCGCCGGCTATCACAGCATCGCCGACGCCATCAGCGGCTGGCGCGGCAGCCCGCCGCACAACGCCAACATGCTGCTCGCCGAGGCCCGCCGCATGGGCATCGCCGCCAGCTACGCGCCGGCGTCCAAATACAAGCTGTTCTGGTCGCTCATCGTGGCGGACGGCGAGAAATCAGCGCCCTCGGGCCAGTGAAAACACGCGTTTCGCCGCCGCGCGGGCTGCCCGTGCCGCCCGCACCGCATTGAAGATGACGGAAGGGGGGAGGATGCCGGAGCGCATGACGGCGATGAGGTCGGTCATCGCGACGCGCTCGCGCCAGATATGGTCGATCATCGGGTGGTCGGGCTCGGCGCAGGAATCGACGAAGCGGAACTCCCCATCGTCGAGCAGCCGGCGGGTCAGCTCGACCACCAGCAGCGCGCCGGGCGAGTGGCGCGCGTGGGCCTCGTCATAGGCGATCTTGTAGAGCCAGGCCGCGTCGCCGCTGGTGAGCAGGATGGCGACGGCGAGCGGCCGGCCATCGAGCGCGAGACGCGGAATGCGCACGCCATCCTCCGCGGCAAGGTCCGTCATCATCTCGTCGAAATAGGCGCAAGAGGCGTCATCCTGGGCGAGCGCCGTGCCGCGCCGGCCCTTCCAGCCGGCCTTTTCCAGGGCCAGGAACTCCTCCGCGCCGCGGGCGATTTCGTCGCGACCCGTCAGCAGCTCGAATCCGAGCTTTCCCCTGTCGCCGAGCCGTTTTTCCAGGCGGCGATAGTGCTTCAGCCGCTTTCCGCCGAGCGAGGCGCGAAGATAGTCCGCGCCCGCGGAATCGCTCATCAGGACGGCCCGGACGTGGGCGTCGAACGTGATTGCCGGCCATCCGCGCGCGGCAATTGCCGTGCGGAACGCGGCAAGGACCGGCCCGTCGGCGGCGAGCTGGCGCAGCCGCAAAAGCCGTGGGCCGCCGCCGCGCGCCTCCAGCCAGCCGAGCACGGCCGACACCGCTTCTTCGACATATTGGCGATGGGCCAGGGGCGTGCCGAGATAGCCCAGCGCATGGCGCCAGACTTCGGTCACACGAAACGGCAGGCCCAGCGCCGGCGGCCGGGCCGCCAGTGCGAACACACCGACGAGCCTCTCGCCTCCGCCGCCGTCGTGCCAGACGAAAAGCCAGTCGATGCCCGCGCCGCCTTCCAGATGCCGCCAGGCGGGCAGCGCCGTGGCCGGCTCCATGAGCTTGTTGTTCTCCGCGGCCTGCTTGGCAAGTTCGCGCCACGCGGCAACCAGAGCCAGCAGCCGCGCTTCGCTGTCGACGTGCTCGACGCGCAGCTTGCCCGGCGCAGGCGAGCCGCCACCGGCCCGCTGCGGCTCAGCCGGCAAAGCCGCCCTCGTCGAGGAAGCGCTGCTCCTCGGGACTGGTCTCGCGCCCGAGGATGCGGTTGCGGTGGGGGAAACGGCCGAAGCGCCCGATGATGTCGGCGTGGGTGCGGGCGTGTTTCAATCCGTTCTCGTCGCCTGCGGCCTCGCACAGATCGATGCAGCGCTGCTGCATGGCGGCATCTTCGGCATGCATGAAGGGCATATAGAGAAAGCGCCGTTGTGGCAGCTCGAAGCCTCGGTCGAAGCCGCGTGCGACCGCGCACTCGGCGACGGCGAGCGCCCTGCCGTCGGTGGCGAAGGCGCGCGGTGTGTCGCGGTACATGTTGCGGGGAAACTGGTCGAGCAGGATGACGAGCGCTATGGCGCCTGTCGCATTCTCCTGCCATTCGTCGAGCGCGCCGCGCCCGGCCGCCTCATGCGCGGCGGCGAAGCGGTCTTTGATTTCGCGGTCGAAATCGGGGTCCTTCTTGAACCATTTGTCCGGGCCGGCCTTTAGCCAGAAGTCCAGAATGTCGTCCGGCGTCACCTGTCGTTCGGCTCGATCGTCCAAAGGGGTTTCCTTTCTAAAGTCGGACTTTTCCGGCGCGGATGCGCGCATAAAGGGCCGCGTCGAGGGGTGTGAAGCGACCCAAATCCGGGTCCTTGAAATAGAGCGGTTCGGAGATCGCCGTGGGGTCGAAGCCCTCGCGCACCAGTTCGACCTTCTTCTGCTTGAAGGTCATGGTCACCCTCGGCCTGCTCTGCAGGCGCAGGAACAGCGGCCTGGCGTAGTGGGGAAGCTGGGCGGCGACGTGCCGGCCGAGAGCCTCCAGATCGAGGTCGTCCTCGGTCACCAGCGCCGCCATGCCGGCGCGCCCCTCATAGCCGGGCACCGCCACGCCGTAGACATTGGCGTCCTTGACGCCGGGAAACACCGTCAGCACCTCGCTCACCTCGGAGGTCGCGACATTCTCCCCCTTCCAGCGATAGGTGTCGCCGATCCGGTCGATGAAATAGAAATAGCCCTCCTTGTCGCGGCGCATCAAGTCGCCGGTGCGGAACCACAGGTCGCCTTTCTCGAACACGTCGCGCAGGATCTTGCGCTCGTTCTCGACGGCGTCCGCATAGCCCTCGAAGCGCTGGCTCGGCCGCTCCGGGTCGTTGAGGATCTGGCCGACCACCTCGCCGATCTCGCCCGGCTCGGCGTGGATGCAGAACCCGTCTTCGCCACGCACCGGCATCTCCCGCTCCAGATCGAAGCGGATGACCTCGGTCACGAAACGGCTTTGCAGATAGCTCGGGATGCGCCCGACCGAACCGGGCTTCCCGTCGAGATTGAACAGCACCACATTGCCTTCCGTGGCGCCGTAGAATTCGAGGATATGCGGCAGGCGGAAGCGGCTCTGGAAAGCCGTCCAGATGTCCGGCCTCAGCCCGTTGCCGCAGCACAGCCTGATCTTGTGCCGGGTCTCGTTGGGGTTGACCGGCGAGTTGAGCAGATAGCGGCACAGCTCGCCGACATATTGGAACAAGGTGCAGTCGTGGCGGACGATGTCCTCCCAGAAATGGCGCGCCGAGAAACCGTCGCGGATCACCACCGAGCCACCCACGGTAAGCGTCGAGCCGACCGCCAGCACGCCGCCGGAGGAATGGTAGAGCGGCAGGCAGACATAGATCCGGTCGTCGCTCGTCGCGTTCATCAACGCGGAAAAGCCGTTCATGATCGCCTGGACGCGGTAGTGGTTGATGTTGGCGGCTTTGGGCAGGCCTGTCGTCCCGCTGGTATAGATATAGAGGCATGGATCGTCGTTGGTGAGCTTCGGCTTGCGGTCTTCCGGCAGAGGCGTGGCCGGCTGCCCATTCACCGCCGCCTCGATGCTGTCCTTGCCGGAGGTCGCGCCGCCGGCGACCCAGATGCGCGCATGGTGCCGCAAATCCGGCGTGGCGGTCTCCAACGCTTCAAGCAGGTCTTGGCCGACGATGATGTGCTTCGGCCGGACGATGTTCAGGCAATGGGCGAGCCCCTGGCCGGTCAGGTTGGTGTTGACCAGCGCGCAAACCCCGCCGGCGCGCACCACGCCGAGCCAGATGACGAGGAATTCGGGTCGGTTGCGCATGAACAGCGCCACCGTCTCGCCCCGGCCGACGCCATTGGCCAGCGTCCAGTGGGCGTAGCGGTTGGCGCGCTCGTTATACTGGCGGTAGGTGAACTGCTCCCCATCGCCGATCAGTGCCGGCCGGTCGGCAAACCGCACCGCGAGGTCGTCCACGACATCGGGGAAGGTGCGCCGGGGGTTGCGCGCCACCTGCTTCACCCGCCTGAGGATCCTGAGCGCGCCGGTCAGATAGGTGAGATCGCTTTTCAGACGATTGAAAAGGCCCATGCGCTCCTCCCGCCGATCCGACGGCGCGGATGAACGGTAACATTGCGCCCGACGCAAGGCGAGATAGGCCCTCGCATTGACAAACACCACGCCGCGGGCGAAGGAGCAGCTCGCGGAGGGAACGTTCGTCGGGTGGATGGCATGGACGAGATGCTCGACGTGAAAGGGCTGTTATGCCCCATACCGGTGCTCAAGGCGCGCAAGGCGCTGGCCCGCCTGCCCGCGGGCGCCCTCTTGACTGTCGAGGCGACCGATCCGGCCGCCGTCATCGACTTTCCGCATTTCTGCAACGAGACCGGCCACGAGCTGGTCGCTCACAGCCAGGCGGACGGCGTCTTCACCTTCACCATTCGCAAGGGCTAGGTTTGTCCTTCGCCGCGCAGCGACAGGGGGTTGTCGGCGAGCACGTCCGGGCCTGCGGTGTCGATCTTGGGACGGCCGGCCAACGCCTCCAGGAGAGATGCCACCTTGTCGCGCTCCACGTCGCGGGTGATCAATACCATCCGGGTGCGCCGGTCGGCGTCGGGCCAGGCATCGAGCCGCACCGGCGGATGAAACACGTGCTGCACGCCGTGCACCACGAGCGGCCGATCGGGATCGTCCTCGAGCCGCACCACGCCTTTCAGCCGCAACAGATTGGGCCCGTGCATGCCGCGCAGCAGGTCGAGGAACATCTCCAGCGCCGACAACGACACCGCCTCGTCGATGGCGACGGTGAAGGCGCGGATGTGCGCGTCGTGCCGGTTGACGTCATGCTGTGCGTGGTCGTGCCCGTGGGCGTGGTCGGCTTGGTAAGCCTCCTCGCTCAGCCAGCGGGCGACGTCGGGGTGCTTGGTCGCCGGATTGTAGAGCCCGGCTTCGAACAGCTTCTCTGGCGTTGCCTCACCCCTCGCGGCGTCGAGGATGGGGGCGGCCGGGTTAAGGGCCGAAAGCCGCGCCTTGAGCCTTTTCAGCATCGGCTTGCCGGCCGCGCCTTTGACGAGGTCCGTCTTGGTCAGCACGATGCGGTCGGCAACCGCCGCCTGCTTGACCGATTCTTTGTGGGCATCGAGGCTCGCCGCTCCGTTGACCGCATCGACCGTGGCGATCACCCCGTCGAGCCGGTAGCGCAGCACCAGATAGGGGTGCGCCATGATGGTGTGCAGCACCGGCGCCGGGTCGGCGAGGCCGGTGGTCTCGATGACCACCCGGTCGAACGGCTTGATGCGGCCATTGTCGCGCTTGCGCAGCAGGCCTTCGAGCGTGTTGATGAGGTCGCCGCGGATGGTGCAGCACAGGCAGCCTGAGGAAAGCTCGACGATGCCCTCGTCGGCGGTCTCGACCAAGAGATGATCGAGGCCGATCTCGCCGAACTCGTTGAGGATGACCGCCGTGTCGGCGAGCGCCTCGTCTTTGAGCAGACGGTTGAGCAGACTGGTCTTGCCGCTGCCGAGAAAGCCGGTCAGCACGCTCACCGGGATCGGCGTCTTCGCCTTCCCTCGTTCATTCTCGCTCATCGGGACCGGCTTTATCGCTCGGGTCTCAGGACCGGGATCGGCACCTTTTCCCCCTTGAGCAGGGGAACGGCCGAGGCGGCGGCGAGCTTGGGGACGTTGGCGATCTGGTCGACCCTTCTTGCCTCGGCCTCGGCCCGAAGCCTGGCGTCGACAGCATACGGATCGGCGCCATTGGCGTACCGGATTTTGCAGCCAGATAAGTACGGACCCATATGCTCCGGCCGCAGCCCGTAAGTCTGGTCCGGAGACAGCTCCTGCAGCTTCGCGGCGGTTGATTTCGGCCATCCGCCATTGAAGCCTTTTTCGAGGAGGTCAAACGCCGCCTCCTTGCGCGCATTCCCCGACGTTGCGCCGAGGACGACGGCGATAAGGCGGCGCTCGCCGCGGCTGGCGCTGGCGACCAGATTGTAGCCGGAGGCGCAAATATAGCCTGTCTTCATACCGTCGGCGCCTTCGAACTTGCCCAGCACCGGATTGTGCGAGCGCACCGACCGCTTGCCGATCTTGACTCGCTGAAGCCCGAACAGTTCGCCATATTCCGGGAAATCCCGCAGAATCGCCTGGGCCAGCAGCCCCATGTCGCGCGCCGTGGTGACCTGCCCCGGCTCCGGCAGGCCGTGCGGGTTTGCGAAATGGGTGCCGGTCATGCCGAGCGTAGACGCCGTGTCGTTCATCTCGTCGACGAATTTCTCGACCGAGCCCGACACCGCCTCGGCGAGCATCACCGCCACGTCGTTCGCCGACATGACGATGAGCACCTTGAGCGCCAAATCGAGCGGAATCGTCGCCCCGGTGGGCACGCCGAGCTTGCTCATCGGCTGCTCGTGCGCCTGCTTCGAGGAGACGATGTGCTGATCCGGCTTCAACCGCCCGTCGCGGATGGCGTCGAACGTCACATAGGCGGTCATCAGCTTGGTCAGCGAGGCCGGGAACCACGGCGCCATGGCCTCTTCGGCATGCAGCACGTGGCCGGTCTTGGCGTCGAAGACGAGCGCCGGGCCGGCCTGTGCCGCACCCGCCGCGATGAGCGCCCAGACGGCGAAAAACAGGGTTGCAAATCGAAGCATCTCCACCTCGGTCCCGGCCATGTAACCCGTTGGTGCCCCTGGCCGGAGTCGAACCAGCACGCCCTTGCGGGCAACAGATTTTGAGTCTGCCGAGTTAGCAGATAACCTATTGATATAATTCGCTAACTTTCGACGCATTTTGTGTATGTATAAGAGATTGTGAAAGCCACACAAGGCGGCAACAGGGGACATTGTGGCCGATTCTGCACGGGATTCAATGCTTTTCCGGCGCGCTGCCGCATGCGACACGCCGAAATGTGAACAGAGCGCCGTCTGACTGGCACTTTGCCTCACGCCGCTGGTCGAGGAGGCCAAGATTGTAGAGCGGCATGAAGCGTGACCCTGCGCCGAGAGAATCTAAGCTATTGAGAATGTAGGGAAAAAAGTGCGCACAGGTTCATGGTCTCGTCGGTCATCGATGGTTCTCTCGAATCAGGTTGATGTTCTCAGCCCGACCCTAGCGGCAGATCGTCGATGACCCCTCACGAGTCAGGCTCTAAGCTCTTGCTTCTGCCCGATGGGCGCCGAGGGCGCGACACGCATTAGCCAAATTTTCGGAAACTTCCCCTAAACTTTTACAAATGCGTTACGCATCTGCTGCAAACGGAGCGGACGCGATGCGCATCAAGACAAGCCTATTCTGCTTGGGAGCTACCCTGACGGCGTTTCTTCTGATGGTCGACGCCACCGTTGGGGCTGGCAGGGCGCCGGCAAAAGACGGTTTGAACGCCCAAGCTCACCGGAACGACTTATCGATTCGGATAACCGGGGTCATCGGACCGGGAACCTATCACCGGTTTATGGATGAGCTCCGACGCAAGCAGCCCTCCGTGGTGATGGTCGACGGCCCCGGAGGGAGGGTACTAGAGGCTATGATGATCGGGACGGAGATACGGCGCCGGGGAATTAGCACCGTATTGCCCGGAAACCACAGCTGCGCGTCTGCCTGCGCATTGATTTATCTTTCAGGTGCAAAGCGGTACATCGGGCCGCAGGCTTCCATAGGCTTGCATTCGGCTGCCAATCATGGCCGCGATGATGAGAGCGGCACCACGATGATGGCGCGCTATCTGAGCGGCATGGGCGTGCCGAGCGCCATCGTCAAAAAAATGGCAGCTACGCCATCCAGTGGTATTCGCTGGCTGACTGCGGCCGAACAGCGGACGCTCGGTCTCCAGCGCCAGAATTAGATGGCGCGGGCCTGCGCCCGCCGCCGTCAAATGCGCATCAGGGCGAATGACGGGTTTCCGCTGAACTCGACCGTCAGAAATTCGAACCGCCAGCCGAAATCGACGCAGTATTTCAGGCAGGCCTCGATCACCCCGTAGGGCATCGGCGTCACGACATTGCCGGCGGAGAAATTATGGCCGGCGATTCGCCCGTCCTGTTTGACCTTTGTGTGGCACAGGGTCAGTTCCGCGAGGGTCGTCTCAAAGCTGTGATCGGTATCGATATAGACCCAGTCGAAATAGTGATCCGGAAAGGTTGGCAAGACATCCGTCGACAGGCCCTGCGTTATGGCGACCCTGCCGGTCTTCAATTCCGATTGGAAGCGGGATTTGACCTTGTCCAGCTGCGCGGCGCAGCGCTTGCTGCTCCAAGCGTCGATCAGATGCAGCTTGGCGGGCTTGTTGCGCGCCAAGATTTCGGCTGAGAAATCTCCGCCCGCAACGCCGACTTCCGCAACCACGCCGCCATGAGGCAGCTTCTCCAGAAGCTGCCGCCTGTTTGGCAGGACACGGCACTCCTCGGTGTGAAGCATCTTCAGATGCGTCCTCGGCAAATTTTCCTTGTAGGCTTGCCTTTCCTGAGGCGAGCTGAACGTTATCTCCTGAACGGCATCCTCCGACAGGTCGCTTCGTTCGGCCAGATAAAACCGCGATTCGATTTTCCGGACGAACCTGAATCCGCGATCCTTCAGAACCGGGCTATACTCCGCCAGCGGACGCTGCACGACATGGGTGGCGGGAAGGCGCCGCTCGGTCGGAAATTCATCCGCGATGAGCCAAGTGCCGCCCGGCGCCACCCATTCAAGGCTGCGCTCGATCATGCGGCGCCAATCGGCATCGTCGACGAAATGGACAAGCACGTAGAAGAAGCAGACCACGTCGAACTGGCCGGGCGCCGTCCACTCCAAGAGATCGCTGATCTCGAATTTCGCGGCTGGATTGCGTTGTCTGGCGTCGGCTATGGCGTCGGGAGAGATATCCACTCCGACATAGTCGCACCCCGCCTGCATGAAGATGCTCGACGCGCGGCCATATCCGCAGCCAAGATCGAGAATTGAACTGCCGGGCTTGATCGCTTTCGCCACGGTCGCGACCTTCCTGAGGAACTCGCGTTCGTCTTCCTCCGCCTGTTCGGAGGAATGCCCCATATTGCCGACGGAGCGCGGGTCGCCCCGAAATTCGCTATGGCGCTCGCGCCAATAGTTACCCTGATCGAATGCCAGCATGGGACCGACTCCTTTTGCGTTCACGGCCTCGACCCCTAGGCCATCATGTCCTCACGGCCCATCAGCCGCTCCAACGCCACGAGCGCGGGGGCGCTCGGCCACAGCGGCGGGATTGAAGCGGGGTGGCCGTAAGAGACCGTATTGTGTAGGTCCTCGAGGAAGGTTCGTGCCTTCCCGCCATCATCGAACCTGATCAAGCGCACCCGGTTCCGGCCCAAGGATCGGCCGGCGCGGTCGAACAGCATTTCGGGGGTGAAGGACCATTCCTGCCGATAAGCCTCTGCCAACCGGTTCGCCTCGGCCGGATCTTCGCCCTCGTCAAGCGCCTGCTTCCTCAGCATTTCGGCGCAATGGGCCTCGGCGCCGCCAAGCGCGTCGGCGAAGTCAACGAAGACGAGCCGCGGCTCGTGGCGGCGGAAATAGAGCCAGACCAATTCGAGGAAGTTTTCCAGGCGCGCCGGCGAGGCCGGCGTCTCGTAATCGGCGAGAAAAAACCGGCTGTAGATGTGAACGTTTGGAGTGTCGGTGGTGATCCCCTTTACCCATTGCATCACGTCGAGCAC
>Ga0326597_10009360_pt1 | contig 13138 bp, 10 predicted proteins | sample RVTome_12_FD_203789 | JGI IMG/M metagenome (GOLD analysis project Ga0326597, IMG submission 203789) | Soil microbial communities from uranium-contaminated site in the Upper Colorado River Basin, Wyoming, United States - RVT100D185 | ecosystem: Environmental > Terrestrial > Soil > Contaminated >... | reverse complement strand
AGGTGGAGGAGCAGATCGCGAAGGAACGGGCGACCCTGCTCCTGCCACGGCATGTGGTGGTGGTGATCGGTGGCGGGAGCGGGATCGGCAAGGCGGCGGTGGAGCGGTTCGCGGCCCAGGGCGCGCACGTCGTGGCCGCGGACCTCGATGCGACCGCGGCGGCGGCGGTCGCGACCGACGTCACGAGCCGGTTTCCGGGGCGCGCGATCGCGGTGGCCGTGGACGTGCGGGACGAGACGAGTCTCGCGGCGTTGTTCCGGGAGACGGTGCTCGCGTTCGGCGGCGTGGACTGCCTGTTCTACACGGCGGGTCTGGTGCCGCGCTTCGCGTCGCTCACCGACCTCACCCGGGAGGACCTGCAGCGGCAGCTCGACGTCCACTACCTCGGTGCCGTGGGCGCGATGGCGGCGGCGGCGCGGGTGATGCGCCTCCAGCAACGGGGCGGGACCATCGTGGTGTCGGTCTCGAAGGCCGCGCTCGCGCCCGGCCGGGACGCCCTGGCCTACGGCGGCAGCAAGGCCGCCATGCTCCAGGCCGTCCGGGTCGCCGCGGTGGAGCTCGGCGCCCTCGGCATCCGGGTCAATGCCATCAACGCCGACCAGATCGACACCCCCATGTTCCGCCGGTTCGTGGCGGAGCGCGCGGCCGCCCGCGGCCTCACCATGGACCAGCAGCTCGCCGCCTACCGCGACCGCAACGTGATGGGCGTGTCGCTCATTCCCGCGGACGCCGTGGCGGACGTGGCCGTGCTGCTCGCCAGCGACCGGTTCCGGTACACGACCGGCGACGTACTGACCGTGGACGGCGGACTGCCCGAGGCCTTCCCCCGCTGACCGGTGCGCGCGATTGCCCCACGCCGTCCCGCAGGATAGCGTTTTGACTTCCCTTCAGATCGTGGCTTCCGCCCGGAGCAGACGCATGCCTTTCCGTCCCGTCCGTTCGATCGTGCTGTTCGCCCTGTGTGCGCTCGTGACGAGCCCCGCCGTGGCGCAACAGCCGACCCCGCCCCCGCCCCGCCCGTCGGCCACGCAGGCCGGCGCCGAGGCCAGTCTCCTGCCCGACGAGCCCGTCGTCACGCAGCACACCGCCCGCATCAAGGGCCAATCGGTCGCGTACACGGCGGAGGCGGGCTGGCTGCCCATCCGTGAGGAGGGCAAGACGGTGGCGAAGATGTTCTACGTCGCGTACACGCGGAACGGCGTGCAGGACCTCGCGGCGCGGCCGCTCATCTTCTCGTTCAACGGCGGGCCCGGAACGGCGTCGGTGTGGATGCACATGGGGTACACGGGTCCGCGGCGCGTGGTCTACGATGACGAGGGATTCGCGCCGATGCCGCCAGGCCGGCTCGAGGACAATCCGCAGTCCATTATCGACGTTGCGGACATCGTCTACATCGACCCGGTAGCGACGGGCTTCAGCCGGATGATGGAGGGTGAGGACCTGCACAAGTTCCACGCGACGATCCCGGACGTCGCGTCGGTGGCCGAGCTGATCCGGCTGTGGGTGATCCGCAAGGACCGCTGGATGTCGCCCAAGTTCGTGATCGGCGAGAGCTACGGCACGACGCGCGCGTCGGCGCTCGCGGGCTTTCTCGTGGATCGGCACCAGCTCTACCTCAACGGCGTCATCCTGGTGTCGATGACCGACCTGGGCGTGGAGCAGGGGGTGGACGTGGGATTCGCGACCTCCCTGCCGCAGATGACCGCGACCGCGTGGTATCACCGCCAGCTCCCGGCCGACCTCCAGGGTCGCCCGCTCCGCGCCGTGCTCGACGAGGCGGAGGCCTTCGCGCTGGACGACTACCTCGCGGCGCTCGTGCTGGGCGACCGGCTCGACGCCGCGCGACGAACCGCCGTGGCGGAGCGCGTCGCGCGCTACACGGGCCTCACCGCCGACTACGTCCTGTCCGCCAATTTGCGCGTCAACACGCGGCGGTTCTGGCGGGAGTTGCTGCGGGACCAGCGGCTCACGGTGGGCCGGCTCGATAGCCGCTACCTGGGCATCGACGTGGACGCCGCGGCCGAGAACCCCGAGTACGACCCGGCCATCGCGGACTGGAATGGGCCGTTCGCCAACGCGGTGAACCGGTATCTGCGGGAGGAGCTCCAGTACAACCCGGATCTGCAGTACAACATCTGGGGCGACGTCCGGCCGTGGGACCGGACCTCACCCACCCCGCCGGGCGAGATGCTGCGCGAGGCGATGCGCGAGAACCCCTACCTCAAGGTGATGATCCAGACGGGATACTACGACGCTGCCACCGACTACTTCGGCGCGATGTACACGATCTCCCACCTCCAGCCGGGCGGCGAGTTCCGGGACCGGTTCCGCTTCCGCTACTACGAGAGCGGGCACATGATGTACCTGCGGAAGCCGGACCTGACGACCGCGAACGAGGACCTGCGGGAGTTCATCCGGTGGGCGCTGGAAGGCGTTCCGGACTATCCGCGCCGCGCGCGGTAGAGCGGGTGCGCCTTCCCGTGGTGTCCCGCCCTGAAGGGCGGGCTCGGCCGAGGAACCAGACGCTGAAGCGTGATCGTGCCTTCGCGCGGCGTCCTTCAGGACGCGGTTTCTCGGCCGAGCGCGGCTTTCAAGCCGCGACCCCCGGCACCGCGCCCCGCTGTTGTCCCGATGGGTGATCCGTGACCACGCCCGACGTTCCGTCCGATCTCGCCGCCGCGGTCGCCCAGCGCTATGAGATCCGGCGTGTCCTGGGCCGCGGCGGCATGGCCACCGTGTACCTCGCGTGGGACCGCAAGCATCAGCGCGAGGTGGCGGTCAAGGTGCTGCGGCCGGACCTCGCGGCGTCGATCGGCTCCGAGCGGTTCCTCAAGGAGATTCAGATCGCGGCGCGGCTGAATCACCCCCACATCCTGGCCCTGCACGACTCGGGCGAGGCCGGGACGTTCCTGTTCTACGTGATGCCGTACATCGAGGGTGGGTCGCTCCGCCAGCGCATCGCGGCGGGCCGGATGACGGCGGACGAGGCGCTGGCTATCGCCGCGCCGGTGGCGGACGCGCTCACGTACGCGCACCGGATGGGGATCTTCCATCGGGACATCAAGCCCGAGAACATCCTGTTCTCGCAGGGCCACCCGGTGGTGGGCGACTTCGGGATCGCCAAGGCGATCAGCACCGCGGGCGGGGCCAATCTCACACGCACCGGATTCCCGCTCGGCACGCCGGGCTACATGAGCCCCGAGCAGGCGGCCGGACTCACCGACCTCGACGAGCGGAGCGACGTGTACAGTCTGGCCGCGGTCGTCTACGAGATGCTCGTGGGCGAGATCCCCGGCCGGTGGCCCACCGAGGAGGCCGTGCGGATCGGACGGTTCCTCGATGCGGTCCCCGCGCATCGCGCGCGTCTGGCGCAGGCGGGGCCGACGCTGGAAGGCGGGCTGGTGCGCGGCCTGGCCATTCGCCACGATCAGCGGACGGCGACGCCGGGGGCCCTGCTCGCCGACCTGCGCGGCGTCGCGCCGCCGCGGCGACGCTACGGCGACGGCGACGTCCAGGAGATCGTGCGGCGCGCGGCCGAGCTCGAGGCCACGAACCCCACGACGAGCGGGGCCATGACCATCGGCGGGGTCGAGCAGCTCGCGGCCGAAGTGGGGATCCCGGCGGACCTCGTGCGCTCGGCGGCGCGCTCACTCGACGCGCGGGCGACGCCGGCCGCGCCGCCCGCGCCCCCCCCGAAGAAGAACTGGTTCCTCGGAGCGCCGACGCGCCTCCTCTACGAGCGGATCGTGGATGGCGAGGTGCCGGACGCCGACTTTCCCCTGATGGTGGACGAGATCCGTCGGGCGCTCCAGAACGTGGGCCAGGTGAGCCAGCTGGGACGCTCGTTCGCGTGGACCATGTCGCGGAGCGGGGCCAGCGCCCGCAGTGTCGAGGTGGTGGTGACCGTGCGGGGCGGCTGCACCCGCATCACGGTCCAGGAGCCGCTGAACAACCTCATCGGTGGGATCTTCGGCGGGATCGGCGGCGGGATGGGGGGCGGCGGGATGGGCCCGATCATCGGCGTCCTGATCGAGGGCGTGGGGATGGCCGATGCGGCGGTGGCCGCCATCATCCCGCTGTGGCTGATGGTGACGTTCGCGACCGCCCGCACGGCCTACTACTACGCGGTCCGGCGGCGCACCCGGGCCCTGGTGGAACTCGCGGACCGGCTGGAGGCGCTCGCCCGCGACCTGGCGCTCCCCGTCCCGCAGCTCCGGTCCGATCCCGCACGACCCGCGCTCCCACCCGACTGACTGAGCCGGCCGTACCGTCCCCCCTACCGTCCCCTACCGTCTCCTACCGTCGCCTTTTCCCGCCGCCGTCCCGCCGCCTCCGAGCGACGCTCATCCGCCACGACGTCCGCCACGGTCGTGGTGCCGAAGAACCGGGCGAGCCGTTCGGCCATCGCCTTCCAGCGGTGGTGCAGGGGACAGGGGTCCGCATCGGAACACTCGGGGCGGCCGAGCAGGCAGCGCCGCCGTTCGGTCAGCCGGTCGAATCGCGTGATCACCGCGAGCAGGGTGAGCCGCTCCGCGGGCACCGCGAGCCGGAACCCGCCACGCTTGCCGCGTGACGACAGCAGCACCCCACCTCGCACCAGCTCGTGCAGCACCTTGCGGAGGTAGTTCTCCGGCACCTTCGTCGCCGTCGCGAGGTCCATGGCCTGCACGGGTTCCTTCCCCGTATGACGGGCGAGGTGCACGACGGCACGGAGGGCGTATTCGGCGGTCTGTGAGAGGATGGAGCCCTCGCGGTCGGGGCCTTGCCAAACGTGGTCTCTTTTAACATGATAAGCACATCATGTTATCTTGTAAATGCGACTGTTCCTGTCGGAGGTCCGGATGAAGGGCCGACTGCTCCTCGGGACGCTCCTGGCCGCGATCGTGGCACCCCTCTCGGCCCAGGAAGCGCCCACGATCACGTTCTCGGGCGAGTTGCGCCTGCGCGGCGAGTGGGACGGCCGCACCGTCGGCGTGGGCGACGACGCCGCGACCCTGTCGCGCATCCGGCTGGGCGCGCGCGTGGCGCTGTCCAGCTGGCTCGGCGCGTTCGCGCAGATCCAGGACGCGCGCGCGTGGGGGACCGAGGGCAACCCCCTCACGGATGCGAGCGCTGATCAGCTCGACTTCCACCAGGGCTATGCCGAGCTGGGCCGGTTGGGTCGGGTGCAGGCGCGGCTGGGTCGTCAGGAGCTGGCCCTGGGGGACGAGCGTCTCGTGGGCGCGTCCGCCTGGAACAACACGGGCCGGGCCTTTGACGGGGCCCGCATGCTCGGACGCCTCTCGCGCTTCGACTGGTCCGTGTTCTGGATGAACGTGGCGGAGCGGGACGCCCTCCTCCCCACGGGGACCGATCCGCAGACCAACCAGGGCGACGGTGACGACGGCTGGCTGCTCGGCGGGTTCGCCTCGCACGCCTTCGGCGGGGCGACGGCCGAGCTCACGGTGCTGTTCGATCAGGACGCGATCACGGCCGAGTCGTATACCGTGAACCTGCGGCTGCACGGGACCGGCGGTGCGCTGCTCTACGAGGCGGCGGGTGCGTATCAGTTCGGGCCGGACCGGTCGGCCTTCTTTGCCAGCGGCAAGGCGGGGCTCGCAATCGGCGACGCCACCCTGGCCGCGCAGCTCGACTACCTCTCGGGCGACGACGACCCGACGGCGGGTGACGCGACCGCCTTCAACACGCTCTACGCCACGAACCACAAGTTCTACGGCTCCATGGACTACTTCCTCGACATTCCGGGCCAGCTCGATCAGGCGGGGCTGATGGACGCCATGCTGCGCGGCAGCATCGACCTGTCCCCGGTCACCCGCCTGCGCGCGGACGTCCATCACTTCCGGCTCGCGCAGGATCGCGGCGACGGGCAGACCCTGGGCACCGAGCTGGACCTCGTGGGCACCTGGACCATGGCCGCGTTCGCGGGATTCGAGGCCGGTGCCGCGCTGTTCCTGCCGGCCGACCCGATCACCGGGCAGCTGCCGGCGTTCGCGAACGGGTCCGATCCCACGTACTGGGGTTACGCCCAGCTCACGCTGCGGTGGCCCTGACCGCGGATCGGGAACACGACACGGCGACCACGCGAGGACGGACCGATGAGTGACGAGCAGGTGCCGGGCTCCGATTCGGGATCCGAGGCGGGTGATCGGCGGGGCTTCCTCAAGCAGGCGTCCCGGGCCGCGATGGCGGCGGGCCTCGTCGGCGGCTACGGCGGCTTCGCCGCGGTGGCCGGCCGCTACCTCTATCCCGCCCGCACCGGCGACGTGATGTGGCAGTTCGTATCCGAGACCGCTGGCATCGAGGTGGGCGAGGCCGTCCGCTATCGGGGACCGTCGGGCGAGACGATCACCATCGCGCGGCGCGCCCGCAACGGTGACGCGAACGACTTCATCGCGCTGTCGAGCACCTGCCCCCACCTGGGCTGCCAGGTGCGTTGGGAGGGCCAGAACAACCGGTTCTTCTGCCCCTGTCACAACGGCGTGTTCGACCCGACCGGAAAGGCCATCGCCGGTCCGCCGGGCGAAGCGGGGCAGTCCCTGCCGCGCTATGAGCTGCGGGTGGAGGACGGCATCCTCCACATCGCGGTGCCGCCGCCGCAGCTGGTGGAGGGGAGCGCGACCGGAGCGGCGGGCGTCGTCAGCCTGGCCAACGAACCTGCGGGGCCCGGCCACGACCCGTGCCTTGCCCCCGACGCGGCGCGCCGCACGGAGCGCCGTGATGCGTAGGCGGCGGCCGCCGGCCGGCAACGCCTGATGAGCGCCGTCGGACGCTGGTTTGGCGACCGCCTGCCGGTCTCGGGCCATCAGCTCCGCGAGCTGACCAACGAGCCCGTCCCGTACCACCTCAAGCGCTGGTGGTTCGCGCTCGGGGGCACGCCCGCTTACCTGTTCATCGTCCAGATCTTCACCGGCATCCTGCTCGCGTTCTACTACGAGGCGTCCCCGGCGACCGCCTACCAGTCGGTGGAGTACATCACGCGCGAGGTCGCCTTCGGCTGGTACATCCGCAGCGTGCACAAGTGGGCGGCGACGCTCATGATCGTCGCGGTCATCCTGCACCAGATCCGGGTGTTCTTCACCGGCGCCTACCGCCGTCCGCGCGAGATCAACTGGATCGTGGGCATGTGCCTGCTCTTCTGCACGCTGATGACCGGCTTCACCGGGTACAGTCTGGTCTACGAGCAGCTGAGCTACTGGGGTGCCACCGTGGGCGCCAACATCACGGACACCGTGCCCGTGATCGGCGGGTTCCTCAAGCGGATGATGCTCGCGGGTGACGCCTACAACCGGGCCACGCTCTCGCGCTTCTTCATCCTGCACGCGGCCATCCTCCCTGTCACGATCGTCCTGCTCGTCGCGGTCCATATCACGATCATCCGGCTCCAGGGCGTCACCGAGTTCCAGTTCCGGGACGAGGAGCCCGGCACGGCCAAGACGTTCAACTTCTTTCCGGATCACCTGTACACCGAGGTCATCATCGGCCTCGTGCTGATGGTGCTGCTCAGCGCGCTCGCCACGATCCTGCCGGCGACGCTGGGGCCACCCGCCAACCCGCTCCAGACCCCCGAGATCATCAAGCCCGAGTGGTTCTTCTACGTGGCGTTCCGGTGGCTGAAGCTGTTCAGCGGAACGGCGGCGGTGCTGAGCATGGGCTTCATCGTGTTCGTGATGTGCACGTGGCCGTTCGTGGACGGGTGGCTCCGCAAGCACACGCGGTTCCAGGAGGCGAGCGTCTGGGTCGGCGTGGCCGGCGCGCTCACGATCATCGCGTTGACCGTCTGGGAGGCGGTCGTCCGCCACTGACCGGCGTGACGTGGTCCGCGGTACCAAGACTTGGCTAGAGGCACCACATGACCCTCGAGACGAAACGCTACGTCATCGCCGGCCTGGGCGGCCTGTTTCTGCTGTCGATCGTGCTGGTGCAGTGGATGGAGACCGCCCGGAAAGCCGAGGAAGCGGGCATCCGCCCGCCGCACATCAGCGTTCCGGCATCGTCGCGCGAGTGCGTCGAGTGCCACGCGGAGGAGAACCCGGGGATCATCGCGCACTGGGAAGGGAGCACGCACGCGGCGAAGGGCGTGGGGTGCATCGAGTGCCACCGGGCCGCCGCGGACGAGGCCGACAGTTATCTCCACCATGGCGCGCAAATCGCGACCATCGTGACGCCGCGCGACTGCGCGCGGTGCCATGATCAGCAGGCCGCCGAGTTCGCGCAGAGCCACCACTCGTCGGCGGGCAACATTCTGGCCTCGCTGGACAACTTCCTGGCGGAGACCGTCGAGGGGGCGCGCGGCACGTTCCACCCGCACTCGCCGACGCCGGGCAGGGCGGTGGACGCCGTGAACGGACTCGCGAGCGCGGAGTCCGGGTGCCAGCAGTGTCATGGCGCCCGCGTGGCCCTCGAGGGGCGCAACGGTGAGCGCATCACGGTGGACGACCTCCAGCCGGACGCCGACGGCATCCCGACGAACACGGACGCGGTGGGCCGGATCGCGCGGGACGAGAACGGGCGCCCGAAGCTCGTGCCCGCCACCTGGCCCAATACCGGGATCGGGCGGCTCAACCTCGACGGCACGCGCGGCTCGTGCGCCGCCTGCCACAGCCGCCACGATTTCTCGCCGCGCCGCGCCCGCCAGCCGGAGAACTGCGGCAAGTGCCACCTCGGGCCGGATCACCCGCAGAAGGAGATCTACGAGGAGTCCAAGCACGGCATCGCGTATCGCGACCTGCGGGACCTGATGAACCTCGACGCCAAGCAGTGGATCCTCGGTGTGGACTACGCGGCGGCGCCGACGTGCGCCACCTGTCACATGTCGGGCAACATCCGGAACGGCGGCCGCGTGACGCACGATCCGGGCGAGCGGATCTCGTGGACCAACCGCCCGGTGGTGAGCCTCGTGATGGACACGGACGTCAACCACCGGATCGTGACCGAGCCGGATCCCGAGAAGCGGCGGGCCCTGATCGCGGATCGGGCGGAGCAGAAGCGCGACCGCATGAAAGAGGTCTGCCAGCACTGCCACACGGACAACTACGTCACGTCGTTCTACCGGCAGTACGACGACCTGATCGTCCTCTACAACGAGAAGTTCGCGAAGCCGGGCCTCGCCATCATGGGCGCGCTCGTCCAGCAGGGTCTGCGCACGCCCACCGATTTCGACGAGGAGGTCGAATGGACGTGGTTCTACCTCTGGCACCATGAAGGGCGGCGCGCGCGCCACGGGGCCGCGATGATGGCGCCGGACTACACGCACTGGCACGGCATGTACGAGGTCGCGGAACGGTTCTACATGGGGCTCGTGCCGCAGACCCGGGAGATCATCCAGCACGCGCGGGCGGCGGGGAAGCGCCAGGCGGCGCGCGCGGTGGAGCAGGTGCTCGATGCCGTGCTCGCCTCCCCCGCCCACGCGTGGTTCCTGGAGGGGGCGGAAGGGCAGGCGGAGCGGATCCGGCAGGAGATGGAGCGTCGGTACGGGCGCGGCGACTGAGCCGCCCCAACGCGCAAGGCGGAAGGACACCGGTATGCAACGCAGGAAGTTCCTCCAGACGCTCGGGGCCGGGACCGCTGGGATCAGCGCATTCTCGTGCGCGGATCGCGACGAGGCGGAGCGGCTGCGGGCGAGCCTGGCCACGGCCGGCGACGCCGACCTCACGTGGACCAAGGCCCCGTGCCGGTTCTGCGGCACCGGCTGCGGCGTCGAGGTCGGGGTGAAGGACGATCGGGTGGTGGCGGTCCGCGGCGACGAACTCAGTCCGGTGAACCGCGGCCTGCTCTGCGTCAAGGGATACCACCTGCCGGCGCTGCTGTACGGGGCGGACCGCCTCACGCAGCCGATGCTGCGGGACGGCGGGAGTTGGCAACAGATCTCGTGGGATGAAGCGCTGGACCTCGTCGCGGCCAAGTACCGCGAGGCGCTGGAGCAGCACGGCCCCGAGGCGGTCGCCATCTACGGATCCGGCCAGTGGACGGTGTTCGACGGCTACGCGGCCTCGAAGTGGTTCCGGGCCGGCATGCGCAGCAACAACGTCGAGCCCAACGCGCGGCTCTGCATGGCGTCGGCGGTGATGGGGTTCATGACGCAGTTCCAGAGCGACGAGCCGATGGGGTGCTACGAGGATTTCGAGGCCGGCGACGACTTCGTGCTCTGGGGCAACAACATGGCGGAGATGCACCCGGTGTTGTTCTCCCGCATCCTCGCGACCAAGCGGCGGAACCCCAGCGTCCGCATCGTGGACATCGGCACCCGGCGCACCCCCACCACGGAACACGCCGACCTCTACGTCGAGTTCGTCCCCGGCAGCGACCTTGCCCTGGCCAACGGCATCCTCCACCTGCTGGTCCGGAACCGCGCCGTCAATCAGGCGTTCATTCGCGAGAACGTGGTCTTCAAGCGCGGCATCGAGGACCTCCGCCAGATCGGGTACGGGTCGTGGGGAGAAGACGGCACGGGCACGGAGCCCTCGGCGGGGCCCGCGGAGCGCTATCCGTTCGCGGACCAGGGACGGGACTCGTCGTTCGCGGACCTGGAGCGGTTTCTCGCGGAGTACACGCCGGAGAAGGTGAGCGCCATCAGCGGCGTGCCGGTTCCGCAGATCCACGCGCTGGCGGAGATCTACGGCAATCCGGGGCGGGGCACGGTGAGCCTGTGGTGCATGGGCGTGAACCAGCATACCCGCGGCACCTGGATGAACAACCTGATCACGAACCTGCACCTGCTCACCGGCAAGATCAGCCGGCCGGGCAACAATCCGTTCAGCTTGACGGGCCAGCCGTCCGCCTGCGGCACCGCCCGCGAGGTCGGGACCTTCGCGCATCGCCTGCCCGCGGACATGCTGGTGGCCAACCCCGAGCACCGGGCAGAAGCCGAGCACATCTGGGGTCTGCCGGCCGGGACGCTCAACCCCACGCCCGGCTATCACACCATGGACATGTTCCGCGCGTTCATGCGCGGCGACGTCAAGGTCCTGTGGACGCAGACCACGAATCCCTGGGTGACCATCCCAAACCTGCACCGGATCGACCGCACGCCCGGAGACGGCCGCTTCCTGGTCGTGAGCGACATCTACCCCACGCCGACCACCGCCGTGGCGGACCTCGTGTTGCCGTCGGCGGCGTGGGTCGAGCGGGAGGGCGTGTTCGGGAACTCCGAGCGGCGGACGCAGCACTGGGCGCAGGCCGTGCAACCGCCCGGCGAGGCCCGCGAAGACGCATGGCAGATCATCGAGGTCGCCAAGCGGATGGGCATGGGACAGCTGTTCCCCTGGCCGGACGACGCGTGGCACGAGCCGATGTACGAGGAATACCGGCGCTTCGGCGTGGGCCACGGCAAGGACCTCGCGTCCTACCAGCAACTCTTGGAGACGCGCGGGCTCCTGTGGCCCGTCGTGAACGGGGTCGAGACCCGCTACCGCTACGCCGCCGGCCACGATCCCTACGTGAAGAAGCCGAAGGGCGTGCACTTCTACAAGGCGACGGGCTACGGCGAGCGCGCGGCCGTCTGGCTGCGCCCGTGGCATCCGCCGGCAGAGTCGCCCGACGACGAGTACCCGTTCTGGCTCTGCACCGGCCGGGTGCTCGAGCACTGGCACACGGGCTCGATGACCCGCCGCGTGAAGCAGCTGCACCAGGCCGTGCCGCGGGCGTACGTCGAGGTGAACCGCGCGGATGCCGACCGGCTGGGCGTCCAGTCGGGGCAGCCGGTGCGCCTGGTGAGCCGCCGGGGCACGCTCGAGCTGCCCGCGCTGGTGGATGGCCGCGGCAAGCCGCCCATGGGGTCGGTGTTCGTGCCGTTCTTCGACGAGGGCTACCTCGTGAACCGCCTGATGCTCGACGCCATGTGCAACATCAGCAAGCAGCCGGATTTCAAGAAATGCGCCGTCCGCCTCGAACGCGTCTGACGCCCGCCGTCGTCGCCGTCGCCGCGGCGTTGCCGGGCGCGTGCGGACCGGGATCCCAGGCCCCGGCGGGTACGGTCGCGGCGCCGTCGCTGAGCGCGGCGCGGGCCGAACGGCGCGCGTACGATGGCGCGCCGCCCACCGCCCCCCACGCGGACTTCGGGGCGCCGTGCGGCGCGTGCCACGACGCGGACGGCCAGTCGGTGGGCGCCGCCTACGCGCCGGCCTCACCGCACTTGGGGACGCCGGGGGAGGCCGGCACGCAGCGCTGCCGGCAGTGCCACGCGTTCGTGACCACGAACGAGGTCTTCGTGGCCAATGCGTTCATCGGACTGCCGCAGAACCTGCGGCCCGGGGGTCGGGCGGCGCCGGGAGCGCCACCCACCATTCCCCACCGCATTTTCATGCGGGAGAACTGCGTTGCGTGTCATGCGGGCCCGGGAGCGCGGGAGGAGATCCGGTCGAGTCATCCGGAACGCGCCCGGTGCCGCCAGTGTCACGTTCCGGTCACCGAGGCCGGTGCGTTCCCGTCCGCGGTGGGGCCGGAGGGAGGGTGACCGTGAGCAAGCCGTTGCCGGACACGATCGAGCTGGGCTCGGCGGACGAAGCCCAGCGACTCTGGGCGGGAGCGCAGGCGGCGCGGGCCACCGCCGGGGCGGACCTGGTGGCCCTGCTGGAGACGCTCGACCTGGGCATCCACGCGGCGGAGGTGCTGGTGGTGCAGCTGCTGCAGCCGGTCAAGGATCGGTTCCCCGCGACGATCGGCGCGCAGCTCGCAACCCCGACCCCCGAGGTCGACGCGCATCGCGACGGCATTCACGTGCCCAAGGTGCTGCAGTTCACCGATGCCATCGATCTCCTGAGCGGGGACGACCTCGAGTGCGTGAGTCCCGGCATGCACCGCGGCTGGGAGGACCGGCGGTTCGCCTGCCAGCGGTCGCGTGCGGTGGCGCGGGATGCGGTGGGGGTCTCGCTTTCCGGCGAGGAGCAGCAGCGGCTCCTCCTGCTCTCCGCGTATCGGAACCGGCTGTTCCGGTGCCCACCGCCGGTGCGGGTCGTGCCCGCGGAGATCCACGGCGCATTGCCGGTGCTCGAGGGGCTCGTCGAGCGGCTCCTGCGTGCCGGCGCGAGGGCTCCGGCATGACCGTCGAGACCGCCACCTCGCGCCTGCGCGAGGAACATCAGCACATCCTTGCCGTCGCCGAGGCCATGGACGCCCTGCTGGCCGAGGCGCACGCCGGCCG
>Ga0326597_10009359_pt1 | contig 13139 bp, 10 predicted proteins | sample RVTome_12_FD_203789 | JGI IMG/M metagenome (GOLD analysis project Ga0326597, IMG submission 203789) | Soil microbial communities from uranium-contaminated site in the Upper Colorado River Basin, Wyoming, United States - RVT100D185 | ecosystem: Environmental > Terrestrial > Soil > Contaminated >... | reverse complement strand
TTAGCGGTCCCGCCCATGCGACCGGTGCCGCGAGACTGGCGGCGCGCGGTGCGCTCCGCGTCGGCGCCGGCCTCGTCAGCGTGGCGAGCCCGCCGGAGGCGGTGCCAATCCACGCGGCGGCGCTTACCGCGGTCATGGTCAAGCCGTTCACGGGCGCCGCCGGCCTTGCCACGCTGCTCGAGGACAAACGCCTCAATGCGGTCGCGCTCGGCCCGGGCTGCGGGGTAGGGCAGCCGACACGAGAACTGGTCGCTGCGGCGCTCTCGAGCGGGGCCGCTTGCGTGCTCGACGCCGACGCGTTGACAGCGTTCACTGGCGATCCGAACGCGCTGTTTCTTCGGTTGAATGCAGGCGCCGTTCTGACGCCGCACGAAGGTGAGTTTAACTGTGTTTTCAATGGGCTCCTGGCCAATTCTCAGACACGACTTGAGGCCGCGTGCGCCGCCGCGGCGGCCGCGAAATGCACCGTCCTCCTGAAGGGGCCCGACACGGCCGTGGCGTCGCCCGACGGGCGGGCGGCGATCAACGCGAACGCGCCGCCATGGCTCGCGACGGCCGGCGCGGGCGATGTCCTCGCGGGCTTCGTCGCCGGGCTGCTGGCACAGGGCATGCAGCCTTTCGAGGCGGCCTGCGCGGGGGCGTGGCTTCATGGGGAAGCCGCCGCGCATTTCGGCCCGGGGTTGATCGCCGAAGACATATCGGAGGCCCTGCCACCGGTTCTTCGGGCCCTGTATGCGAGTGTCTAGAGCATGAGCGATGTGCTCGTTCGCCGGGCGGTCCGTTCCGATCTGCCCGCGCTTCTGGCGATCTACAATCACTACGTCCTCAACACCCATGTGACGTTCGATATCGAGGCCCGCACGCTGGCCCAGCGTCACGGCTGGTTCGATCAATTCTCGGAAGACGGCCGTCTGCAGTGTTTCGCCGCCGAGCGCGCCGGGCAACCGATCGGCTGGGCATGCAGCCAGCCCTTCAAGGACCGCGCGGCCTATGACAGCTCGGTCGAGACGAGTGTCTACCTTGCGCCAGGCGAAACCGGGCAGGGCTTCGGCCGTCCTCTCTACGAAGTGCTCTTGGCAAACCTTGCCAAGACCGAGCTCCACCGCGCCTTCGCGGGCATCGCGCAGCCCAACAAAGCCTCCGTGAAGGTGCACGAGGCGCTCGGCTTCGCCTATGTCGGGACCTATGGCGAGGTCGGCCGCAAATTCGGCCGCTACTGGGATGTGGCTTGGTATCAAAAGCCGCTTCCCTAGGACCTAGCAACGTTCGGAAACGCTGTGATATAGGGGCCGCTCCCGGCCTGACCGGGAGCCCGGCCGCGGGCGTGGTGGAACTGGTAGACACGCGAGATTTAGGTTCTCGTGACGAAAGTCGTGGGGGTTCAAATCCCTCCGCCCGCACCACTCTGCGCGGCCCGGCAAAGCTAAGGTGTCCGCCGAAGCGTTGGCGAAGGTGGACCGATGAAGCCTCTGCCGCTTCGGGTGGCAAGCCAGTGCGATTTGGATTTTGAAGACGTGAAGTAAGGACACCCATGCAGATTACGGACACGGTGACCGAAGGCCTGCGCCGGGAATTCACGATCACCATCGGCGCGCAAGCCCTCGACGAGAAGCTGACCGGCAAGCTGACCGAGATGCAGCCGCGCATCCATCTCAAGGGTTTCCGGCCGGGCAAGGCGCCGGTCTCGTTCCTCAAGAAGATGCACGGCAAGTCGCTGATGGGCGAGATCGTCCAGGAGACCGTCAACGAGTCGAGCCAGAAGGCGATCCAGGAGCGCGCGCTCAAGCCCGCGGTCCCGCCGCGCGTCGATATCGTGAGCGTGTTCGAATCGGTCGTGAACGGGAAAGCCGATCTCGAATTCACGGTGAAGGTCGATCTGATGCCGGACTTCACGCTGGCCGATCCGGCGAGCCTGAAGGTGGAGCGGCTGGTTGCCGAAGTCGCGGACGCCGACGTCGACGAGGCGCTCAAGCGCATTGTGGAACAGCAGCGCAATTTCGAGCCCAAGCCCGAAGGTGCGGCGGCGGAACCGGGCGACGCCGTCACGATCGACTTCCAAGGCAAAATCGGCGGCGAGGCTTTCGAAGGCGGCACCGCGCAGGATTTCGATCTTACGCTCGGCTCCGGCCAATTCATTCCGGGTTTCGAGGACCAACTCCTCGCTGCGAAGGTGGGCGACGAGCGCACGGTCGTGGTGACCTTCCCGGCGGATTACGGCTCGGAGAAGCTCGCGGGCAAGGCCGCCGAGTTCGCCGTGAAGGTCAAGGCCGTCAAGGCGCCGCGGGAAACGGCGATCGACGAGGAGTTCGCCAAGAATCTCGGGCTCGAGAGCCTGGCCACGCTCAAGGATCGCATCCGCGAGCAGATCAAGAGCGATTTCGGCCGCGCCAGCCGGATGCATTTGAAGCGCCGTATCCTCGATGCGCTTGATGCCGCCCACGGCTTCGGTCTTCCTCCCGCCATGGTCGAGACGGAGTTCGACGCGATCTGGCGCCAGGTCGAGGAGGAGCTGAAAAGCGAAGGCAAGACCTTCGCCGACGAGGGCAAGAGCGAGGACGAGCTCAAGGCCGAATACGGCGCGATCGCCGAGCGCCGCGTGCGGCTGGGCCTCGTGCTCGCCAAGATCGGCGAGCAGAACGGGCTCTCGGTTTCCCAGGACGAGGTCAATCGCGCCATCGCTGCGCGCGCGCGCCAGTTCCCCGGCCAGGAGCAGCAAGTCTACAATTTCTATGCGTCGAATCCGAACGCGCTGAACGAGATTCGCGCGCCTATTTTCGAGGACAAGGTGGTGGACTTCATCGCTGAACTGGCGGACGTGACGGACCGTGCGGTCGACCGCGAGATCTTGTTCCTCGATCCCGACGAGGCGGCCGAGAAGCTGAAGACCGCCTAGGCCGGTAACACGTTCTTAACCATGCCGTCTCATTGACAGGCGGGAGTCGCGCCCTCCAGTCTGCGGCGCGTCGATTCGACGGCCTGGCGCTTCGCGTTTTGCAGTATCCGGGAATGGAAAGTGATGAAGGACCCCCGCGAAATCCACATGAACACGCTCGTGCCCATGGTGGTCGAGCAGACCGCGCGGGGCGAGCGCGCCTACGACATCTATTCGCGGCTTCTGAAGGAACGCATCCTCTTCGTCACGGGTCCCATCGAGGACCACGTCTCGAGTCTCATCACGGCGCAGCTCCTTTTCCTGGAAGCGGAAAACCCGAAGAAGGAAATCGCGATGTACATCAACTCGCCCGGCGGGTTGGTGACTTCGGGCCTCGCCATCTACGATACGATGCAGTACATCCGTCCCGCCGTGCAGACGCTCTGCGTCGGCCAGGCCGCGTCGGCGGCATCGCTTCTATTGTGCGCCGGCAAGAAAGGCATGCGCTTCAGCCTGCCCAATAGCCGCATCCTAGTGCATCAGCCCTCGGCGTCCTATTACGGGCAAGCCAGCGATATTGCCCGTCATGCGCAAGAGATCGTCAAGCTTAAGAAGCGCTTGAACGAGATCTATGCGAAACACACAGGTCAGGGTATCGAGGCGATCGAGAAGGCGCTCGATCGCGACACCTATATGACGGCAGACGAGGCCAAGGCGTTCGGCCTGGTGGACGAGGTCTATTCCAGGAGGCCGGACAGCGAGGAGACGCAGAAGCCGCGGAGCTGACGGACGATTTTCCCCGGATCGCCCCACCCTTCGGAAATCGGGCTTTAAACAAATCTTGATCGGGCTGCGGCTCTCGTGATCGTATAAATTCGGGGTAGCGGGAATACGTCTCCATGGCGTGGTTTCTGCATGGTGGTCCCCGTTCGGACGGGGAGTGGCCCAGGGAGGCCAAGGAGTGCCGATGAGCAAGTCGGGCGGCGCCGATTCGAAGAATACCCTGTACTGCTCCTTCTGCGGCAAGAGCCAGCACGAGGTGCGCAAACTCATCGCGGGACCGACGGTCTTCATCTGCGACGAGTGCGTCGAGCTGTGCATGGAGATCATCCGCGAGGAGAACAAGACCTCGTTCATGAAATCGCGCGACGGCGTGCCGTCGCCGGGCGAGATCTTCAAGGTGCTGGACGACTACGTGGTCGGCCAGCAGCACGCCAAGAAGGTGCTCTCGGTCGCGGTCCACAACCACTACAAGCGCATCAGCCATTCGACGAAGAACGCCGACGTCGAACTCGCCAAGTCGAACATCCTTCTCGTCGGCCCGACGGGCTGCGGCAAGACGCTGCTGGCCCAGACGCTCGCGCGCATCCTGGACGTCCCGTTCACGATGGCGGACGCGACCACGCTGACCGAAGCGGGCTATGTCGGCGAGGACGTCGAGAACATCATCCTGAAGCTGCTGCAGAACGCCGACTACAATGTCGAGCGTGCGCAGCGCGGCATCGTCTACATCGACGAGGTCGACAAGATCAGCCGCAAGTCGGACAATCCCTCGATCACGCGCGACGTGTCGGGCGAGGGCGTCCAGCAGGCGCTGCTCAAGATCATGGAAGGAACGGTCGCGAGCGTGCCCCCGCAGGGCGGCCGCAAGCATCCTCAGCAGGAATTCCTCCAGGTCGACACGACAAACATCCTCTTCATCGTCGGCGGGGCCTTCGCGGGGCTGGAAAAGATCATCTCCTCGCGCACACAGGGCACTTCGATGGGATTCGGCGCCAATGTTCGCTCCATCGACGACCGCAGCACGGGCGAGGTCCTGCGCCAGGTCGAGCCGGAAGATCTGCTCAAATTCGGCCTGATCCCGGAATTCATCGGCCGTTTGCCGATCATCGCGACCCTCGACGACCTCAGCAACGAGGCGCTGATCGAGATTCTCACGCGGCCCAAGAACGCGCTCGCCAAGCAATATCAGCGCATGTTCGAGATGGAAGGCGTCAAGCTTCGCTTCCACGAGGATGCGCTGAATGCGATCGCCGAGAAGGCGGTCCTGCGCAAAACCGGCGCACGCGGCCTGCGTTCGATCCTGGAAGGCATCCTGCTCGAGACCATGTTCGAGTTGCCCAGTCTCAACGGCGTGCAGGAAATCGTGATCACCTCCGACGTCGTGGAGGGCCGCGCCCGACCGCTCTACACATATAGCGACAAGGCTCAGGCGCGCGAATCGACCGCGTCCTGAAGGCCGCCCGCAGCCTTTTCCGGCGCAAGCCTTGAATCCGCCACGCTCGCGGGCCACCTTACTTCGATGGCGGCCCATGCCGGGCGCCTATATCTAGTAACCTCGCGCGCCCAGAATGGGGCGCGGGTCCGGAGCCGGGATACCGCCTGTACCGCAGGGCATGGTCCGGATAAGGAGTAGAAGATGACCGACAATCCAATTCCTGAGAAACCGGAACAGGGTTCGGGCGGGCAGTTGACGCCCGTGCTACCGCTGCGCGATATCGTCGTGTTCCCCCACATGATCGTGCCTCTGTTCGTGGGGCGCGAGAAATCCGTTCGCGCGCTCGAAGAAGTGATGAACGAGGAGAAGCAGATCCTCCTGCTGACCCAGAAGAACGCGGGCGACGACGACCCCAACGCCGAGGGGCTCTATCGCGTGGGTACCGTCGCGACGGTCCTTCAGCTTTTGAAGCTTCCCGATCAGACGGTTCGCGTCCTGGTCGAGGGCAAGGCGCGCGCGCGCGTTAAGGCGTTTGTGCCGCGCGGCGATTTCTTCCAGGCTTCGATCGAAATGATCGGAGAAGAGAAGGGCGACGCCAGCGAGATCGAAGCCCTCGTGCGTTCGGTCAAGACGAATTTCGAGCAGTACATCAAGCTCAACAAGAAGGTGCCGGCCGAAACGCTCGCCTCGGTGGCGCAGATCGAAGACGCGGCGAAGCTCGCCGATACGGTGGCTTCGCATCTGACCGTCAAGATTTCGGAGCGCCAGCAGCTTCTGGAAATGCTCAACACCGTCGAGCGCCTCGAGCGCGTCATGGCCCTCATCGAAGGCGAGGTCAGCGTGCTCCAGGTCGAGCGCAAGATCCGCAGCCGCGTGAAGCGCCAGATGGAAAAGACGCAGCGCGAGTATTATCTCAACGAACAGCTCAAGGCGATTCAGAAGGAACTCGGCGACGGCGACGAAAGCCGCGACGAACTCAACGATCTCGAGGAGCGCGTCAAGAAGGCGAAGCTCTCCAAGGAAGCGCGCGAGAAGGCGCAGGCCGAGCTCAAGAAGCTGCGTCAGATGAGCCCCATGTCGGCGGAAGCCACCGTCGTGCGCAACTACCTCGACTGGATGCTGTCGCTGCCCTGGGGCAAGAAGTCCAAGGTCAAGAAGGACATCAAGCTCGCCGAGACCGTTCTCCACGAAGACCATTACGGTCTGGAAAAGGTCAAGGAACGCATCCTCGAATATCTGGCCGTGCAGCAGCGCGCGGGCAAGATGAAGGGGCCGATTCTCTGCCTCGTCGGGCCGCCGGGCGTCGGCAAGACCTCGCTCGGCAAATCGATCGCGCGCGCCACCGGCCGCGAATTCGTTCGCATGAGCCTCGGCGGCGTGCGCGACGAGGCCGAAATCCGTGGTCATCGCCGCACCTATATCGGCTCGATGCCGGGCAAGATCATCCAGTCGATGAAGAAGGCGAAGAGCGCCAATCCGCTCTTCCTGCTGGACGAAATCGACAAGTTGGGTGCGGATTGGCGCGGCGATCCGTCGTCGGCGCTGCTCGAGGTCCTCGACCCCGAACAGAACCACGCCTTCAACGACCACTACCTCGAGGTCGATTTCGATCTGTCGGACGTGATGTTCATCACGACGGCCAACACGCTTCGGATGCCGCCTCCGCTGATGGACCGCATGGAGATCATCCGCATCCCCGGCTACACGGAAGACGAGAAGGTCGAGATCGCGAAACGCCATCTCATTCCGAAGCAGGTGAAGGCGCACGGCTTGAAGGACGGCGAATGGACGATCGCCGACGAGGCGCTGCGCGATCTCATCCGCTACTACACGCGCGAGGCCGGCGTACGCAATCTCGAGCGCGAACTCGCCAACTTGATCCGCAAGGCGGTCAAGGAAATCGTCTCGGGCAACGCCAAGATGATCGAGGTTCTGGCGGCCAATCTCGGCGACTTCGCCGGCGTGCGCAAATTCCGCTTCGGCGAGATGGAGGGCGAGGACGCCGTCGGCGTCGTCACCGGCCTGGCCTGGACGGAAGTCGGCGGCGAGACGTTGGCAATCGAATCGGTGATGCTGCCCGGCAAGGGCCGCATGCAGACGACCGGCAAGCTCGGCGACGTGATGAAGGAATCGATCGATGCCGCGCGCTCCTTCGTGCGCTCGCGCGCGACCGCCTTCGGCATCGAGCCGCCGATCTTCGACAGGAAGGACATCCACGTCCATGTGCCGGAGGGCGCTACACCCAAGGATGGTCCTTCGGCGGGCGTCGCCATGGCGGTTTCGATCATCTCCGTGCTGACCGGCATTCCGGTGAAGCGCGACGTCGCCATGACGGGCGAAATCACGCTCCGGGGCCGGGTGCTTCCCATCGGCGGCCTCAAGGAAAAGCTGTTGGCCGCGCTTCGCGCCGGGCTCACGACGGTGATCATCCCGGCCGAGAACGAAAAGGATCTGGCCGAGATTCCCGACAATGTGAAAAAATCGCTGAACATCAAGCCGGTGGCGACGGTCGAGGAAGTCCTCAAGATCGCGCTGGCGCGCCAGCCCAAGCCCATCGTCTGGGAAGAGCCCGATGCGCCGCCGCCGCCCATCGCCGACGACGGCGCGGAGGACGCGATCGTCACGCATTGAGGGCCGGCGAGCGATTCGATTTGCCGCCCGCGGCGGCCCCCGGCGCGCCGCCACGCAGGTGTTTGCGTCATCAAAAGCCCGTCCGGCCCCTCGCCGGGGCCAAAGACTGTCATAAACCGTGTTTTTTCGCCGGATTTCTGCCGATTCGGCTTTGACGCGGCTTGAAGCCCGGCCCTATGTTTGGCCCCCGCAGGCGGCAAAGCCCCACCCAAAGGAGACCGGCCGTGAACAAGAACGACCTCATCCATCAGCTCTCGGAGCGGACGGCGCTGTCCAAGACCGACGCTCAGCGTGCCGTGGACGGCGTATTCGATATCATTACCGAAGCGCTCAAGGGCGGCGACGAAGTCCGCTTGACGGGCTTCGGCGTTTTCGTCGTTTCCAAGCGCGCCGGGGGCAAGGGCCGGAATCCGCAGACCGGCGAAGTCATCGACATCAAGCCGTCCAATACGCCGCGCTTCCGGGCCGGAAAGCCGCTGAAGGACGCCGTCAACTAGGCGGCGACCGGACCGGCGCCCACGCGGTGCCGCGCTCGTGGTAAAATGCCGGCATGGGCGGTTAGCTCAGCTGGTAGAGCACTTCGTTTACACCGAAGGGGTCGGCGGTTCGAACCCGTCACCGCCCACCAAGCTGTGCTGTACAGCAGCGCAGACCGGCGAATCAGCAGGAGCCTTGGCGAAGGCCGGCCGGTTGCGGCGAGCGACGGCTCGGCAAGCCGCGCCTTGCCGAGACGCGGCGTTCGGGATGCGTGGCGGGGACGGTTCGATGGCGCATGGAATCGGCGCGCAGCTTGCGATTTCGATGGTCGTCGCTGCGCTTGCGGGGTGTTCGTCCTTTGGCTGGGGCAGGTCGGATCCGCCCCCGGGTGCGCCGCGCGGCGACCGCCTGCCCTCGGCGGCCGAAAAATTTCTGGCCGAACTCGATACCGATCGCGACGGCGTCGTCACGCGCGCAGAGCTCGAAGGCGCACTGCGTGTCGACTTCGACATGTTGGATCTGAACCGGAACGGCGGTCTCGATCACGACGAGGTTTGGACGGAGAACAACCGCCGCTGGACCGAAAGCCGGACGACCACCTCGCCGCTCTTCGACTGGAACAAGGACACCATTGTCGATTTCGACGAATTCTCCAGCACCACCCGATCGTCGTTTCGTCAGCTCGATCGCAACGCCGACGGCACTGTGGACCGCGACGAGTTGCGTAGCCGCCCGGTCCGCAGGGTGATCGTGATTCCGCAGCGATAGGCGGCCGGCGGTCCCCGGCATGGATTGCGACAATTTCGCCGAGGCCGGGCACATCCGGGCTATGGTTTGTCGCTAGTGTGGTGGTTCAGAAGTTCGCTTCATTGTCGATATCGGTCTCGGTGGCGAACTTCTGAACCAAAACCACACTAGAATCTTAGAGTTGCCAGTGTCCTTCCGATTCTGAAATTCGTCGCGAGGTCGATATAGGATGGTACGAATTTCAGAATCGGGACACTACGAAGGTTCCACGTTTGCCGGCCGATGAGGTGTCCGATGGTGCTCCGCCGTTCCCTCCGGGCTTCGCTCGCCGCGGGTTTCATCCTTGCGGCCGCGCAGGGATGCGCCATGTTCGGCGATGACGGGCCGGGCCGCCATGGGCGACGAGGTCCCGACGAAAGGGCGGCGCGGGCGATATCGCCCGACGAGACGCTCGCGCGTTACGACGCGAACAAGGACGGCGCCGTCACCAGGGCCGAACTGGATCAGGTTCTCGAAACGGACTTCCGCGCGCTCGACACCGACGCAGACGGCAAGCTGTCGAAAGCCGAAGCCTGGGCCGAAAGCGAGCGGCGCTGGAAGGAAAGCGGCACGCAATCGACTCCGCTCCTCGATTGGTCGCGCGACGGGTTCGTCGATTTCGCGGAATTCGCCAACATGGCGCGCGCGACGTTCGTCCGGCTCGACCGCAACGAGGACGGCACCGTCGATGCGGACGAGATGAGACCGCGCCGAAGACCGACGCAAGGCGAGGGCAGACCGCACCCGGAGCGCGGCGGCGGCGACCGGCCTAACGGCCGGTGACGCCGGGGAAAGCGTCCGCGTCCTTATAAGGATACCAGGACGACTCTTCGGGGACCGCCGCCGGATTGATGCAGACGAATTTCGATGCGCGGAACTGCTCCAGGCCCTCGGCGCCCAATTCGCGCCCCTGGCCGGAAAACTTCCGCCCGCCGAAGGGCGCCGCGTCATTGTCGAGCAACGGCGCGTTCACCCACACCATGCCGCTTTCGATCTCGTCGGCGGCGCGCATCGCCTCTTCGAGACTCGACGTGTAGATGTTCGCGCCCAGCCCGTATCTGGAGCGATTGGACAGCGCGATCGCCTCGTCGAGGCTGCGCACGCGCACGATGGGCGCGACCGGCCCGAAACTCTCCTCGGAAACGATGGCCATGTCGGGCGCGATGCCGGTCAGCACCGTCGGCTCGACGAACCAGCCGCGGTTGAAGCCGGCCGGCCGACCGCCGCCCGCGAGCGGCTTCGCGCCGTCGTCGAGCGCGCGTTTCAGGATCGCTTCGTAGCGTTCGCGCGCGGCCCTCGTCGCCATCGGACCAAGATCGACCTTTTCCAGTCCATTGCCGATGCGCAGACCGCGTGCTTCGCGCGCGAGGCCCTCCGCGAAGGCATCGTGGACGTCGTCGTGAACGTAGAATCGTTCGGCCGAGGTGCAGACCTGGCCGCAATTGATGAAGGCTGCGAACGCCGCGCCCCGTATCGCGGTCGCGAGCGGCGCGGACGGCATGACGATGAACGGATCGTTGCCCGACGTCTCGATCAGCGCGGGCTTGAAACGCACTGCCGCGGCACGCGCGATGTCGAGGCCGGCCGCGATGGTGCCGGTAAAGGCGACGACGTGGGTTTTCTCGTGCGCGACCAGCGCGCTCCCTGTTTTCCTGCCGCCCGTTACGCATTGCACGAGGCTGGCCGGAAGCTCCGCGAAAGCCTGCATCGCCATGAGCGTCGTGAGCGATGTCACCTCCGACGGCTTGACGATGAGCGCGTTGCCGGCGGCGAGCGCGGCGGCCGCCTGCCACGCGAACAGCAGCAGCGGAAAATTGTACGGCATCACCAGAACGGCGACACCGAGGGGTTCCTTGATCGTGTAATGAAGCTGGCCCGCGATCGAGGGTGCGTGGACGCGGCCCATGTCGTGGCGGCCGATCTCGGCGTAGTAGCGAAAGATCGAGGCGGTCCAGCCGACCTCGTCCATCGCTTCCTTGTAAGGCTTGCCCATCTCGCGCGTGAGCGCCTCGGCAAGCATAGGGCGAAGCTCGGTCAGACGCGCGGCCACGCCGTGCAACGCCTCAGCGCGCTCCAGGCCGCTCGTCGCGCGCCACCAGTCGCGCTGTGCCGCGTTCGCGGCTGAAACGGCGGCCTCGATCTCCGCGGGCGCGGCTTCGGCGATGGCGGCCAAACGCTGTTCCGTGGCCGGATCGGTCACATCGAAGCCGTCCGATGCCCGGCTTTTCACGTAGCGTCCTTCGAGAAAGAGCGCGCGGTCGAGACGGGCGAAGCGTTCGTGCATGAGGCGCGGCGGCCGGCTGGCGTTGCTTCGCGAGATTAGCCCTTCCGCCGCTCAACCCAAACGGTCGCGTATCGCGTAGAGGGCGAGAAGCGCGCGCAAGGCCCAAGGGCGCAACGTCGGCGGGGGCAATCGGGGCGGAGGCGCGCGGAACAGTGCCGGGATCGCACCCTCATCGCCGGTCGCCGCCAGCCGCGCCAGCGCGTGCCCAGCCCAGGTCATGAAGGCCACGCCGTTGCCGTGGCAGCCGAAGGCGTAGTGCACGCCGGGATCGTCGGCCATGCGACCGACCGCCGGCGTGAACCGGCGCGTGGCCGCGATGAACCCGCGCCAGAAAAATTCGGTGTCGATTCCGGCCCAAGCGGGGAAGATTTCCGCCAGGCGCCGTTCGAGCGCGCGGCGCATGCGCGCGCTGTCCGCCGGCGAACCCGTCGTGTCGCCGCGCCCGCCAAACAGAAGGCGCCCGCCGGGCAGCATGCGAAAATAGGAGAGGAGGTTCCGCGTATTCGAAACGGGGTTTTCGGTCGCGAACCGGTGCTCCGCGCGTTCGCCCGGACTAAGCGGGCGCGTGATCGCGATATTGGACAGGACCGGCATCGCGCGGCCCGCGAGCGGCCGGTAGAGCGCCTCGTCCCAATAGCCGTTCATCGCCAGCACGATCCGCTTCGTGCGAACGCAACCTCCAGGCGTGGATAGGCAATAGCGCACACCCTCCTTGGCGAGGGCAAGCGCGGGGCTTGCCCCGTGCAGGCGCGCACCGCGCCGAACGGCGGCGCCCGCCAATCCTTGGACATAGCGCAGCGGATGGATTCCGTAGCCCGGCGCGAACAGCGCGCCATGCTGTTCGGGCGAAATGAATCCGCGTTCGACGAACGCGTCCCGGCTCGCCAGTTCGGCGGGCCCCGCTCCAAAACGCCTCAGCGTTTCACATTCTGCGGCCAGTTGGGCCCAATGCGATGGGCGGTCGGCGACGGTGACGATCGCCTCGCCCTGGCGGCCGATGTCGAAGTTTTCGTCCGCCGCGATCGCCATCACGCGTGCGATGCCGTCGCTCTCCGCGGCGAATGCCCGGCGCACGGCGTCCTCGCCGTGTCGATCGGCCAGATGCGCGGCATTCGCCCGGATCGCGCCATGGCAGACGAAGCCGGCGTTACGGCCCGAAGCGCCCCAACCGACGGCGCCCGCGTCGAGCACGACCGCCTGAATGCCGTGTTCGGCAGCCAGATGATAGGCACAGGAGAGCCCGCATATCCCCGCGCCGACGACCGCCACATCGGCATCGATTTGCGCTTCGAGAACGGGCGCCCTGGGCCGCGCGAAGCCCGCCGTCGCTTCCCAATAGGTCGCCGGAGTTTCGGCGAAGGCATATTGCGAGGCGTGATAGGGGCGTGTCAGGGGTTGGTTCCGGTCGCGGACGGCGCTGCGTCCGTTTCGCCCGTCGTCCGTGCCGGCGCTGTCGGGGGCGGCAAGGGCGTGCACGGCCGGAGCCGCGGCATGTCGTCGGGCAGCAGCGTTTGGCCCCAACTGCAGGCCTGCTTGAGATGCGCTTCATCGAGACCGCGTGCGTTGCGCAGATCCGCATTGAAGAACATCGCGCCGCGCAGATTGGCGCCAGCAAAATCCGTGCGCGCGTCGGTGAAGATCAGCGAAATCTGCTCCTCGAGATCGAACGAGCAGATCGCCGCGAGTTCGCCGCCCGCGTCGGCTTGAGTCGTGACGTTCTCGAACCGCGCGCCCTGAAGGTTGGCGTCGCGAAACGAGGCACCCGCGATGTTGGAGCGATAGAAGCGCGCATTGACAAGCTTGGCTCCCTTGAAGGACGCGAACACGGCGCAGCTTTCGAAAAAGCGCGCGGCTTCCGCGGTCGCGTTCTC
>Ga0326597_10009358_pt1 | contig 13139 bp, 10 predicted proteins | sample RVTome_12_FD_203789 | JGI IMG/M metagenome (GOLD analysis project Ga0326597, IMG submission 203789) | Soil microbial communities from uranium-contaminated site in the Upper Colorado River Basin, Wyoming, United States - RVT100D185 | ecosystem: Environmental > Terrestrial > Soil > Contaminated >... | reverse complement strand
GGAGATGATCAACCGCGTCAACGCGGAGACCTTCAGTCTGTTTATGATCTATGGCAACCGCGTGGGATTCGAGGACGGCGTCGGGTTCTGGGGGGGGTCGGAGATCGTCGATCCCTTCGGCCAACGCGTCGCCAAGGCGAAATATTACGAGGAAGCGTTCCTGGTCGGCGACGTGACCTTGGAGTCGGTGCGCCGCAAGCGAACCATGGCGCCGCTATTGCGCGATGAAGACCTCGATCTCACGATCAACGAGCTCATGCGCATCCGCGAGCGGCCGGCGGCGCAAGGAAAGGTTCAACGTCGCGGCAAGTCGAAGAAGAAATGACGGCGAGCTTGAGCCGGCTTTGCTGACGGCTGAGAGTTGACGGCCATCTTTGTGATCCAGATTCCAACCAACACTAAGCTGCTGCGCGAGATCCTCGTCGCATTCATCCGCAACGAGGTGGGAAAGACCGGACTCAAGCGGGTCGTCGTCGGCCTTTCTGGCGGGGTCGATTCCAGTTTGAGCGCAATGCTGGCCGCGGAGGCTCTGGGGCCGAAGAACGTCCTGGCCATCATGATGCCGTACAAAAATTCGAATCCTGAGAGCCGGGCCGACGCGGAGACGGTAATCGAAAAGAGCGATGTCCAACCCCTGCTCGTCGATATCACGCCGCAAATCGACGCCTACTTCGAGCGCTTTCCCGACGCCGACGCGCGGCGGCGCGGCAACAAGATGGCGCGGGAACGGATGACCATCCTCTACGATCACTCGGCGCGCTGGAACGCATTGGTCCTGGGCACGAGCAACAAGACCGAACTCCTGCTCGGCTACGGAACGCTTTATGGCGACATGGCGTCGGCGGTCAATCCACTGGGCGATCTTTATAAGTTACAGGTCTGGGCCTTGGCGGAGGCCGTCGGTGTGCCGCTGGCGATCGTAAACAAAGCGCCCTCGGCGGATCTTTGGCATGGCCAGACCGACGAAGGAGAGTTGGGGTGCAGTTACCGGGAGGTTGACCAACTGCTCTATCTCATGGTGGACCAGCGCTACACCCGCGCCGAACTGATCGCCGCCGGATTGGCCGAGCGCTTCATCGATGAGATTTCCTCGCGCATCATGAACTCGCAATTCAAGCGGCGCCTGCCGGTCATCGCCAAAGTTTCCCAGCGCACCATCGACCGCGATTTCCGCTACTCGCGGGATTGGGGGAAGTAGGACTGGTCGAAGATCGAGGATAGAGGATCGAGAATCGAGGATAGAAAATAGTGCTTAGGAGATCGCGCCATCCTCCATCCTCCATCCTCCATCTTCCATCTTCGACCTTCGGTGCGGGGCTGACCATGGCTGGGGTCCTGTACATCGTTGCCACGCCGATCGGCAATCTGGAAGACATTTCCCTGCGGGCGATTCGAGTCCTGAAGGAGGTAAACTTGATCGCCGCCGAGGACACCCGGCACACGCAGAAACTCTTAAGCCATTATGATATACGCACGCCGCTGACGAGTTATCATGAGCACAATGAGAGGACCAAGGCACGCCCATTGGTCGAGCGGCTCTTACAGGGCCAAAACATTGCCCTGGTAACGGATGCCGGGGTGCCGGCCATTTCGGATCCGGGATACCGCATCGTCGTCGAGGCGATCAGCGCCGGGATTCAAGTGACGCCGATTCCGGGCCCGTCGGCGCTCACGGCGGTCCTGAGCGCGAGCGGCCTGCCCACTGACCGTTTCGTTTTCGAAGGTTTTTTGCCCGCTAAGAAAAAGCCGCGGCGGGACCGGCTTGAAGCCTTGCGCGGCGAGATGCGCACCCTCGTTTGTTTCGAGGCGCCGCACCGGTTGTTGGAATCGCTCCGCGATATCCACGAGCTGCTTGGCGATCGCGAAGTCGTGGTGGCGCGCGAAGTCAGCAAGGTCTATGAGGAGTTTCTGCGCGGGCTTGCCGGCGAACTGATCGGCAAGCTGGCCGGGCGGGAAATTCGCGGCGAAGTGACGCTTGTTATCAAGGGCTCAGCCGGGGAATCGCCCATATCGGAAGCGCTCTTGAGCGCTGAAATTCGTAAGCTTAAAGGCGACGGGATGAGGGTCAAAGAGATCGCCGAAATCTTGGCGGAAAAACATTCGCTCGCCAAACGAGAAGTGTACCGGATGGCCTTGAAAGACGAGGATCCCAAAGAGCGCGGCTGAAAAAATTGGTTCTTCCGGGTTTACTGAGAAGGAATATTCACCACAGAGACGCAGAGTTCGCAGAGGGTTTGTTCAAGATGATATACTTATACGTATTTCTCCGCGACCTCAGCGCCTCCGCGGTGCAATCTCCGAGTCCTTGCTTCACCACGAAACTGGAAAAGGGCACGGTTATCCACATGGAAACCTGAAGACCCCAAAAATCAACCCGGCTATCGCCTGATGCCGAATGATGTAAATTCGTGTGTCGCTGGTCCCCAGTGTACTTCGACATTCGTTACGTTCGCGCCCGAGGGGCCCCGGCGGCACCACGCGATAATTTCTTCGATTCGAGCCCGCGCCCCTTCGGCTGCCACCTCCACGCTGCCGTCAGGTGAGTTTGCGACCCAGCCGGTGACGCCGAGTTGTTGGGCGTGGGCAACGGTGGAGGCGCGGAAATAGACCCCCTGCACTCTACCGTTGATCTTGAGATGAACGCGGACGTGATCTGACGGGGTTTCCATGTCTGCTTCAGTCTTTCCCTACCTCAGGTTTCGGGGCGCGGCAACCCGCCATCGAAAAGCGGTTCAAATCGTTCAAGCCGTTCAAATCGTTGAAGAGGTCCCGTTTGACAAGCGACCGTTGAGTTAGGTAGTCTGGCGCCGTTTCGTATGGGTCCGGTTACCGAAGAGCGTGCAGAGAGAGTGGTTTCCGTCCGCGGGGCTGCTTGTGAGACCCGTTTGAGGCCCTGCCCTTTGGATAAATCGACCCCGAAGTTATAAGCAATCGTTGAGGCAGCAAGGAGGGCCAAGATGGGAGCAAAGTTATACGTTGGGAACCTTTCCTATTCCGTGACGGAGGAACAGCTCCAGCAACATTTTGCGCAGCATGGTTCGGTGGTCAGCGCGCGGATCATCACGGACAAATTCAGCGGACGCTCCAAAGGTTTTGGCTTCGTCGAGATGGGCTCCGACGAAGAGGCGGAACGGGCGATCAGCGCTCTTAACGGCACGGACTTCGAGGGCCGCAACATCGTGGTCAGCGAAGCACGTCCGCAGGCGCCGCGCGAAGGCGGTGGCTCCGGGAGCGGCAGACCGCCGCGGCGCGACCGCTACTAGCCTGGATTAGACCTAGTAGACAGAGACCGAGGACTAAACCCTTCCGGGAGAAGGCAATGGATTTGTGCCCTGAAGTGGCTTGCGAACCGCTGATCCGGAGCAAACGGCAGTGAAGGCAAGTAACAGCGTGCCAAGCATCATCCAAGTCAATGCAGCTCCACGTCTGGGTGCCCTCTCCCTCCAGGCTTTAGCCCTTGGTCTCCAGCGTGCTGGCACTTTGCCCGGGACCATGGATAATCCAAGTTAGCGCTTCAGCAGAGCTAAGAGTTCCTCTTCGCTAAGGATTTGTACTCCCAGCTCCTGGGCTTTTTTGAGTTTGGATCCCGGCTCGCTGCCCGCAACAACGTAGGTCGTGTTCCGGCTCACGCTCGACGCAATCCGTCCCCCCAGAGTCTCAATCCGTTTTTGCGCCTCGACCCGCGACATCCCTTCCAGTCCGCCGGTCAGAACGAAGGTCGCGCCGGTGAGTTTGCCCTCTTTCTTAGGCTCGCGTTTGAACTTTACGCCTGCTTGAATCAGCTTCTCAATGACTTGGCGGTTCTCCTTTTGCGCGAAAAATTGCGCGATGCTTTTGGCAACCTCGGGACCGATTTCGCGTACTTCGGTCAACTGCTCTTCAGTGGCCGCCATAATCGAGTGTAAATCGCCGAACTGTTCCGCCAGAAGTTTTGCCGTCGCCTCGCCCACATGGCGGATGCCGAGAGCCGTCAAGCAGCGGGGCAGTGTCGCCTCTTTGCTGCGGGCCAGGGCGTCGAGCAGATTCTGCGCCGATTTCTCCGCCATGCGATCGAGGTTGGCCAGCTCTTCTTTGCTCAGGCTGTAAAGATCGGCGATATCTTTCACCAAGCCGCGCTCCACCAGTTGATCGATGAGCTTGTCGCCCAGTCCTTCGATGTCCAGGGCGCCGCGCGAACCGAAGAACTTGAGACTCTCTTTGAGCTTGGCCGGGCACGCAATGCCGGCGCAGCGGTAGGCGGCTTCCCCCTCTTCGCGGAACACCGCCGCGCCGCACACCGGGCAACGCTCCGGCATAACGAAATGTTTCTCGCCGCCGGTTCTTTTGTCCGCCAAAACCTGCACGACGTAGGGAATCACGTCGCCGGCTCGCTCGACGACCACGGTGTCACCGATGCGAATGTCCTTGCGCTCGATCTCGTCCATGTTGTGCAGCGAGGCGCTTTTCACGGTCACGCCGCCAATGGGGACGGGCTCCAGGCTCGCTACCGGAGTGAGCGTGCCGGTGCGCCCGACGTTGGCCTGAATGTCGAGGATGCGCGTGGTGGCCTGGCGCGGCTTGAACTTGTAGGCGATCGCCCAGCGCGGCGAGCGCGCGATCTCACCCAAGCGGCGCTGAAATTCCAGACTGTTTACTTTGATGACCAAGCCGTCGATTTCGTACGGTAGCTCGTCGCGCTGCGCTTCCATTTGATCGCGATAGCGCAGCACTTGTTCGAGCCCATAGCATAAGCACGCGCCGGGCACCGGCTTGAGGCCCCAATCTCGCAGTGCCTGGAGAAATTCGAGGTGGCTGGCGAAGTCCGCGCCGGCGATCTCGCCCATGCCGTGACAAAAAATATCCAGCGGACGCTTCGCCGTGATCGTCGAATCCAATTGCTTCAACGATCCGGCGGCGGCGTTGCGCGGATTGGCGAAGGCCGGTTGGCCTTCCTCTTCGCGCTCTTGGTTCATTTGCTGAAAGGCTTGCCGTGAAAGAAACACCTCGCCGCGGACTTCCAGACGCGGCGGCGGATCGCGTTTGTCGCGGCGCAGGGTGAGCGGTATCGAGCGAATAGTTTTTAGATTGAGAGTGATATCTTCGCCGTTGATGCCATCGCCGCGGGTCGAGCCGACGACGAACCCTCCGTTGTCATAGACCAGCTCGACGGCGACGCCGTCGATTTTCGGCTCTGCCGCATATTCAATGGCTTCAGTGGTCTTGAGGAAACGCTGGATTCGCTCTTCGAACTCGCGCATTTCTTCCTGGTCGTTGGCGTTGCTGAGCGAGAGCATCGGCAGCGTGTGCGGCACCGTTTTGAATTTATCCAGCGGCGGCGCGCCGACCCTCTGGGTCGGTGAGTCGGCTGTGGCTAGATCAGGGCGTTCTTTTTCAAGTTCCAGCAACCGGCGAAACAATTGGTCGTATTCGGCGTCGCTGATCAGGGGGGCGTCGAGCACGTAGTAGCGATAATTATGCTTGTCGATCTCGCGGCGCAGGTCGAGAAGCTCTTTTTCCACTTGGTGACGGGACTTAGATGTCATAGAATGAGACCAATGAGCGCGCGCATGACGTGTTTATTCGCCGTTCGTCGAGAATTAACACAATTGTACCGGTGAATGAAGTTGCGACGACGCTTCGTTGACCCACCGGGTCCAGTATGTTAACCATTTTGCCAATGCCTACACGCTTCGTTCAAGGGGCGATTTGCCTTTTGCTCTTGTCAGGCTGTGCCTCCGCGGCGCCCGAATTTCGGTCTCCCCCTGAAGGGTTTTCGTGGTCGCCCGAAGCCCCTTTCAAACGCCAGAAAAAAACCGAAATTCCGGCGGATGCCGGCGGACTATCTCACTTCCTGATCGGCCACCTGCTGCTCGGCGAAGGCGAGTTTGAGCAGGCATTGAAAGAATTCGAAGCGGCGGCCCAGGCCAATCCTGACGACGCTTTCCTGCGTTTCCGCTTGGCGACGCTGTATTTGCGAAAGGGCGACTTGAAAAGCGCCTTGGTGGAAGCGGCGGCGGCGGCCACCATCGAGCCTAAACAGCTCGACAATCACCTGCTTTTGGCGGGGCTTTATTTGTCCCTGGGTGAAACTCAAAAAGGACTAAAAGAGTACGAGGAAGTCCTAAAGCTCGATCCGAAAAACCAGGAAGCGCTGCTATATCTGGGGGCGCTTTACTTACAGCTTGATGATCCTTCCCGTGCGACGGCCCACATCGAGGATCTCCTCAAGCTTGACCCCAACTCCGCCCTCGGCCATTACTACCTCGGGCGCGTACGGGCCAAGAGCAAGCTTTATCTCGCCGCCGAGCAAAGCTATCGCAAGGCGCTGGAGCTCAATCCCAAATCCGAAGCCGCGCTGATGGACCTGGCGCTGGTTTATGAGCTGGAAGGCAAAACCGAAGACTCGATCCAGGCCTACCAGCGTTTGCTTCAAGTGAACGCGCAAAATGTCTGGGCGCGCAAGCGCCTGGGTGAGCTCTACGTCGGCCAGAACAAGCTGGACGACGCCTTGGCGCAATTCCAAAAACTGGAGGGTGGCGAGGCGGATCCGCGCGAGACCCGCATCAAGATCGGGCTGATCCACTTCGAAAAAGGCGACTTTGAGCGGGCGGCGACGGAGTTCAATTTAGTCTTGGCCGGCGACCCGGACAATGACCGCGCCCGGTTTTATCTCGGCGCTAGCTACTCCGAGTTGAAATCCGACGACAGGGCGCTCGAAGAGTTCGGACGCATTGCGGAAAAGAGCGAGTTGTTCATCGACGCGCGAATCCAGATGGCCTACGTCTACGACCGCCGGGAACAAATTCAGAAGGCCATCGAGGCTTTGCAAGCGGCGCTCCGTAAGAAAAACGACCGTAAGGAAATCCATGCCTTGCTCGCTTCGCTTTATCGCAAGACCAAGGAGTATCCCAAGGCGATCCAGGCCATGGAGCGAGTGACCAACCTCGACCCCAAGAACGATCAGGCGCATTTTCAGTTGGGTGCCCTTTATGACGAGAACAAGAACAAGGACAAATCCGTTTCGAGCATGAAAAAGGCCATCGAGATCAACCCGCAGAACGCCCCGGCGCTAAACTACCTCGGCTACACCTGGGCGGAAATGGGCGTGCAGCTCGACGAGGCCGAGAGCTTGATTCTGCGGGCGCTGAAGATCGAGCCCAACGATGGCTTCTACATCGACAGCCTGGGCTGGGTCTATTATCAAAAAGGTGACTTTACACGCGCCGTAGAGCAGTTGGAACGAGCGGTGGAAATCACCGTAGACGATCCCACGATCATTGAACATCTCGGCGACGCCTACGAAAAAGCCGGCAAGCCGGACCGGGCCCTCGCCCGCTATCGCGAGGCGCTGAAGAAAACCAAAGAAAACGATCAGATCAAACGCATCCGCGAGAAGATTCAACGCCTGGAGAAAAAGATTTGAACTTGCGGCTGGTGCCGGCGAAAGGGACATCTGGTGGCTTCGTCCGACGACCTTTCGAATCGAGTCCCGGCTATGACCGGGGGCTCTCGCTCAGGATTCCGCTCCAGAGGCGTCCTGGCTGCTGCTACGGGCTTGCCCGTGGGACCCCACTTGTTTTGACGATGCTCTGCGGGTTGCTCGCCGGCTGTTCGACGTTCGCGCCACAGATTCAGCCGCCGGGTCCGCAGATCCTAAAAGAGCCTCCGGTGGCTGGCTGGGGCGCGGAAAAGCTGCTGGAGATTCTAGACCAACGAGATCGCCAGTTTCGTTCCGTGCGCGGGTTGGCGTCGATCTCCTACCGTGGGCCGGAAGGACGACAAGGATTTCAGGAAGCCATTTTGGTCCAGAGGCCGGACCGAGCGCGGTTGGAAACGCTTTCGATGCTCGGAGTGATCCTGATAGTGACGGTAAATGGCGATCAGATCGCCGGGTTCCATCCGAGAGAAGGAGTTTTCATTCGCGGTGAGAGCACGAAAGAAAACCTTTTTCGCTACACTCGAATCCCGCTGGAGCTCGAAGAGATGACCCGACTGCTGATGGGGTTGCCGCCGGCGGCGCCTGGCGCCGATTGGCAGACGGCGGGCGGCTCGCTTTACCGGGACCGCGGCGGCCAGGGGAAAGAAGTCGTGACGTTCGATCTCTCGAGCGGAGTGCCGGTCCGCTGGCACCGGTTGGCTGCCGACGGCAGTTCCGAGCTGAGCGCCGCTTTCGAAAACTATTCGTCCACTCCGGCGGGTCTATTCCCGTCAAAAATCATTTTCGAATCGGCGAGCCAGCAAAGAACCGTGGAGATCGTCTACGAGGCGCCAGAGATTAATGCCGCGCTTCCCGCCGAGCTGTTTTCCCAGCAAAAGCCGGCGAACGCGAAGGAACTGCCCATTGAGGCTTTGGGCGGTTGACGAGGGATGTCACCCGCGAGCTGGAAAGCTGCCCTTTGTCTGCTGCTTCTAGTCGGGTGCAGAAGCGGACAGGAAACTGAAACCGAAAGTCGCGGCTCTTCGTCGGTCGTCAGCCGGCCAGACGCCGGTAAACCCGCCACGGGCGACTGGCTCATCAGTCACAGCCTCAGCGATCCCGAGCAGCTCAACCCGCTCACCAGCAACGACGCCTCCGCCAGCGAACTCCTGCAGTATATTTTCCAAAGTCTGCTGACGCGCGACCCGCGCTCGCTCGAACTCAAGCCGCTGATTGCGGTGGCGCGCCCGGCGATATCGGTTGACCGGCGCCGCTACACCTTCACGATCCGGCGCGATGCGCATTTCCAAGACGGCACGCCGCTATCGGGCGAAGACGTGCTGTTTTCGATCAAGGCGATCAAATGCCCACTGGTCAATGCGCCATTTCTCCGCGTCTACTTCGATTCGGTGGTGGATGCGCGGTTACTCGACGAGTTTACGATCCAATTCTCGATCAAGGAGCCGTATTTTCTCAACGAGAGTGTGTTAGGCGGGATCGATGTCCTGCCGCGTCACTATTACGATCCTGGGAATTTGTTAAAAGATGTAACCCTGGCCGATCTGCGCAAGCCCGCCGATCAACTGTCTGCCGCCATCAAAAAGTTTGCCGACGATTTCAACAAGAACTTCAGCCGCAACCCGATGGGCAGCGGTCCTTACAAGTTCCAAAGCTGGAAGACGGGGCGCGAGATCGAGCTCATGCGCGACGAGAAATATTGGGGCTATGGCAAAGCGGGCGTCGATCAGCCGTACCTGGACCGCTACAAGTATCGAATCATTAATAACCTAGACGCCGCTCTGGTCACGCTCAAGAGCGGCGGGCTCGACGAGATGAACTTAAACCCGGTTCAACACAAGCGTGGAACCGGCAGCGAGCGCTTTAAATCGGAATTTCAAAAGTACGATTACTTTGCGCCGAATTTCAGCTATATCGGTTGGAACAACGAGCACCCGATCTTTCGCGACAAGCGGGTGCGCAAGGCGATGACCTACTTCACCAACCGCAAACAAATGGTCAGGACGATTCTATTTGGCTTGGGTGAGGTGGTGGAAGGGCCGATTTATTTCTTTCGGCCCGAGTACGACAAGAGCCTGCGGAGTTACGACTACGATCCGAAAAAGGGCTTGGAACTCTTGCAACAAGCCGGCTGGAGCGATAGCGATGGTGACGGCATTCTGGATAACGTGGTCGACGGTCGGAAAGTTCCCTTTCGTTTCGAGATCAAAGTGAATGCCGGCAACACCACGCGCAAGAGCGTGGCGCTGGTTCTCCAGGACGAGCTCAAGAAGCATGGTATCGCGGCGACGGTTCGCGAACTGGATTGGACGATCTTTCTCGCCGACGTCAAAGTCCGGAAGTTCGATGCGATTCTTCTGGGCTGGGCGATGTCCGTCAATGAGCCGGACGCTTATCAGGTCTGGCATTCATCCCAGGCCGCCAACAAAGGTTCGAACCATATCAGTTTCAAGAACGCGCGCGCCGACCGAATTTTGGAACAGTATCGGCGCGAGTTCGACGAGCGGAAACGGATTGAACTGTATCGCGAGTTTCAACAGATTCTCAGCGATGAACAGCCCTACACGTTTCTCTTTGTTGGAAAGTCGGTCTCCGCCGTGCAACGGCGCATTCGCGGGGTCGAGGTCCTGCCTGGCGGACTGCGCTCCATCGACTGGTGGGTTCCCCCGCCGGCGCAGAAATACGGTCAAAGACTTACGGCAAACTAAGAGGCCACGATGGCATCCTATGCGCTCAAGCGGCTGCTCTTGATGATCCCCACCTTCATCGGGGTTACTTTGATCGGCTTTCTGATTATGAGGCTCGCGCCCGGTGATCCCGCCGAACTGCGCGCCGCGGGAGGTCTCGGCGGGGCAAGCGGCGCCGGCGTGTCGTTGGAAAAACGTGGCGCGGTTGACGAGGCGGTGGCGCAATGGCGCGCGCAGTACGGCTTGGACCGACCCGTCCAGGTTCAATACGCGCTGTGGTTGAAGAATCTTTTCACGCTTAATTTCGGCGAATCGTTCAAAGACAACCAGTCCGTGTGGAACAAAATCGTCGAGCGAGTTCCGGTCACGGTCAAACTCAATTTGCTGTCGCTGATGGTCGTTTATCTTGTCGCGATTCCGTTGGGCATGTATTCCGCGACCCATCCCAACTCTTTGGGTGATCAGGTCACGACCCTGGCTGCCTTTGTGCTATTCGCCGTCCCGTTGGTTTGGGCGGCGACCATGGCGATCGTTTTTATTTGTGGCGGGGATTTCTATTATCTTTTTCCGCCGGCAGGATTGGCATCGCTTGATTACGCCGAAGACTGGCCGCTCTGGAGAAAGTTCAAGGACCAAGCCTGGCATGTTTTCTTACCCGTATTGCTGATGTCCTACGACGGTTTCGCCGGGCTGTCCCGCTACATGCGCGCGAGCATGTTGGAAGTGCTTAGCCAAGACTTTGTTCAAGTTGCCAGAGCCAAGGGACTGGAGGAGCGACTGGTAATCTTTAAGCATGTCCTGCGCAATTCTTTGATCCCACAGGTAACCATGTTGGCTTCTATTCTCCCAGGCCTCCTGGGCGGTAGCGTCATTATCGAAACGATTTTTTCGATCCCGGGTCTGGGACAATTAGGCTATGAATCGGTGCTGGCACGAGACTACCCCACCGTGATGGCGTTGTTCACGGTCAGCGCGGTGCTGACTCTAATCGGCATCCTGATCTCGGACCTGCTTTTATCGGTAGTGGATCCGAGAATCGCATTTGGTCGAAGGCTACAATGAGTTCAACACCATTGAATACGGCGCAACCGGCGTCGGGCAACGCCGCCGCCGTCGAAAATGCACCACCCACCGGCGAGGGGTTGTGGGCCAGCGTCTGGAAGCAATTCAAGCGCAAACCGGTTGCTCTTGCCGGCTTCTACCTGGTTTGTTTTCTTGCGTTCATGGCCGTCTTCGGGGATTTCTTGGCGAACGATAAGCCTTACTATCTTTCATACAAGGGTAAATCGTACTTTCCAGTTTTTCGCGGTTATCTCGTCGACGCGCGTCTCGCCCAGTGGCCCGCCGAACTCTTGAACGTCGAATACAAGAAGCTTGACGGCGCAACGGCTATTTTTCCGCCGATCCCATACCGCCCAACCAATATCGACTTGTTCGCACCCTATGAGACTCCTTCCAAGGACCACTGGTTCGGAACGGACAAACTGGGGCGCGATATCATGGCGGGGATGATTCACGGAGCGCGCATCTCGCTCTCCATCGGTTTCGTCGCCGTCGGCATCGCCGTGGTCATTGGGGTGATTCTCGGCGCCATCGCCGGCTACTTCGGGTCGTGGGTGGACTTAGTCATTTCTCGGCTATTCGAAGTCATGCTCGCGATCCCGACGTTCTTTCTTTTGATCACGGTTGCGGCGATTTTCCCGCCGAGCATTTTTCTAACGATGGCGATCATCGGATCGACGAGTTGGGTAGGGATCGCTCGCTTCACACGCAACGAATTTCTAAGGATTAGAAATTTGGACTATGTAACGTCGGCGATCGCTCTCGGAGTGCCCGACCGGACAGTCATGTTCAAGCACATTTTGCCGAATGCCTTAGCTCCCGTAATTGTCTCGGTCGTCCTCGGTATCGCCGGCGCGATTCTAGTGGAATCCGCTCTCAGCTTCCTCGGCATCGGCGTGCCCGCCGAGCTGGTGACTTGGGGCTCGATCCTACACGAAGCCAGCGGCGCGACTTTTGCCTGGTGGCTGGCGGTGTTTCCAGGAGCGGCGATCTTCATTACCGTCTTGTCCTACTATCTCGTTGGCGAGGGTCTGCGCGAAGTGCTCGATCCCCGGCTCAGGGGCTTGCGCTAGAATCCCTCAATCTGCTAAGCGGTGGACAATCCCGGCGCTTCCCAGACCCGCGGGCCGGCGTATGAGGAGATGCTCGCATGAAGATCGCAATCTGCTTTGCCATTGCTTTGGGTTTTTCACTGCCGCCGGCGCTGGCGCGCGCCCAGTACGCCAAGCCCGTCTACATCTCGCTGCCGGGGCCGGGAAATATCCAGCACCTGGCCTATGCCGTAGGGAAGGAAAAGAAATTCTACGACGAGATGGGCGTTCCCAATGCCCAGATCGTCGTCTTGCGCGGCAACGCGATCAATGTCCAGGCGCTGGTTTCCGGCACGGTTCATTTCTCCTCGGCGTTCGGCCCGGCGATGCAGACGATGTTTCGCGGCGAGCAATTGCGCATTCTCGTGCAGATCTTCAACCAGGTCCCCTTCGGGCTGATAACGCGGCCCGAGATCAAGCGACTCGAAGATTTGCGGGGAATGAAAATTGCGGTCACCTTCGGCGGCTCCACCTACAGTTTGCTCCAGGCGCTTTTCGCCAAACATGGCCTGCCGGCGAATTTTGCCGACTATATCAATATCCCGGACAATGCGAGTAAGGTTCTCGCGCTACAGCAGGGGCGCGTAGTCGCCGCGTTCATGGCTCCGCCGACCGATCAGCCGCTCTTGAAAGCCGGGTTTAAACGGCTGGTCTACGGCGGCGACGAATTCAAAAATGTGCCCTTCAGCGCCCTGCTGGCCACCGCGAAGACGATAAGAGAAGAACCGGATTTGACCGAGCGCATGGTCAAAGCGATAGTCAAGTCGCTCTACTGGATTCGCGCCAACCGCGAAGGGAGCATCGATATCATTATGAAGCACGGAAGAATGGACCAACGGGAGATCGCCGCTTCGCTTTATGATCTGATGCGCGACGCCTTTGTCC
>Ga0326597_10009356_pt1 | contig 13142 bp, 11 predicted proteins | sample RVTome_12_FD_203789 | JGI IMG/M metagenome (GOLD analysis project Ga0326597, IMG submission 203789) | Soil microbial communities from uranium-contaminated site in the Upper Colorado River Basin, Wyoming, United States - RVT100D185 | ecosystem: Environmental > Terrestrial > Soil > Contaminated >... | reverse complement strand
AGCGGCAACGATCCGGCGCGAGTTCGTCGACAGCCCGGCGTAGGAAGCCAGTCCCTGCTGCCAGTAAGTGTTGATGGCCTGAGCCGAGGTCTCGCCGAAGCCCTCGACGAACCTCTCGGAGAGGAACACGGTCTCGGGATCGTGACCGATGACTATCAGGGGGACGCTGTCGAAGTCATCGAGTCCCTGGGAAACGGTGGGGTCGATATCGGCCCAGGGAGGGTGGCCCGGCTCGTCGAGTTCGGCATTAAGAAAGGTTTGGAATCCGATAGGCATCGGGTCCACCAGCACGACGCCGGCGATGTCGGAGCGTCCGTCGGCGAACAACCGAGCGGAGTGGACCCCGTCTCCGGCGGCGACCAGGAGATAGGGGCCGGGAAGCCCGGTGTCGGCCAATGCTTCGGTGAGGTCCGCCGCCCGCTGCTCGGGCGATGCCTCACCTTCCACATATCCATTGGCGCAGACCGTGTAACCCGCATTGGAGAGCTGGGCCTGGACCACCGACCACACGCCGTAGTCGATCCAATCGAACGGCTCGAGGATCACGGTGGGGCCCCTTGGCTCGGAGCTGGCCGTGCAGAGCAGACGGTGGGGGAAGCGATTCCAATCATCGGCCACGATCTCAGAGGATTCGATGAGGCGATCGGGGTCGACCCGGATCAAAGCTCCCGGATGGTGCAGGGCCACCCACAGCGATCCGTCGGCGACTTCGATCCCTCCGGCCTTGCCTGGCATCGGATATCGCTGAATCGAGCCGCTTATCAGGTCGATGCGAATCAGCAGATGATCGGTATGCGAGGTGAGCCAGAGGGCTCCCTCGAACTCAAGCATTGAATGGAGACCAAAGGTGATTCCGCCAAACGACGAGAGTTCGCCCGTCTCTGGATCGAAAACGCTGAGGTTGGTCCCCCATGGATACATACCATCCATCAGCCACAGGTCACCACCCGCCTCGCTCACCATCCGCACTCCGAACCCGTCAGAGGTCTCGAGCCCGCTGTAGGTGGGGATGACTATCTCTCCACGGGTGCCTTCGGGAGAGACGCTGGAGATCAGACCCCTATCGGGATCGTTGACCCAGAGGTAACCGAGACCCTCACCTTTGATGTCTCCGGTTGTCCGCGAAAGGATCTCGCCGGTGGATGAGATCTGAAGCAGTTCGCTCGTATCGTTGCTGATCCAAAGGCTGTCGCCGAACCAGGCCGACCAACTGGGCAGCCCCCCGAGTTCGACGGCGAGATCGACTTCACCGAGGTCCGGGTTGAATCGAAGCAGCTCGCCACCCTCGTAGTTCGAGAGCCACACGTACCCGCCTCCGACCACAACACCCTCGACGTAGCCGTCGATGTCAAAGGTCGCTTCGATCAACCCCGAAGACGCGTTAATGCGATTGAGCTTGCGATGAAGGGCTTCCATCACCCAGATCGTGTCACCGCCGACTGCCGTGGACTTCACCCCGCCGGTCTCCAGATCCACCACCTGATCTATCCCGGGAAGATCACCAAGGCTGCTGACTCCAAAGGCCAGAAGCTGGGGAGAGGCGTCGGATCGATTGCTGGTGAGGATCACAACCACGGCTGCAACTACGGTCAATACCGCGAAGGAGAAGGCAGCCGCGATCAGAGGGCGACGTCGCCGGCTCGGCTCCGGGACCGGGGCCGGGGCGATACCGATCCTCTCTTCGACCTTGGCGTGGAGGCGTGCCTTGTCGATGGCGGCGTGGGCGGCTGGGTCATTCCGTTCGAGGAGTTCCATCATGCTGAGGCTTCCCTTGGGTCCATATGTGAGGTGTTCTTTTCGAGACGGTCGAAACGTTCCTTGAAACGAGCACGAGCCCGAAACAGACGCTGATCGACTGCGTTTTCCTTGATGCCGATGACCGATGCGATTTCGCCCCTGGTGAGACCGTCCCAGGCCGCCATCCGCAGGATTTCTCGATCGTCCTTGCTCAGGGAATCGAGGGTCTCTTGGACTAACCGTGCCTCGTCATTGATGATGATGTTGGTATCCACTGGAGGCTCTAACGACAACCGTTCGGAGAGCCGATTGCGCCGACGCCGACTCCGGTATTGGTTAGCGACTACCCGGTAAGCCACGCCCAATAGCCATGCTCTAGTTGCCTCGTCATTTGGCACTTGGTCAAGCCGGCGCCAGGCGACGGCGAATACCTCGGCGGCCGCGTCTTCGCCATCTGACGGACCGAGGCGTCTTATGCAATACCGGGAAACAGCGAGGTAGTGGGTGTCGAAGAGGGTGTCGAAGCGATTGCGGGCTTCAGGATGAAGTTCGATCGAACCCTGACTTGGCACTTCGCGATGTTATGTGTCCATAACCGACCCGATCCTTACATCCCTCATCCCCTTCTGGCATAGATCCGCGCCGAGATCGGCGAGCGAAATGCGCAGGAAGGGATGGGAGGGATGTTGAGACCTGACAAGATGGGTTGATCAACCCCGATCTCACCGCGCCCCTTACCTGGTTCGACCGTTTGCCCCGGACGGTCAGGCGTCTTGCCTCGATCGGCGGCAGTCAGGCCGACTCTGACGACGAGCGGCTCCGCAAGGGTTCACTGGTGCTCACCGTCGTCCTCGTCGTGGTTTTGGCAGTGGTCTGGGTGACGACCTATTCGATACTCGGGCTATATCGCTCAGCGGCCATTCCGTTTGGATACCAGGTGGTGTCAGTGGCGAGCCTGATCATGCTGAGGAGCACGAAGGGCTTCGAACTATTCCGGGTGAGCCAACTCTTCCTTATGTTGCTGCTCCCCGTGCTACTCCAATGGAGCTTGGGAGGGTTCGTTGTGTCGGGCGGCGTCATTCTTTGGGCCCTCATTTCCCCGCTCGGAGCATTGGTGTTCTCGGCTCGGCCGCTGCGATGGTTCCTCGGCTATGTCCTACTGATAGGCGCATCAGGGCTCTTCGAGTCGTCTCTGACCCGCGCCGACATTCCTTCCTCTGTCACGACCTGGTTCTTCGCCCTCAACATCGGAGGCGTCTCGATCGTCGCCTTCTTCCTTCTCCGCTACTTCATGCACGGCTTCGCCGCTGAGCGCCAACGCTCCGAGCAGCTCCTGCTCAATGTGTTGCCGGTCTCCATCGCTCGCCGCCTCAAGGCTGGAGAGCGTCCCCTGGCCGACCGTTTCGAGACAGCGGCGGTCTTGTTTGCGGATCTGGTCGGCTTCACCCCGATGTCGGAGCGGCTCAGCCCCGAAGAGCTGGTTGAGCTGCTCGACGGGCTCTTCTCCCGCTTTGACGAGGTGGCCGATCGGCTGGGTCTTGAGAAGATCAAAACGGTCGGCGACTCCTACATGGTGGTGGGAGGTCTGCCCGAACCTCGGGCAGACGCCCCCGAATCCGTGGCGGAGATGGCCCTGATGCTCCAGGAAATGATCAAAGGGTTCCGCGCACCATCGGGGGCTCGGTTGGACCTGCGAATCGGCATCGACATCGGTCCGGTGGTGGCCGGTGTGATCGGAACCCGCAAGTTCACCTACGACCTATGGGGCGACACCGTCAACACTGCCAGTCGGATGGAGTCGCACGGGGTCGAGGGTGGGATCCAGGTGACGCCCCGGGCCTATGAGAGGTTGCGCCACCGTTTCATCTTCGATGAGAGGGGACTCGTCGAGCTGAGAGGGAAAGGCGAGATGGTTACCCACCTCCTGGTGGGACGGCTACAAACCACCGGGTGAATTAGGGTCCGACCTTTCCGACCAGGAGTACTCGATGCCAACCGCCCGCATGGCAGCCGTCGCCCAATCGACGAAGACACTTTTCGATTTCGTGAGTGTCTGGGACCGTCTCCGCCTCCATCCGCAGGTCTGCGACTTTGCGTTTGGCAACCCCCAGGAGGTTGCTATCCCCGGTTACGCCGCGGCTCTCGTCCGGCATGCGACACCCGAAGATAAGGACTACTACGCCTACAAGCGTTCGGAACCGGATGCCCAGGCGGTGGTAGCCAAGAGGTTGGCGGAATGGAGGGATCTTCCATTCGAAGCGGCCGACATCGCCCTCACGCCCGGAGCGTTCGGGGCGATGGCGGTCGCCTTCCATGCTCTGCTCGAGCCAGACGAGGAGGTGATCTTCTCGCTCCCGCCGTGGTTCTTCTACGAAGGCATGATCCTCGCTGCTGGTGGGAAGCCGGTGAAGGTGGCGGTCAAAGCGCTCGATCACGATCTCGATGTTGATGCGATTGCGGCCGCCATCACCCCGCGGACTCGGATGGTGATTGTCAACACTCCTAACAACCCCACCGGTCGGATCTATCCGGAGGCGACGCTCCGGGAACTGGCATCGGTGCTGACCGAGGCCTCGGACCGCTACGGCGCTGCGATCTTTCTGCTGTCGGACGAGCCGTACGCCCGGCTGGTATTCAGCGATGCCTCGATGGTCAGCCCGGCTGCTTTCTACCCCAACACCTTGATGTCTTACAGCTACGGCAAGATCCTGCTCACTCCCGGACAACGATTGGGGTGGTTGGCGCTGGCTCCGTCGATGCCCAATCGGGAGGAGATGCGGTCAGTCATCCAGCTCGCCCAGATGTCAGGGGGTTGGCTCTTTCCCAATGCGCTCCTCCAACACTCGATCGAGGATCTCGAGGATCTCTCCATCGACCTGACCGAACTCGAAGGCAAACGCGACCTGATGGGCCAGGCACTTTTGTCGCTCGGGTACAACCTGAGGATGCCGGAAGGCACCTTCTACCTGTGGGTCCGCTCGCCCGAACCCGACGACTACGGGTTAGCGATGAAGCTGGCCGAGCAAGGGGTCCTCGTCCTGCCCGGCAGCGCCTCAGAAGGGCCCGGTTACTTCCGGATATCGCTCACGGGGACGAGGAACATGATCGAACGCAGTCTGCCGGTGTTCGAGCGGGCCGCGGCTGCTAGCTAGTCGACCCGGTTGCCGGCTATCGGATCGAAGTAGCGCGCCTTCTTTCGAGCCGCGACGAAGTTGATTGGTTAGGATCGAACTCCATCCCTGCGTCTCGGCGGCTTGCGTCTGGACCGATGCGGGACTCGCTGAAAGGCGCGAGTGAACTCATGACTGCCTCCGATTCCGAAAGCACACCTCAATCCACTCTCCCTGAGCGAGAACTCGGTTTCCTCACTCGTGTTTTGGGGCCGGCGATCAACGGAGTGGCGCGAATGCCCGCCACCGTCCACACCAAGCTACTGGTTGGCTTCCTCACCATCGCCGTCCTGTTGTTGCTGATGGGAATCCTCAGCATCGTTGTGATCGGGCGGATGAATCAGCAGGTCGAGCAGCTCACGGCCCTCGAGACCCAGACCGATCTGGCCCGTCAGGCTATCTATTCGGTCACGGCTCAGAGCCACTACCGGGCGATGGCCCTCATTACCGGAGTGGACTCCTGGAACGCCAAGATCGATGCGGCCAAGGTGGGCTTCGCCGCCGACGTCGATGCCATCGAGGCGCTCGATGCTCCGATCGACTCCGGCTTGGTGGGGCGGCTCCGGGAGATCGCCGTCCGCTACGCGGCCGCGGGCGAGGAGGTGCTCACCCTCTACGGGGCTGGCGACCTCGAGCAGGCGTTGGCTGTGCACATCTCGGCCGAGCATGAAATCTCCCACGAACTCGAAAACGAGCTCAACGGTCTCATCACATCATCGGCTCTGAACAGAGAGACCGAGCTGGCCAACTTTCGTGACAATCGCCAGTTCCTCACCGTTACCGTCGCCGGTTTCTCGGTCGTCAGTCTCGTCACCGCCCTTGCCTTCGGAGCGGTGCTTTCCTGGTCGCTGATCCGCCCGGTGCGCAAGATCGATGTCGCCCTGGCCAGGATCGCCGACGGTCATTTCGATCAGATGGTCACAGTTCCCAACCGCGACGAGTTCGGCCGTCTCACCGTCAACCTCAACCGAACCAGCAACCGCCTCTCCACTCTCTACACCGAGCTGACCGACCTCAACCAGAACCTGGAGAAGACCATCGAAGAGCAGCTCTCCCAGTTGCGCCGGACCGAGGCTCTGCGCCGGTACGTGTCACCGCAAGTGGCAGATGCCATCATGGGTGAAGGCTCCCGGGTTGGGCTGACCCCCACCCGGCGCAACCTCAGCATCCTCGTGTCGGACATTCGGGGATTCACCGAGATGTCCGAGCGGATGGAACCGGAAGAGTTGGTCGATGCTCTCAATCAGTACTTCACCTCGATGACCGACGTCGTGTTCCGCTGCGGGGGCACGCTCGACAAGTATCTAGGCGATGGCATCCTTGCCTTCTTCGGCGACCCGATTCCGTTCGAGGACCATGCCGAACGAGCGGTGGCATCGGCGTTCGGGATGAGGGATGCGCTCGAGCAGATACGTAGGAAGTGGATGCTGCAATATGACGAGGAGCTGACGGTCGGCATCGGGATCAGTACCGGCTATGTCACCGTCGGCAATATCGGCTCAGAGAACCGGATCGAATACACCGTGATCGGCAACCACGTCAACGTCGCCTCTCGCTTGGCGGCCAATGCTGGCGCCGGTCAGATCCTGGTCACCGACCGGACCATGGCCGCAGTGCGTGATCAGGTCGCCGGAACCGAGTTAGAGACGTTGACACTCAAAGGGGTTCAACGTCCGCTGCGGATCTTCGAGATCAGCAATTTCGTCCAACAACAACCCCCGATCGGCGCCGCGCCATGAAGGGATGAGCGGATTCCGGTCAGGCCGCGTCTACCTTGAGTACATAGACGTCGAGCGGCTCGCTCTTTCCTTTGACATTCAAACGGCGCCGCTCTAGGACTTCTGTTTCGATCTGTGCCGCCGCCCTGGCGGACTCACCGATGAGGATCTCGCCGGCCCCGGCCAGGGCAGAAAGCCGGGCGGTGACGTTGACAACGTCGCCCATCGCTGTGAACTCAGATCGGCCATCGGCGGTGCCAACGGATCCGACGAAAGCAACACCGGTGTTCACCCCGATGCCGACGGGAAGCCATGGTCCTTCGGCGCTTTGGTGACCGGTCGCAATCAGCAAGTCCTTGGCCGCCAGTACTGCCCGATGAGAGTTTCCGTCGCCCAGATATGGCATGTAGAAGCCGATCACCTCATCACCGACCAGCTTGTCGATGTAGGCGTCGCTTTTCACCAGCACCCGATTGGCGGTGGCAAAGAACCGATTCATGGATGCGGTGAAATTGGTGGGGCTGACCTTCTCAGCCATCGAGGTGGAGCCCCGGACATCGGCGAAGAGAAAGGTGAGTTCGACCTCCACTCCCCCCGGATGCTTGCGAACGAAGATCTCGCAGTTGTTGCAAAAGTTGGGGTTTCCCTCGGACGCTTGCAGCCCGCGCATCTTCATGGCCCATGTCAGCGGTCCCCCCAGAGGCAGGTAGCACTGCTTGCATCGTGGAGAACCGGGAAGCCGCTTGTTGCGGCGGCGGACCCGGGCGAGCACGGATTCGTTTCCGCTCACCATGCCTCTCCAGACTTCCTCGTTGGGAATTCCGCCGATCATGTCTTCCTCCAATCGAGGAATCTCCCCGTCATGAATTCATCCAGCCCGGATCATCGGAACCCTTACCCAGGCTGCAAACGGTTCCGCCTTTCCTTTCAGCTCGAGGTGGCGGAGCTTCAGGTCGGATGTGTCCACCTCAGCTGCTCGGATGATGGCATCGCTGAGGATCAGCTCTCCACCCGCGGCTGATGAGCCGAGGCGGGCGACGGTGTTGGCAGCGTCGCCGAGGACAGTGAAGTCGAGTGCTCCGGCGTCTCCCACTACCCCGACGTAGGCGACGCCAGTGTGAACCCCGACTCCGGCCGGAAAGCCGGATCCGGAGGGGATTTCTGCGCCGAGCAAATTGGCGAGGCGATAGCCCGCCGCAACGCAACGATGCGGATGGGATTGACCGACGAACCCGGGAATCCACATGGCCATTACCCCGTCGCCCGCCAGATGATCGATGACGCCGTGTTCTTGGTCTGTGACCGTGGTGACCATGCCATAGAACCGATCGAGAGCCCGGCTGAATTCGACAGGGGACATTCCCTCGGCCAGCACGGTCGATCCACGAACATCCGCGAACAAGAGGGAGACAGGGATCTCCGCGCCGCCGTGGTGCTTCTCCATGGTCGAAATGCACCATCGACACAACTGTTGGTTGAGTCTCCATCGACGGAAGCCGAGCAAACGAAACATCGGGGCAAACGGACCACGAAACGGCGCCTGACAGAGTTTGCAACGTGGAGGAGAGGGAAGAGCTCGGAAGAGCCTTTCGTACGCTTTAAGGCCCGGTTGCTCTCCCGTGAGGATCTGGCGCCAGTACTCGCTGCGGTCGTTCTTCGGTACCCGTATGGGTGCGCCGGAAGTCACGGACCGAGGTTAGGTCGGAGTGATTGCCGCTGCGGAGTGCCGATGACCGCGCTCTAGTTTTGGTAGTACCTGCGGGGCGGGAGGTCCTTGATAGCCGGGCCCTGCAATACCCGGCCCTCGATATCGAAGCGCGAGCCATGACAGGGGCAGTCCCAGGAACGCTCGGCGGTGTTGAAGGAAACCTGACAGCCCAGATGGGTACAGGCCGCTGAAAGCGCGTGGATTTGTCCGGCTGCGTCGCGGAACGCCGCCACCGTTCTCCCGTCGATTGAAACCAGGCCCCCCTGGCCTGGCTCTAGTTGACCCGGTGTTCGCCGGTGGAAGCTCTCGACTCGGTCGCCAACAAAATGTCTCAAGGCTTCGACGGCGGCACTGAGGACGCCCGCCCCACCCTGGGCGAGAGCGATCCTGGTGGAGTCGAAAGTCTCTGCCCACGGATTGGGAGTATCCGCGATGTGATCGGCGATGATCATTGCTGCCGCCGTACCATTGGTCATTCCCCACTTGGCAAAGCCTGTAGCAACAAACACCCGATCGCTGCCGGCGGTGAGCCTTCCGATGAAAGGCAGCCGGTCTGAACTCCGGTAGTCCTGAGCGGACCATTGAAACTCGACCGTTGTTCCACCGAACCTCTCTTGCGACCATTTCCCGAGGGCTTCATATCTCATTTTGGTGTCCTCGTCTGCGCCGACGGGATGCCCTTCACCACCAACGATCAGGTACCCGTCAGCCGTCGAACGAAGCGAGCGGGTCGGTTGGTCAACGCTGATGTACATGTCCCGCAGAGGCTGGTGCGGCGTCTGCAATGCGAGCGCATAGGAACGAGATGGTGTCATCCGGGCGAAGTACCCACCTCGAGTGCCAAGCGGGATCTGTGTGGCTATCACCACCGATTTGGCCCTGACCTTGGCGGTATCCGTCGACACAGTGGCCGTCGCTGCATCTAGAGCCACAACCTGGCTCTCCTCGAAGATCAGGCCATCATTTCTAACGATGGCATCGGCCAGTCCGAGGCAGTAGAGACGGGGATGGAACTGCGCCTGGCGGTCGAGGCGCACCGCACCTTCAATCTCGTACGGGAGTTCGGATTCAGTCGTGAAGGAAGCCTCGAGCCCTGCCCTTTGGGCGGCTTCCACCTCGGCTTCGATCTCAGCAACACCTTCGGATGACTCGGCATATGTGTAGGCAGAGGCCTCGCGCAGATCGCACTCGATTCCATCAGAAACTGTCAATTCCTTGACTTTGCCGATCGCCGCCTGGTTGGCGTCGGCATAGACAGCGGCCGCTTCCTGGCCCCAGATTCGGAGGAGGTCGCTATAGATGGTGGAGTGAAGTGCGGTCACCTTGGCCGTCGTGAATCCGGTCACGCCGTAGCAAAGCCTTCTCGACTCGAGCACTGCTACCCGCATGCCTCGCTCAACAAGAAGGCGAGCTGTCGTCAGCCCGGTAATACCGGATCCGACGACCGCGACGTCGACCTCGAGGTCTCGTTGCAAGGCCGGAAAGTCGGTCAACGGTGTGTTTGAGACCCATAGTGAAGGGTTATGTTCCACTGCGATGGTGGGCGGCTCCATCGTCGACCTGGTTACCCGTTCGCGTCGCGGCCTAACCCAGATCGCGCCTCTGGTTCGAGTCGTCTCTGCCTAGCGCGGCTCTGCCTTGATGTAGCTGGCAAGCCCCAACAACAGGAGCTCGAGGGTGAATTCGAAGCGGTCGTCGGCGCTGCCGGCCACCAGTTCGGGACTGGCCTTGGCGATGTTGGGGAATCGGTCCGGGGGCAAGGCCGCCAGGTATTCGCCCATGGCTGTGAACTCCGACATATCTCCGGTGGTTGCCAGGTGGTCTTCAACGGCCTGGGCGGCGCCGACCAGTGCAAACACGTCACCGAACCAGGCCGCGGGACGGCTGGGAATCCCGGCTCCGTGCAGCACCGCGAGGAGCCACTCCGTGAGTCTGACCAGATTTGGCCCCATCGGCACCCGACCAAGCGAAGCCAGGGCAAGGTCACGATGACGGCCAAACATGGCCCTCCCGGCATGGGCGAACTCCCGTAGTTGTTCCTCCCATCGTTCGGGATCGGGTTCGGGCAGTTCGATCTCTCCCATCGCCCTATCGAGGAGCAGGTGGATCAGTTGTTCTTTGTCAGCGACATGCCAATAGAGGCTGGCCGCCCCGGTTCCCAGTGCCTCGGCCACCCGACGCATGCTCAAACCTTCCAGCCCGACCTGGTCGAATACCGCTAGTGCCGCGGTGACGATCGCCTCGCGGGTCAGGGTGGAGCGGGATTGATTGCGGTTGGGTCGGCCCCACCAGGAAGGGTCGGGAGCATGAGCATCAGAGTCCATCAGTGGAGATACTACGTCGGTTATGGAACGATGATCGGTTGACTCGAACAGAGGTTGACAAGGTCTTCGGTTTGTAGAATGATGTTCGAGTTATGCCGAACCATGTTCGATTTTCTGTCGGCGACAAAATGGCCCTGGCCACATCAGGCCTCCGGAAGACCTACCCGGGAGATGTTGTTGCCCTCGATGGTCTTGATCTGACAGTGCCAGCCGGGACCATCTTTGGGCTGCTGGGACCCAATGGTGCCGGCAAGTCCACCGCCGTGAAGATCCTCACCACGCTCTCGCGCCCTGACCATGGGACCGCCGCGGTGGCGGGGTTGGATGTTCTCTCCCAACCAGAAGAGGTGCGGAGAAGCATCGGATACGTGGCCCAGAAGTCCGGGGCCGATGTCCAGGCCACAGGAAGCGAGAACCTCGTTTTGCAGGCGAGGGTTCACGGCATCGAGCGCGCCGAGGCACGGCGGCGATCACATCAACTCATGGATCGTTTCGGCCTGGTCGAGACGGCAGGACGATTGGTAAAGACCTGGTCGGGCGGAATGAAGCGCCGTCTCGACATTGCTCTCGCTTTGATGCACAGCCCGAAAGTCGTGTTCCTCGATGAGCCCACCACTGGACTTGACCCCGAGGTTCGCGCTGATCTGTGGGACGAAATTCGCCGGCTTCGTGACCTCGAAAACATCACGGTGTTGCTTACCACTCATTACCTCGAAGAAGCTGACCAGCTAACAGACCGGCTGGCGATCATCGACCACGGTCGGCTGGTCGTCGAGGGCACCCCGTCCGAACTCAAGGATGACATGAAGGGCGACGCGGTCCACATCGAGTTGGCTTCGTTCGAAGCTAGCAGCAGCGCGATAGCACTCCTCGAGGGTTCCTTAGCACTGCGCGAGATGGTGGCGGATGGCAAGAACCTGCACGCCCGCGCCACCCGCGGGGCAGAAGCGGTTCCACAAGTCCTGGGTGCTCTCAGCGCCGCCGGGATTGCCGTGCAGGCAGTGACCGTCAACCGGCCTTCCCTCGACGACGTCTTCCTCCGTCACACGGGCCGCCGATTTACGAAGACAGAAACGGAGATCGAATCATGACTGCCCTGAGTCACGCCACCTACATCGCCGGCCGCCACACCAAAGCGCTCATCCGGCAGCCGTGGTACATCGTCGCCTCGCTAGCTCAGCCCTTGATCTGGTTGCTCCTCTTTGCTCAGCTCTTCAAGTCGGTGGCAGACTTGCCCGGTTTTCCCACCGATAGCTACATCGCCTACCTGGCGCCGGGAGTCATTCTGATGACCGCGATGTTCTCGAACAGCTGGAACGGGATGGGGCTGCTGGACGACATGGAGAGCGGGGTACTGGACAGACTTCTGACCTCGCCGGTCCACCGCAGCGCCATCCTCACTGGGGTAAACATCCAACAGACTCTCTCCCTGGCGATCCAGGCGCTCATCCTCACTGGCCTGGCCATATGGCTTGGCGCTCGATTCGAGGGCGGCGTCCTCGGGTTGGCGGTGTTGGGTCTCGTCAGCATTCTTCTGGGAGCCGGATTCGGAGGAATCTCGATGGGGACCGCCCTCAGCATTCGCCAGCGTGAATCGGTCATCGGGATGAACCAACTGCTGGTCCTGCCCGGCGTCTTTTTGTCGACCGCCTTCATGCCGGCGAGTCTCTTGCCCGGCTGGATCGCCACCGTGGCCAAGTACAACCCGGTTGACTGGGCGGCCGTGGCGGCCCAGGAGGCGTTGCTCTCGACGACCCCCAACTGGGGCATAGTGATGGGACGCGTGGGGCTACTAGCAATATTCAGCACCGCCACCGTGCTTCTAGGAACCGGCTCGTTCCGTAGCTATCAACGCTCGATCTGACGTCGAGATCGAGTCTGGGCAGACGGTCGATCTGCGCTTTACCCATTCGTCTACAAGGTGAAGCCGCGGAGCGCCCGCGGCCAGAAGAGATGGAGGCTGAGATGGGTTCGAAGGTGATCCACTTCGAGGTTGTTGGCAAGGATGGGGAAGGGCTGCAGAAGTTCTACAGCGAAGTCTTCGACTGGGATATCGACACCAACAACCCAGGGGGCTATGGAAGGGTTGCGGCGAGCGAGGGCTCGATCGGCGGAGGAATAGGTGCCACGCAGGATGGAAGTGGTGGGGCACGTCACCTTCTATGTCCACACCGACGACCCTGCCGCAGTTCTGAAGAAGGTCGAGAGGCTTGGCGGCAAAGTTCTGATGCCGCCCACTGAGGTCGCCCCCGAGACGATCATCGCCCTCTTTGCCGACCCCGAGGGGCACGTCATCGGGCTCATGTAGTTCTGTTCTATTTGCGGTCGATCCGGTCGAGGAAGGCCTTGATGCGAGTCATCATCAGGGCGGCTTCGGCCGGCTGATATTCGTCGGCCTTGCTCGAATCGGCGAAAAGGTGCCCTGACCCCGGATAGTCGAAAACCGATATTTCTCCGCCCACCGCCTTCACCCCTGCGGCCACCG
>Ga0326597_10009355_pt1 | contig 13143 bp, 7 predicted proteins | sample RVTome_12_FD_203789 | JGI IMG/M metagenome (GOLD analysis project Ga0326597, IMG submission 203789) | Soil microbial communities from uranium-contaminated site in the Upper Colorado River Basin, Wyoming, United States - RVT100D185 | ecosystem: Environmental > Terrestrial > Soil > Contaminated >... | reverse complement strand
AATGCGCGTGAGGTATCGCTGTGCAGGGTGGCCCAGGCTTCTTCGTTCACTTCGGCCTTCAGCGTGGTCTTCAGCGCGGTGTAGGGATCGTTGGCGCCGAGGAAGTAGGCGTGGCGGACGAAAAAGCTCTCTTCGTTGTAGTCCGTATCGATGAACCAGCAGGCGATGCCTTCGGGGCCGTCGCTGCGGACTTCGCCGGTCTGTGGGTGGAAAACGTCCACGCCGTTGACCTTGACGCCGATCCCGCCGTCTTCGGCGTCGAGGATGTCGATGTCCGGCTCTCCGAAGATCACAAAGAGATTGCCCTTGCCGGTCGCCTTGAGGTCTGCGGCCATGTGCAGGTCGGCGTTCATGCGTGCCTTGAGCACCGGGATGCGGCCGAGCTTGTCGAACTCGGTGGCGTGGGCTTCGTAGTTGAAGGCGCAGGCGATCAGCACGTCGAAGTCGGCATCGCCGGCCTCGCGGGCGGCGGCTACCAGGTCGGGGCGGGTGACCGTGCCGAACTCGGGACCGATGAAGATGGCGGCGCGCTTCTCGGCTCCAGTCTCACCGCCGCCTTCGATGTAGCGGCCTTCGGCGCAGATCAGATCGCCGGGCCAGGGCTTCAACGACGTGAAGCTGATCCGGTCTTCCTTGTGGGCCTGCTGTACGCCGGCCACCTTGAGGTTCTCCAGGATCATCTGCGGGAAGGACTGCTTCTCGATGTAGCCTGGCGATGGCTCGCCGGTGCGCTGCGCGGCGGGGTCGATCAGTTCGTCGTTCTCGTCCACGCCTAGCACGCGGTGCGGCGACAGGCTCTCTACCGTGAACGGCCCGGCAACGCGAACTTTCTTCTTGTCGTCGTAGGGCTTGTCGTATAGGTACTCGAACTCGGCCTTGGCCGCGATCGAGGCGTCGATCTCCTTCTGCCGCGCGATGCGTGCCTGCCACCAGTCGGTGTGCAGCTTCTTCGCAGCCTCCGGCCACTTGGCATCAGCCTCGCGCGGAATCTCCCATTCCTGCCACTTCTGCTTGAGCGCCACGTTCAGCGTCTCGCGTAGCGGCTCCAGCATCGCCTGCCACTTGTCCCAGATAACGTCGATCTCGGCGTTCTTCGCTATTGAGCTGAGCATGACGTGAGGCACGCGCTCGTAGACGAAGCCGTGGCGGATATCGCCGCGCACCTGGTGTGACGACGGCGCAGTACGTGTGATCTCAGCTTCCTTCAACTGCCCGTCGCGCGAGTCGGCGAGTAGGTAGTACGGAAAACGCGCGCCCATGATGCGGGCACGGGCGAGTGCTAACGCGACACGCGACGTGTCGATGGTGATCCAGCGGCGGCCCCATTGCTCGGCGACCGTAGCGGTAGTTCCGGAACCGCAGGTCGGGTCGAGCACGAGATCTCCGGGATCAGTTGACATCAAGATGCATCGCTGCACTACTGTCTGCGACGTTTGGACGACGTAAACCTTGTCGGCCATGAAGCTCGCGCCGACATCGTCCCATCGGTTGGAGATCTGCACGGCAGGGAAATCATCCAAGTACCGTACATAGCCAAGACGGCTTGCTGTCGCCTCCAGGCGGCCGGCTGTATGGAGACGCGCCATTCCTTCCTCGTTGGTCTTCCATCGCACTGACAACGAAGGCTTGTAGACCTTTCCATCGAGGTCTACACCAAACCACGATGCAGCGCCTTCTCCTTTGTCTCGCCCAGAGCTCTGCGAGGTGAGGTTGTCCAGCGAGTAGATCCGTAGCTCACCGGATTCGATACGTGGTTCACTGAGTACCGCATCGGTGAGCGATCGGCCCAAACCAGCCGCGTCACGTATCCGGTTGTAATTGGTCCCGCCCTTCTCACCGGGTCGCTTGCGCTTGAGGGCGAGGCGATACTTCACGCGCGACTTGTCCTTCGCAAACCACAAAAGGTAATCGGTGGTTTGGCCCAGATACTCTTCAGTCGAACCGGATGTCTTTGCAAATCCAATCAGCGATACATAGTTGTCTTCCCCGAATACCTCCTCGAGCAAAGCCCTCACGCGATGCATGTTCTCATCGCCAATCTGAACAAAGATCGATCCAGAATCACTCAACAGATCGCGCGCCACGGTCAGCCGGTCTCGCAGGTAGGTCAGGTAGCTGTGTATCCCATCCCGCCACGTATCCCGAAACGCCTTCACCTGCTCCGGCTCGCGCGTGATGTGCGCGGTGTTGCCGTCCTTCACGTCGCGACTGGTCGTGCTCCACTGGAAGTTGCTGTTGAATTTGATGCCATAGGGCGGATCGATGTAGATGCATTGCACTTTACCGCGCAGGCCCTCGCGCTCGGCGAGGCTCGCCATCACCTGCAATGAATCGCCGAGGATCATGCGGTTCGACCAGTTCTGGTCGTGCTGGTAGAACTCGGTCTTGTCCACGCCGTGCGGGATGCCGTTGAAGTCGGCGAAGAGATCGAGCGTGGTCTGCCCGGCCGCGTACTCGCGCTCGCGGGTTTCGCGCAGCAGATCGTCGATCAGCGCCTTGGGGTGGACCTTCTCCTGGATGTAGAGCGGCGGGGCGTGGACGACGAGGTCGGACCAGTCCTGCTCGTCCTTGCCGCGCCAGACGAGCTGCGGATCGAGGTCGCGGTTGCGCTGTTGTTTTTCTTCATCGAGTCCGTTCACCCCACGCGGATAGGCGACACGCACCGGCGCCTGCTCGTTCTTCTGCATGACCGACTGGAACTCGGCCGTCGGAATGTTCTTGCGCCTGGCCTCGTCGTGCTTGAGCGCTTCGACGCTCTTGCCGGCGGACTTGCTGGTGGTGGGCTTTCTCGCCATGGTCATGCCTCGGTCGATGTCATGGCGTCCCCGGTGAGGATGTGGAAAAGGGGCGCGTTGATGTAGTAGTTGGATCGCCCGATCTTCTGCTTTTCCACGAACCCCGCTGCCGTCAACGTATCGAGATACTTGGTCGCGGTGAGGCGAGACACCTTCAGATCGTTCTGAATGAATTCGATCTTGGTGTAGGGATGCGAGAACAAGTTGTTGATCAGGTCCTGGCTGTAGAACTTGTGCTGCGCGCGTATGCGATGCTTGTAGTCCAGCAGCAGTACCTTGAGGGCCTGGATCGTGGCGATGCCTTCCGCGGCGGTGCGCTCCACCGCGGTCAGAACGTAGAGCACCCATTCTTCCCAGAGGTCACGCTCGCGCACGTCCTGCAGCAGGCGGTAGTAGTCGGACTTGGTGCGCACGATGTGGCGGCTCATGTAGAGCACCGGGATGTCGAGCAGGCGCTGCTTCACGAGATAGAGCACGTTGACGATGCGCCCCGTGCGGCCGTTTCCGTCGTAGAACGGGTGAATGCTCTCGAACTGGTGATGGATGAGCGCCAGCTTGATCAGCGGGTCGGCATCGAACAGTGCATCGTCGTTGATGAAGCGTTCGAGATCGCTCATCAGCGCCACGATCGCCGCTGGATCCTGCGGTGGGGTGTAGACCGTGCGGCCGGCGCCATCCTTCAACGCAGTGCCCGGTACTTTGCGAAAGCCGGCGTCGTTCTGTTCCAGCGCGGCCTGGATGCGCAGGATGTCGTTGTTGGTGAGCAGGTCGCTCACGCGCACCGCTTCGAACCCGACGCGCAGGGCCTGGCGGTAGCGCGCGACTTCCTTGCTCGCGGCCCCCGTGGCCACTTCGGGGAAGGCGGCATCGCGAAACAGCTCGTCGTGGGTGGTGACGATGTTCTCGATCGCGGAGCTATCCTTGGCCTCCTGCAGGCCGAGGGTGCTGATCAGGATGCCCTGGTTCGGCATGGAGGCCGCGACCCCCTTCAGCTCGGCCAACTGGCGGCTGGCCGAGGCCAGCCGTTTCAGGATGTCCGGCCGGTCGAAGCGCGCGGGCGGCAGGTCGGTCAGGGGCCGGATTTCTGTCATTTTCTATGTCTATCGGGACTGACGTGTATAGATAACTGACGTTTTATATACACGTCGCGCGGCATATGTAAAGAAGACCCGGCCCTTGTTCATTCCGCCGGGACTGTGTGCAGTGCGAGGCCCAGCATCTCCTCGAACTCGGTCGCCACCTTGGCCTTGAAGTCGGACTCGATCTGGTAGACCTCGGTAAATTCAGCGAATGCCCAACGGCCGAACGTGCCCAGATTGTTCACGCCGGCCACCCAGTAGGTTTCCATCGTCGCCTTCTTCTCCTTCGCGTCCTCACGCCGGTAACCCTTGATCTCCACGATCAGGTGCAGCAGGTCGTCGTCGCCGTGGCCGTCATCGACCAGCACGATGAAGTCCGGCAGGTAGCGGCGCATCTCCGATCCATACCGGTAGGGCACTTCCAGCCCGAGGTTGTGGTTCTTCACGTAGGCGCGCACGCGCGGGTGAGACTCCGCCACGCGGCAGAACTCGGCCTCCCAGTCGCTGTCGAGGATCACCCAGTTGATGTGGCAGCGGCGCGAGTCGGTTTCCCAGCGATCCGTGCGCGAGGTGTTGAAACGGACGTAGGCGGTAGAGCCGACCGGGTTATAGGCATCGAGCACAGCTTTGAGCGGTCGCTTGCCGACCAGCTCGCGCGTGATGCCGGCCATGAGCCGCTCGCAGGCCATGTCGGCCAGCATCTTGTACTTGAGCTGCGCGGGATAGGTACCGCCCTTGCAGATGAGGCACTTCTCGTCGAGCCACTGCTTGACGATGCGCTTCAACTGACCGAAGAGATGCAACTGCGGTTCGCCGTCGGCGTCGCGCCAGCGCGTCATCAGCAGGTGGGATGTCAGCTCGTAAATGACCTGGGACGGCCGCACGTCGCCGGTGTGCACGAGGTTGAGATCGACGGTCTCGCCGATGATGCCGGCGTTGCGCGTCTCGGTGGCACCGACCAGATCCGGGGTAAGCTCCAGGATCGAGTCTTCGTTGAACTTCGCGGTGAGCCGCTCTTCCGGCAGCTCCGCGCGATAGCCCCCGACGCGCGGGAAGCGGATCTCCAGGGCGTCGCGGTCCGGGCGTACCGCCTTGACCTGGATGGTCTCGCGCGGCGGCTGGGGTGGCGAGACGACAGGCTTGGCGTTGAAGTCGAACGGAATGCCCAGCACGTCGGCGTATTCGACGTTGAAGAGGTTGTCTTCGTTGAGGTCGTAGGACTGGCGGCGGAGCGCCCGGCCGATGACCTGCTCGCATAGAAGCTGGGTGCCGAATGCGCGCACCCCGAGCACGTGCGTGACCGTGTTCGCATCCCAGCCCTCGGTCAGCATGGAGACGGAAACCACGCAGCGAATGTCGGCGCCCAGGCGCCCCGGTTTGCCGACGGTGTTCATCACCTCGCGCAGCAGATCCTGATCGGTGAGGCTCTCGGCCTGACGGGGATCGCCGGTGCGTTCGATGATCTCCCTTCGGAAGCGCTCGATCTCGTCGGCGGCCAGGGCGCGGAAGTTGGTATCGAGCGCCTCGCCGGATTCCAGCTGTTCGCTGTCGATCAGCAGCGTGCGCGGGCGCGGGAGCGGGTTGCCGTGCTCGCCGTGATTGCGGAACAGTTCGAGCCGGCCCGCGACCAGTTGGCTCGATCCGTCCTGATTCTCACGCTGAAATCCGGAGATGTAGTCGTAGACGAGCTTGGAGGTCGAGGTGTTGTTGCAGACGATGATGAAGCACGGCGGCACAGAGACCTTCTGTTCCGCCCAGAGAAGAAAGGTCTTCTCGTAATGACCGTACAGCGCGTCGAGCGCGGTCTGCAGCTGCGGCGGCAGATCGAGCGGGTTGAGCGTCTCGGCCTTGCCGCGGCCCTTCTTCGGCATCTTCGCGCGGATGTGCTCCCAGAGGTTGCGGAACATCGGCATCTCGTTGCCGGGGATGTTGTCCGCGATCGGCACGCGCGGCAGCTTGACGATGCCGCACTCGATGGCGTCCATCAGCGAGAAGTCGCTCATCGTCCACGGGAAGAGCGTGCCCTCCGCGTAACCGGAGCCGCGCAGGAAAAACGGCGTGGCGGAGAGGTCCACCACGCGCGCGATGCCAAGCTTGCGATTGACGGCTTCCAAGCCGGAGATCCAGAGCCGCGCGGCTTCGTTGTTCTTTTCGGCTTCCTTCCTGTCGTCGCCCTTCAGGCCCTCGTCATCCTTGTCGCCCGGCTTCTCGCGGTAGCAGTGGTGCGCTTCGTCGTTGAGTACCAGGATGTTCTTCAACCCCATCAGGTCGGGCATGGCCCGCTGCAGCATCTGGCCTTCGGTCTCCAGCGTGTCCAACGACTCGCCGCGTCCCTGGAGCAGCGAGCGGCCGCCCTTGGATAGCTCGATCCGCTCACGCAACTTGAAGGCGTGGAAGTTGGTGATGACGATTTTGGCGCGGTTGACGTCGTCTAGCATGTCGCCCGGAACCAGCTCGCGGTCCTTGTAGTAGCTGTCCGGATCATTGGGCTGCAGGACGCGCAGGCGGTCCTTGATCGTCAGCCCAGGCGCTACGACGAGGAAGCCGCGCGTGAAGCGTCGGCTCTGCGGGTGGCGCACGGCGTTGACGGTCTGCCAGGCAATGAGCATCGCCATCACGGTCGTCTTGCCCGCACCGGTCGCAAGCTTGAGCGCCAGGCGCGTCAGCTCCGGATTCGCGTCGTTGTTCGCGTTGGCCAGGTGTTCGAGGAAGGTTTCGCCGGCCTTGCCAATCTGCGGGACCACCTCGGTCAGCCAGATGATGGTTTCGACCGCCTCGATCTGGCAGAAGAACGGACGAATGCTGCTGAAGTCGTGATGCCGCCAGTGCTGCAGCAGGCGGGCGGTCTCCGGTGTAACGCGCCAATCGTTCGGGTTCTTGAGCTGCCGCCACTGATCGACCTGCAAGCGGACTGCATTGACGACCGCGATCTCGTCGTACTGCTGCTCCTGGGTCGAAAGTCCCTTGCCTTCGTCGAACACGAGTGACGCCTGCTGCGCGGCACCTTTGCGCTTCCTGGGTTTGGGGATCGGAGTGATGAACCGCGCGGACCGGCGGGCATCGATGACCTTCTGGGTCGGTTGGCCGGAGTCGTCGAGTTCCCAATGACGATCGGGGTACTCGTACGGGGAGTTCAGGATCGGTTTGTCGAAGAACGGATCAGACATACCCGATCCCGTACGGCCGGCCAGTGGGCGGCGCACCCGTGCTGCAATGGCGCAAATCGCTCTGGATAGAGCAGGGTAAGCCAACAACGACGACCTTGACTGTCCTTCGCCCCGCTGGATGGAACAAGCCGTACGTCGGCCAACGCGGTACCGGCCTCACTCGGCAGGGCTCGTGGCTGCGACCCGCCCTGATTGCGCTGAAGCAGCCTTTCCCAAGCGCGGACCTCCCTCCTCGCATCGGCGAACTTTCGGGCGTGTGATTACCGTGAGGTATGGATGTTGTCACCGCTGACGGGCGTGTGCAAGCGTAGTCGGTGCTCGTTCAGATGCGGTATGCATTCGCCTTGGGCTGCCTGCATTGCGCTGTAGCAGTGCAAGCGACCACTCCGCTCGTCCTCCCTTCTCTAGAGATACTTGAGAAAGCTGGAGCGAAGCAGCACGCTACTCCGATGAAATTCAAGGTAGCGTCGCTGCCCGCTCGCGAAGGAGCCGACGTTCAGGGGCTTGTGCGAATCAATACCCATACGCCGCAGAGACTCCGGGTGGGCCACCGGAGAAACGATCACATCTCCGTTGTCCTCGAACCCAATGAAACCGCGGTCGAACAGATGGTCGATGCTCGGTGTAAGCAAGAGACCATTCTCTCCGTCCAGGCGTTCTTCGTTTGTCGCGTCGCGCCATGGTTTGCAGTGGCTGGCGCGAAGATGTTCCTCGCGGGTCACGCCGGTTATGCGGCACGCACGCTCGATCCGCATGACACGCTGCTTGAACACCCCCTGCCCGTTTCGAGCCAGTACGATTGCCAGTCGCTCAGTTTCAGGCAATGAGTCGTTGGCGCGCACCTGGCTCAGCTCGTGCTCCTCCCACTCCGCGAGGCCGATCGCCGGCGTGATTTGCAAGCCATCGGCCACGCGATACCCCAGGATGAGATCGCGTGCCTCCGCGCCAAGCAGATCGATCAATGCAGCGGCCAGTTCGTCGGGCAGCCGCGTCAAGTACACGCTCTGTAGACCCGCGCCACTGGGGCGCAATGGTGCATATCGATGTGGTAGCAGAGGCCCCAATGTCGCCATATGCTCCGCAGGCTTGATCGACAGCCGCAGCTCATGAAACTGGACATCCAGGCGCCAGCCGATCTTGTCCCAATATGCGCCGGCCTGTCCGAACTCGAGCGGCTTGGGCGCTTCGTAGGCGTGAGACGCGGCGATCCCAATGGCGCGTATCAGGGTATCTGCGAACGAGAACACCACATCCCCCGGCGCGACCTCGCGCATGAAGTCATAGAACGGGTTTTGCGTCTGATTGGACTTGCGCTTCGGTGACCATAGGTAGCCGCCGCGCACTTCGTGGCGGTAAGTCTGGTTCTGGTTAACCCACCAGTAGCGCACCAAAAACGCCCTCGGTCCAGGTGTTGCTCCCGATCAAGCATTGACCACTCCTGGTCAGGACTCAATCGGTCAGTGTCCTTCGAGACCTTGACCGTCCAGCGTACGACTTCTTCCTCGGCTTGTTACATACAGCTCCTGGGCGGATAGACGTTTAGCCGGTTTATCGTACGCTTGCGGCCCTCCCGGAGCAATCCAGAGGGGAGCCTCGCGCTTTGGAAGCCAGCGACGTAGCGCCTCTAGCGAATTGACTGAGAGGGTCATTCCGGCACCAACCCCCGCCCAGGTCCGAGCGCGGGAACGAAACCGGAATGGGGGACAGGATTGGGAACTCGGGCCTCAGGTGTTGCTGATCGCTCACACGGAAGGCACTAGAATTCGTGGTAGGCCGTGACGGGCTCGAACCGTCGACCAACGGATTAAAAGTCCGCTGCTCTACCAACTGAGCTAACGACCCGGAAAGCGGGCGATTATAGCAGCGCGATACTCGCGGAACCAAGACTGATAACGGGCTGCACCTCTACTTTATGCAGCACGCCTCGCGCATCATGCGCCAATACTGATATTTGCTAGAGTCGCGACTAATTCTGACTGGCGATGCGCCGCCGCGCCTTGTCGGCCGCATTACTGGCAGGATACTTGGCGACGATCTCTTCCATCGTCTTGCGTGCGGCAACCGTCTCCCCCAGTTCCGCTTGTGAGCCGGCGATGTTAAGCAATGCGTCCGGAACCTTGGCGCTGTACGGATATTTCGTCAACACAGTTCTCTGACTCGCGATTGCGAGCCGAAAATCGCGCATGTTGAAGTAAGAATCGCCAATCCAATACTGCGCGTTCGGCGCGAGACCGCTGTTCGGATACTGCTTGAGAAAATTCTGAAAGGCGACGATCGCCCCTTGGTAATTGCCGATGCGCCGCAGATTCTGCGCGGCCTCATAGGCACGGGACTCGGCACCGCTCGCCTGGGCTCCTGTCGTTGTCGTAACGCTCGCGCCAGATGCTGTGCCCGCGGCAGCAGACGCGGAATCGGTTAGCGCCGGCGCACTTGGCCCGGTCCCAACCGACGGGCTTTCCAACCGTCTCAACCGCGTATCGAGGTCAACGTAGAAATCCTTCTGACGTTTCTGTGCCGTTTCAATGCCATTACTTAGCATTTCCATCTGGCCCCGCATCTTGGCCAGTTCCACCTTGAGGTTCTCGATCTCGCGAAACAGGTCGAGCAAGCCCTGATTCTTGCCGATGGCATCCTCGATTCCGCCTAAGCGTGCGACGATCGCGTCGAGTTGCTGAGCCTGCGTGCTGGCGCGAGCGGACAACTCGTCGACGCGTTTACGTTCCATCGCGACCTGCCGGCGTGCCTCCTCGTCGTCGAACAAGGCAGCCTGCACGTTGGCAAGCGTGCCCAAAATCAACGCGGCGGCTGCGGCACTGAGCCCGATTCTTCGCATGCGAGGCAAAATAATTACTGCGACCTGGGAGGCTTACTCCGAATCGTAAACGATGTCGCTACGCCGGTTCTCCGCGTAGGATCCCTCATCGGCACCCTTTGCGCGCGGCTTTTCTTCACCGAAGCTGATCGTTTCGATTTGGGAATCGCCCACGCCGAGTAGCAGCAGCATTTTCTTCACACTATCGGCACGCCGCTGCCCGAGCGCTAAGTTGTATTCGCGACTGCCGCGTTCATCTGCGTTTCCTTGAATGACAATCTTGTGACCACGATTGGTCGTCAGATATTTCGCGTGCGCGCTGACCAACGGTTTGAACTCGTCCTTGACGGTCATGCTGTCGTAGTCAAAATAAACACTTCGTTTCGACAGAATGTTGCCAGGATCTTTCAGCGGATTGCGCGTCGACACGCTGCTTTCGATGGACCTTACGGTCGGCGCGGAAGGAACCGCCCGCGGTGGCGTAGAACGCATCGGCGCCTGTTGCACTGCATCTGGCTTGCGATCCTCGACCGGTGCCCCATCTTCCTTCACACCGCCGCTGCACGCACCGAGCAGACCGGCTAGCGCGACGGTCATCAAAATTCTATTCATCACCTGTTCCCCCAGTTTGGACTGCGTATAGATGGACCTAGGCGCCGGTGCTTTGTTCCACCGTCCGATTTGCGTCGGCCCCAATCGGGCCGCCGATTAGAGTCCCTTTTGCATTGGGCCCCAGGCTGGCTCGCGTACATCGCCTGCTTCCACAGTCAAGCGCTGCTTGATGTGCCCATCGTTTGAGACTGCGGCTAATATACCATGCCCCCCCATTTTCGAAGCGTACAGGATCATGCGCCCATTAGGCGCGAAGCTCGGCGACTCATCAACTGCGCCGTCAGTCAGTGGAATTACCTGGCGGGTTGCGATCTCGTGCAACATCAGGTTGAAGCGCCCGCCGCTACGTTGCACGAATACGAAGCTCTTGCCGTCGGGGCTGTAGCGCGGCGAGACGTTGTAATTCCCTTCGAAGGTCAGCCGTTCCACCGCTCCACCGGCAACCGGAACGCGGTAGACCTGCGGGCTGCCACCACGGTCGGAGGTGAAGATCATCGATTGCCCATCCGGAGAGAAGTTCGGCTCCGTATCGATATTCGCGCTATCGGTCAAGCGCGCGACCCCGCTGCCGTCTGCGTTGATGAGATAGATCTGCGATGAACCGTCCAGCGTCAGCACCACCGCCAGTCGACGGCCGTCCGGCGACCATGCGGGCGAGCTATTCGAGCCGCGAAAATTTGCGAGCACCCGGCGCTTACCCGTGGCCAGACTCTGCACATAGATGACTGGCTTGCGTTGCTCGAACGAGACATATGCGAGCCGATCGCCTTCGGGCGACCAGGCCGGGGAAATGATCGGCTCATTGGATGCAAGCACCGTCTGCGGCCCGAATCCATCGGCATCGGCAATTTGAAGCTCAAAGCGCGAACCGCGTTTGACCACGTAGGTGATGCGCGTTGCAAAGGCACCCTCAATTCCGAGGAGTTTCTCGTGGACCACATCGGCGATGCGATGCGCAGTATGCCGCGTTTGCACGGCTGTGATGGTGTAGCTAAATCCCGCGAGCTGCTGGCGCTTGAGCGTGTCCATCAACCGAAACCGCACGTCAAACCGGCCGTCGGAACGCAACTGGACCGCTCCGATCACCAGCGCCTCGGCGCCTCGCGAAGTCCAATCGCCGTAACGAATCGCGCTTGGATCTAAAGGCGGTGCGATGCCGCCGGGATCGATCATCCGAAACAAGCCGCTGCGAGTGAGGTCGGCTGCGACGATCTCGGAGATGCGATGGGGTAAGCGCACTTCTCCAGAGAGCGGAGCGATTGCAACAGGAATTTGCTTCTCGCCACCACCGATGATTTCTATGGTAAGCGCGGCCAGCACCGGCCGCACGCCAAGTAGCAAGGCCAACACGAAAAAACCAAGGATCCAAAACGTAAAACGTCGCATACGCGCGTCGATATGCTGCGGTTGCGCACCGCACTTGCGAGTATCGCAGTCAACATATCGGCATCGATCGCTATTCATAGGTGATTTCATTGAATTTGTTGAGTTCATTCGTTAGGCCGAAACTGCAAATTAAGTTCCCTGAAGTCCTTGAACAACGCGGGATCCTTAGGCACAGGCAGCGGCTGCGCCTTCATGATCGCCCGCTCGACCGCGCTGTCATACGCCGCATACTGGCTGCCTTTCTTCAGCTTTACACCAAGCACGTCTCCGGTCGGCAACAAGACGACATCGAACTCAACCTGCGGATTACCCTTTATATCCGGAGGTACCACGATATTGCGGCGAATCTTGGCGCGGATTTTTCCGATGAACTCCGCACGTGCCGATGCCTGCGCCGCGGCTTCCTGTTGCTGTAATCGTCGCAGCGCTTCCTGCTGCTCGCGCACTCGCCGCGCCTGCTCGGCTTCGAGCGCGGCGATTCTCTGCTTCTCGGCTTTTTCCTTTCTGCGTATCTCGGCTTGGGCCAACTCCTCGCGCTTCCTTGCCTCCTCCTTTTTACGTGCTTCGGCCTGAGCCAACTCCTCGCGCTTGCGCGCCTCCTCTTTTCTCCGGGCTTCGGCCTGAGCTAACTCCTCACGTTTTCTCGCCTCTTCCTTTTTGCGTGCTTCAGCCCGAGCTAACTCCTCACGTATGCGCCGCGCCTTCTCCTGCTTCTCCTTCTCGAGCGCGATATCGGGCTTGACGATGGGTTTCGGTTCGGGCGCGGGCTTCAGCTCAACTCTCGACGGCGGTTTGACCTCGACCGGAGGCGGTGGGGGCGGCGGCGGTTTAATTTCCACCTCGGGCGCAGGCGGCGGCGGGCGGACTGGGGCCTTTTCGCTCGGTAGCGGCGGGAGGTTACTCCAAAGCTCAACCTCAATGACAGCGGAAGGATGGTGCTGCCAGTTCACGCCCAATACAAGCAAGAGCAAGAAAGCCACGTGCACCGCGACCGCCATCACACCGGAGGCGACCTTCCCCGGCTCGTCGCGATAAACTGCGGTGCTCATCAGCGTGGTTTCGCGAGGAGCCCGACCTTGCTGACCTGGTTTTGTTGCAACATATCCATGACATTCAACACCGCCTCATAACGCACATTCTTGTCGGCCGAAATTACCACGGCTTGGTCGGGATTTTTCTGCTGCTTTTGCCGGATCGCCTGGATGAGACGCGCCCGATCGACTCTAGTCTCATCGTTGGCGACGCCGCGATCGCGCAGCCATAGCGATTCATCGGCGCGAATACTTACTTCC
>Ga0326597_10009354_pt1 | contig 13144 bp, 11 predicted proteins | sample RVTome_12_FD_203789 | JGI IMG/M metagenome (GOLD analysis project Ga0326597, IMG submission 203789) | Soil microbial communities from uranium-contaminated site in the Upper Colorado River Basin, Wyoming, United States - RVT100D185 | ecosystem: Environmental > Terrestrial > Soil > Contaminated >... | reverse complement strand
AGCGCCGTTGACGCCGACCAGCCCGTGCACCTGGCCCGCGCGCGCGACGACCGACGCACGGTCGAGGGCCAGGACACCGCCGTAGCGCTTGGTGAGCTCCACAGCCTCGAGCCAGGTGGGAGCATTACCGGCCAATCGTTCCCCCTCGGCGCACCGAGACGCTGGCCACGGCCAGAAGCAGCACGACCCCCTGGACCAGCGCGGCCACCCACGACGGCTGGTTCATCATCGTCAGCCCCGTCGTCACCGTCGCGAGCAGCAGCACGCCGATGTAGCTCCCCACGATGTTGAAGCGACGTCCGCCGCCGAGCGAGAGGCCCAGGAACGCGGCGGCGTACGCCGGCAGGAGGTAGCCGGTACCCAGGTTCGGGTAGTACTGAGTTGCCGACGACGTCACGAGCACCGCGGCGATTCCGGCGGCGAGACCGGCCAGCATGAAGGCGATCACGCGCACGCGCTCGACAGGCACGCCCGTGAGGCGCGCCGCGGCGGAATTGTCGCCCACCGCGGCGGCATGGCGTCCGAAAACGGTCGTGCGGAGAAGCAGGAGGAAGGCGAGCACCACCCCCGCCGCGATGATTGCCCGGAGCGGGATCGTCCACACTCGCGTCGTCGCGATCTGGACGTAGGACGACGAGAGACCTTCGAAGATCGCGGTCTTCGTGATCGCAAGCTCGACCGCGGCGGCGATCGACCCCACCGCAAGCGTCGCGATGAATGAGGGGATGCGAACGTAGGCGACGGCGATCCCGCTTGCGACACCGGCAACTGCGGCCGCGCCCAGCGCGACGGCGACGGCCGCGCCCACCCCCCAGCCGTGGAAGGCCATCACCGAGACTCCGGCAGCGCCGGCGAGGCCGGCCACGAATCCCACGGAGAGATCGAACTCCCCGATGACGAGGATCACCGTCACACCGGCGGCGAGCACGCACAACACCGACGAGTCGTCGAGGATGGCCCTGGCGTTATCCCACGTCAGAAACGAGTTCGGCCGCGCGACGGCGAAGAAGACGAACGCACCGAGGAACGCCAGCACGAGACTCCAGCGCTCTGCGACCTCGCGGGCCGAGGAACGGATCCGCATACCCTGGCGAAGGAGTCCTAGCGGTCGCCCAGGCGCAGCGCTCACACCGGAAAGTCTCCCTGTTCGAACGCACCGGTGGGGGTGGCGCGACACCACCCCCACCACCCGCCATGACTCAAGAGGCCGGCAGGATGTAGAGCTTTGCCCACCTCTTCTTGAACTGGGCAAGTATGGGCGCCGTTGGGTACGGGTACCCCTTCGAGGCGTTGGTCCTGTCGACGATTTGTTGCTTGTACGCGAACACCGGCGGCATCCGCTTCGCGATCGGATTCTTCGTCGCGAAGAAGGCTGCGAGCTCGTCCACAGCGACGATGCCGCCTTTCTGGTAGTCGGACACCTCGAGCACCGCGAGGCCGCCCTTCGCACTCGAGATCGATGACGGGATGCCGTGGAGAGCGTAGACCTTGATGCTCTTCCCCGACGATCGGATTGCGGGAATCGCACCCGTCGGCGCGAAGTCGCAACAGCCCCAAATTGCGTCGATGCCGGGGTTCGCCCGGATCATGTCGCCGACCGCCTTCTGGACATCCGGCACGCTGTTCTGAACGTCCGTGTCGTGCCGGGCGACAATCTTCCAACCGGCTCTTTTCGCCGCTGCGACCATGAGGTCGCCGGCAATCTGCGCGTTCAGGAACTGGGGTAGCTCGATCAGTCCGATCTCCGAGCCGCGCGGCAGATCCTTCTTCATTCGAGCGAACAAGAGACCGAATTCCTTCGCCGGGCTGAGGAAGTACTCGCCTGCGAAGAGTGGTGACGAGTGCGCCTGGGTATGCGTATCGATGACCGGGATGCCCTTCGCCTTCGCAGCACGCAACCCGCTCGCGATGACCGCCGGCTCGATCGTTGTGAGGACGATCGCGTCGACGTTCGAGTTGACGAGACTCGTCATCCCGGAAGCCATCTTGGCCGGGTCGCCCAGCGGGTCGACCTGAATCGTCTTCCACCCGAGCGCCTTCGCCGCAGCGACCGTCGCGTCGGTGCCGAGCTTGATGATCTCGGCTGCGTTGATCGGCCCCATCACGCCGATCGTCTTCTTCGGAAGCCTGACCTTGCTCTGCGCTGGTTCAGAGCTGGCGCCACCAGCCGCGCCCGCTGCGATCACACCGAGGACGGCGAGCGCGAGCGCCACCGCGAGGAACCGCCCTCCAAGCCTCTTGCCCATGATCCGCCCCTTTCTCTTGGATGTCGCGTTCTTCCTGCGATGGACGCGATCATAGAACAGCGCAAGAAGTGGATCAACTTGTCACGAGGTTCGACGTCTCGACAAGCGACAGTGGCGGCCCCGGCGCCGTCCAGCGAACACGAGCAGGGCGTTCGACCCGTCCGTCCGACGTGGCTTCCAGTACGATGCCGTTCGCGTCCGCCGCCCTCAGCAGTACGTCGAAACGGTGGTCCGGCTCGGCGTCGAGCACCATTCCGATCGCCATGTCGATCAGGTGGAGCTCGTACAGCCGCCGCGTCCGCACTGCGTCCCCTGCTTCGAGGGCTCGTAGCAGCTCGCGGTCGATCGCCAGGAAGTTCTCGAACACGCGTGGGCGAGACATGTACGCCTGCTGGTGGCGGAAGAGGTGCCGGTGCACACGAACAACGAGATCGGCGATGAACGGGCTCGAGTAGTCGGCAGCCGCGACCATGTGAAAGTCACGATGCGCGACCTGGAAGTCCGCTGCGTGATCGCCCGCCGCCTCCATCCGCTCCAGCTGCTCGTGCATCCTCCCGAGCTCCGCGGACGTCAATCGTCCGGCAAGGGCGCCAACGAGTGGAGGCTCGACGAGAAGGCGGACGGCATACAGCTCTTCGGCGTAGGAGACGGCCGCAGGCGCAACCCGTACACCGCGGTTCGGCGTCGAGATGACGAGGCCGTCCGCTTCGAGCCGGTGCAGCGCCTGGCGCACCGACATCCGCCCGGCGCCGAGCCTGTCTGCCAGCTCCGCGTGCGTGAGACGCTCGTTCGGCGCGTAAGCGCCTTCGACGATCAGATCGCGAAGGCGCGTGTATGCGCCTTCGACCGCGTCACCGGCACGGCCGGTTGCATTGCGCGCCATGCGCCCGCGATCCTACTCGGGCGAATGTGGATCGAGCCCTAGTCGGCTCCGGTCCCGGCGCCTGCTGCTTCGGTCACCCGCTCCTCGAGCGCTGCCAGTACCTGCGAGACCTGCTGGTTCACGATCGGCTGCAGCACCCGCTGGCCCATCGCACCGACCGGCCCCGCGATCTTGACGTCCGCTTCCCACACCATCGACGTGCCCTCGCCCGCCTCCGAGAGCGTGAAGGACGTCGTCATGTCCATGAGCGCACCGACGCCCTGGCCCTTCGCTCGCATCGAGGCGAACTCCGGCGGGCGTTCCTCGAGCTTCTCGAAGTTCATCGTCATCTTGAGGCCGCCCAGGCCGAGCGGCACCTTGACCTTCGCGGTCCAGTGGCGCTCGTCAGTGATTTCGAAGCTCTCCACCCCGGGCATCAGCTTGGCCATCTCGGACGGCTCGCTGATGACGCCCCAGACGGTCTCCCGCGGGGCCGACAACTCCTTCGTCCCGCTCACGATCACCTCGAGACCACCTTCACGTTCGCGCGGGTCGCCTCGGGATCCTGGAGCATCGACCAGACCCGGTGCGCGGGGTTACAGCTGGTATAGACGATGGCGCCACCGGCCGCCCGGAGCGCATCCTGGATCGCTGCGCCGATGCAGTGGATGCCTCCGCCACCACCCTCCCCCATGCCCTTCGCACCGAGTGGCGCGACCGGCGACGGGGACTCCATCGCGCCCGTCTTCAAAGGGGGCATGTCCATCGCGTGGGGCACGTGGTAGTCGTAGAAATTGGCCGTCAGGAGCGTGCCATCCTCGTCGTAGACGAACTCCTCGGAGAGCGCGGCGCCGATCGCGTGCGCCGTCGCGCCGTGCACCTGGCCTTCGACGATCTGCGGGTTGATCCGGACACCGCAGTCGTCGACCGCCGCGTAGTCGACGATTTCGACCTCGCCCGTCTCCGGATCGATCTCGACCACGGCCGCATGGATCTGCGTTGCGTACGTCAGCGTCAGCTGGCCGGTCTTCTTCTCGGTGTCGACCATCCCGAAGTACGGCCGGCAGACGAAGCGGTGATTGAGGGTCGGATTGAAGTCGGGTGGCAGGAAGGCGTTGTTGGCGTTGACGATCGCGCCGAGGGCCATGAACGGGAGCGCCGCCTCCTCCGGCCCGTCCTTGATGCGTGCGAACCCGTCGGCGAGCTCGATCGCGTCCACCGGCGCCTGGAGCACGGCTGCTGCGAGCTGCACCATGTCCTCGCGCACGAGCTCGGCTGCGCCCTTCACTGCGCCGAGACCCGTGAAGGCGAACTGGCTCGCATACGTGCCAGAGAACCCTGCGTGCGAGTTGAACCACGTGTCGTGGCCGCGCCGCACGTTCACCTGCTCCGGTGAGCAGCCGAGAATGTCCGCCACGACCTGCGCTGCGGTCGTCTCGTGGCCCTGACCTTGAGGAACGGTCCCGATCGTCACCACGACCTCGCCGAAGATGTCGAGCTTGACCGACGCGGCCTCGTTGTTCCCCGAGAACTGGAGGTCGGGATTGAGAAGCGTCGACTGCCCGAAGTTGTTCGTCCCCGAGTCGAGCGTCGAGCCGATCCCGAACCCGAGGAGCCTGCCCCGCGACGCAGCCTCCACTCGTCGTTCCTCGATCGAGCCGTAGTCGATCAGGTCGAGCGCGATGTCGAGCGCCGCGGCGTAGTCACCCGAGTCGTAGACGCAGCCGTTCGGCGTCTCGTAGGGCATCTGCTCGGCCTTCACATAGTTGCGCTTGCGCACCTCGACCGGGTCGAGGCCCAGCTCGGTGGCGACGATGTCGACGATCCGCTCAGTGAGCCAGAGGTGCTGCATGCGCGAGTACCCGCGGTTCGGCGAGACCGGGGACTTGTTCGTGCACACCTGCGTGAAGTCGACACGGATGTTCCGCCAGGAGTACAGCCCCGGCGTCACCTGCGCCCAGATGATGCAGCCGAGCGGCTCGTAGCGCGGGAACGCACCGCAGTCGTCCAGCGCCTTCACCTTGAAGCCGGTCATCGTCCCGTCGGCCTTCACGGCCACCTCGACGTCGAGGAACGTCCGCTCGTTCCCGTGCGCGTTCGCCGTGTGCTGGTCGGTGCGCCATTCGGTCCACTGCACCGGACGCCCGAGCTTTCGTGCCATCAGGCAGAGGACGACGTACTGCGGATGGAGACAGATCTTGTTGCCGAACCCGCCCCCGATGTCGTGCGTGACGAAGCGGAGCTTGTCGATCCCGGTGCGGAGCGCCGGCGCCATCCAGATCGCTCCGACGCCGGGCATCTGGTGGTTGCAGGTCAGCGTCCACTCCCCGGTGCCCTTGTCGTACTCGACGAGCGCGCCCGCGCACTCGAGCGGCGTCGAGGAGAAGCGGTGGAAGTGCAGCCGGTCGATCTTGACCACGTGATCCGCCTCGGCGAGCGCCTGGTCGACGTCGCCCCAGTCGAACACGCCCGACCACACGACGTTCGAGCCGGCGTCGTCGTGGAGCACCACTTCGTCCTTCAACGACTCCTCTGCGTCGACGAGGACCGGCAGCGCGTCGTACTCGACCTCGATCAGGTCCGCTGCGTCGCGGGCGAGCTCGCGGGTCGAAGCGCACACGGCCGCGACCGGCTCGCCCATGTGCCGCACACGGCCGACGGCGAGCGCGTAGTCCTTGATGTTGCCGCCCGGCTCGACGGACATCTCGAAGAAGGGATCGGTGTGGATCGCGACCTCGTCGCCTGTGATCGTCCCGTAGACGCCCTCGAGCTCGAGCGCCTTCGAGACGTCGATGGAGAGGATGCGCGCGTGCGCGTACGGCGAGCGGACGAAGTGGACGTAACCCATCCCGTGCCGTCGTACGTCGTCGAAGAAGGTGCCGAGACCCTGGACGAGCCGCCGGTCCTCCTTGCGTGGCACGCTCCGACCGATGTAGCCCTTCTCGAGCACCACCGGCTCGACGGTTTCGACCACGGTCGAGCTGCTCGCACCTTGTAACAGACTGTTACTTGGCGTCGGGCTCATGCGTGCTCTTCTCCGACGGCGACGACCGCCTCGACGATGTTTACGTACCCCGTACACCTGCAGATGTTCCCCTGGAGTGCGTACCGCACCTCATCCTCGGTCGGGTGCGGATTGCGCTCGAGGAGCGCCGTCGCGCTCATCAGCATCCCAGGCGTGCAATAGCCGCACTGGAGCGCGTGGTGCTTGTTGAACGCCTGCTGAAGCGCGGTCAGCTCGCTCTCGGCCGCAAGGCCCTCGACAGTGCGGATCTTCGCGCCGTCCGCCTGTACGGCCAAGGCCATGCAGCTCTTCACCGGCTGTCCGTCGAGGTCGATCGTGCAGGCGCCGCAGTTCCCGGTGTCGCAACCGACGTGCGTCCCGGTGAGCCCGAGGTCGTCGCGGATGAAGTGCACGAGGAGGCGCCGCGCCGGCACCTCCATCTCGATCTGCTCACCGTTGACCTCGAGCGAGATCGCGCGGCTGCGAGCCGGTGCCTCCACTACTTCGCCCTCCTGCGTCTCGCTGCCTGCAGAACCGCACGCGCGGCCGAGACCTCCGCGAGGCGGCGCCGGTAGTCGGCCGAGCCGTGGACGTCCGCAGGCGGATCGAGAGTCGCGCCGACCCCCACCGCCGCGCTGCGCACCGAGTCCTCCGAGAAGTCGCTGCCTGTGAGGCGCTCCTCCATCGCGGAGGCGCGAACAGGCGTCGCCGCGACACACCCGAGGGCAATGCGCACGTCGTCGCCCGAAACCGTGGCTGCCGCGTCGACGATGTACGTGCCGTGCTTGCCGATCGTCACGCCGGCGAAGCCGTCGCCGGCGCCGCTCGACGGAGGCACGTTCACCTTCGTGAGGAGCTCGCCCTCGCCGACGGCCGTCAGGTACACGCCGAGGAAGAACTCGTCGGCCGACACCGTTCGCTCGCCACTTTCGGCGCGGATCGTGAAGGTTGCGCCGAGCGCGACGAGCAGCGGCGGAAAGTGGTTCGTGGGATCGCTGACGCAGACGTTTCCGCCGACGGTGCCTCGATTTCGCACTTGCACGTCGGCGATGGTGGAAGCGACTTCGGCGAGGATCGGCCGCGCGACGTCCACCTCCGACGAGCCCATCAGTTGGGTGTACGTCACCATCGCCCCGATCTCGAGCAGACCGTCCGACGAGAAGCCGATCGCCCGCAGCTCGTCGAGGTCCACGAGGTCGACGAGCACGTCGGGCGCAGCTGCCCGCGCCTTCATCACGTTCACGAGCGTCTGCCCGCCCGCAAGGGGTCGCGCCCCGTCGTGGGTCGCAAGCAACGAGACGGCGTCCTCGATGGTCGCGGGGCGTGCATATCCGACCTCTCGCAGGAGCACCATGAGATTCAGTCACACACTGCCGTGACATGTCAAGCGAGAACGGCGCGCTGCCGCCAGACCCGGGGGTAGAAGACCCCTGGACGTGCCTTCGCGAGACATGTCCAGCGGTCTGACCCGTCGTTCTGTGGGTCGAGCGTGCGGCGCGCGGTGGTAACGTCGCGCGGCGATGGCGACCTTCGACGCGGTCTTCGTCGGCGCCGGGATCAACTCACTCGCCGGCGCGGCGCTGTTGTCCAAGGCGGGCTGGAACGTGTGCGTTCTCGAGCGTACTGACGAGCTCGGTGGGTGCATCAAGACGTCGTCCGACCTCACGGTGCCCGGTTTCACGCACGAGGTCCTCGCGTCCTGGCATCCGCTCTTCACCGGGTCGCCCGCCTACGCCGAGCTCAAGGACGACCTCGATGCTCGCGGGCTCGTGTACCTCAACACCGAGCTTCCGACCGGGTCCGCATTCCCGGACGGGACGAGCGCATTCCTGACGACATCCCTTGACGGGAACGTCGCCGAGCTGGCGCGCCACGCCGCCGCGGACGGCCCAGCCTGGGAGGCGATGTTCAACGGCTTCATGGCCAACGCCGACCTCTCCTTCGGTGTACTGGGGACGGAGCTGTGGTCGGCGTCAGGCATCGGGCTCGGGCGTCAGGCACTCCGTCGCTTCGGGCGCCGAGGGTTTCTCGCCTACGTAGGCGGGGTTCTCTCGAGCTGCCGCGACTGGCTCGGAGACACGTTCGAGGCGGACGCGACGAAGGGACTGCTCGCCCCCTGGGTCCTCCACACCGGGCTCGGGCCGGACCAAGCGACGTCGGGCTTCATGACCCAGGTCATCGCGTGCGCCCTGCAGCTCGGCGGCATGCCCGTGCCGAAGGGCGGCGGTGTCGTTCTCGTCGACGGCCTTGCCGGGATCGTCCGAGACGCGGGAGGAGAGGTGCGCACCGGTGCAGAGGTCGAGCGCGTGCTCGTCTCCGGCGGGAAGGCCACAGCGGTTCGGCTTGCCGGCGGCGAGACGATCCGCGCCGAGAGAGCGGTGATAGCGAGCGTCGCGCCGACCCAGCTTTACGGTGATCTTCTCGGGGTGGGGGACGTTCCTGCCGACGTCACAGACGCCGCTCAGCGCTACCGCTATGGCCGCGGCGAGATGCAGATCCACATCGCCATGAGCGAGCCGCCCGACTGGTACGGGGACGAGCGGCTCGGGCGCACCGCGATCGTCCACGTGACGCCCGGCCTCGACGGTGTCTCGCGCGCGGTGAACGAGGCGGAGAGAGGCCTCCTTCCCGCGGAGGCCACCATCGTCTGCGGTCAGCCGATGGCGGTCGACCCGTCGCGCGCCCCCGCCGGCTCGTGGATCATCTGGATCCAACTTCAGGAGCTGCCCGCCGGCCGCGTCAAGGGGGATGCAGCAGGCGAGATCAACGTTCGCGACGGCACCTGGAGCGACGAGCTTAGGGAGCAGTACGCGGACCGGATCACAGCCCGCCTCGGTCGCCACATCCAGAACCTCGAACGGGCGACGCTCGAGCGGGTTGCACTCTCGCCCGCCGATATCGCGGCAATGAACGTCAACCTCGTCGGCGGTGACATCTACGGCGGCTCGTGCGCTCTCGATCAGAACTTCCTTTTCCGCCCGCTCGCGCAGGCGCCGGGCCATCGGACAGCCGTCGACAACCTCTGGCACATTGGCGCGTCGACCCACCCGGGGCCTGGCCTCGGTGCGGGATCCGGCTACCTCGTCTACAAGGAGCTCACGAAACCTGCCGCCCCGCGGCGGTTGCTCTCGAGCGTTCGCGACGCCGGACAACGCTTGCAGCAGTCTGTTGCAAAGTCGCCGTGAGACTCGCGCTGTCGCAGATCTCGACGGTGGGAGCATCGTTCGAGGAGGACGTCGTTGCCTACCGGGCGGCGGGGTTCGACGGAATCGGGATCTGGGAGTTCAAGCTCCCCGAGGACGACGCCGTAAACCTCGAGCTCCTCCGCGGAGCCGGCCTGGCGGTGGCGAACTGCATACCAACCGTGCCCTCGATCCTCCCGCTTCGCCTCCCGGGAATGGAAGGACCGCCCGACGTGCGCGAACGGATCGACGCCCTCTGCTCGAGCATGCGCCGACTCGCGGCCTACGAGCCGGAATCCGTCCTCGTGATCACGGGCCCGCTCGACGACGCAGGCTCACGAAATCTCGTGAGCGACGGCCTTCGCGACATCGCCGCAGCAGCAGCCGATGCGGGCGTTCGCCTAGGCCTCGAGCCGATCCATCCGTCCCAGAGCGAGACGGTCTCGTTCGTCAACTCGATCGCCGGCGCGCTCGGGCTCCTCGACGAAGCCGGCCTCAGCGAAGTCGGGATCATGGCCGACACGTTCAACCTCTGGGAGGAGCCACCGGAGACGCTTGCAGCCGTGGCGCGGCGCGTCACCGGCCTCCACGTCGCCGACGTACCGAGAGAGCCGGGCCGCACGGATCGGGTCCTCCCCGGCGAGGGCGGCCAGCGCTCGGCCGATCTCGTCCAGGCATTGAGACTCGCGGGCTGGGACGGCTTTCTCGACATCGAGATCTTCTCGACGCCGGATCTTTTCTGGTCCCTGCCCGTCGCCGAAGCCGCACGACGCGCGTACGCGTCCGCCTCCGCGCTTCTCGCCTAACGGCGGATGAGAGCTTTGTGGCTCAGAGCCACAAGACTCTCAGACCGTGCCGTAGAGCGCGAGCACGATCCGCACGAACTCCTTCGTCTCGTTGTAGAGACCACGCTCGCGCACAGCCCGCGCTCCCTGGTACCAGCCCGCGAGGGCGAGGCGCACGTTCCCGTCGAACTCGTCGAGCTGCCACCGAAGGTACCGCACTCCCGCGCGGACGTTCCCGTCGTAGGTGCGCTGCGTATCGGTGCCCAGCAGAACCGTGTCCACGAACTCCCACGTCTCAGGAAGGAGCTGCATCACCCCTATCGCGCCGACCGACGAGACCACGTCCTGCTGGAAGCCCGACTCCATCCACGCGAGTGCACGAACGAGCTTCGGATCGACGCCGTAGGCTCGCGACCAGTAGTCGATCGCCCCGCGAACGGAGTCTCGGCTGGCCGGAGGACCCGCCACCGCGGAGCTGCGAAGGCGCGCCCCTCTCGGAAGCGCAAGACGCTGGCCCGGAACGATGATGCTCGTCAACGGGATCCGGTTTCGTTGCGCGAGCCGCCAGGGACTGACGTGATAGCGCGCGGAAATGGAGAAGAAGCTCTCTCCGGCCGTGACAACGTGCCACGACGTCGGTATCCGATTCGCAAGAGCGCGATACGTGCGCGGGCCGGCGATCCCGTCCGGATCGAGCCCCCGTCGACTCTGATATCGGCTAAGAGCGACGGCCGTGCTCCTCGTAAACCGACCGTCGACTGCCCGCGGGCCGAGCCCGTAACGGCGAAGACGAAACTCGAGCACAGCGACATCCCAGCCGACCGAGCCTAGTCCGAGCTCTCGCTGCCCGAGAAGCGGGCGTCCGCGCGTGCCAAGCGCGCGGCGCGTGGCGCGACCCACGCGACCTGTCGCGCGGATCCTTCTCTCACGTTGGAACGCGACAACTGCCCTCGTGGTCAGCTGGCCACGTACACCGTCGACGGGCCCCGGATCGAATCCGTGGGCGCGAAGCCCGATCTGGAGCGCGGCGACGCGGGCACTGGCGGCGAGCCCGGAGGGAGCAAACGCGAGAACGCCAATGAACAGCGCGACGCCAACGACGGCGAAGCGACGCATGGCACTAGGTTCGACTCCCGCTCTCCGGCTTCCTCCTCGGATTGAGGCTCAGATCTCGCGGCTACAATCTCGCGGCTGCCTTCCCCGGTAGCTCAATTGGCAGAGCATCCGGCTGTTAACCGGAGGGTTGTTGGTTCGAGTCCAACCCGGGGAGCTACGGCGTCGAGCGTCTACGAGACGAGGTAGGCGAAGTCGGCTGACACCGACTTCCCGCTCGATCGGACGGTGATCGTTCCCCGGAGGAGCTTTCCCTTCGCCGCTGACGGTACGAGAAAGGAACAGCGCCCGGCTCCGCCGGCGACGCGTCCCTTGGCCGGCACCTTCTTCTCGTTCACGAGGACGCGGCAGCCCACCGTCCCCGAGGTGATGCCCTTGCCCGTGTCCGACCGCCGCACGGGAAGAGTCAAGAGGAACGGCTTCCCGGCGCGGGGTCGCGCAGGCGCCGTGGAGAGGCGCGTCGATTCGAGCGACAGCGCGGCCTTGTTGGTGAACGTGTAGGTGAAATACCCGGCGTCGTCCGGCGCGACGTCGAAGCCCACGACCGCGTCGGCGGAGGTGTTGATGTCCGCGCTCACGACGGAGAAGCCGAGTCGGCTGCGGCCACCGAGCTCGCTGCGATGGATCTCGACCGTCACGACACCACCCGTATTTCGAATCCGCACCCGGGTCGGCGCCCCATCCGGAGCCCAGTTCTTCGCGTCCGGAATCCACCGCTCTAGCTCCCACTCCCCGCCGATGCTGGTGAGGCGCACCTCCGCGCCGCCATCGCCCGTGGACGGGCGGTTGTCGGTATCGACCGTGAGCCCGACGATCGACTCGCTCGGAAGCGTCGTGTAGTTCGGTGTCGTGATCGCGAAGGTGACCCAGCCGTCCTTGGCATCGGTCACACGGATCGACGCGATGTCCGGAGCCGCATCCTCATCGTTCGGAGCATCGGGAAACGCGACGGACGCAGGGCCGACGAACGCCGAGCGCCCGAGATCGGGCGCGTAGTCGGAAGCGATGAGCTCTTCGTCACCGAGCTCCTGACCGCGAGCACTGACCGCCAGTATTCCGAACGCCGACCCGGCGCCGAGCACACTTCTCGGCACGGAGAGCGCGAGCGCGCCCGTGCTGAAGGTCGCTGTCGCCTCGGCAGTCGTCACCTCGACGAGCTGCGAGCCGTTCCAGATGTAGGCCTGGAGCGCGCCGTCAGAGAAGTACCGGACGAGCGCCTCGTCGCCCCCGTCTCCCGTGGCAGGATCGGAGTCGAGGTCGAACCAGAGGTTGAGCCAGCTGTTCTCGGGAAGGCTCTGGAAGTTGCCAACGGCAACGGTGATCTGCAACGAGCCCGCAACGGGCTCCGCGACCGTCACCGAGGTGACGTCCGGCGCGGCGTTCGCATCGCCGACGGCATCGGAATACGAGCCCGCCGACAGAGCGGCGCCCGCAAAGACGAGAAGGCACGCCACGAGAGCACCCATGGCGAGCTTCTTCAACGCGTGCCTTCGATCGATGTTGGCCTCGGGGACGTCTCCGCACTCTCAAGGAGTCCGTCGGCGGTGTCAACAGGTCGGCACCGATCTTCAGAGCAGCGATGCCGCGTGTGCCAGTCAGCGCACCGCGTAGGCGAAGCGGGCGGTCACCGACTTGCCGCTCGCGCGCACTGTGATCGAGCCGCGAACCGTCTTTCCCGCAGCCGTCGCGGGTACCACGAACGAGCATCGCCCGCTCCCCCCAACGATGCTCGCTTCGAACCAGAGGTTGAACCAGGCATTCCTCGGGAGGGCAAGCTCGCTAGAGGTCGTCGTCACCGCGACAGTAACGACGCCAGGCGAGCTCTCCGACACAGATACCGACGTGATGTCGGGCGCCGCGTTGTCGTCTCCCGGCGGGTCGGAGAACGAGCCCGCCGAGAGCGCGCCACCCGCGAGAGCAAGTGCCGCCGCCGCGAGCAGCCCCGCGGCGAG
>Ga0326597_10009351_pt1 | contig 13148 bp, 9 predicted proteins | sample RVTome_12_FD_203789 | JGI IMG/M metagenome (GOLD analysis project Ga0326597, IMG submission 203789) | Soil microbial communities from uranium-contaminated site in the Upper Colorado River Basin, Wyoming, United States - RVT100D185 | ecosystem: Environmental > Terrestrial > Soil > Contaminated >... | reverse complement strand
GCGCTGGGCGTCGGCGACGTAGCCACCGATATCCCGGTCCGCGACATCGACATAGACGTAGCCGACGAGCTCGCCCGCCTCGCTCCGGATCAGGGTGGTCCCACTCGAGAGCCTGAGATCGACAAGCTGGGTAATCGGGACCTGGGCGCCCATCGGCGTCGAGACCAGGACGCGCTTGAGCCCGTCCATGCTGTCGCGTAGCCCGCGGAAGTACCTGACGTTGACCGGGAATCGCTCGCGCCCCTCGACGGTGGTGGTCACGTTGCTGCCGCCGATGGCCGTCTCGATCACGCCCTCCACGTCCGCTACCATGAGGCCGTAGCGGGCGATCTCATCTCGCTTGATGTCGAAATCGAGGTAGTAGCCGCCGGCCACGCGCTCGGCAAAGACATTCCGGGTGCCCCGGACATGCTTGAGCGCCGTCTCGATCTCCAGGCCGATGCTCTGGATCGTCTCGAGCTTCGGCCCGAGCACCTTGATCCCGACTGGGGTCCGGATGCCAGTACTGAGCATGTCGGTCCTGGCTTTGATCGGCATGGTCCAGGCGTTGGTCACGCCGGGGATCTGGAGCGCCTTGTCCATCTCGTCGATCAGTTTCTCGACGGTCATCCCCTTCCGCCACTCCTTTTCCGGTTTCAGGTTGATCACGGTTTCGATCATCTCCAGGGGGGCCGGGTCGGTGGCGCTGGTCGATCGCCCTCCTTTAGCGAACGCCGACTCGACCTCCGGGAAGTGCTTGATGATCCGGTTCTGGATCTGAATGAGCTGGGAGACCTGGGTGATCGAGGCGCCGGGCAACGCCGTCGGCATGTAGAGGAGAGTGCCCTCATACAAAGGCGGCATGAACTCCGAGCCGAGCTTCAGGTAGATCGGGACAGTGGCCGCCATGAGGAGGAGGGCCATCACGAGGACGGTCTTCTTCCACCTGAGGGCGAGGTGCACCACCGGCTGGTAGACCCAGATCAGGAATCGGTTGATCGGGTTCTTTTCCTCCGGTTGAATTTTTCCTCTGATGAGCAGAACCATCAGGAGCGGTCCGAGCGTCACGGCCAGGATGGCGGCAAAGAACATGGAGAACGTCTTGGTAAAGGCCAGGGGACGGAAGAGCCGGCCCTCCTGCGCCTCGAGGGTGAAGACCGGGAGGAAGGAGACGGTGATGATCAGTAACGAAAAGAAGAGCGGCCGGCCCACCTGCTGGGCCGCTTCGATCAGGAGGCGGGTCCGGTCGATTGGACGCCCCTCCTTTTCCCATTCCTCCAGTCGGGTGTGGGCGTTCTCCACCATGATGATGGCGGCGTCGATCATGGCGCCGATGGCGATGGCGATCCCGCCCAGCGACATGATGTTGGAGCCTAGCCCGATGTAGTACATCGCGATGAACGACATCAGGATGGCGACGGGGAGCGTGAGGATCGGCACCAGGGCGCTCCGGAAATGAAAGAGGAAGACGATGATCACCAGGCTGACGATCAGGCCCTCCTCGATCAGTTTCTCCTTGAGGTTCGCGATGGAGCGGTGGATCAGGTCGGTTCGGTCGTAGGTAGTGACGATCTTGATCCCCTCGGGCAACGATGGGGTGATCGTTTTGATCTTGTCCTTGACCCGCTGGATGACATCCAGCGCGTTTTCGCCGAACCGGATTACGACAATCCCACCGGCCACGTCACCTTGTCCATTCAACTCGGCGACACCACGGCGGATGTCCGGCCCGAGGCCAACTCGTCCGATATCCCGGACCAGGATCGGGGTGCCGCGTTCATTGGTCCCGACGACGATCGCCTCGATGTCCTTGACGGACTTGATGTAGCCGAGGCCCCGGACCATGTATTCCCGTCCCGTAAACTCCACCACCCGGCCGCCGGTGTCGTTGTTCCCTTTCCGGATCGCCTCGATCACACGATCCAGGGGAAGCTTGAAACCCAGAAGGGTGGCGGGATCGATCGAGACCTGATACTGCTTGACGAAGCCACCGAACCGCGCGACCTCGGCCACGCCTGGCACCGCCTGCAGCCAGTAGCGGACGTACCAGTCGTTCAGCGTCCGGAGCTGGGCCAGGTCGTTCCGGCCGCTCTCGTCCACGATGGCGTACTCGAAGCCCCACCCGACGCCGGTGGCGTCGGGGCCCAGGATCGGCGTCACCCCCTGGGGCAACCTTCCCTGCACCCCCTGCATGTACTCCAGCACGCGACTCCTGGCCCAGTAGAGGTTCGTGCCGTCCTCGAAGATGACGTACACGAACGAGACGCCGAAGAAGGAGAACCCGCGGACCACCTTGACCTTCGGGGCCGAGAGGAGCGAGGTGACGATGGGGTACGTGACCTGATCCTCCACCAGCGTCGGGCTGCGCTCGGCCCACTCGGTATAGACGATGACCTGGACATCCGAGAGGTCAGGGAGCGCATCGAGAGGCGTGTTCCGCAGGGCCCAGACCCCCCAGGCGACGGCGAATAGCGTGAAGAGACCGATGATAAACCGGTTGGTGGCGCTGAACTCGATCAGCTTTGAAATCATTGGTGTTTGTCCTCCAGTCCTACCTTATACCTCGCACTTCGCACTTCGCACCTCGCACCGCCTGCTTCACTTCTTCGGACTCATATCCATGCCAGGCATGCTGCCCATCCCGCCGACTGCGGTCTTCAGTTGGCTCTCGGAGTCAATCAGGAAGTTGGCGGAGGTTACCACCCTCTCTCCAGCCGAGAGGCCGGCCAGGATCTCGGTATACCCGTCCACGCGGGCGCCCACCTTCACGTCCCGAGGCTCGAAGGTCCCCTGCCCCTTGTCGATAAAGACGAGCTGTTTTGTCCCACTGTCCAGGACCGCCTCATCGGGGACGACGAGCCGTTTGCCCAGTGAACTCTTCAGCTCGACGTTGGCGTACATCTGGGGCTTCAGCTTCCAGTCTTTCGTATTCGGGAATTCGAATCGTACCTTCACTGTTCGGGTCTTCTCCTGCAGGACAGGGTAGATGTAGGTCACCTTGCCGCGGAAGACCTCTCCTGGATACGACGCGAGTGTGATGGTCGCCGTCTGGCCAAGCTTAACCGCCGTGACCTCGTATTCGTAGATCTCACCCTGGACCCAGACGGTGGAAAGGTCGGCGACCTTGTAGAGGTTCTCGCCGGCCATCACCTTCTTGCCGCGAACGGCCATCTTCTCGATGACAACCCCGTCGATCGGCGAATAGAGTGTCATGGTCTTGTGCGGGGTCCGCGTTCGCTCGAGTGTGGCAATGTCCTCATCGCTGATATCCCAATATTGGAGTCGCCGCCTCGACGCATTGACCAGCGTATCCCCCCCCGATGCGATGTCAGTGAAGCGACTCTTGCTCAGCGTTTCTTTCGCACGCAACGCCTGGAGGTACTCCTCTTGAGTAGAGACCAGATCTGGGCTGTAAAGGGTGAGGAGCGGCTGCCCTTTCTTCACCGGCTCCCCGGTAAAGTTCACCAGCAGGCTCTCGATCCATCCCTCTATCTTGATATTGACATCGGCAAGGCGTCGTTCGTCGAACTCGACGACGCCGACCGTCCGGATCGTGCGCTCGATCGACCGGTGTCCGACCACTCCGGTCTTCAGGCCGATCAACTGTTGGCGCTCCGGGCTAACCATGACGGCTCCAGGAGCCATCTCCATCGTCCCAGCGGGCTGCTGCCCGCTTTTCGCAGTCGGCATCGTCATTCCCTCGTGCCCGGCGGACTCGGGCTTGGCTGGCGCCTGCGCAATCGGCTCACGGGGAGGCGGCGTGCCGCCGCCCGACCGCTCCTTGAGCCGAATGCCGCCTGCATACCACACTAAGAAGATCCCCACGGAGGCGGCCACCAAGACGGCCCAGGCAATGACCCACTTGACCCGATGCGGTTGATGTCCCATGCGATTCTCCTCAGTTTATGGGGGTGCCGATGACCCACTCCAACTTGGCAAGGCTGGTCTGGTATTCACCGAGGACCCGGTAGTACTCCTTCTCGAAATTGAACAGCGTCAGGCGGTTATCCAGCAGCGTGAGGAAATCGACTCTGTTGACTTGATAGCCCGCAATCGCCGAGTCCAGGGAGAGCCGGGCTTGTGGGATCAAGCCTGTCTGGTAGAGATCGATGAGCTTGCTCCCTTTCTCGAGGTCTGCCGCCAGCTCTTTGACCAGTGAGAGCACCTCGTTTCTGACCGCCTGATACTGCTCCCTGGCCGAGTCAATCATGGCCGATGTCTCGGCGACCTGCCGGTCCTGCTTGGTCCTGAAGTACAGAGGGATGTTGATGGTGAAGCCCGCAGAGAACATGTCAGAGCGGTTGACCATGCGCGAATCTTCCCGGAATCCGTAGCCGACGCTCATGGTAAGGTCCGGGAAGTATTTCCTCCTGGCCAGGGCATTGGCCGCCTTGCTCCGTTCGATCTCTTCCTGGAGCGCTTTGAGCAAAGGCCGGTTCTCCAGGGCCTTCTCCTGGAGGTCCTTGAGATCAATCCGCAGCTCGTCCTTCGACACCTCGTCAGTCCGACCGAGTGGCGTTTGGGGGGGATGGTTCAGGATCGCATTCAACCTGGCGCCTGCAGCCTGACCCCTCTGTTCCAGCCGGATCTGCTCGTCCAGGAGTTTCGAGAGTTCCACTTGCGCCTTCAGGACATCCTGCTGAATCCCTTTACCAACGCTATATTTCGTTTCGGCGATCTTGACGAATTCTTTGAGCACATCACGATTCTTCTCCACGACCTCCAGCGAGCGGTCGATGGCGTATAGCTCGTAGAAGACCTCCTTGACCTTGCGCACGATCTCATTTCGCTTATCCCGGTACCCCTGGCCGATGGCATTTGCCTCCCGTTTGGCGACCTCGCTTCGCAGACCTCGCTTCCCGAAGTAGGGGAATGTCTGAGAGATGCTGAACTGCTTCATCGTCATGTCGTCCTGGGCAAAGGAGAAGGAATTGGTAGGGAGGTTGACGATCTCGAAACTCAGCATCGGGTCGTCAAGCGACCCTTCTTGCGGCGGCCGTTCTTTTGCTGCGTCCCATCTTTTGCCATCAGCTTTGATCTCCGGGTTCACGGCGAGCGCCTCCTGAATGAGGGGCTGAAGGCGGAGCACCGCCTCCTGCGCGGATGCCGCTCCTTCCGATGCAACGTTCACCGCACTTGTGAGAACGGTGACGAGAACGCCGATCTTTAAGGCCCTGTGCATATCCTCACCTCCTGAATTCGCCTCGAACAGCCCACGGCTCAATCACCACCCCATCGATCATATGAGACACGATTCTTGGATGGATAATGACCAGAGAGACGCGCTTGTCTCTCTGCGATCCGCATGAGGTCACTTCACTGTGACGGTCCCATGAAGGATACGGGCCTGAGGCTGGTGGACGTAATACTCGTACACCCCGGGTTTCTCGAAGGTCACTGTGGCGGCTCCTTCGATCCAGACCTGGGGTCCAGATTCCGCTGCGAAGGCCAGGTGTGCCTTTTCCATTGAGGCGTTCCTCCACGTCACATGATCCCCTCGATTGACCGTGATGTGGGCATTCCTGAGGGAGCCCAAATTCACTACGACTTCCACATGAGCAGCGAAGGCTCTCGGCGCTGCGACTACAAGGCCGGCAACCAGAACGATTGCCGTCAGCAATGAGCTGCGCTCTTTCATGCTTGAACTCCTTTCTTCCTCTCTGCTTGGTTCGGGTTGGTGGAGATATCGTTCTCCCTCTTGTTCTCTTAGCCTGCCCTTCTGCCCACGGACAGTGCCTGCTCGTGTGAGGAACGGGCTCGACGCAGCAAGGCCTGAATGGAAGTCCGGTTCGACGAGGCCAGAGGCTAGGCTAGTAACCTCGCCAACGGGCGTCGCCCTGGCTTTGATGAGCAGACTCGAGGTTGGTCGATTAGTAGAGGCTCGGAACTAGCGAGCCGTCCCTTAGACAGGACGGTAGCGAGGGGGCTTAAGGAGGGAAAACGCCGGAGCAGGGAGAACCGTGAGGCTGACGAAGATGACGAGGAAGAACGCATTCATCGAGACGAGGAGCTGGAAGAGCTGGGGCACGGCAATCGCGCAATGAGAGGCATGATTGGCGACCGGGCCGTGCTCACCGCCAAGATCGCAGGCGGGCATGCACAGACCCAGGCCGACAATAATCAGCAGGGCGATATTCATGCCCACCATTCGTTGCCTGCTCATGCTCATCGAAATTGTCCCCGGCCTTTGTCCCTAACGGATCGACATTCCACTTCTGATCCTACTCTTAAACTCACGCACTCAGCATATTCGATGTCGTGAGCAAACTCAAGTGCAAACGGGGGCGGTCTCTCCAGGCTCACACTTCTCGCTTTAGCTCTCCCCGGATTTTCCTCCCGCGGCCCCGACCTGCTATCAAGCTCTTGATAGATGGGAGAGGCACTCGGCGGAAGCTAGTTTAGGGGAGGTTGTATGTGACGGTGAACCGGTAATGATTGGGTTCGACTTGATCGCCCACAGCGAGGGTTCCGGAGATCCCCTGGGCGCCCCCGGTGCCTCCCATAATGATCCCTTGCCCTCCCGTCCAGGGATTGCCGCCCGCCATCATGGCGAAGACGGTCCCCATTCCCGGGATATCGAAGCTCATCATCCGCTGCTGGAGCGTCTGGCCCATCATGCCGGCCATCGTGGATGTCATGCTACTGTGCATCATCAAACCGAACTGCTGGCCATCGACAACCACGGGGCCACCCCCTGTCGTGACGCTGCCGCCCATGCCGCCGGGCCCCATGCCCATGTTAATCGACGTACCAGAACCTACGTCCACGTCCAACGTGATTACAAAAGGCCCCGCCGGGGTCGCATTGTCGACCAAGCCCCAACTCAAGACCACCACGATGGCCGCTACAAATCCTTTCATCCTCATGTCCTTCTCCATCCATTCCTGGCTAGTAGAAACCCTGAAACCTCCCTGTTGCATCCCTCGCTCTCATATCCTTAACCCGACCAGCAAATCATTTCGCTCCGCCTCTATGAGGCAAAGCCTGTGCCAATCCCATGAGAAGCGAATAGCAACGACGTAACTCCTCTAAAGTGCAGCCGATTCGTCCTGTGACCCAGCGAAGTCGTTGGCCGTATCAGTGCTTTTCCGGAATGAGATGTGAGGCACGCCTGCACCATCCGGATGCCGCAGATAGCATGCAAGTAGCGATTTCTAACCATCAACACCCCTGGGGCAGTTCTGCCCCAACCACAGGCTTCGTGTCACAACACATGATGAGCAGAGTAAGCGTCGCCGTCCCCCAGCCGAGGTCGAGGACTCGATGACCACTCTCAATTTTGGCTTGTTCCATCAGGTTTCGTTTGAAGGTGGATCCGCGCAGGGTCCACCGTACGAGAGGATCGTACAGAGGTGTCAACCGATCATATTTCAGGGCTGGGATATATTTACCGTCCCTCTTGGCCATAGGTCTCCTTCATGGGACCAGTTTGCGCAGCCGTGCGCCTTGCCAAGAACTCCTTGTCGCAGCGGCCTCGCGGATCATAGGACCGTGATAATGTGCGCGCGGTTGCCTGTTGCTGCCGCGAAAGCAGCCGTGTAACGCTCGCGCACCCTGTCAATCTTTCGGGCCCGCGCGGTCGCCTTGGTCGCGTCTTTCGTCAGCAGGACGAAGGCATTCGTGAACGACCTTGGCGATTTCGCCGCGCTCGGACGTCGCCGGCCGTTCGCCGCGATAATGTTATTCACGGTCAACGTAACACGCTCGCCGCGGATTTTGCCTCCAACCTTGCGCGGATTTTTGATCAAGAAAAACTCGCCGACCTCTTCGGGCGGAAGCAGGCCCATCAGGTAAAGGTCCAGGTTGCAAAAACGGTATTGTCCTTGCCCGATGCGCCTCGGCGTGAACGTGCCGTCGCCGTTGTCCACCCAATCCACGCTGACGCCAGACGGCAGACCGAGTTCCGACTCGTCATAGTCCATTGGCGAAGCGTCATCATCGAAGTAACTGCTCCAGTGCCCCGGCTGGTTGTCGAGACAAATTTCATAGCTTACCTTTGTATCCGTCGTCTTGTATTTGAACCCAGTGTACGCCATCCACTGATGGCCGATTTCCTGAAGCAGCGCAGCATCATCGTCGCGAATGAAATACATGAAGCCGAGTAACCGCTTGCTGCCCCAACCTGCGCGTCCACCCGGAATGCACGCAGACCAGTTGATGCCTTTGGTTGGGTTGACCAGCCCGCAGTAGAACGCGCCACACTCGCAGTCCACCTCGAAGTCCGACCAGAAAGTGACGAAATCGTATTCGTCATCGTGAGTGAGGCGAAACTTCTTGTAGGCGGCAACCCAATCCACATCTCTTTTCCTGGGAATGATGAAACTGTGGTTCGGATCATCTTCGATCACAGCAAGGTTGCCGACGTCGCGGTCCTGCGCGGTGGATGGAGGGGTTTTCGGACGGGACTTCGCCAATTCTCTGTGAATCTTCACGTAGTCGATGAATCGGTGCTCCCGCTCGTCAGTATGGCGGTCCCTGGCTTTGCCGATGACCACAACATCGGTCGGGACGCCTCCGATGCGTACGGGAATGCGCTGCTCTCGCGGCAGTTGCGCCAGTGGACGCTTCTCGACGACGTACACCACGATGGCATATTGCGAGGTGCGTTTGCCTGATCTCACTTTCCAACCGTGCCCGACGCCGAGCACGCCCGGTTGCTTCAACAACGTGGCGCGACTCCTCTGTGTGACGGAAATAACCTTGTCAATATTCATGGACTTTTCCTCCTTCGGTCTTGCTGCGACTCGAGCGAGATCTCTTAGATTGCAAAGGTGCTCTGCCTTATAGGATCAGATTCCGGAGCCGCAGGGCGTTGCCGATCACAGAGACCGAACTGAAGGTCATGGCTGCGGCGGCGATCATGGGGCTGAGCAGCAGCCCGTAGATAGGGTAGAGGACGCCCGCCGCGATCGGAACACCGAGGGCGTTGTAGATGAACGCGAAGAAGAGGTTCTGCCGGATGTTGCGCATGGTGCCCCGGCTGAGCCCACGTGCTCGAGCGATGCCCCGCAGGTCTCCCTTCACGAGGGTCACCCCGGCGCTCTCCATGGCCACGTCCGTCCCCGTGCCCATCGCAATTCCCACCTGTGCCTGGGCCAGGGCCGGGGCATCGTTGATGCCGTCGCCCGCCATGGCCACGACCCGGCCCTCAGCCTGCAGCCGCTTCACGACATCGCCCTTCTGCTCAGGCAGCACTTCGGCTTCCACCTCATCGATCCCCAGCTTGCGAGCCACGGCCTCTGCGGTAGTACGGCTGTCACCGGTAAGCATGACGACGCGGAGGCCGTCCTGGTGGAGCATCCGGAGCGCCTCATAGGTCGACGCCTTGATTGGATCGGCCACTCCCAGGAGCCCGGCTAGTCGGCCGTCAACGGCGACGAACATCACGGTCTGGCCATCCCGGCGCAGGGTCTCTGCCTGCTCGAGCAGCGCGCCCGGATCTATGGTTAGTTCGGCGAGGAGCGCCCGATTCCCGAGAGCCACAGGCTGCCCGCGCACCGTGCCGATCACGCCCTTTCCTGTCACAGACCGGAAGTCCCCGGCTTGGGAGAGTTCAAGGCCCCGCCATTGCGCGCCGGCCACGATGGCCGCGGCCAGGGGGTGCTCGCTTCCGCGCTCGAGACTTGCAGCCAGGCGGAGGAGTTCCCCATCGGTGTGCCCCGGCAGGGCCACCACTGCAGTGAGGCGGGGCTTGCCCTCGGTGAGCGTGCCGGTCTTGTCCACGACGAGGGTGTCCACCTTCTCCAGCACCTCCAGAGCCTCGGCGTTCTTAATGAGCACCCCAGCGGTGGCGCCCCGCCCGGTCCCCACCATGATGGACATCGGCGTCGCCAGCCCCAGAGCGCAGGGGCAGGCGATGATGAGGACCGCCACGGCGTTGACCAGGGCGTAGGCCATCCGTGGCTCCGGGCCGACGAGCCCCCAGACGAGGAGGGTCACCAAAGCGACCAGCACGACCGCCGGGACGAAGTACGAGGAGGCGAGGTCTGCCAGGCGCTGGATCGGGGCGCGGCTGCGCTGGGCCTCGCTCACCATGCGCACGATCTGGGCAAGGAGGGTCTCGCTGCCCACACGCTCGGCTTGCATCATGAAGCCCCCCGTGCCGTTCACGGTTCCCCCGGTCACCCGGCTCCCGGGCGTCTTTTCCACGGGGATCGGTTCCCCCGTGACCATCGACTCGTCGACGGCGCTCGTGCCCTTGAGGACGACCCCGTCCACGGGAACCCTCTCCCCTGGGCGGACCCGGAGTCGATCACCGGGCCTGACGTGGTCGAGGGAGAGGTCTTCCTCGATCCCGTCTTCCCGGAGCACCCGAGCTGTCTTCGGGGCGAGCCCGAGGAGCGCCCTGATGGCGCTGCTGGTCTGGCTGCGGGCACGCAGCTCGAGCACCTGTCCCAGCAGCACTAAGACGGTGATGACGGCGGCGGCCTCGAAGTAGACGGCCACCTGGCTGCCGTGGCCGCGGAACGAATCTGGGAAGCTCTCTGGGAAGAGGGTGGCGACCACGCTGTAGACGTACGCGGCCCCGGTGCCGATGGCAATGAGAGTGAACATGTTTGGGCTGCGGTTGACGATAGAGACCCAACCACGCTGGAAGAAGGGCCAGCCGCCCCAGAGCACGACCGGAGTGGCAAGTGCCAACTGGACCCAAGTGAGGAGGCGTGCAGAGAGCGCACGCTGCACCGGCTGCGCCGGGAGCATCTCTGACATGGCCAAAAAGAGCAGCGGAGCCGTCAGGACCAGGCTGACCCAGAAACGGCGGGTCATATCCACTAGCTCTGGACTGATCTCTTCTTCACCGGTCACGATTCGGGGTTCCAGGGCCATTCCGCAGATGGGGCAAGAGCCCGGCCCAGGCTGGCGGATCTCAGGATGCATGGGACAGGTGTATACTTGACCCGTACCCGGTAACTGCGAGCGTGTGTCGCGGGCAGGGGCCTCCCGCGCGCGGTGATCCAAAGAGTGAGCCAGATACTTGGCTGGCTCAGCGCGAAACTTTTCTAGGCAGTCCTCACTGCAGAAGAAGTAGGTCCGCCCGCCGTGATCGTGGCTCCCGAAAGCGGTGTCTGGATTCACGTCCATCCCACAGACGGGATCTTTTACGGCTGGCCCGCTCCTGCCTTGAGTGCCGCGATCGTTCCTAGAGGCATCGTCTCCGTGTTCCCTGTGGTTCATGAGAAATCCCTCTCAAAGGCTCATTGGTTCCAGTTTTGCGATTTGCCGAACATTCGGCCTGATGTGAGAAATGCCGAGCCTATCTAGGTGCGCTGCTCCAGCCGCAGGTGGGTCGTCAGGCGGCGGTGTTCGGTCTGAGACATAGCGCTGACCCCTAAAAGCCGAAAGAGAACCCCGTGGTGAAGAAGATGCGGGACCGGTCCGCAGGTCCAGCGAACTCCGTGCCCACGCCGACATCCCAGACGATCCGTGGCGTCAACTGATAGCGGAGACCGAGCTCGGTTCCGACAATATTTGATGCGCGCCGCCGCACCGCCTGCTCTGTGAACACGTCCGCGACAAGCGTGGTTCGCGTGTGATGGGGGGCTCCGATCGGGTAGCTCGCGCCCAGCGCGAACTCGTACCGGCCGTTTCGTTCACCCTGCTGTGTGCCGTTGAGAAACGCGTACCCGCCGTTGAAATGAAAGCTCAGCCGCTCGATCGACTTGGTCACAATGCCCTTCAGCTCCACATCGACCCCTCTCGATTTCACGCCGGTCGGTATGTTGACCTCCAGTTTCACCGCGAGGGCTGGAATGTTCAACGTTTCCTGGTTAAAGTTGTAGAGCCCGCTCAGCTTGAGATCGCCAGATTTCGCCTGCTCCTCGATCTCGCCTGGGTCTGTCGAGATCATCGTTCCGACCCCTAGCTGCAGATTTGGCAAAGCGCCGTAGAGTATCTCGATCGGGAAGAACCCCCGGTTTGCGCCATCACGCTGAACCGTGAACCCGCCGCCCACCTCTATCGCGATCTCGCCGCTTGCTACGGGATAGGCGTCCTCGATACGCAGGGGGTGGTTTTCATCCAGGTTCTTGTGGTCGATCCCATACGTCTTCCCCGGAGCGACCGACACCAGGGTTACCACTAGTAAGAGGACTCGTTGCATCATCTGTCAGCCCTCCTCAGTGTCCCTGGCCCGCGTGCGGCGCTTTGCGCACGGCGGGCTGGGGCTGATCGCTTGGCGGCGCCGTCCCTGCCAATACCTCCGCGGCCGACGGGGGTCGCGGTCCCATCGGCATGCCGCCATGGCCGCCGTGCGCGCCACTCGCCCCCTCATGAAAGTCGGCGTAGAGGTCGTTCGCGCCGTGGTTCCGATGCAGATAGATCGGGAGGATCTTGAGGATCGCGGCGCGCTTGGCTGCCATCGTGGGATAGAGGTCCGTTCGAGTCAAGATGTCGTCGAAGTTGTCGTGGAGCATGTGGAGGTTGTCGAAGATCGCCGCGGCCTCGGGGAACCGCCTGGCGAACTCCGGCGCTCCCTCGGGCATCATCGGCATGAACTCCCATTCGACCGGCGGCCTGCGGAGGTAGCCTTGATAGTGGGCGATGATCTTCGGCATCAGCTCTCGCTGCTTCCTTGCATTGCCGATGAGCTGGACGTCGTAGACCGCGGCTTGCAGCCAGTGATATGCCCAGATCTGCGTATTAAATTTCCGGAACTTGTCGCGGAACGCCTTCGACTCGGGGAAGCTCCACAGCGCCTGGTGATGATCCAGCCGGTGCGGCGTGATCGCCTCGGGCTTCTCGAGGTAGTCCGCGAGGAGTGTCGTGTAGGCTGCTTCCTTGGCCTGGACCTCGTCGCTCGCGAACAGGTCGTACAGGCTCCGGTGAAACAGGTGAGCCCAGTCGAACGTCTTGCTCACTTCCCACACCAGACGGGCCATCGTCGGAGCAACCTGCTCTTCGTCGGGAGGCACCGGTGGAGAGCTGAAGATGAAGTCCAGGACCTCCAACCGTGCCTTCTCGACGGCCTCTGGGTCCCGGGTCCTCAGCAGTGTTTCGGCAAGGTGGGCGTGCCCGAAGTCGATCCCGTTGAACTCCCGGTAGAGCTGCGGCAGTTCTCGCGGGACCGCCCACTTCCAAGGTCCGCGAGGCTGCCAGCGGTGATCGCGTGTGACCCACTGGCTCCGGAAGGCAACACCCCGCGGCTCAGGATGTGGCCGACGCGCCTGCCC
>Ga0326597_10009350_pt1 | contig 13150 bp, 13 predicted proteins | sample RVTome_12_FD_203789 | JGI IMG/M metagenome (GOLD analysis project Ga0326597, IMG submission 203789) | Soil microbial communities from uranium-contaminated site in the Upper Colorado River Basin, Wyoming, United States - RVT100D185 | ecosystem: Environmental > Terrestrial > Soil > Contaminated >... | reverse complement strand
GCGCCAGTGTAGCGCACGCCGCTGGTCGCTTCGTCGGCGGCGCGCAGCCGATGCAAGACGGCCAGAAGCGTGCGTCGATAGTGCGAGAGCGACGCGTCGAGCGTGAGCAGCTGCAGCGCGCCCTCGAGCACCGAGCGCGTGCCCTCGAACGCGCCCGCCGGCGCCGTGTCGAGCAGCGAGTCGACGAGTCGCACGAGCAGGCCAATGCGATCGAGCGACGAGTCGAACGCGACATTGGCGGCCGTGTTCGCAATCAAGTGGTGCTCGGCGTCGCCGTAGGGTAGCGCCCACTCGTGCGGCTGCATGCCGAGATAGACGAGCGTCGCCAGCTCCTCGACGTCGAACAGCAGCGTGTCGACGGCGAGCTGCTCGCAGCGCGGCGACGCGAAGAGGCGCAGCGTCAGCGTGCCGCGCGTGCGCTTCAGCAGCTCGATGCCAATCGGCTCGACGAGCAGCGCCTCGAGTAGCTCGGCCACCGCGTCGAGCGAGCGCGAGGCGCTCTCGAGCTCGGGCGTCACGCGCGAGCGGCGCAGTGCGTCGAGCGAGTGCGCGAGTGCGCGGCGCGCCGATTTGCGCGTGCGCGCGCCATCGAACGTGGGCGAGAGCGCCCGCGCACGCTCGTCCGCGTCGAGAGGCGACGACGACGAGCTCGCGCCGTTGGTCGCGTCGCTGTAGCGGTGGCGGCGAGCGAGCGGCGCGCGCGTCCACGGCTCGAAGAGAAAGCGGTTGCGCGCGGCGCTGGCGAACAGCGTGCGGGCCAGCGACGCGAGACCGTTGAGCGCGCCCGACGCCACCACCACTTGCCCGTACGTTTGCTGCCGCGGCGTGCGCAACATTCGTTGGTACCAACTATGAGCGACGACGACGACGAGAGCGACTCGATGGCGGACATCGCGCGGCGCGAGCGCGAGGTCGAGCGCATCGAGGCGGCGCGGCGCGTGCACGCGGGCTCGAGCGCGTCGCGCCACCACGCCGTCGCGCACACGGCCGCCGACGAGCCCATGTCGCTCGACGACGAGAGCACGCTGTACGAGCGCGAATTCGCGCGCTTCGAGCACGACATGTCGCTCGTCGCCTCGAGCGCGCCCGTGCCGCCGATGGTGGCGCGCGACGACGCGCGCCGCTCGAGCGCGAGCGCGGCCGCGCTGCCGCCGCCGACGCCGTCGCCGGCGGCGGCGGCCGCCGGCGACGCGCTGCCGCTGTCGATTCGCCACGACTACGACGCCGTCGAGCAGCAGGCGCGCGCGCTCGAGGTCGAGCGCGCGTCGCGCACGAAGCAGTCGATCGTCGAGCACGCCACGTACCTGATTCACGCGCGCCAGTCGAGCGGCGAGTACATGGGCGCGGTGCCCGAGACGATTCGGCGCCAGCCGCAGAACGAGTCGTTCGTGCACGCGATTGGCTTCGTGTCGCTCAAGGACCGGCGCCCGCGCACGCTCGACGAGGCCGACGAGCAGCTGCTGCGCTCGCGCGTCTACGTGTCGACGCGCGCCTACGAGGAGAGTTTCTTGCGCGAGCCGCGCGACCACGAGCCCGCGTGCGCGTCGCCCCATTGCAAGGGCCTCGACCTGGTGTGCGCCGGCGGCGGCTCGACGCTGGTCGCGTTCATGTCGCCCGACGAGTGGGAGCGCCACACGCACGAGACGAGCGCCGCGGCGCAGCGCCTGCCCAATCGCTCGCTGCGCTGCCTGCTGTGCCAGCGCTTCGGCGCCATGGCGGCGGTGGCCAAGATGCGCGCGGCCAACATCGCCTATCGGCCGGGCGAGCTGGCGCTGGTGACGCACTTCTACAATCTCACCACCGACAACGAGTATCGCGACGAGGACTGTCTGCTGCCCGACCCGCACGTGTACGAGGGCTTCTTCGGCCCGATCGTGCTCTACGACGAGAGCGGCTTCGAGCGCGTCACCAATGCGGCGGGCGTGCACTTTCGCCAGCTGGCGCCGACGCCGGCGCAGGCGCGCGCCGAGCGCGCGCGGCCGCAGCGGCCGCATTTTCTCAGTGACGTCGTGCCGTGGGAACGCATGGCCGCGCCGTACTCGGTCGTCGACTCGATGCCCGAGCGGCTCGCGGCCATGTGGCACGACGTCGCCAATCACCGCTTCCCCTACGTCGAGCGCGTGCGCGCGCCGCACGGCGCGCTGCGCTACATTCTCGCCGCCGACGCGCACCTCGACGCGGCGCTCGTGCGCCTGCTCACCGCGCCGCTGCGCGCGCTCGACCGGCCCACGCTCGAGCGCGCGCGGCGCAAGCGCGCGCTCGCGGGCACGTTTCGCTGGCGCCCGTACGCGCGCGACGACGACGCGGCGCTCGTCTACTCGGCGCTCGTCGAGCGCGTCGAGGCGCTCGCCGCCTACGAGCAGCGCCTGAGCGCGTCGCGGCTCGAGCGGCTGCGCCCGCTCGTCGCCGACCTCGACGCGACGCTCGACGACGACTGCGACGAGGCCGCGCTGCCGCGCGATCGCTGGGACGCCGCCGCGCACCTGCTCGCGCAGTGGCTCGACGCGCACTGGCTGCTGCTCGCCGCGCTCGAGGACGAGCACGCGCGCCTCGACGACGCGTCGCCGCGCCTCGCCGCGCTGCTCGCGCGCTACGAGCCGAGCGAGCGCACCGTGCTGCACGAGGGCGCGCTGCCCGCGTCGCTCGCCGACGACGCGGGCGCGGCGCCCTTCTTCGCCATGTCGCTGCGCCCGCGCGTCGACGTGGCGCGCCGCCCCATGGCCAAGCTCTTCTCGAAGGTGGCGCCCGCCAACTGCCGCCCGCGCGACGTGCTCAAGTGCGCCGAGGCGACGCGGCCCGCCGAGCTCGCGCTGCTCGTGCTCGCGTCGCTGCTCGGCGTCTATCGACACGCGCGCTCGCGCTCGGCGCCGGCGGTGCGCGCGCGGCTCTATCGGCGCTACTTGTACGGCAACGAGTCGCTGCTCGACGTGCTCGTCGCGCGCGTCGACAACACGTATCCGTGCCAGCGGCTGGTCGTCGCCGCGCTCGCCGAGGCGCTCGTCGCGTGCGTGCCCGCCGACGTGCGCGCCGAGCTGTGCGCGCGCACGCCGTGGCGGCGCTACCAGCGCGAGACGGTCGACCGGCTCGACCGGCTGCGCGAGCGGCTCGAGCACGTCGACGAGCTGGCGGCGCTCGACGCGCTCGTGGCGGCGCGCGCCGCTCTACCTCGTCGAGCAGCGCCCCTTTCTCGACGCGCTGCACGCCGAGGCGCAGGCGTATCTGAGCGGGCGCGACAAGAGCGCGGCGGGCACGCGCGCGCCGCTCGACGCGCCCTTCACGCTCGAGATGGAGACGCTGCTCGTCGCGCTCGTCGACGCCTATCCGCGCCACGTCGTCGACATTGAGCCGGTGCTGCGGCTGCCGCGCTCGGCCGACGAGGCGCGCGAGCTCGTCGCCGCCGGCCGCTTTCCGCTGCGCGAGCTGCACGCGACCACCGCCACGATCGTGCGCTACCACGTGGCGCGCCGCGCGTACGCGCGCACGCCGGCGTCCGAGTGCGCGGCGGGGCTCGTGCTCTACCTGGCCACGACGTCGCTCTATCAGCTGCAGCTGGTCGCCGCCTTCGCCAAGGCGCTCGTCGATCGCCGCACGATGCGCTCGTACGCGCTCGACGAGCACCTGACCGAGCAGCAGCGCACGGCGATGCGCGCGCGCCTCGAGCTCGGCGCCTTGGTGCCGCGCTACGCGCTGACCGCGTTCGTGTGCACGCGCTGCCGCACGTTTCGCGGCGAGCTGGTGACGCGCGACAAGCTCGCCAAGAGCAAGAGCGCGTCGCTGTACTCGGGCACGGCGCCGCCGCCGCCGCCGCCGCTCGGCAGCGTCGACGTGACGTTTGCGAGCGACTCGCTCGACTTGGCCGCGCTGCGCGCGCTGTGCGCGCGCAACGGCGCGCCGCCGCCGCTCGACGAGCTGCGCCGCACGCGCCACCGCACGCTGCTCGACTACTACGAGGCGTGCGCCGAGCCCGAGTCGCCGTCGTGCGCGCCGAGCGACCCGCGCTACTTCGACGCGCCGCCCGAGGCGCTCGCGGCGGCCGAGCGCTGGCTGGCCGCGCGTCCGGCGGCGCTCTCGTTCGACGAGGCGCTGCGGCGCGCGCGCGTGCCGGCGCCGCGCGCGATTGCGCCGCTCGACGTCAAGCTCGGGCGCCTCGACGTCGAGCGGCTGCGGCACGTCGACGAGCGCGCGGCGCACGCCGACTTCATGCGCTCGTGGGCGCGCCTGAACGGCGCGCGCTTTCTGGTCGGCGTGCGCAGCGACGATCGCGCCGACCGCTCGAGCGTGCACGTGTGCGCGTCGAACAAGGTCAAGTCGTACAAGGCGACGACGCGCGAGGATCGGCGCGTCGACGACGCCATTACCGCGGCCGATCGGCGCGACGTGGCGCGGCGCATCGACCTCAAGGAGCAGCGCGACACGCGCGCGCACTACAATCACTCGCTGTGCGCGCGCACGCGCGTCGCCGAGACGCGGCTGCTCGGCCGCGTGCTCGTGCTCGACCGCACGCTCGTCGTCGTCTGCTCGCTGTGCACGCGCTACACGACGCTCGCCGACGTCGAACTCGGCGGCGGCGCGCTCGTGTGCCCCGCGTGCGCGCGCTACGCGCAGCGCGTCGGCGTCGCGCGCGCGCTCGCGCTCTCGTCGTCGAGCGACGCGCACCGCGCAGTCACGTGTCTGCAGTGCCACCGGCGCCGCCGCGCCACCGACGCCGAGCCGTACTACGCGTTCGAGGCGTACAACGACTTGGCAATTGGCTCCGAGCACTTTATGCAGGTGCACTTTTGTCCGTCGCACATCAAGAAGAAGTCGTGGCTCTTCAGCGTGCCGAACGTGCACTCGCTGTCGACGATTCTGCACGGCGTGCGCACGCACTGGACCACCGAGGCCAATTGGCAGCGACACCGCAACTATCTCGACGCGATGATGGGCGAGCGCGTGCTCGAGGACGAGCGGCGCATGGAGCGCAAGGCGCTCAAGCGCGCGCGTGTGCTGGTTGGCGACGAGCTCATCGACGGCATTGGCGACGCGCAGGGCGACGACGACAACGACGACGACGACGACGACGACGACGACGACGACGATGACGATGACGACGACGACGAAAAATGCAACGATCGACTGGCAATGCCGCCGCCGCCGGCGCGACGACGCGTGGCACTGGCGTCGGCGCGTTAAACGCTTCACTTCATCAGCCCGAGGTCGCGCTGATCGAGAATCGTGTAGCGCACCTTGACCGTGACCGACTGAATGTCCTTTTGCTGGCGCTCGAGCTCGCGACTCGGGCCGGCCACGTCCGAGAGGTCGCCAAACGACTTGGGCTCGAGCGCGACCGACGGGCGATCCCAGCGCACCAGCTGGGACGAGTGCTTCGAAATGTCGGTGAAGGGACGGCGCTGCAGCACGTTCTTGTCGTACGAGTGCAGCGTGCGCATGCCCTCCTCGGAGTCGACGCGCCAGTACTTCTGGTACGACGGGTCGACGTGCACGACGCCCGGACCGGTGAGCTCGCCTTCCGAGTTCTTGGGCGCGAGCTTCTTGGCGAACTTTTCGCTCGAGCAAATCTTGCCCGACTTCGACTCGATCGGCACCAACATGAACTTCTCGTCGGGCGGCATGATGATCTTGTCGATCTCGTTGTCGAGATTGACGGTGCCGTGCATCGCGAGGCGCTGCGGCGTGTCGTGGAGCTCGTACACGGTCGCGCCCACCTTGGTCTGGTGGCCGGACGGACCGATCATGGCGAAGGTCGCCGACGACTCGTCGGCCTTGAACTCCTCGGCCAGCGACTTGCCCTCGATGCCGTGCATCGCGAGCGCGAGCGGCGCGTCGGTGCGCTTGTCGTACTCGACGATTTGCACCTTCGACATGAACAGCGGCACGTCGTAGTCGACGACGAACGAGCCGTCCGAGCGCTTGCCAAAGGCCGTCTGGAATGCCTCGGGCGAGATCTTCCACAGCTGCGGCTCGGCGGGCACGCCCGCGTGGCCGGCGGCCGACCACTTGAACGTGTGCGTGATCACCTTCGAGTGCGTGCGAATGTCCTTGAGCGAGCGGCGGTCCTCGTCGCTGGCGGCGGTGCCAGTCGAGGCCGCCTTTTGCTTCGGCGGAGTGGTGAAGTCGTCGTCGGCGGCGCGCGATGCCTTGTACGCCAGCTCGTCGCGAGCGCCCATCTTGGTGTAGCCGCCCTTGCCGTAGCGCTCAATAGAGGCCGGGGGCATGTTCGACATGGTGCGTAACTGCGAACCTCGGTACGCGAGCTCGCGCATCGACGACTTATAGCAAAGACGTCGTCGAGCGAGTGTTCCATTTACATGTAGACGCCGCGCCCGCCGTACGGCGACGCGCGCGCCTCGACGCCCTCGAGGGGCCGAAAGTGCTCGCGGTCGTCGAGCAGCGCGTTCACCAGCGCGGCGCCGCTGATCGACGGCGCCAGTCGGATGCGATAGTCGTCGGGCGAGCGAATCGAGGTGCGCGGGCCGGGCGCCAGCGGCGGCTCGCCAATCGGGCGCCACACGTCGTACGCCTCAGGAATCGAGCGGCGGCGCCGCTCGAGCTCGCGCTCGCGTGCCTGCGCATCCAAGACAAACGCGCCATTGGCGAGGCGTCGCACAAAGGCGAAGCGCCGCAGCGCGTGCTCGCGCTCGCGCTCGAAGACGACGATCGTCGACACCGCCTTTGGATCGCCGCTGCGCCGGTAGCGCGCCAGCACCACCTCGGCGCTCGTCAGATCGGCAAAGAGCGAGATTGTCGACGGTGAGGCAATGAGCGGCGCCTCGTCGGCGAGCGGCGCAAAGACGCGGGGATAGCGCAGCACGAGATCGTCGAGCGCTGCTTCGATGGCGCTCAGCAGCGTCGGCGAGAGGAAGGCGACGCCAGTGATGCGCGCCGCACCGAGGTAGCCGTCGCTCGGCAACCCCGGGCGCTCGTCGAGCTCGAGATTGACGTTGAGCGAAGCCTGCGCAAAGACGTTGCGGCGCACGCGGCGTCCCGCCGGCGTCGACGGCGTCGTTGGCGCGCCGAATCGCGGTCGACGCTCGAGTTCTTCTTCCTCCTCATCGTCGCTCTCGTCGACGAGAGCGAGGGGATCGACCGGATCGGCGGCGCGGCGTTGTTCGGGCGCTTGCGGGGCGGCGCGGCCGGCGCTGCGCAACCGCACGAGTTGATTGAGCGGCGTCGACGAGCGGCCGGCCACGAGCATCGCAAACCGATACCACGGCAGCGTGCGCAGCTGGCGCTCGTCGCGCACCTCGCGGCGCTGCCACTCGACGAGCTCGCGCGCCTCGGCGTCGCCGAGCGGCGGCGCCCACGGCGGTCGCGCCTCGCGCTCGACGCGCAGCGGATCGCCCTCGGCAAAGTCGCGCGCGCGCTTGCGGTTGACGACGCGCGTCGCCGCAACGTTGGCGGCAGCGACAGGAAAGACGCTGCGCGCAGGCGGCGACGGTGGACTGGGCACGCGCGAGGGCGCGGCGCGCTGCGGCGGCGCTTCGGCTGGCGCGACGCGCGCGAGCAGCGTCGACGAGACGATCGATTGCTCAGACTCGTCGTCGTTGGCCTCCTTCGACGCGCCAAAGGTGAGAAAGGTGCCGTCGTCGTCGTCGCCGTCGGATGACGACGACGACGACGAGGTGGTCGCGTTCGCGCGACGGTTGCGCAGGCGCGTCTGCATTCGGTCTCGAAAGACCAACCGATGGCAGACATTATACGCTCGCGGCGCTACGTCGCGCCCGCGCCGCCGCCGCAGCGGCTCGAGTACATTGTCGAGGCGCCGCCACTGCTCGACGCCGAGCGCCGCGCGGCGCTCGGCTACGCGCTGCTGGCCGTGGCATTGGTGTACGTTGGCGCGCTCGTGGTCGCGTGGTGGCGCCAATATCGCGCGCGCTCGCACGTCGACACGACGCCGCTGCTCATCGACCGTTGGTCGAGGCGGCGTGCGGAGAGAGTGGTAACGTAGAAATTTATCGTAGAAAGTTTTCTACGTAATGTTTCTCGATTACACGTGAACAACACCATGAAAGCTGAGCAAATTGAACATATGAAGAAGGAAGTGAAAGAAATCGCTTATTATGATCCATGTGATCCTCACAATTGTTCGAGATGGCTTCGGTCGGTGGTAGGGATCCTATTTGTTGTACAATAATGTAACAAGAATGAAACAACAAATGGCAAAACAGCAACAAATAGAGTGCGTCAAGTGCAAGCGGCGGCGCAGCTCGCAATGCTTTTCCAACGATCGCATTCACAAGCTCGAGCGCAAGGGCACGTGTCGCCAGTGCGTCTACAAGCACTACGCGAAACGGCGGTTCGACGCGCTCGACGCGGACGAGCGCAATTTTCGGCGCATTGCCGCGCAGCTGGCCAAGTGCGAGCGCCGTCGTGGCGTGCGGCCGTTCGTCACGCCGTCGCTCTCGGTTGTGCGCAAGGCGGTGCTCGAGCGCTTCAAGCAGCAGTCGTCGCTCAGCGGCGCCAGGCTCGCGCTCGGCGACTGTTGCCTGGCGCGCCGCGACTGCACGAAGCCGTTCGATTGGCGCACGAATGCGTCGCTCGTGTCGAAGCGAGAGGCTCGACGAAACAACCAATAATGAAATCGTCGTCGAACGATGAAAAGAAAAAACGTCGTATTTCGTGCGTGAAGTGCGGACGGCTGCGAAAGAGCAAGCATTTTTCCAAGGAGCGTCTTCGAAAAGCCGGCGACGCGGGCACGTGTCGCCAATGCGTGTACACGCACTACATCAAGAAGAAACGATCAGAGTTGAGCGAGGATGACAAGATGTTGCGTCGCATTGGCGCGCAGCTGGCGAAGCGCGAACGTGCACATGGCGTGCGTCCGTTTGGCGAGCCCTCGCTCGACAAGGTTCGCGACGCGGTCGTCCGCCGCTTCGATCGCGTGTCGGCGCTCAGCGGCAAGCAACTCGCGCTCGCCGACTGCTGCCTGACGCGACTCGATCTCGCGAAGCCTTTCGACTTCACGTCGAACGCGTGTTTGCTGTCGACCACCGAGTCGCGCTCGCGCTCGCGCCTCGCCTCGGACGCGCCGAAGGACAAGGGCCACGCCGACGCGCTCGCCGCCTTGCAACGTGCCATTGAATCGCAGTGAAGCTATATCGGAGCAGGCGTGTCGATTGGGCGACGGCCGCATGGCCACCGTCACCGAGCTGTCGACGTGGGCCTACGACAATTGCGTCTTCGAGGCGAACTTCTTCTCGCCGTACCTGGTGCTGCTGCGCTACGCGCCGCGCGTCATCAACTTGGCCTCGTACATTGTGTCGCTCTACTACCGCGAGCTGTTCATTGGGCTCGTCGGCGTGCTGCTCACGCTCAGCGACATTCTCAACGTGTACGTGCTCAAGCCGCTCATTCGCCAGCCCGTGCCGCAGCCGCAGTGCGGCTCGTCGACGTTCTACTGTTTGCCGCCGAATGCGACCGAGTGCGGCCACGACTCGCCCATCGATTGCGTGCCGTGCGGCATGCCGTCGTACGGCGCGCAGCAAATCGCCGCCTTCGTCACCGCCATTCTCGTCTACTCGCTCCAGTATCCGGCGCTCAAGCTCAAGTGGTCGCACTACGCGCTGCTCATCGCGCTCGAGGCGCTCGCCATGTACTCGTACGTGCACTTTCACTTCAACACGCTCGAGCAGGTTGTCGTCGGCGCGATGGTCGGCTCGCTGTACATGGCGCTCGGCGTGTCGGCGCTCTACGGACTGCTCTCGCGCTACTACGACGCGCTGCTCTATCACTGGAGCGCGCGCAAGCTCGGCTACGTCGACTCGCTGACGCGCTATCACGCGCCCGTGCCCGGCGATCCCGACACCACCGACGAGACCACGCTCGAGTAGAAGATCTCGTCGATCGGGCGCCGCGGCACGACCACGCGCGACTCGAGCGCCATCGACTCGCCGAGCGCGTGCGCGTCCTCGTTGACTTGGCGCAGCACGCGGCGCCGCGCCTCCACGACGGTGGCGCGCGCCTCGTCGAACGCGCGCGTCCTCACGCGCTCGCGCGCGCGCTCGGCCAGCTCGCGCTCGACGCGCGCGCGCGCGGCGCGCGCCTCGTGCGCGCGGCGCACGGCGAGCGTCGGGTCGGCGAAGCCTTTGGCGCTCGCCTGTGGCCGCGACTCGACGTGGGCCGACGGCGCGAACACGTCCATGGGCGGCGAGCGAGCGTCGCTTCGAGTCGTTTATAGCGAGTTGGTCGCGGCCACGCGCTCGTAGTAGCGCGTGCGAAAGTACGGCGCCTTCACGTAGTGCATGGCGGCGAGTCGCTCGCGCTCGTGGCGCTCCTCCCAGTCGAGCTCGGCCGCGCGCGCCTCGATGAGCGCCGCCTCGGCGAGCAGGGCGCGCGCCCGGTAGACGTCGTGCGAGTCGAGTGCGCGGCGCTCGTGCAGCGCGTGCGCGTGCGCGTCGCGCGCAAAGTCGCGCGCGCGCTCCGCCTCGGCCTCGGCGAGTTGCGCGCCGAGCGACGGGGGCAGCGAGGCGTCGAGCGCGCGCGCCCGTGCGAGTGCGGCGTCGAGCCGGTCGCCCATGGTCGTCGACGACACGGACACGTCGCGTGTTTATATCAGTCGGCACGCCGCTGGCGCCGTCGGGTTTCGTGCTTGGCGCGCTCAAACACGTCGATCGGCGACGGCGTGTGCGTCGAGCGCATAAAGGCGACGCAGCCGCGCTCGAACTGCGGTCCGCACAGCCACGCGGCGGCGAGCACCGCCGCGACGATGCCAAAGATGATCAGCAGCGCGCCGCTCACCTCGCCCGCGCTCGTCGTCGCGTCGATGGCGTCGCGCAGCTCGTGTGCGGCGACGGCGACGAAGACGAGGCGCTCACTCCACAGGCGCGACGCCGACGCCACGAAGCCCGTCGTGCGCGCCAGCTCGGCGCAGCGCGTCGCGTCCGCAATCGACGCCTCGGACGTCGAAATGGCGCACTCGATCTGGGTCGAGTTGATTTTCGTGCGCCACGCGCGCGCGTCCGCCTCGTTGTCGGCGCGCTCCTGTCGCGACAGCTCGCTCTCGTCGGCGTCGGAGCCGAAGCAGCCCGGCGCGCTGCCGAACGACGAGCGCTTCGCCACCGACGCGGGCACCGCGCACGCTTCGCTCGTCAAATTCGCGCCGTACGCGACGATCAGATAGACGCACGAGCCGTCGCTGAACACTTGCCGCGGCATGCACTGACTGAGGCGGTAGCCGCTCGCGCGCGCATTCGCGACGGCCACCAGCAGCGCAATGGCAATGGCAAGCAGAACCGCCGACACGACCGCGTACATGACGCCGCACGCGCAGCGGACCTCGGACACGCGCGGCCCCGGCTTCGGGCGCTTCGGCGCGTAGCGCGGCGTCGGGCGCGCGCTGCGGCTCTCGGCCGACTCGTCCTCGCTCGGCAGCGCCGCGTCGAGCAGCGACACGTCGTCGTTCATTCGTTGGTCGCCTCGACGCGGCGATACGTCACCTCGAGGCCCGACTGCGAGTCGACGCGATCGATGCGCACCAGCTCGCCGGCGCGAAAGTCGAGGCGGCGCGCCACCGGGTCGCGCGTGCGCAGCACCTCGCACTGGTCGCGCGTCACGAAGCGCGGCAACTCGCTCGCGTCGGCGCGCCGATGCGGATCGACCAAGCTGTGGTTGAGCACGTCGACTTGCAGCTCGTCGAGCGTCCACAGCTCGAAGCGCAGCGCCTCGGCGCCAATTGCATTCAGCTCGTCGACGAGCGCGAGCACGTCGCGGGGAAAATCGCGCTGATCCAGCGAGGCGATGGCCACGATGAGCTCGCGGCGCGTGTCGATGCGCGGCGGCAGCACCTCGGCGACGCGCCGGCGCAGCGTGGCGGCGGTGACGTGGCGCTCGAACGCCGCCACGTATTGGCGCAGGTCGGCCGCGCACGCGTGCACGCGCATCGTCAGCGCCGAGCCGTCAAAACAACTAGCCACGGGCGCGTCGAGCACGTAGCCGCGCGCCTCTGCCATCGCGCGCAACTGCCAATAGGCGATTGCGAGTCGATCGGCGTGCGTGCGCGTGACGCGCGGCATGTCCGATGACGACGCCGACGACGTCATTACGGGTTTCGCGTGTTTCGACGTGCCGTTGGTGCTGATGCGGGGTCCGACGCCGCGCCAAATCTTGCGCTCGCAGCGCCGCCAGCTGCTCACACAGGCGCGCGCGCTCACGACGCGCGTGCGCTCGATCGAACGGCGCGAGAATCGCACGTGCGACAGCGCCAAGAAGGCGGCGCGCGGCGGCAACATGCTCGAGGCGCGGCGCCAGGCGCTCGACATTGTGCGCGGACGCGCCGAGCACGCGCGCTTGATGGTGCAGCGCACGCGCTTCGAGAACTTGGCGTCGCGCCTCGAGCGCGAGTCGAACTCGCTCGAGCTCGACGAGGGCATGCAGCGCGTCGTCGCGTCGGTTGGCGCGCGCCTGGCCACGATGCCGCCCGAGCACTTTTCGGCGCGCATCAAGGCGCTCGAGGACATGGACGAGCGCGAGCGCAAGAACGACGTTGTCATTGAGCGCGTCTTCTCGACGATGGTCGCCGACGAAACGAAGGAGGCGCTGGACGCGATTGGCATCGACGACGAGAAGGTGAGCAGTGTGCTCGTCGAGCTCGGCATCATCGATGCGCAGCTCGAGCGCGCGAGTGCACCGTCGCAGCCGCCAGACAGCAATGGCGGCGCGGGTGGAGGCGGCGGCGGCGGTGGACAGCAAGAGAAGGTGCTGCAGCAGCGACTCGACGTGCTTGCCGACGCCGTGCCAGCACCGCCGCTCGCCATGGAAGCGAGCGAGCCAGTGGCACTTGTCGATCCGGCATTTCCAGCGCCGACCCACGACGTCGAGGACCTACAGCGGCGCTTCGATCAGTTGCGACGGTAGTAAAGCCGAGTTTACGTCGGACACGAGGGCGCATTTTGCACGAAGGCCAGAACAATCGTCGTGTAGGCGAGCAGCAAGAAACGGAACACAATGAACGCATACTCGCGACGATAGGTCCACGCCTTGGCGCCAAAGAGCTGGTAGTTCGTGAGCGCGCCGATGATGAGCAGGTGCAGAATGAGGTACACGCCGCCCCACACAATCGGAATGGCGAACACCGCGGGGCTGATACCCGCTTGAGTGCCAGAGGCCAGGTAGACGTACCACACGACGGCGGCCCACGCGAAAATGAGCGTCG